>JGI26248J51725_1000613_pt1 | contig 13124 bp, 8 predicted proteins | sample SaaInlV_120m_DNA_2_FD_51725 | JGI IMG/M metagenome (IMG submission 51725) | reverse complement strand
TGAACAAAAAAATTTTAGTGACAGGTGGAGCAGGGTTTATAGGATCCCATACGGTCGACGCCCTCATTGAAAGAGGTGATACTGTTCGTGTGTTTGACAATCTTAATTCGCAAGTGCATGGCCTATCAGCAGAAAAACCCATTTACCTTCATAAAGATGCAGAGTTTGTTCGTGGTGACATACGTGAACGCGATAGTTTACGGAAAGCCATTGAGGGGGTAGATATCATCATTCATGATGCCGCTGAAGTTGGAGTAGGGCAATCAATGTACTCCATAGAGCAGTATATTTCTACCAATGTTGGTGGGACCGGTGTTCTCTGGGATATCTTAGTTAATGTCAGTAACAATGTAGAAAAAGTTTTGGTTGCAAGTTCGATGAGCAATTATGGTGAGGGTAGATATGTTTGTCGTGAGCACGGTAAAATTTCCCCAAAACCTAGACCGATAGAGCAGATGCAGGCAGGACAATGGGAAATGCTTTGTCCAATATGTAAGCAACTCGCAACACCGGTTCCGACAGATGAAGATAAAGAAATGCATTGCACGTCTGTATATGCTCAAAGCAAAAAAGATCAGGAGGCCTACTCTCTTATGATCGGTGAGGCGTATAAAATACCAACTGTGGCCTGCCGTTATTTTAATTGTTATGGCCCGAGGCAGAGTTTAAATAACCCGTACACTGGTGCGGCAGCTATTTTTTCTTCGGCGATTAAAAATGGGAAAGCCCCTCTTATTTATGAAGATGGGCACCAGCAACGTGACTTTATTCATGTGAAAGACTTGGTAAGAGCTAAGCTGATGTTGCTAGATTCATCAGAATCAAACTACCAGGTGTTTAATATCGGACGAGGGAAGCCGGGATCAATTCTTGAAGTTGCTAAAACTCTTATTAAAATTTTTGGAAAGTCATTAACCCCAGATGTGATTGGAAAGTTTAGGAATGGAGATATTCGCCATTGCTACGCTGATACTTCTAAAATTAGCGCCTTGGGGTTCGAACCTGAGTTATCCATTGAGGAAGGTTTGACAGATTTAGTGGCATGGGGTGATCAACAGACTGCAGTTTCTCGAATAGAAGATGCACATCAGGAACTTGTGGCCAGAGGACTGGTTGTTTAAAAAAATAGCCGTTAGCTGTAATTCTAAGCCTACCCACCTTTATTTGAATCAACGAAATTGGATAAACTTTTGTCCACGGTAGTTGATGTAAACTATACCGTTGGTATTAAATAAATTCTTTAATACTATAATCATATGCACTCAACGCTTCAAGATTCCGGAACGGTCGTGTCCCCCAAAAATTTGTTTTTAATCGGAGGAATTTTTTATCTTTTATTTCTTCTGTTGACTCCACTTGGGCTTTTCAACGATTGGATTCCACCCCTCACACATTCTGGGTATTACTCAGTAAAAACAGTCGACGGGGGCGATGATACTGCTTATTACTCATATTTAAGGTCATTATTTTTCGACGGTGATCTGGATTTTATAAACGAGCGTTATTATGCTCATGTCAATCGCTTCAATTCAACCGGCTATGTTTTCAGTAATTGGCAGTTAGGCCAAGGAGTGCTTTATCTCCCATTCTTTATAGTAGGACATTTCATTGCTTTGCTTTATAGCGAATTGGGGTATCCGATTAAGGCCGATGGTTATTCATCTCCTTATTTCGTTGCTACTGCAGTTGCATCGGCAACGTATTTATTTGCCGGACTCATGATCATGTGCCGGGTTCTTAAAAAAATTGTAGACGAACGGATTGCAGTAATCGCAAGTGTATCTCTTTGGATGGCGTCCCCCTTATTGTATTACACCTTTATTCGCCAGCGAATGGCACATACCACTGAATTTTTTCTTGCTGCATTATTTGTAATGGCGTGGCTTCATTATCGNGGGTCAAATAAAAAAATTCATCATGCCGTTATGGGGGCTTGTCTAGGGTTGCTATGTCTTGTTCGCCTGATAAATGCAAACTACGGGGTTCTTTATATCGTCGATGTCATTTTCTTATGGTATGCAGGAAAAGGTTCTATAAATTCTACCAAGATAACAGATACTTTGCTGAACACCCTTTGTTTCATTGCCATGTTTTTGGTTTTTTTATTGCCCCAATTTGTAGCGTGGAATCAATTGAATGGGTTCATTATTTCCCCTTATCTTGTGGAAACATTCCATAGCCAAGCAATTGAAACATCAACTTCATCTACGATGTTTGGCAGTAAGTTACAGGATCTTTTTTTTAGTGCAAAATGGGGGCTAGCAGTAGCTACTCCTTTATGGTTTGCCGGCTTTATTGGACTTTTGATANCTGGTCCAGTTTCTAAAAATATACGAGTTGCCTCCTTAGCGTCGTTAATTTCNTTGATAGTCGTTATGCTGTCTTTTGTAGAGTCTGATGCTTACGGCAATCGATATTTTATAGCAGCTGCAGTCTTATTTACCATCGGGTTAGCCAACCTTATGGACAGATGCTTTAGAAATAAAGTGATGCGTTATGCAACCATAGTTTTCATTGTGGTTAGCGTGATTAGTCAATATTTAATGATTGTTCAGTATAAGGTGGTCCTTCCATACAATCATCCGCATTTTTCTATCGAGGCTCTATCGGGGACCTTTCAGGTTTTTTTCAACCATCCGTTACTCCTGTTACGCTCGACCAATTTTTTTCGGTTGATGGGTTTCGAACATGCAGAGTGGGATTATGTAGATGGCATATATTTATTGATGCTTCCATTAGCACAGTTCGCTTGCGTGATAGGTGTCTTGTTTTTATTTAGAAGTTCCATGCAGAGTGCATCCGTCTTGAAAAAAATATTACAGCCGAAGAATGTGGTTGTAATGGGAGTTCTAGTCAACTTGGTATTGGTTGGAGTCGTTGGAATTTCCGCCCCAGATAAATCTGCGCAGGAAATAGAAAAACGAGCGACCTACAAACAACTCCTTTCCGCTGGGGATTCATTTCTGGCTAAGGGAAATTTTGAATCAGCACGGGTTTCATTTAGCAAGGCCTCGGACCTAATGCCTGATTTGTGGACGCCGTATTTTAAGAATGGGACTGTTTTCGGCAGTCAAAATAAATTTAAACAAGCCGAACAGGAATATAGAAAAGGCCTTGAGGTTTATCCGGACCACCCGTCTCTTCTGGCAAACTATGGAGCGACTCTTGCGGTTTTGGGGAAAATTAATAAAGCCGAGCCTATATTACGTGCGGCTATTCGTCAATTGCCAAATAATCCCAGCACATACAATTCATTAGCCCAAGTTTATCTAAGGCAGAAGAAGCCTGAAAAAGCACGCGATATGCTTTTATTAGCAGTAACGGTGAACCCAAACTTTGCGACAGGGCATGCAAACTTGGCAATGTTCTATGCTATGATAGGTCAACTAAACCAAGCTAAATTCTATTTAGAAAAAGCTCTTCAATTGGGCTTAAGGAATTCGGTGACAGAAAGTTTACATAGAATTTTGCAAAGGCCTCTTAAAAAGCATTAATACAAAAAATTCCAGGACCGGATGCAATGGATGAAATTGATTATTTCCCTAAACGCGATAAGTTTAAGGTTCAAAAAGATGTAGGTTTCGATTGGAACAAGCTTAAGAAACAAAAGATAGACCAACCTGCCAAAACTAAGCCCGCCCGATCATCTCCTGAGGAAAAAAATAGGTAGTATCTCAGCATAAAACCTTAAATTCTTTTGTTCATGCATTTATGTTTTCTTGTCTAATCCGAATGTATGACTTATCATAATCCTAATAAAACATAAAACTTGCCAACCAAGGAGCCGCCACATGATGGTAGTTCAGAATACTTTTAAGCTTCTAGTATCAGTCCATGTTATTTTTTTAATAGGCATCTTTTTTTCGGGCAACGTTTTAGCTGACGTGCCAAAATTATTGGCCCAAGCTGATCAGAGTCGTTTAATGGGTGACTACTCATTGGCAGAGAAAGCCTATACAGAGGCGTTAGCAAAAGAGCCGAAGAATTATCGTATTTTAAAGTCACTAGTGGAGGTTAAGGTTATTCTCGAGAAGTATTCGGAGGCTAAGCCTTTAGCAGAAAAACTTCTTTCGCGTAGGATCATGTTGCAAAAAAAAGTGAAGGTTTTTGTGGTAGGACAGTCAGGTGCTTTAAAGGGAGTAATTTCGCCTAAAACACGTACCCCGTATCACATGGCTGAGTTAGTTGACGAGACAGTGGTTGCTGCCCAGTCTGGGAAAAGTAATATGAGAAACTATCTAGACTCAAAAACTAAAGAGGAGATTCCTCACTACAGGCTGTTTTTTTTAGAGTCAGGAAAGATGAAGTTGGTCCCAAAAAATGAGGTTAGGATAGAGTATGTAGGTATTCCACGCATAGATCATGAGCAAGTGAAGGAACTATATTCGAAAATACAATTAAAGCTTATTGACGCTTCGGGTGTGGCAAAGAAGATAGAGATGATCGCAGTAGCAGGTGGTTGCTTTGACATGGGAAGTACTAAAGGTGCACTTTTTGAAAGCCCTGTGCATAAAGTCTGTTTGTCTCCATTTAAAATCGAAAAATATGAGGTTACGCAAAAATCTTTCCAATCTGTGATGGAGACTAACCCTTCTCGGTTTGTGTCGGCAGATTTTCCAGTCGAAAGTGTTACTTGGCAAGAGGCAAATAAATACTGTAAAAAAACAGGAAGAAGACTGCCAACAGAGGCTGAATGGGAGTTTGCTGCACGTGGTGGAACAACTACAGAATACTATTGGGGAGAAAAATTTGATTCATCAAGAGGAAATTTTTGCGATATGAATTGCGATATGAATGTTCGAATTGCAGATGCGTCAGATGGCTATAAATATACCGCTCCCGTTGGTAAATTTCCACCAAACCCACTTGGAATTTATGATATGTCGGGGAATGTTGCTGAATGGGTAGCCGATTGGATGGATACCGAACAAAATTACTATCTCATTAGTCCCAAAGATAATCCGTTGGGACCCACGCGAAAAAATATTCGCGACTTTGATGGAGGAGCCAATGAGAAAGTTTTACGCGGGGGATCCTGGGGGGGGGGGATAGAAACCTTACGTTCTGCATGGCGCAAGGCTTTCTTCAGAAATTATCGGTTTGAGAATCTAGGTTTTCGGTGCGCTAAAAATATGTAAGTCAAGAGCCCCTTATTTTTTGACCTCTTTTCCTGACTGCCACAAGAATATTTTTCCCGAAAAAATATCTCAACCCTAAAGCATCCAAAACTTCACTAACAGGATAGATGAGTTTGTCGTAAAGTAAAAGACTCGTCTTGCCACCCAACCTTAAACGACCTTTGTATCCAAAAAACTTAATTGCCAAAGAAGCAAAAAAACCAATTGAATCAACATAGAACGAATCTATTACTTCGAATCTACTTTTTCTCAGTTTTTCGAATAGTTCTTCCTTATGATAACGACGATAGTGTCCAATAGAAGAATCAAGCTTAGAATACAGGCACATAAAAGCAGGTACATATATAACCAAATGACCTCCAGGCTTGAGCATTGCGTGAATATTTCTTAATGCCTCAACGTCATCATCTATATGTTCTCAAACATTAGAAGTGTATATACCGCTATACGTTTTTGTGATTGATCCGGGTTTGTCATAACATTTAAAGCCCCTATTAATAAGTATGTTCCGCAAACTATCATCTATCTCTAGACACTCTGGCTTCACACCTGTTTTTATTTCCCAATTTTGAGCAAGCGTCCCAACCCCAGCGCCAAACTCAAGGACTTTGTCTGTGTTTCTAAGATATTTTAAGATTTTTATTACAATAGAATTCTTATAGTTATTTAGGAATTTCTCATCTATTAAAAGTTCTTTAGAGCCAGAATATTCTGGGTTGCAAAGCGATTGATATGTACCCCGTACATTTAGAGTATTTTTATTCATAGTTAAAATTTTTTCCGTAGAGAACTTACTTGCTACCTAGGGGACAATAGGTCGTGTTTGTTTTTTCTTTAGTTCATTCTTTAATATTTTTCCTGTTGCATTTTTGGGTAGNTCGTCCATAACTTGGAAGTAATCGGGAACCATGAATGCTGGGAGACTTTTTCGACAAAACGATTTGAGTTCACTTTCAGTTACTGTTGTCTTATGTCTTAATGCAATGCAAACTTTCACTCGCTCTCCGGCTCTTTCATCAGGTACTCCTACGGCCGCAACTTCAGCGATAGAAGGGTGATTCATTAATGCATTCTCAATCGCCAGTGGAGATACATTTTCTCCAGCTCGTATTATTAGGTCTTTTTTTCTGCCGGCTGAGATAAAGAGACGATTTTGTTTGTCAAGATGGCCTAGATCGCCCGTTTTCAACCAACCACCCGAAGTTATCGCCTTAGCTGTTTCTTTAGGAAGATTCCAATACCCCTNCATGACAGTTTTTCCACGAACTAGTATTTCNCCTACTTCTTCTGATGNTTNTTCTTTCCCTNTTTCNTCAATGATCTTNACTTCTATATTAGGAATAATGGGTCCGACAGACCCAGGAAAACTCCCATCTTTGAAGGTGTTGACGGCGATAACGGGGGAAGTTTCTGTGAGGCCATACCCCTCAATTACTGAAACTTCGAGTGTTTCTTCTACCTGTTCAAGTAAAGCTCGGGGAAGGGCAGCACCTCCAGAGATGCAGTGTTTTAGTGAGGAGAGATTGTAATCANTTCGAGCGGACAGGTCCACAAGGAAACTNTATATTGTCGGCACCAGAGGAAGAATACTTGCTTTATGTTTTTCAATACTTTGAAGAATAGANTTAGGTGCNAATTGTTTTAGAAGAATGAGTGTGCCACCTGCCATGAAAACCATCAATGCCATAATATTNCCGAATGAGTGGAACAAAGGTAAGGCAACAATGACACGGTCGTCAGATGAGATTGGAATATGAGTTAGGGTGTCTCGACTATTTGAAAAAAATTGAGANTCATCAAGCATCACTCCTTTAGGCTTTGCCGTTGTTCCTGAAGTGTATAAAATCACGTCAGGGGTAGAGACTGTTCTGNTATGTCGTGATTTTGCTTTGAAACGGCGGGCATTAGTCAAAAAGTTTTCGTATGCTAATGCGTTACTTCCCAGTTCCATAGGGTCGGTAGGGCCGACAACGATTTTATTCTTAAAAGTTTGAAGAAATGGAATGGTTTCCGGTTTGATGAATGTTGAGTCAACGACAATAGAGTCGATACCCGCATCTTTCGTAATGTAGATTAAATCTTCGGGTTGCAATAGAAAATTATAGGGGATGGCAGTGATCCCTTTTAAAAAAGCCCCCATCAAGGCGACTAAATATTCTTTTTGATTCAGACAAAGTAGTCCAAGTTTGCTTTGCGAGGTTAATTGCAAACAGCTCAATCCTCCCGAAAAACGCTCAACTTGTTCGAGCAGTTGTTCATAGGTGATGGTGGNTTCACCGTCAATAATTGCNGGTTGATCGGGAGTTTGGTCTGCGTGATCCNTGATTAAATTATAAAATTCTAGAGCCATAAATTTCTTTCTTAGGGGTTAGCTGAAAAGCGAGCGTAAAATCCATTGGGAAGTTGAAGGCCTGACCCGGTATCGTATATGGACATGTCTCCTGTTTGAAAACGCCCAGAATCAGGGGAGACCAAAAACTTGATCAGCATGTTTTTTAGAGACAACGAGGATATCCCCGGAGAATGCGTGGTTAATAAAATAAACTTAGGAGACTCGGATAAAATATTTTTGCACAAGGCTAACAATGTAGTCATTTGGGTTTCTATATTCCANACTTCTCCCTTAGGGCCCCGTCCAAAAGAAGGGGGATCCATGATGAGAGCGTCATACTTTCNGTTACGGCGATATTCACGTTGGAGNAATTTTTCAGCATCATCAACTATCCAGCGGACTGAGCAATCAGTAAGCCCAGAGGACTCTAAATTCTTCCGCGCCCAGGTCACAGAAGTTTTAGAAGCATCTAAATGGGTGACATTTGCCCCCTTTGCAGCGGCCGCTAATGTACTGGCCCCNGTATAGCCGAACATGTTAAGAACATTGGGTTTATTGCCGTTAAGCTCCTTGACTTTGTTTGCTATCCAGTCCCAGTTTTGGGCTTGTTCGGGAAACAAACCCAAATGTCCAAATGAGGTGGTCTGGACCGTGAAAATAAGATCTTGAAATCGGAGTGGCCAACCATTTTTTGGAACTGGATTGCGAAAGGTCCATTCGCCACCTCCTGTTGATTTTCCTTTGNGGTGACTGAACTCACCGTTGGCTTTATCCCATTCGCTTTTAGATAATTGCGGAGGCCAGATAGCCTGAGGGGCGGGGCGAACAAATNTGTAAGGTCCAAACCGCTCTAGTTTTTTGAAGTTTCCGGTATCNAATAATTGGTAATCGAATTCTTTCACTGGTAAAGGATTATTAGAGAAGGTGGGTTTCATAATGGTGTCTANATAAACTCACAGGACTTAGTACAATTATTAAAAANAAATTAAATATAAAAATATATTTATGGCGATAATTATAGCAAAAATTTTATCTATAGTGAGGGTANGTCTTTTAAGTGTCCTNGCAGTTCTAGTGATATTTTTTATNTCCTCGGGTTGTGTGAAAAAAGAAGAGGTCGCAAAAAAGAAGCGTGAATTTTCTCTGCCGGTTCAAATTGGTAAGATCATTTTTAAAGATGTGACAGATCAAGTTCGCACGGTTGGAAATATTCATGCAGAACAACGCGTGATCATCAATTCAGAAGTAGTGGGGCAGGTTACCGACGTTGAAGTAAGAGAAGGCGATACAGTCAAAAGTGGCGATCTTTTGGCACGAATAGACTCTAGAGAATACCAGCTTGAGGTAGAAGAACTTGAAGCCGAAATATCTGTCGCTGAAGAAGAATTTAAAAAGGCTGTCGAAGGATTACGGCCAGAAGAGAAAGAAAAATTATTGGCGAGAGTTAGAGTAAATGAAAGTGCTCTCGGTTTAGCTATTAAAGAACAGGATCGGTTTCAAAAGCTAGTAAAAGATGGAGTGACTGCTCAGTCGATTCTTGACGAGGTAGATGATCGGGTTCGGCAGGCTGAAGAAAGACTGCGTGAAGGGAAGGCAGCCTTTGAAGCTGCCAAACAGTCCCGCCATGAAGATATTGAACAACTTAAAGCAGAAGGAAAAGGAATTGTTAAGCGATTAGAGAAGGCGCAGCTTGATTTNTCGAAAACACTTATTCTCGCACCATTTGGTGGGGTANTTATAAATAAAAAAATTGAGGAGGGGGCTTTTGTGCAGGCAGGATCGCCAGTTNTCGAAATGGTTAGCTCGGCTCGATTGAAAGCGGTCCTTGAAATGCCACAGGCATACCGAAATAAGCTGAATAAACTTAAAGGTATTGATTTTTGGGTTAAGGAACTTGGCTTGAAATTCAAGGGCAGGGGTAATTTGCGAGTGATTCCAGATGCAGATATCTATTCTGGCAATATACGCGTTCAGATGGAATTGCATCGACCTAACAGTGTTCTTTTTCCAGGACTTACTTTNGTAGGAATAATGAATTTTGGTGTTCGTGAAAATGTAATGCATGTCCCTTCTGTTGCGCTGGTAATAAGTGAAAATGGAACTGTGGTTTATGTAGTTAAAGAGGGCAAGGCGCACCTTATTCCTGTAAGAGCTTATAAAGAACAAGGCGAACTTGTCGAGATAGATGACTTTACTCACCAACTTTCATCCGACTCAGAATTAATTCTTAGAGGAGCTGGTGCTGTATTTCCTGGAGTAAAAGTATTCATCACTAATTTTGAGCCTGAAACAGGAACAAACTTTGCTGTTGAACCAAAGAAAAATAAAACACGAATTAAACCTGATCAACCAGAAGCCTGATGAAGCTAATCGATAAATCTATACGTAACTATCATTCTGTTACTGTTGTGATGGTTCTCGTATCTGTGGTGGGTATCATTTGTTTTAACACGCTTCCTCGCCAACTTACACCTACGGTTGATAAACCTCTTATAGAAGTTCGTACAGAGTATATTGGTCTTTCGCCAAATGAAGTAGAGCGTAATATCACCCGTCGCCTCGAAGAGCAATTGGAGTCAGTTGAAGGTTTGAAAAAAATGACCTCTCGTAGTCAGCATGGTCTGAGTACCATTACTTTAGAGTTTGAGTGGGGTACTGACAAAAAAATTGCAATGATCGATGTTAACAATAAACTTCAGCAAGTGAAGGACCTGCCAGTACTTTCAGATAAGCCTACCCTTAAAAGTGTCTCTACAGATAACTCAAATCCAATTATGTGGATTGTTTTTGATAAGCCAGATCCAAAAATGCCTAAAATAAACCAGAATTATAGGTACGAAATTGGGAAGGATATTATTATTCCTGCTCTACGAAGAGTCACTGGAATAGCAGACGTTTGGCATTTTGGTGGGGAAGAAAGAGAAATGCGAGTTGAGTTTAACCCTTATAGTATTGCCAGGTTACGGATCACTTACGATGAAATTATTAAGCGATTGCGAGATGAAAACAAAAATACGCGAGCAGGATTTCACGATGAAGAAGGAAGAGCTTACACGGTACGTGCGTTAGGAGAGTTTTCTAGTACTAGTGAAATTATGGAGACGGTCATAAAGCGTGATGGAGATCGTACTATTAGAGTTAAAGACTTTTCTATTGTCGAGGANAGTTACAAGAGAACNGATTCCCTAGTTCGTATTAGTGGTGAATTGTCCAACGCATTTGGTGTAATTAGGAAGGCAGGGGCTAACGTGGTAGAGACCTGTAACGAAGCAGAAAAAATGGTAGAGAAACTAAACAAGGAACTGCTTAATCGAGGAATACCGCTCAATCTAAAAATTGTTTATAAGGATGTGGATTACATTGATGAAGCAATGCGACTAGTTAAATCGAACCTTAGCTTTGGAGCTATGTTAGCTGTTGCGGTGCTACTATTATTTTTAGGGTCGGTACGTTCGGTTTTGATTATCGCCATAAGTATTCCGGTTACCTTGGTGGCGGTGTTTATCATTCTGAAAATTTTAGGCCGTAGTATTAATATTATTTCTCTTGCGGGCATGGCCTTCGCAGTGGGCATGGTGGTAGACAATTCTATTGTTGTCTTAGAAAATATTTATCGACATCTGACGATGCGAAAAGGTGTTTTTAAGGCNGCTTATGATGGTGCTGCGGAGGTCTGGGGTGCAGTGCTCGCTTCTACACTAACTACTCTAGCTGTATTTGTTCCTATAGTTTTTATTGAAGAAGAAGCAGGTCAGATGTTTCGAGATATTGCGATTACCATTAGTGGCAGTATTGCTTTATCTTTGATTGTTTCCATTACAGTGATTCCTACTTTAACCACTTTATTGATTCGTCTTAGTCCAGGCGAGATTTACGAACCAGGATTTCTTCATCGTACATTGCTTCGTTCGTTGGTTCTTTTTGGTTCTAAGGTGGTTGAAGGATACACAAAGATTATGAGTCGCTTACTGGACAAGTCGATTAAGGGGATCATTGCGAAAGTGGGAGTAATCGGTGGGATCATTACGGTAATGTTATGGAGTATTACCATTCTTCCCGAGAAAGATTACCTTCCTTATGGCAACACTAACATGGTTTTTATGCTGATCGAACCGGTAGCAGGGGTGCAGGCAGAAACAAATATGAATTATTTTGCACCTTATGAAAATAAGATTGTTGGGATGGAGGATGTGGACCGTAACTTTACCGTGTTCGCCTCTCGGTTCAACGGTGGAGGTGCTATTGTGAAAAGGGAGTTAGCCTCGGGTCAACGTGGGGAAGTGAAAATGGCTATAAAGGCTAGAGAAATGGGAAAAGAGATTTTTAAGATACCGGGCTATAGGTTTGCGTTCGCATTACAAAGGCCAATATTTCGCTCAGCAGACAAAACATTCCAGGTAGAAATTACTGGCCCTGATATCCTAAAACTAAAAAATATCGCATTGGGTTTAATGGGCAAACTTTCAGGTAGCGAAGGCGTGCATTCAGTTAGGCCGGAATTCAAATTTGGCAACCCAGAGCTAAGGTTTATTCCACGTCGTGAACAGGCAGCAAGGCTTAACATGGGAATGAATGAACTGGGGAATATTATCGAGTCACTTAATGCGGGTAAATACTTGGGAGAATATAACGATCAGGGAGAGCCCATTGATTTTGTTTTGGTACAGAGAAAGAAAGGAAGCAAACTTGGGCTGAATGACTATCAAGATCTTCCTATTTGGACCAAAGAAAATAAGATGACCCATTTAGGTCATTTGGCAGACATTGAAGTTAATGCGGGTCCTGCCCGTATCGACCACATAGAGAAAGAAAGGGCTATCGTCTTAAGAGTTCAAGTAAAAAAAGATTTTCCAATGCAACAGGTGATAAATCGGATTGAGAGTGAACAATTAGTTCCGGCTAGGCAAACTTTAGGTGAAGATTTTGGTTTAGGTGTAGGGGGTGCAGCAGATGAACTTGCCTCGACACAAAAATCTCTTCTGAATAGTTTTTATTACGCAGTCGGGTTTATTTATCTTTTATTGGTGGCATTGTTTGCTTCTTTTTTGCATCCTCTCATTGTGATGCTTACAGTTGTTCTTGCAGTTTCTGGGTCATTCGTGGGGATTGTTGGCAATAACGTTTTACAAAGAAAAAATATTCTGGATATTCTTAGAGAGTGGAAAGTATCTGACGCAGAGACTCTTGCTGGAGGCTGGAACTGGATTACATTCGATATATTAACTCAGTTAGGAATCGTTATTCTTGCCGGTATTGTTGTGAATAATGCCATTCTTATAGTTCACCAGATGCTTAACAATATTAAGTCTGGCATGGACGAGAGGGAGGCACTTTTAAAATCCTGTGAAACTAGGCTGAGGCCCATTATGATGACAGTTACTTCCAGTATATTCGGAATGATTCCACTGGCGTTAGGTGAAGGAGCGGGTACTGAACTTTACCGAGGCATGGGTACCGCTTTGATTGGCGGCTTGGGAGTGTCGGCCATATTCACACTTTTTCTCGTTCCCATTCTTTTATCTCTTCTTATGGACATTGGTTACCATACTCATAAAGATGATCTTGTAAAAGGTTCTCTCATAGATCCAAGAGAAATTAGCGCATCGAGTGTACCTGCACAATAGAATGTTTAGTAAAGTTTTAAAGCTTGAACT
>JGI26248J51725_1000610_pt1 | contig 13137 bp, 10 predicted proteins | sample SaaInlV_120m_DNA_2_FD_51725 | JGI IMG/M metagenome (IMG submission 51725) | reverse complement strand
AATAAGTTTTCCAACCAATCATTACCTAAAAACTAACCTTTAACTATCAAGGAAATATAATGCCTAGAACTTTGATCACAGGAGGAGCTGGTTTTCTTGGTTCTCATTTATGCGACCATTTATTAGATAAAGGCCATCAAGTTATTTGTATGGATAACTTAATTACTGGGTCACTTGCAAACATAAAGCATATTAGAAGCGACCGATTTACTTTTATTGAACATAACGTCACCAAGTTTATTGATATCGACGGCCCGTTAGATTACATTTTACATTTTGCTTCACCCGCAAGCCCTATCGACTACCTTAATTTCCCGATTCCAACGTTGAAGGTTGGTTCTCTAGGAACCCACAATGCGCTTGGTCTAGCCAAAAAAAAGAAATCTATTTTTCTAATTGCCTCTACTTCGGAAGTATACGGAGACCCTCTAGTTCACCCACAATCTGAAGATTACTGGGGTAATGTTAATCCTGTTGGCCCGCGGGGGGTATACGATGAAGCAAAACGGTTTGCTGAAGCCATTACCATGGCTTATCACCGCTATCACAATATAGACACCAAAATTGTTAGAATTTTCAATACGTATGGTCCCCGCATGCGCCTTAACGATGGAAGAGCAATCCCAAATTTTCTCAAACAAGCACTAACAGGAAAGGAACTTACTGCATATGGTGATGGATCTCAGACACGAAGTTTTTGCTACGTTTCCGATCTAATAAAAGGAGTCTATAAATTGCTGATGTCTAATATTAACGACCCGACCAATATTGGAAACCCTACCGAGATGACAATCCAACAAATGGCTGAGAAAATTTTGCAAGCCACCGGCAGCCATAGTAATATCTCCTATAAGCCTTTACCAGATGATGACCCAAAAGTTCGACAACCTAATATAGAAAAAGCCGTANAATATTTAGGCTGGGAACCTCAGGTTAAACTTGATGAAGGACTGAAAGCAACTATAGAGCATTTTAAAAGCCAGCTAGGTATTAAAACTTCCTAGCTAAAACAAATAAATACTTTGAATCAAAGTGAAACTATCAATTTTCTTTCAAACTACACTTATAATTTTATGGAGCGAGTAAAGAAATTTTTACATGATAGCGGTGATTTGAAATACCAAGTTGCCGAAACCTTGGCTGGTCCAATTTTAAAGGCTGCGCACACCATACGCGACTGTTTATCTAATGGAGGGAAATTACTGTTAATGGGTAACGGGGGAAGCGCTGCTGACTCCCAACACATTGCCGCCGAATTGATCGGAAGGTTTAAAAAAGAACGTAAAGCAATCCCCGCCCTTGCTTTAACTGTGGATTCTTCCTCATTAACTGCCCTTGGAAATGATTATGGGTTTGAGACTATTTTTTCTCGTCAAGTGGAAGCCCTCGCAACTCCTAATGATGCGATAGTTGGAATCAGTACTAGTGGCAATTCAAAAAATATAATTCTTGCGTTAAACCTTGCTCGAAAGATAGGCTCAAAAACAATAGGCTTTATGGGTAACGATGGCGGCAGCATGAAAGATTGCGTTGATGTCGGTATTATAGTTCCATCCAATGATACAGCACGTATTCAAGAGGTTCACATTACAATCGGCCATATTATTTGCGAAATTATCGAACAAGATCTTATTCATGAAAATAAAATTTAAAAACTTTCTAGAAAACGATCATCAACCTCGAATCATGGTCGTAGGTGACCTTATTCTAGATGAATACATTTGGGGTTCTGTTAGTCGCATATCACCAGAAGCACCCGTTCCTATTCTGGAAACAAAATCAGAGAACCTGACTCTAGGTGGAGCCGCTAATGTTGCCAATAACTTGGTTGCTCTTGGATGCGAAGTTCATCTGGTAGGCGCAATCGGGAACGATGAAAAAGGTGACAAATTACTCTCTCTCATAGAAAGCAAAAAAATATCATCTAAGGGTATTTTCCGTTTTGTGTACAGGCCAACCACATCAAAAATTAGAGTTATTGGCCACAATCAACAGATTCTTCGTATTGATAAGGAAGATAATCGCCCTATTACAGAAGAAACTGAAAATAAGATTATCAAGTTTATCAATAAAACTCTACCTGATATGGATATTGTGATTTGCTCGGACTATCGCAAAGGCATTCTAACGGAAAAAGTTTTTAGCGCTATCATTCACAGGGCTAAAAACTCAAAAAAACAAGTTATTGTTGACCCTAAAAGCTCCAACTTTGAATTTTATCAAGGAGCAAGTATTATCACCCCTAACCAACTTGAGGTAGAAAAAGCCGTCCCCATAAAAATTCAAGATAAAATTGATTTAGATCGCGCGGCAGAATACCTTTTGAACTTAACTCATGCGGAGTCAATCCTAATAACTCGTGGTAAGGACGGAATGACTCTCTACCCAAGCAAGGAAAACCCCATTGATATTCCTACTCAAGCAAAAGAAGTTTTTGATGTCACTGGGGCAGGGGATACCGTCGTTTCTGTTCTTGCAATGGCCCTATCTATTGGATTCAATTATCAAGACTCTGCTTGGCTATCGAATGTCGCTGCGAGTATTGTTGTTGGTAAAATAGGAACCGCTGTTGTCACTCTATCTGAAATTGATGAGTATCTTCACGAAGAAATGCTTCGTACCTCGAAATCTGTTCTTAGTCTAGAAGAACTTATCAAAATTGTTAGCCTTGCAAAAAGTGTCGGNAAAACGGTTGTGTTCACCAATGGATGCTTTGACCTTATTCATGGCGGACATATTGAATTTTTGCAGAAGGCCCGAGAAAAAGGAGATCTTTTAATCGTTGGGCTCAATAGCGATCAATCTGTTAAATCCATTAAAGGAAATGATCGNCCCATTAAGACGCAAAAAGAACGTGCCAATATTATCTCTGCATTGAAATCTGTCGACTACATTACGATTTTTAATGAAACTACCCCAGAAGAAATGATTCGTCAAGTACGTCCAGANATTCTTGTTAAAGGAGACGACTATAATAAACATGAAGTCGCCGGCCGTGAAATTGTCGAAGGTTATGGAGCAAAAGTAGAGCTTATTCCTATTNTTAAAGGACTTTCCACAACCAATATAGTCACAAAAATTCTTGAAAATCACAAATCTCCAACTAGAAAGTAGAAACACTAGCATAACTAACCTTAGGATGAAGGCCAGTTGGACTTGATGAAAAAACTAAATAAAGCTTAGTGGCTTTTAGCTTGCGCCAAAATGGATTTTAGTTTGAACTAATACTGTTCATTTGAACTAACCTCCTAGTCGTTTATTGGATACGAGGTAATTTTTCACATAATCTGTAATACCGTCTTCTAGAGACATTATGGACCGAGTGTAACCAGCTTCTCGAACCTTTTGTATGTCTGCGCAAGTGTGGTACTGGTATTGATGAAGAATAGTTTCAGGCATTGAAATGTATTCAATTTGAGGCTCTCTACCCATTGCTTTAAAAATATTTATAGCAAGATCGTTCCAGTTTCTTGACTGGCCCGCTCCAATATTGAAGATCCCTCCAATATTTGGGTTGTCTAGAAAAAACAAGGTCATATTAACTGCATCATTTATATAGAGAAAATCTCTCTCCTGCCCGCCATCCTTATATTCTTTTTTATATGATTTAAATAGACAAATTTTATTTTTTTCCTTTGCCTGAATGAATCCCTTTCGCACCATGCTCTGCATATTTTCTTTATGGTACTCATTTGGCCCAAAAATATTAAAATATTTTAGCCCTACCACACGATCAAGAATACCTTGGCTTTCTGCCCATATATCAAATTTATGTTTACTTTCCCCGTAAAAATTAAGTGGTTTTAATTTATTTAGCTTCGATTCATCGTCACTATATCCCATTTCTCCACTACCATATGTTGCAGCGCTGGAGGCATAAATAAAACGAATACCTTTCTCCAAAGCATAGGTTGCTAGGTGCCGAGTATAGTGGTAGTTATTTTTTATAAGAAATTTTTCATCGGTTTCGGTTGTTGAAGAACAGGCGCCCATGTGAATTATCGCTTCAATTGAATTAATGTCTCGCTCAATAATTTCCCCCAAAAATGAATTTATTCCTCTTAGTTCTTGATATTTGATCGATGTGATATTTTTTTCTTTTTCAGGATGATTTATATCGTCAACTATAAGGAGATCCATTCTTCCTCTCATATTTAACTCTTGAGCGATAGCGCTACCAATAAAACCTGCCCCCCCAGTTACGACAATCATAATTTGGCTCCATTAACCTTGGACGCATGCTTCGATATAACCAAACGGTAACTTGGAATCCCTAGTAGGCGACCAAATTCCCCCTGTTCTATTTCTGGTATTCTAATAATTTCCACAGGTTGTTTTCCTTCCGGTATAAATATTTTCGTCATAAATATTTTCGTCTGCGCCAATGATTATTCCCAGAGGAATAACTGCAAGAAAACTATAGCGGACTGATCTTGTGATAGATGAGAATAATAAGGAAGTCACTACAAGTCGCGACAAAAGGGGCTATATTAAATTTGTGTGTTTTACATCCAAGCAATCTAGCTCGGGTCTGTTCGTTAATTTTAAGAATTCAATAGATCTTTTAGTGCTATGATTATGCAAAGTCGTAGGCCACCTGTTGACCAGCCCAACCCATAAAACCGTCTTTGACAGGGTCACCTGTGAAGTTATCTGAATCTTTAACCCAAGTTTTTGGATCATCCCAATTATCATTATAGTGATATAGATATGTTTTAGAACGTACTTCATCGGGTAGTGTCATCAGTTCACGGTAGGATGCATGAACTCCTCCTTGAAAAGTTTGACAGTCATGGAACATCACCTCTGATATACTAGAAAACTGTGTGGGATAGTCCTTATCAAACATAGTATCTCCAGAAATCCAAACTCTCCTGTTTACCAAAATACCACTACACCATTGTGCTTCATTAATGCTGACTGCAGAATCCGGGAAATGAAGTGTGCGCATGAGTACTAATTCCATCGAACCATGCTGATAAGACCAGACTTTTCTCCCAAGCAACTCCGTTTCTTTTGGATGATGAATATCAAAAAAATCTGTTAACTGGAGTGGTTGACCCTGCGCAGCCTCACAAAACTCAACTCCCCCAGCAAGGCTCCTAGTCCACAATAAATCCTGATAGTCTTTTGGGATGATCATTTTCGGTTTATTAGGTGAGTTTGAAATGTAGCGGTTAACTAGCGCAACTTCTTCAAAACCACCAATATGGTCAGCATGACTGTGGGTGGGTAGATAAGTTTGGACTTTACTGACGCTCAATCCAACATCATCAAGAGCCAAAGGTCCAAGAGTGCCGCAATCTACCAAAACGTGATGTTCCCCTTGTATAATTAAAAAGTTGGATTGCCGGTTACGCTTAGTGAAAGCTGCACCAACACCCAAAAAGACAACCCTTAAATTTTCTTCTGTCTTTAACGGCAAAGATTTACCATCCTTGCAAATTTCATTTATATTATGCATGCGAGAGCTTTTTAACGCCTATATTAGGCGCTTAAAATATTAATTCCTTTAAAGTATCATAGCAGTGTACTTCGGTCTATTAAATTTCCCCTTATGTTCCAATGCATTAGGTGACAAAAATTATTTTTCTCATAAGTTTTAGGTATTGTGTGAAATTTTCTACTTTTGGATTCGAAAAACAACATCACTCGATCCATTGCATGAAATTATTTTTCAGTAATCTAATTTTCGTTGTTTTTTAAGCGTTTATGTGTGTGATTTTAAGAAGGATTAAGATATAATTTTAAAGACTCCTCAACCGCTAACCACCCATCTCAGTTTGGTTTAGAATGAAATATTTGGTTGTAATTGCCAACGGCCTAACGGATAAGCCGATTGCTGAAAAAGAAAATAAGACCCCGTTACAGCTTGCGGACACCCCCAACCTGGACCTGATGGTTCAAGAGGGCTATTCAGGTTCGGTAAAAACCATTCCTGAAAATTGTCAAGTTGGAAACCAAATATCCTATCTCTCCCTTTTAGGTTACGATCCTTCAAAATATGATATTGCTCCAGCATATTTTGACGCGCTAGCAATAGGGTTGAATCTCAAAGATGGAGAAATTCCATTATGTTGTGATTTTGTAACTCTGCAACCTAGTCATAACGATATGGTGATGAAAGATTATACAGCGGGTCACTTGTCTTGTGAAGAATCTGGAAACTATTTAAAAGCACTTCAAGATCAAATGTCAGATTGCTTGGTTACTTTTTATCCTGGTTTGGGTTTTCATAATATAATGGTCATACAAAGTGAACCATTCACAAAGTATTTGACGCCACCCAACGAATTGATCGGTGAAGGTATTCGAAAATTCATGCCGGATGGCGATGAGTTTAATGATTTAATTTATATTATTAATCAAGCCCAAATCATATTGCATAATCATCCAGTAAACCAAAAACGAAAGCGGGAAAACCTTGACTCGGCCAACAGTATCTGGTTATGGGGGAACGGTAAAAAAGGAACTCTTCCTCCATTTGATAATAAGTTTGGGAAATCTGCTTCCCTTATTTCCGCATCACTACTTTTTCAGGGAATGGCTAAAGCGGCAAATATGAACGTAGTTTCAGTTGAAGATGCTACCGGGTTTGCTGAAACCAATTTCAAAAATAAAGTAGATGCTGCCATTAACGAATTGCAGACCAAGGATATTGTCTACCTTAATGTAGCAGGGGCAGAAGAAGTTTCACTAAAGGGAAATATTGATGACAAAATTCTTACTATCGAAGATATCGACTCAAAGGTAATCGGCCCACTATCAAAAGAAATTTACCTAAATAGCGGCATCAAAATGATGGTGGTTGTCAACCATGTCAGTTCAGCAGTTTCTGTAAAGTATGAAAATGGACCAGTCCCATTTGTGATTAGTGGAGAAAAAGAGACGGCCTCAGTTAATAAATTTGATGAAAATATTCTTAATAAGGAAAATAATTATTTTAAATCTGGTTCAGATTTGATGAACATGTTTTTTGATATAAATTAAAACGTATGAATAGATTAGTGGTACAAAAATATGGCGGTACTTCGGTCGGCAGCATTGAACGAATTAAAAAAGTGGCAGAACGTATTGCCCGTATGCGAAAAGAAGGGCTTGATATTGTGGTTGTCGTTTCAGCAATGGCAGGTGAAACCGACAAATTATTAGATATGGCCAAACAGATTACCTCTACTGGGAAAGACAGGGAAATTGACCTTTTATTATCATCTGGAGAACGCGTTTCAAGTGCCTTATTAAGTATAGCCCTTGATAGCATCGGGTGTCCTGCTATTTCCATGACAGGTAGGCAAATAGGTTTACTTACCGATAATTCTCATACAAAAGCCCGTATCAAAGGAGTCGACACTGATCGCTCCAGAAGAGCTTTAGAAAATGGGAACGTCATTGTCGTTGCAGGTTTTCAGGGAATAAATGAACATGGTGATGTTACTACCCTTGGACGAGGTGGTTCTGATACTTCTGCTGTTGCTCTAGCTGTAGCCTTAAAAGCAGAGAGGTGTGAAATCTATACAGATGTAGATGGGGTATATACCGCCGACCCCAACATTGTTCCCGATGCGCATAAAATGGACCGGGTTTCTTACGATGAAATGTTGGAGATGTCTAGCTTGGGTGCAAAGGTACTTCAATTTCGTTGCGTTGAATTCTGCAAAAAATACGATATGCCACTTGTCGTAAAATCATCTTTAGTAGAAGAGTCTAAAGGCACCTTGATCTGTGAGGAGGATTCGAGTATGGAACAACCGGTTGTCTGGAATAATGAACGACAAAAATCAAGCTAAAATAACGATCAAAGGTGTTCCTGATCAACCAGGAATCGCCAGTAAGTTTTTCACTGGACTCGCAGATGAAAATCTTTCTGTTGATATGATTATCCAGAATGTCAGTGATGAAAACCATACGGATATTTCGTTTACTGTTACAAATGAGGATATAAATAAAGCTACCAAAATAGTTCAAGAACTAGGTAAGCTCATAGAAGCACGTGATATTAGTGCTGATCCTAATATATGTAAAGTTTCCATTGTAGGCGCTGGCATGCGAAGCCATCCAGGAGTTGCCGCAAAAATGTTTAGCGCTCTATCTAATGAAAATATAAACATTATAATGATAAGCACCTCGGAAATAAGAGTATCTTGTATTATTGAAGAAAAATACGGTGAACTTGCCGTTCGCGTTCTACACAAAGTATTTAATATGACTAAGCCTAAAAAAATAGTGCCCTAAAGGCTACCCACGAATCCATCTGATAACCTCAAAATTTGTTTTATGAAAACCATAAGCATTTATGACACGACATTAAGAGACGGGTCGCAATCTGAGGATGTCTCCTTTACCGTTGAAGATAAAATTCGTATCGCCCATAAACTCGANGAACTTGGAATAAAATATATTGAGGGCGGCTGGCCTGGATCGAACCCAAAAGACATGGATTTTTTCAGTCGGGTCAAAAGNAGTAATTTTCAACAAGCAAAAATTACTGCTTTTGGAAGTACACGCCACCCCAATAAGGATGTAAAAAATGATCAGAATATTAAAAATCTGATCGAAGCAAACACAGAGGTTATTACCATTTTTGGGAAAAGTTGGGATATGCATGTTAACGAAGCTCTCTCCACAACTTTGGAGGAAAACCTACGTATGGTCAAAGATAGCGTGAGCTACCTTAAAGATAATTGTTCTGAAGTATTATTTGATGCAGAGCACTTCTTTGATGGCTATAAAAGCAATCCTGAGTACGCTATNAAAGTCCTTAAGGAAGCAGAATCTGCAGGAGCCGATTGGATCATACTGTGCGACACTAATGGGGGGTCTTTGCCTTCTGAGGTAGGAAAAGTGTGTTCACTGGTAAAAAGCTTTATTAACACAAAAATTGGAATTCATACGCATAACGATTCGGAATTGGCAGTTGCTAATGCCATTACGGCAGTTCAGGCAGGTGTGGAACAAGTTCAAGGAACCATAAATGGGTTCGGCGAACGATGCGGAAACTCAAACCTCGTGTCCATAATTCCTAATCTTAAACTTAAATTAGGTTTGAACTGTATTTCTGATGAACAAATGCAATCTTTGACAGATTTGTCATCATTTGTTTATGAACTTGCTAATCAGGCACACTGGAACCATCAACCTTATGTTGGTAAAAGTGCTTTCGCTCATAAAGGAGGCGTTCATGTTAGTGCTATAAAAAAAAATAGCNCCACCTACGAGCATATCAACCCGAAATTGGTCGGTAATGTCCAGCGAATNTTAATTTCAGANCTNTCTGGNAAAAGNAATATTNTGTCCAANGCTCAAGAATACGGTATTGNTATTGATGCCCACGAACCAAAANTNAAAACAATACTGNATAACCTTAAATCCCTCGAACAGCTCGGATATCAATACGAAGGGGCCGAAGCTTCTTTTGAACTACTGATGCGTGATGCCCTAGGCAAAAAAGAATATTTTTTCGATTTTGTTGGTTTTCGTGTNATTGTAGAACAAAGGGGTGAAGACGAGAAACCTATATCAGAAGCTACAGTAAAAATTCGGGTCAACGGAGTACAGGAAGTTTCTGCTGCCGAAGGCATAGGCCCAGTTAACGCCTTGGATAAGGCTATTAAAAAGTCCTTGAGTAAATTTTATCCTGAAATAGAAAATGTGACTCTTTTTGATTATAAGGTGAGAATCCTAGATGAAAAAAAAGGTACGCAGGCTAAAACCCGTGTGTTAATTGAGTCAGGCGATCATGATTCGAAATGGGGGACTGTCGGAGTATCAGAAAATATTATTGAAGCCAGCTGGCAAGCTTTAATAGATAGTGTAGAATATAAGCTCAATTCATTTCAAAAGAACCGCAAAAGCAATAATACGTTCTGTGAGAAGCATCTTCTTTAGAGAGCGGTTCGTAACAGGGTATCTACAGTTTTACTGTAAAATGCTCTTATTTCTTTCGTACTTTGAGAATAGTCGATTCTAAATTTTTCCACGATATCAGCGGGATTTTTTCCAGAATACTTTAAAAACTTTGCAAGCATTAAAAGTCTCTCTTGTTCCTTCGGCAAATGACTCATTAAAGAAAGATTTTGAATTCTTAAAGCACACTCTAAATTTCGCATGAAAAGGTAGTGTTTTTTTATATTTTCTGAATCTTTATGATCAATAATACCTAAAGTATCTAACTGAACAACAGCTGAAAGTGTATTAGTTTCTCTTAAGCGAATATTTTTCCCCCCATGCATCATCTGTAAAATTTGGACAGAAAATTCAATATCCGCCAAACCTCCATAACCCAATTTCACATTGTTTCCCTTAGTGACCTCTTCCGCTAAATCTTTCTCCATTCTTGCTCTTGATCTTGAAATTTCTACAATTGACTTATATTCAAGCTTTGGGCGATAGGTAAACTTCTTTACCATATTTATAAAGTTTCGACCTGTTTGAGGATTTCCTGCTATAAATCTTGCCCTTACCATAGCCTGCTGCTCCCAAGTGCGAGCCCTTCCTTTGTAGTAATTTTCGTAACTCTTAATCGAGTTTACCATTAGACCGCTCTTACCTTCGGGCCGTAAGTCCGAATCAATTTTATAAGCATACCCTGAAGGGGTTACTTCAGATGTTAGTTCATTTATTAACTGATAAATTTTTGTATAAAATAGAACTACACTTTCTGCGAATAAAGAATCATTTTTTGAATCTTCATACACAAAAACCACATCCAAGTCCGACTTAAAATTAATTTCGCCACCTCCTAGTTTACCCAACCCAATAATGGCAAAACTATCCGGAATTATTTTTTCTTTACTATACTGAGTCTTCTGCTCATTAAATGCTATTTGATAGGAATTTTCTATATGCGTTTCTGCCAAGCTGGACAGATCTGCTAATGTTCCTCCTATATCCGCTTCTCCAATTATATAACGAATCCCTACCCTCAACTCTTCACCCTGCTTAAATCGTCTTAAACTATTTTTTTTTTCCTGAAATGNNTTGCACCTTTTAAGGGTTTGACTTATTTCGTTCTGAAGATTTTTTTTATTTTTAAAACGATAAATGGATTCCGCGTCCTTTATTACATCTACCAAATCAGGTTGTTTAATTAAAATATCTGCTATTAAATTACTACTTCCAAAAACTCTGAGAAGTAATTCTAGAAATTTATTATTTTTAGAAAGTAAATCTAAAAATGATTCTCTTGCCTTGCTTGATTCAATAAATTTTACCAAATTTTCTACTGCTGAATTTGCCATCGGTACTTTACCGCACCAATCTAGAATTTTTGGAAGAATTCTATAAAAGTCGCTGATACTTTTTTCGGTTGGATGGGAAAACTTCTGGCCATCTCTCAAATTTTTTAAAAACCGCAACGCATTTTTACTACTTTGAAAAAATGCTCTTTCTAATACTTGTTCGTTTAACGATTTTACTTCACTTAGTTTATTTACATCGCCCTCAATCTTTCTGTTTTGTTCTTTTTTAAAAAGTTCCGAAAAAATATGACTTACAAATTGGGTTTGTCGTGTTAATTCATCATTTAATTTATCACTTAACTCTTCGATGGATTTTCCTTCTATATTCATTTTCAGGGCAAGAACTGCCTGCAAGAACCTATCTTCAGGAATATCGTGAATTTGAAGACCAAATGAAATCTGTACCCTATTTTCTATATTTCTTAAAAAAACATATGCTTCCTTTAGTTGTTTGTATTCTTTTTTTTTAATTAAATTGAATTCATTAAGCCCCTTCAAAGCTTTTAGCGTATTGGCTCCCCTTATATTTTTTTCTCTACCTCCGTATATTAACTGATAAATTTGAACCGTGAATTCTACTTCGCGTATTCCTCCTTCGCCTAGCTTTATATTTCTTTTATTTATTTTTTTCTTCTTTATATTTTGATTAATTTTTTCTTTCATACCAATTATTTCTTGTATCGCTGAAAAGTCTATGTTTTTTCTATAAACAAATGGTTCCAACATTTCAAAAAATTTTTTTCCCAAAGTTTCGCTTCCGGCAGACACCCTTGCCTTCATTAAAGCTTGACGCTCCCAGAGACGACCCCAAGATTGATAATAAATTTCTAAACTTGCCAACGAATTAACTATTTCCCCGCTGGTTCCCTCTGGTCTCAGGTCAAGATCTACACGAAACACACTTCCATTTAATGTGATTTCATGAATTGTTTTTGTTAGCAATACAGCAAGTTTCGCATAATACTCGTGAACACTTATTCTTATCGTATTTGGATACTCTTCCGTTGGATGGGTTTCCCCTTTACTTGAAGTGTATATGTATAATAGATCAATATCTGAACTGTAATTTAATTCTAAACCCCCAAGTTTACCCATTCCTAATACCGTAAATTCAACTTCCTTTTTTTCTTTGTAGTAAGGAACTCCATATTTTTTTTTCATTTTTTCATCCACATATTCGTATGCAATCTGTAGACTTAAATCTGCTAAAAATGAAAGATCTCTTCCTGTTTCTTCAAAGTCTGTTTTACCCAGTAAGTCCCGTAAACCAACTCGTAAATATTCTCTTTTTTTAAATTTTCGTAGCACTTGAGGAGTGTTATTGTCTAAATATTTTTCTCCCGAGAATTCATAATAAGCCCGCATTAACTCATCTTTGGACCTCGAATTATTTATTGTTTTTGAATTATTAATCCAGTCAAATAGCGAGGGGTCACTCAACAAACTATCTGTCAAAACCTGACTGCCTGAAAATAAAACTATGATGGATTTTAGAGTTTCTGTTGAGGTAGATAGAATCGTGTACAAATAGTTTTTATCATTTATTGTTTGAGCAAACCTCTCAAAATTATTTAAAGCTAAGTCTGGATTGTATGACGATGCTATAAATTTTATGAAGGATTTAAAAAATTTAGGGAATAACTGTTGAAAGTTAGATTGACTTGATAAAGTTGTAAGATTTTGCCAAGCTTTTTTAGGCTCTATAAACTTGTGTGCTCGGAGAGTTTTTCAAAACTAGCCTGCCATGGATCACAATTATGGATTGACTTAAATAGTTGTGAATCTGTCATTTTTTTTATGGCGTGAACAACTAACTTTTTTACTTTTACAAAAATAAATAGCTAACGTATTAATCTACCAAAAAAAAACCCCCGGCAAAAGCCAGGGGCTATAATATAAC
>JGI26248J51725_1000598_pt1 | contig 13270 bp, 16 predicted proteins | sample SaaInlV_120m_DNA_2_FD_51725 | JGI IMG/M metagenome (IMG submission 51725) | reverse complement strand
AAGTGAGGTTTTTTATCAATTTTCCGTCAACTTGAAAACTGATGGAACTAGATCACTTAAGCGATTTGTTAGCCTTCAAAGCAAAGATAAATCCCAAATAAAAGAGCTCTACAAAGCAATACAAAAATATCCCGCAACTGATAGTGCTCTGAATACTGGACTAAACATATTAATTAATTCTGATTTACAGGATTTATATAAAGAAATTGAAATCCCTAAGACTGCAATTCTAGGATCTCTAGATACTTTAGTTCCAGTAAAAATTAAAGATTGGTATATAGAAAATGAAACTAAAACTTATTTATTACGCTCAGGCCACCTGCCTTTTTTAGATAACACTTTTAAATTACCATAACTATTATTGAGCACTCAGTTTGGAGTCTAAGAGCCATTTTGTTTTGGTATAATTTGTTTAATCTCCTCACCAAAACTTATTAATGAGTGCATTAGTTGGCGTTATTATGGGTTCACAGTCAGACTGGCCCACAATGAAGAATGCCGTAGATATGTTAGAAGAATTTGGCGTGCCATATGAAGTGAAGGTTGTATCTGCTCATCGCACACCTGACCTAATGTTTGAATATGCTGAAACGGCTCAAGAACGAGGTCTAGAGGTAATAATTGCTGGTGCAGGGGGTTCTGCACATTTACCAGGAATGGTTGCAGCAAAAACTATTGTGCCAGTTCTTGGGGTTCCAATTAAGTCAAAAGCTTTNAGTGGTCAAGATTCTCTTTTATCCATCGTGCAAATGCCAGGAGGGATCCCTGTNGGCACCTTAGCTATTGGCGAAGCAGGTGCAAAAAATGCAGGGATTTTAGCGGCACAAATTGTTGGCAACCACAATGAAATAGTAAGACAAAAAGTATCTAAGTTTCGCTCAGATCAAACTCAAAGCGTTCTAAATAATCCTAACCCTGATAATTAATCTATGAAAATTGGCGTTCTTGGTTCAGGTCAATTAGGGAGAATGCTCGCACTATCCGCCTACCCTTTAGGCCACGAAATGAGATTTTTAGCATTATCTGAAGAAGATCCTTCTTCTTTGCTTGGTAAAACATTCATTCATAATGACGATCCTAACATTATTAAAAGCTTTGCTGAAAGTTCAGATGTAGTGACTTATGAAAGCGAAAATACTGATGTNAATATTGTTAATGAGATCAGCCTAAACACAGGAGTTTACCCTAGTGAAAAGTCACTATATATCTCTCAACATCGCGGAAGGGAAAAGGCACTTTTTGATAAACTAAACATACCATGTGCACCTTATGAAATGATCAATAATTTAGATGATCTGAAAAGTGCAGTTTACAAAATCGGCCTACCCGCAATCCTAAAAACAGCTACTGATGGTTATGATGGTAAAGGACAGTTTTTAATTAATTCAGAATCACAACTCCTAGAAGCGTGGAATAGTATGTCTGGATCTGAGTCTATTCTGGAGGGATTTGTAAAGTTTAAAAGAGAGCTCTCTTTGATAGCAGTAAGAGGAGTAGATGGTAATCTTGAGTATTACCCCTTAGTTGAAAATTCTCATTATGAAGGCATTCTCAGACTAACTATAGCTCCAGCTAATAATATTAACAAAACACTCCAAAAAAAGGCAGAGGATTATATGAGCTTAATTCTTAAGGAGATTAATCATGTTGGAGTTTTGACCATCGAACTTTTTGAAACTGAGGATAACCTTATAGTTAATGAAATGGCTCCAAGAGTTCATAATTCTGGACATTGGACTATCGAGGGAGCTCAAACTTCGCAATTTGAAAATCATATTAGAGCAATAACAAAGGCGCCTCTTGGTGATACATCTTGTACCAATAAATATAGTGCTATGATTAATATAATTGGGGATCATGGGGATTTAGAGAAGGTTCTTGAAACCAAAAATGCTCACCTTCATCTTTACAATAAGGCTGAACGTGAGGGAAGGAAGCTTGGCCATATAACAATAACTTCTAATTCAAATGATGAATTAAAAAAAAGCTTGGAAAGTCTAAAAGACTTTATGCCCTAAGCTGAGATTAATCTTCATTTATATCGAGATTGTTTTCTTCAAATTTACCAGCTAATTCTTCATCAAAAAACTGTTCTGCTAGTTTTTCTTCATGATGGTAAGCAGACAACTCACTGACTTCTACGCCTGCCAAGAATTGACATACGTGAATCATCTCATGGCACAAAGTAACAATAAATTTTCGAGTGTCTAAAGACTCTTCAATCTCAATAAAAAATTTACCATCACCTTCATAATCTGTCCAAGCTAAAGCTTCGTCNACTTTTTGAATGGTTAAATCGATTGTTGGGTTATCAGTTTTAGAAAACAATCCATTACTACAGAAGTTGAANAACTGCTGTGAAAGTCTTACCTGATCTTCATTTCCACCATGTATATATAACATTTTTCAATACAACACATAGAAATTATAAAAAACGCTCTTCTAAATATTTAATAATATCATTGGACTCATAAATCCAGTTCACTTCACCTGCATATTCCACCTTTAAGCAAGGGACCAAAATCTTACCACCATTTATTTCAAGCTCTNTTCTATANTCACCCTCTTGAGCATTTCGAGTNTCAATTTGAAGATTTAAGCGCTTGATTGTTCGACGTGCTTTCACGCAGAATGGACAAGCATAAAACTGATAAAGTTTTAAAACTTTTGTTTGTTGATTGACTTTAGATTGGTCTTCATCACTTCTTTTAATTATTGAAGGTCTAAAGATCCAATCAATTAAAATAATCAGTCTCCCGGAACCCTCTCGCAATAATTTTAATAAAGTTCTCATAGGTTTTGCTTATAAGCTATTAAGGTATTTTCCAATAAAGTGGCAATAGTCATTGGCCCAACCCCTCCAGGAACAGGTGTTATAGCTCCAGCTTTTTCTTTAATGGCATCAAAATCAACATCACCAACTAATCTTCCATCTTCTAAACGATTAATCCCAACATCTATAACAATTGCCCCGTCTTTAACCCAGTCACCTTTAACCATCTCAGGGATACCAACCCCAACTACAACAATATCTGCCCGACTAACTACGCCGGCAAGATCTTTTGTTTTACTGTTGCAAATAGTTACAGTACCACGGGCATTAAGAAGTTCCATTGCCATTGGTCTGCCAACAATATTAGAAGCTCCAACGACAACACAATTCATACCTATTACTTTACAGTCAATTGAAGACAAAATAGTCATAACACCTTTTGGTGTACATGGGCGTAGATGAGATTTATTTTGCATTAATTTTCCGATATTTTCACTATGAAAACCATCAACATCCTTTAAAGGTGAAATATGTTCAATAACTTTATTGGCATTGATATGACTAGGAAGGGGCAGCTGAACCAAAATACCATCTATATGTGGATTATTATTTAGACGCTCTACTTCTTCTAAAAGTTGCTCTTCTGTCGTGTTTTCTGATTTAATAATTTTATCTGAAAAGAAACCAGCCTCCTTACATGCAAGCTCCTTATTGCGAACGTAGACAGCAGATGCAGGATCTTCACCAACTAATATTACAGCTAGACCTGGTGGTCGTTTATGTGTTTTAACTTCATTTGCAATTTTTATTCTCAGATCTTTTGCAATCTGCTTTCCATCAATAATATTCATTTTGTCATTTCCTTTTTTGCTCTTTTTAGATCACTTTCTGTATCTATACCATAACCAGTTGGAGCACAAGCAATCTCCACATGGATATCCATTCCATTACTCAATATAGTTAATTGTTCCAATTTTTCAGAGAGCTCTAGATCCGATTTCTCCATCTGAAAATATTTTTTTAAAAAACCTACTCGGTAGGCGTATAAACCAACATGCCGAAAACAAACATCTAGGTCTATATCAAGATCACTCCTAAAAGCAGGAATTGGTGATCTTGAGAAGTACAAAGCTTTGCCGCCAGAATTATATACAACTTTGACACAATTTGGATCAAAGTACAACTCCTTACTTTCAATTTTTTCGCACAAAGTTGCCACATCCATACAACTATCAACTAGGTTAAAAGCCACTTGATTTATAACTTCTGCATTGAGCATTGGCTCATCACCTTGAACATTAACAACAACCTCATCATCGTCAAAATTAAGATCAGAAACAACTTCAAAGAGTCTGGATGTACCGGATGTGTGACTTGAGCTCGTCATGCAAACTTCTGCACCAAAATTTTTCGCTACGTTACTTATTCTTTCATCATCCGTTGCAATAATAACTCGTCTAGCACTACTCTTAAGAGCATTTAAGTAAGTATGCTCAATAAGAGATTTACCATTAATGTCCTCTAAGAGCTTTGCTGGAAAACGACTTGAGGCATACCTTGCAGGAATAATAACGGAAAAATCCATTAATCTTCAGAATTCATTTTTCGAGCCTCTTCAACAAGAAGAACAGGGATGCCATCTTGAATTGGATAAGCTAACTTACTCTTTTCACAGATTAACTCATCACCTACAAGTTTAAGGGGTGCTTTACTTTTTGGGCAAACCAACATCTTTAATAAATCTTCATCAATCACAATTTAGACTCCAATTGCTCATAAAAATCCAAACTCAGTTTTGCGCTAACATTTAAATACCACATCTGACTTGTCGCAAAATGCTTACATTTTACACAATCCTTTGCTGTCATTAGTATCGGATAATCTTCTTTAAAGACGAGGTCATCTTCAATAAATAGGTGATGATCAGGGAATGACTTTGTAGTTAATTTAGCACCCTGGTCTTCTAGCATTTTATAAAAATTTTCTGGACTTCCAATTCCAGCAACAGCATAGCAGTTTATATTTTTAAAATAATCAAGTTTTTTAGTTTCACTTGTCAGAAGGTTTGTATAAGATTCAGCCTCAAGTTGGCTCGACACTTCTCCGTCTGCTCTAGAACCATTATTAATGATTATATCAACTGATTTAAGTCTACTTATTGACTCTCTGAGTGGTCCTGATGGAAGAAATAGGCCATTTCCAAAACGATTAACGCCTTCAACAACTGCTATTTCAAGGTCACGACCCATTGAGTAGTGTTGAAGACCATCATCACTAATAATTATGTCTAAATTATAGTTTTTAGTTAAAAACTTAACCGCGTTGCTTCTTTTTTTTGCGACAACAACATTGGCATTTGTATGTTGCGCTATCAAGATAGGTTCATCACCACACTCTCTAGGATTACTTAAGTGGGTGACTTCTAATGACTCTTGTGTGTAATCTCCACCATAGCCCCTAGAAACAACCCCAACTTTTTTATTTTGAGAAGTAAAATAATTAACAATTGCTATTACGATTGGTGTTTTTCCACTACCGCCTGCAGTAACATTCCCAACAACAACAACGGGTACTGATGAATGGTTTACCTTAATAATTCCTACCCTATAAAGCCATCTCCTTAAGCTAGATAAGATAAAAAAGATTAATGATAAAGGAAGTAGAAGAATGTTAATAAAACCTAACTTATTATGATTAACAAAACTTAAAATACTTGACATTATGGCAACTTTAATCACTTTTAAAACATTAATTATGACAAAATATTCCGACCATGAGTGTTGAATTTCATATTTCTAACCAATATTTACGATCTAACCGGAAAAAAGGCTTTGTTTCCTTTATTTCTGGGGTTTCTATGGTAGGTCTAATTCTTGCCGTTATGTCACTCATTACAGTGTTATCAGTTATGAATGGCTTTCATGAAGAATTAACAAATCGAGTTTTAAATACTATATCTCACTCATACATAACCGAAAGTGACGATACACTTGAAAATTGGCAAGAGCTTAGAAAAAAAATAAACTCTCAGGACCGCATAGTGGCCTCCTCCCCTTATGTTGAAGATTTTGCTTTGATGACCTCTAGGAAAGCCTCTCAAGGCGTTAGTGTTAGAGGAATAATGGTTGACCTAGAAACAACGACATCTTCATTACTAGATGATATCAAGTATGGCGAAATAAGCCTTAATGAAAACTCGTCAACGATTTTAATTGGAGTTGGATTAGCAACACTTATGGGTACTGGCATTGGAGATACATTGACATTAATAGCTCCAACTCGAAACTCAATTGGCTTATTAACTCCGAAATCACAAACCTATACAGTTGGTGGAATATTTAATGCCGGTCTAAACGAATATAACAATAGTTTAGCCTTCATTCACCTCTATGACGCTCAAGATCTGTTCAGTTTAGAGGGTCAAGTTTCTGGAATTCGCCTTAAAGTAGATGACTTGTTTGATGCTAACAAGATTACTAATAATTTAGTTAANCAACTTGGTAATAATTATTATGGCGTTGATTGGATGCAACAAAAAAGCAGTTTTATTAGAGCTTTAAATCTTGAAAAACAAATGATTGCGATCATTTTGTCTTTGATTATTGCTGTTGCTGCTTTTAATATTGTATCGATGATGGTTATGGTAGTTACTGACAAAAAATCAGACATAGCAATTCTTAGAACTATCGGGATGACCCCTAAGAGAATTGTAAGAATATTCTTTTACCAAGGTCTCAGTATTGGTTTTATAGGCATAACTGTTGGAACAATTCTTGGAATAATCTTAGCTCTTAATATTGAATCAGTTATCTCTGGAATTGAGAGTCTTATTGGGTTCCAATTTTTTCCGAAAGATGTCTTTTATATTAATCGCTTTCCTTCAAAAATTCTAATGAGTGATGTAATCAGCATAATGCTAGGCGCTTTTGTGCTAGTAATTATTGCAGCAATTTACCCAGCAAGACGAGCTGGTAAAGTTAACATTTCAGAGGTTCTAAGACATGAGTAATATAATAGAATGTCGTTCTCTTAGTTTTTCATATATAGACGGAAAAAATCAAACTTCTGTTTTAAATAACTTAAATTTTAAAGTCGAACTAGGAGATTCAGTTGCAATATTAGGTCAATCGGGTTGTGGAAAATCAACACTACTTAACTTAATTGCAGGACTAGATAGCCCTTCAAAAGGCGATGTACTTATAAATAGTACCAACATAGCAAAGCTCAATGAAAAAGATCGTACAGAGTTGCGCTCTAACAACTTTGGATTCGTTTACCAATTCCATCACTTACTTAACGATTTTTCATCTATCTATAATGTTGCCTTACCCCTCCTTATTAGAGGAGACAACAAAGAAAGTGCGATTTTAAATTCTAAAAAAATATTGACAAAAGTAGGATTAGAAAATCGATTAAATCATAATCCATCAGAGCTCTCTGGTGGTGAAAGGCAGAGAGTTGCAATTGCAAGAGCAATGGTCACTGAACCCGCATGTATTTTGGCAGATGAACCCACTGGAAACCTTGATGCTAAGAATGCTAAAGATGTTTTAGAGTTAATCTTGGAGCTTAATGAAAACAACACTACATCATTAGTAATTGTAACTCATGATTTATCTATAGCCAATAAAATGAACCGGAAGCTTACATTAAGCAATAGCAAGCTTGATGATATATAAGATTATTTAAATCCTTTTGAGTTTTCAGTAGAGCTAATTAATTGATAGAGATATAACCAACCAAAAGTTAGAATCGTTGGTTATCCTAAAAATTGAATCATAATTCCAGCCGCAATTGCAGAACCTATAACACCAGCTACGTTAGGACCCATTGCATGCATCAATAAAAAGTTATTTGAGTCGGCCTCGAGCCCTACCTTATTTGAGACACGAGCTGCCATCGGAACTGCTGAAACACCAGCTGAACCAATCAACGGGTTAATTTTATTTTTACTAAATACGTTCATCATTTTTGCCATGAGTAGTCCAGACATTGTTCCAATTGAAAAAGCAATTAAACCTAATAATAATATGCCTAATGTATCTAGCTGAAGAAATTTATCTGCCATCAACTTTGATCCAACAGCCAAACCAAGAAAAATAGTTACTATATTAATTAAAGCATTCTGCGTTGTATCACTAAGACGATCTACAACACCAGACTCTTTCATTAAGTTACCGAAAGCAAACATACCTATCAATGGTGCCGCTGCAGGAAGTAAAAGTGCTACAAGCAATAATAATATAATTGGGAAAACAATTTTTTCCATTTTAGAGACTTCACGTAATTGAACCATCTTAATTTTTCTTTCTTTCTCTGAAGTCATTGCTCTCATAATAGGAGGCTGAATAAGTGGAACTAATGCCATATAAGAATAAGAAGCTACAGCGATCGCACCTAATAACTCTGGTGCAAGAATTGAGGCAACATAGATTGAGGTTGGACCATCTGCACCTCCAATAATACCAATTGCAGCAGCCTGCTTTAAACTAAAGTCAAATACTCCAATTACTGACAGGCCAACTGCACCTAGCAATGTCGCAAAAATTCCAAACTGTGCAGCTGCACCAAGCAAAAGAGTTTTTGGATTTGCAAGAAGTGGGCCAAAATCTGTTAACGCACCGACACCCATAAAAATGATAAGCGGGAAAGCTCCAGACTCAATACCAACCATATAAAAAAGATGGAGAATACCACCATCAACAGGCTAAATTAGCTCCTGGAATATTACTAAGAAGTGCGCCAAAACCGATAGGCAAGAGAAGAAGTGGCTCGAATTTTTTTACAATAGCTAGATATATTAACAGAATACCAACCAACAGCATTAGACCTTGGCCCCATTCCATTTGATATAAGCCAGTATTAACCCAAAGTAGCTTTAAATACTCCACAACTAACCTAAAGAAAGTAGGAGCTGACCAACAGTTACTGAATCACTCTCTTTTACGCTAACATTCAAAACAACCCCAGATCGAGTTGCTTTGATTTCAGTTTCCATTTTCATAGCTTCTAAAATTACTAAAGTATCACCTTTTTTAACAGCCTGATTAGGGCTAACTAGGATTTTCCAAATAGTTCCAGATAGTGGAGCAGAGACGTCTTCTTTTCCATTCGCTAAAGGTATATTTGACTCTTCTTGAGAATCTCCAGAATTTGATGAGGATTCATCTGATGAAACACCCATAGAGGTTATTGTTCCTCCATCTGATACGCTAACAGTATAAGATTGCCCTTTAAATGAAACGGTATAAACGCCTTCATTTTTTTCGTTAGCTGGAGAGCTTGTTTCTTCTTTTGGAACAGGCTCAAAGAAATCTGGATTATCTCTATTCTCTAAAAACTGAATACCCACTTGTGGAAAAAGCGCATAAGTCAGTAAATCATCAATTTTTTCATCAGCAAGCCTTATATTTTTCTCCAAAACGATTTTATCAAACTCAGATTCTAGAATCTCCAACTCAGGTTCAATATTATCAGCAGGACGACATGTAATAGCTTCTGATCCCTCTAAAACCCGAACTTGAAGTTCCTTATTTACAGGTGCTGGTGCAGCACCATATTCACCTTTAAGGATTCCAGCAGCCTCTCTAGTAATCGTTTTATATCGCTCTCCAGTTAGAATATTAAGTACGGATTGAGTACCAACAATTTGAGATGTCGGTGTTACAAGAGGAATGTACCCTAAATCTTTTCGAACGCGGGGAATTTCTAATAATACATCATCCATTTTATCAAGTGCATTCTGTTCTTTTAACTGACTTTCCATATTTGTCAACATTCCACCTGGAACTTGCGATAGTAAGATACGAGAATCTACACCCTTAAGGGATCCTTCAAATTTAGAATACTTAGCTCTAACAGGCTTAAAGTATTGATCAATCTCTTCTAGTTTTTCTAGGTCCAGGCCAGTTTTTCGAGAACCATGCTCTAAAATAGAGACAACTGAATTAGTAGCTGAATGACTATAAGTCATACTCATAGATCCAATGCATGTATCAACACGGTCTATTCCAGCCTCAACTGCTTTAATAATACATGCTGTNGAAAGACCAGTTGTAGCATGAGCATGAAGCTGAATTGGTATATCAATCGCTTTTTTTAATTTTTTAACTAAATCATAGGCTACATATGGTTGCAATAACCCAGCCATATCCTTAATACATAGAGAATGGGCGCCCATATCTTCAATTTTTTTAGCCATATCAATCCATAATTCAGTAGTATGAACTGGACTTACTGTNTATGAAATTGTGCCTTGAGCGTGCTGACCCACTTTAACTGTCTGATCAATAGCAGTTTTAAGATTACGCGTATCATTCATAGCGTCGAATATTCTCAAAACCCCAACACCATTATCTGCACAACGATCTACAAACCTTCTAACTACATCATCACTGTAATGACGGTATCCCAATAAATTTTGCGCCCTTAATAACATTTGTTGAGGAGTATTGGGCATAACTTTTTTTATCTCACGAATCCTCTCCCAAGGATCCTCCCCCAAAAAACGAATACAGGCATCAAATGTAGCGCCACCCCATGATTCCATCGACCAATAGCCTATCTGATCAAGTTTTTCTGCAATAGGCAACATATCATCAATTCGCATTCGGGTTGCAAAAAGAGACTGATGTCCATCTCTTAAAACTAGCTCAGTAATTTGTACGGGTTTGTTATTATTTTCGTTATCTGACATATCTTATCTCTGTGTATGCATCTTTATTGCTGCTTCAATAATCGCTCTTGTTTTGTCATCAATTTCATTTGAAGNATCTGAATTTAGAGGAGGAACATTAACTGTAGGTTGAATTTTATCAACAATTAACGACATCATATTGGTTACAGCAACCATAAGTGCGAGGAATAAAAAAACAAAGCCCATTCCAAATATGGTCAAAGTTTGTGCGGTCATATCCATTTTATTTCATCCTAAAAAAATTTGGTACCAGTGGACGGGCTCGAACCGTCACTCCCGTGAAGGAACCGGATTTTGAATCCGGCGTGTCTACCAATTCCACCACACTGGCATATCTTAGGTTTATTTATGTCTAAAAGTAATTCTACCTTTAGTTAAATCATAAGGAGTCATTTCAACTGTAACCTTGTCGCCAGGTAATATGCGAATATAGTGCTTACGAATTTTTCCAGAAATATGTGCTAGTACACTATGCCCATTTTCCAATTCAACTTTAAAGGTTGTATTAGGTAATTTTTCTTTAACTACGCCCTCTAATTCTATGTAATCACTTTTCGACATATTTAATAATTTAGTATTAATTCCAAAAACCAAGTGAAATTATACATAATTACTTATTTAACAGTTTCATTGTAATAATATTTAAAAAAAATGCTCATAAAAAAATTCAAACACAATTGAAGTACATTAATTACCTTCACACAACAAACGAAATTTGGACTTTGCAACCAAATTTTTGAATCCGTTGAAAAAATAGAAAATAATTCTAATAATTTAGTATTAATTTAGAAATAAAGTTCTTTTTTTTCATTTAATGAAAATAAACACTATTAATTACTATAATTTGAAAAATTAATTATAAGATTGTTACAATCGTAAACCTGCCAAGGGGCGTTGCATTGAGAAATACCTCAATCAGGCTTGGCAATCATAACTGCGCTCATTTTTTTAACTTAACGGGAAAATAAATGAGTAACTCTACCATTCAAAAAAATAACTTTAAAGCAACCGATCTCAATCTTGACGGTTTTCATAATGTTTATAAAGTAGCTGATATCAATTTAGCAGACTTAGGTGAAAAAACATGAGTTTAAATATGAAAAACATATTAACTCATTTGCATCACCCCCACTCAGTTAAAGATTACCAAGGTGATGAAGATCCATCTACTGTTAAAATTTCAGAATATTGGGGTAAAACACCAAAGCAACTCAAAAATCCAAAAATTAGCTTTGAATTTTTCCCGCCAAGGTCGGACGCTGCAAAAAAATCGTTAAAGGAAGCTCACCATAAACTGAGTAGTATTAATCCTGAGTATTTTTCTGTCACATTTGGTGCGCTTGGCTCATCTCAAAATGCTACATTAGATACTATAGTTAATCTTTCAAAAGATACTAAAATTCCAATAACCCCACATCTCACTTGTGTAGGCACTAACAAAAAACAAATCACTGATTTAATTGATAAATATATTATTCAAGGTGTAAATCAGGTAATGGTTCTAAAGGGTGATGCTCCAAAAGCAATTGTAAAAAAAGGAGATTTTGAATACGCAAATGAGATGGTTAAATTCATTAAAGAAAATTATGAAAATATAGATATTATGGTAGGAGCTTACCCTGAGAAGCATCCCCATTCAAATTGTGTTGGAAAAGATATTGATTTTTTTGCAAATAAAGTCAATGCTGGAGCAACTAAGGCTGTTACTCAATATTTTTATAATATTGATGCTTATTTTAGCTTCGTAGATGAGGTACAAAAACTTGGTGTTGATATTCCAATAATTCCAGGAATTATGCCAATTACAAGTTATGACAACTTAATTAATTTTTCTACAAACTGTGGTGCTGAAATTCCTTCTTGGATACTTAATCGTCTAAAACTATATAGAAATGATGCCAAAAGTTTAATAGAGTTTGGAGAAGATGTTGTAAGTGAAATGTGTTTAAAACTTAAAGATGGGGGAGTGAAGAATTTTCATTTCTACACAATGAACAAAGCAGAACACGTCCTATCTATCGCCAAAAGAATTTTATAAAGAAAGGGTTTAGTGGAGGTATCTTTTTGAATGAACCCAACCTTGTAGCTTTTGAAAATCTGTCTTCTTCTCAGGTTGGACAATTTTTTCTAACTCAACTAACCTCTCATTCAGCTCATTAAAGGCACTAGCGTAGTGTTTACTTTTGATAGACTCTTGATATAACTTTGATTTAAGTGTTGCGATCACAGAAACCAAATCCTGGTCGTTACTAGCATCGCTAATTTGATTGCCTTCTCTCATCTTAACTTGAGTATCTTGAAAGCGCTTTAAATGTTCAGAAGCTTGATAATCTTCTTCAGTTAAAAACTGATTAGTAGCTAGATTATTTGGATTAAAGGGTTGAACTCTTGCTGAAATATTTAGATCTTGAAGGGAACCACGTGTTGTTGGTTGTTGGACAGTAAAACCGCTGACACCAAGTAAGCGTGCTACCCATGATATGCCAAATCTAATCACTTAAACTCCCTATTTAGTTTTACATATGTTACCCAAATATTTGCTATTATTGTGAGGTTTTTTTATTTTTTTCATTGATTAATTCATCTACTACAGCTTGGTCAGATGGGTTTAGTGTAACTCTTATATTTGTAAAACCAATCATTTCCGCTTGAACCTTTATTCGTTCACTTAACACAATAAGGTTTCTTGACTTAAGTTTATCGAAATGACTAAAAGAGACATCTTTAACTAATTGAATTATATTAGAAAGACTTCAATACTGTTGGCAATTACTGTGCCATCTGGAGATTCTAAAAAACGC
>JGI26248J51725_1000557_pt1 | contig 13896 bp, 13 predicted proteins | sample SaaInlV_120m_DNA_2_FD_51725 | JGI IMG/M metagenome (IMG submission 51725) | reverse complement strand
TTTAGAAGGCGGGGAAATACATGTATTGGTTTTAAGAGGGGAAGATAAACTGCATATTAAAATAACGCAAAAAGATTAAATTTGAGCTTTGCAAATAGGGTGAAAAAGTGATAGGTTCCGGTTGTTAAAAATATATTTTATATATCTTTGTCGCAATGAACGCTGATAGTGGGCGTTTTTTTTATATATTTTTTTGTTTTTTTTTTGTCTGTTTACAATTCCAAGGGAGGTATCAACATGTTACGTAGCATCACCAACGGCTGGAAGTCGTGGCAAACGCTGGCTGTTCTTACTTTAGCTTTGAGTTTTGGGCTAGTATCGAACGCTACAGCTGTATCTGATCATAATGCAAAAAAAGCACATGATCGTCCGGCCTGGCTAGACAAGCTTGAGAACCAAGTTAACTATGAAGAGATGATGAGCGGCATGGAAGGCCGTCAAGATCGTCTGGACAACACCTTCATGAAATTGATGGACCGCTTGCAGGGTAAAATAAAAGAACATGCGGTCCCAGCTTCTACAGGTGGTGGTTTTCATGATTCTTGGTCAGAGCACCAGCTACAGCAAAGCTACTTGCTTGGTCCTTCCGAAGCAGGAGCAAAGGTATTCAAAGGTGCCCATTGCCCGAGCAATGCCCCGGTAAAGAAATACAATGTGTCTGCAATTAATGTTGAGATTACCTTGAACCAATGGGGTGATTATTATCCTGGGTACATGTATGTCTTGGATCATAATATTGATCAAGTCAGAAAAGACGAAGTGATAAACGCAAAAGCCCGCGAGGATGAAAATGATCCGGGAACTATCACGAATGGTTTACAGGGTGATATTATTCAGCCTCTCGTTTTACGTGCTAATCAGGGCGATTGCGTAAGAGTTCACGTTACAAATCAATTAGAAGATGAAGATGCCGGGTTCCAGGTAAATGGCTCCGCGATGATCATCAGTTCCTCAGGGTTGCCGGATACAGCTGCTTCCAAAGGAGCGATTATACCATCTGGCGAATCTCAGGACTTCGAGTGGATGATTCCGATCGATGAGCAGGAAGGTAGCCATATGATCATGAGTCATGCCGGTCGTGATCCTTCTGCACTTGGTTTGATAGGCGCATTTATCGTAGAGCCTAAGGGTTCTAAGTATCTCGACCCGTGGGATTCCAAGCCTGTAGGAAGTGGTTGGGAAGTCATGATCACTAATGATGAGGAGCGAGACTTTAGAGAGTTTGTTCTTTTCTATCATGAAGTCGGTGACGAGTCGTTCCGTCCTCTTAACCGTTTTGGAGAAATGATTCCACAGCGCGACCCGTTGACAGATGCGTACCGTCCTTCTGCTCGTGCTATGAATTATCGTTCCGAACCTTTCGGTATTAATAATCTGGCACAGCAAGAGAAAAAGTTTCACTATGAAGATGAATCATTGTCTTATAGTTCTTATACATTTGGTGACGCGCCGACAACGATTCCTAGGTCGTATTTAGGTGATCCGGCCAAGTTCCGACTGATCCATGGTGGTGCAGAGGTTTTTCACTCTCATCATCCTCATGGCGGTACCATTCGTTGGACCCGTTCTCCAAAACGAGAAGTACAAATCAAAAACTTGATTACTGCAGCGTACGATGGTCCGGTCAAATATCCAGTAATTCGTACCACTACTGACCGAGTAGACGTTGAAGTTATCGGGCCTGCTGAGGCACTGGATCTTGAGACTGAGTGTGGTTCCGGTCTTTGTCAGCGTTTAGCGGGAGATTTTCTGTTCCACTGCCATGTAGCGCATCATTATGTTGCGGGGATGTGGGGATACTGGAGGGTTTATAACACCCTGCAGAATGGAAACTATCCGTTCGGTAGCACCGATATTATGCGGCCATTGGCCGAGCTTCCTGACCGTAAGGGGCGTATCCCTCAAGGTGTGTCTTCAGATAAGTTGGTTGGTAAGACGATGGACTGGTTCGGTACTAAGTTTAAGATCCAGGGTAAAGGAAAAAGTGACTGGACCAAAACCGATCGGATCGTTAACATTAAAGATTGGGTAAAGTACATGTTGCCTCCTCAGGGTCGCCCAGGTCATACCGATGACGAGAAGGGCCAGATCCTTTCATACGATGGATCGGTTTGGGATTATGCTTGGAAGAGTACTCAGGCTTTATCTGAGAGAGAATCTACAGATAAGAATCCTAAGTTCAAGGCGCCGCATCCTGGTAAAAGACACCCAATTCAGTTTAGCCCATTATCGGGTAAATTGGCTTGGCCTCATATGACCCCTCACTTTGGCAAGCGAGTTCCTTTTGCGCGTCACCATGGTGGTGCTCCTTGGTTGGAGCCTTTCCATATGGCGACGGATCATGACATCATTACCGCGCAGGAATCTGGTAGTGGTCGATCAGGTCCAAACGTAGAAAGTAGTGCGCCGGCAAAACCGGGTGAGCACGGCCGTTGGAGTCTTTGTCCCGGAGGAGCAGGAAGAAGNCAGTACAATCTGCANTTTATCAACACTCCGATTGAACTTTCGGCTGCTATTGGTAAGACACCACCGATTATCGATAAGTATGGTCTTATATATGTAATCGATGAAGATATGGCAGAGGTGAAGGCCGATCCGAAGAAAGCTATTCCACTGGCTATTCGCGCAAACGTTTATGACTGTGTCGATGTTCTTTTGACCAGTGAGTGGGATGATGATGATTTTACTAACTTTCAGATGTCGAAAATCAATATTCATCCGCACTTTTTTCAGTTTGATAACCAAGCGTCGGATGGTGTGATCTCTGGTTTCTCCTATGATCAGTCAATGAGGTCATATAGACAGTTCGATAAAAAAATGAAAGACGGGCACCATGTAGGAATGCCTGTTCCGATGAACGCCAAGCTTTTGAAGGCTACAAAGCCTGGTGATAAAACAATCGAAATAGAAATGGCGCACCATTCAACTCCATATCATGTAGGTGCTGATATCATGGTTGGTATCGAAGTGCCCAATGGGAAGGATGCTCGGTGGATCACGTCTATTTCTCCTGATCCAAACAAAAGTTTTGCTAAGGATCATAAGTACAAGATCACATTTTCGGAAGGTATGACCCACGCTCATAAAGCGGGACAGATCGTCAGTACCGAATTTGTNCGNTANCGATGGTGGGTGGATGTAGATGTCGGGTTAGTGTTCTGGCATGACCATGCATTTGGTGCAACCACTTGGCCACATGGTGGTATTGGNTCNACGATTGTTGAGCCTTGGGGNTCAACTTATCATGATCCTAAAACTGGAGAACAGATTCGAAGTGGCCCGGTGGCTGATATTCATGGGACAGAACCTTTCGCCTATCAGCGAAATGGAAGTTTCCGTGAGCTAGTTGTGCAGCTTCACGATACCGTTCCGCATACGGCACAGTTAGTGACTGCAGGGAATCCTCCAGGACTTTCTCGTGAGAATGCCATTGCGGCAGGTCAGTCGATTTCCTTCCAAATGCCTACTACCATGCTGGAAGTTGCTTTTCCNCATTTGAACGGTGGAACACATACCACAGGAGGTGGCTTCAACTTCCGTTCTGCTTCNCTTGCTGCACGGTTGATGAGTAACGGTGATCCTTCCAAGGTCTTTAGCAGTAGGGTACACGGAGATCCGTCTACCGTAACACTGCGGGCGTATCTTGGGGATAGCGTAGTGTTCCGTATTCTTCATGGCATGATGAACGAAACTCACACCTTCGTTGTTTCCGGTCACGGGTATCGTCCCGAGCGTTATGATCGAGACTCCCGAGTGACAAACGCTCTGCACATAGGTATTGCTGAGCGCTATGATCTGGCCACTACGGCAGGTGGATATCAGCAAATGGCAGGTGATTACATCTACTACGATGGTCGTACCTCTAAGCTGTCGGAAGGTAGTTGGGGAATCATCCGTGTTCATGACAAGCTGCAGAAAGATCTCAAGGTACTTCCCGGTAACGAGAAGCCTAGAAAATCTGCCAAGCAGCTTTGTCCGAAAGGTGCACCGGTTAAGAATTTCAGCGTGGTTGCTATTAACACCAGCTTGAAATTTAATCCGAACGCCGAGGATGAGATTGAGGTTGATTTTGAAAGAAAGCTCCAGTTGCTTAATGCTGATGCGAAAATCTTCGTTCTTGAAGGTGAAGTAGCTAAGGCTGCAACCAAGGGGCATGCACCTCATCCGTTGACACTGCGTGCTAATATCGGTGAGTGCATTAAGGTTAAACTTACAAATCGCTTGAAAAAAGGCAACGCCTCGCTTCATGCGAATAACATTGCGTTTGATCCTTTAGACTCTCAAGGAATCAACGTAGGTAACAATCCTGGTGATCAGACGGTTAAACCTGGCAAATCCAAGGTGTATACCTTTTATGCTCACGAGGATTACAACATCAACGGAGCGTTGCTCTGGGACTTTGGTAACCTGACCGGCAACGTCCGTGATGGAATGTTTGGTGGTATCATCATTGGTCCTAAAGGTTCTGTTTACCGCGATCCAGAAACCGGGAAAGATATTACTCTTGGTAACTCTTGGAAAGCTGATGTTATTATCGACAAGTCCTATCCTGAAAACCGAGGTCTGGAAAACTACCGAGATTTCGCGCTTTACTTCCAGGACGAGGATAATATTATCGGTACGTCATTCATGCCTTACCTGCAGAACGTTGCAGGGCTTACGGGTGTGAATTACAGGTTGGAGCCGTGGACTTATCGCGAGGACGAGGGTTGTGAACTGGGTAATATGTTCACAGCTTGTGTTGCTGCCGATAGTGATCCTGCGACTCCGGTTCTGAAGGCACATGCCGGAGACCGTGTTATGATCAACATCTTTGGTGCTCATAACGAGCAGAACCAGATGTTTAATATGGACGGTCACCAATGGCGTCGCCATCTCAATCAGGAAAACTCTGATATGATCGACGCAGAGGAGTTCGGTGGTGGTGAGTATATCCAGGCGTTTGTTAATGCTGGCGGTACATACAGCAACCCTGGTACCTACCTCTGGTTGAATGCGCGTACTCCTTACCAGCAAGCGGGTCAGTGGGGTTACTTTAAGGTACTCCCTGCAGGCGAGCGATCCATCCTACCTTTAGGTGGGGCGGCTCCAAAAGCTGGGAAGTCAGCCTCTAAAGGGGTTGGTGACGACGTGTTATCAATGAACCAGCAGTAATCATTGATAACATTTACATTGTAACGATACAGGGGGACCCTTCATTTAGGGTTCCCCTGTTTTGCATTTTTTTGTAAGTTTGTGATAGACTATGCGGCATTCTGTTACGACGTAAAATCGTTTGATGTGAGGTACCCACTTTGTGTTTTAGTTTGAGGAGTTGAATTTTTTTGCAATTGATAAACTTTAGGAGGGAATTAGGAAATGAAAAAAGTTTTAGTAGCATTGATGGTGCTGACTGTTTCCATTGCTTTCGCGGGAACTAGTTTCGCAGCCAAGAAGAAGGTTTACGCAGCTGGCACCGCAGGCGCCGGTTCAATCACTGGTGTTGTTTCATTGAAAGGTGCTGCACCAGCGGCAATTATGGAAGANCTTAGTAAAGGGAAAAACTTTGAATTTTGTTCCACTCATCCAGANGCTAAAGACGGTATTCGCCCNCGCNTTAAAGTATTAGCTGCCGGAGGGAAACTAAAGGATGCGGTTGTTTTTATTGAGGAAATAGATGGCGGAAAGCCTTGGGGAGACCTAGGTACGGCTGCATTTGATTTTGAAAAGTGTGACATTAAACAGAAAATGCTTGCAGTACGAAAGCCCACCAAAGCAGAAGCTAAAGATAAAACAAGTACTATTATGANAGTAACCAACCGGGATGCTGACGTTTTGCATAACCCACATGGTTATTCAGTTGCCGGTGCAAACCGTAAGACCCTTTTCAACAAGCCTCTTCCTAGTCAGGGAGATATTGCATATGTCACCAAGAACATTAAGCGATTGAAGAAGAAAAAAGATAAGCATTTCTTCTTGCAGTGCGATCAGCATAATTACATGGAAGCGGATGCACGCATTGTATGGAACCCGTACTACGCGATTACTGGAGCCGATGGAGCTTTCAAGATTGAGGGCATTCCTGCTGGTAAGTACAAAGTGACCGCATGGCAACCTTATGTAGGTGAGGTGTCTCAGGAAGTAACCGTTGGTGCTGGTGCTGCCAAGGCTGATTTTACCCTTGCGGCTAAGTAAGTTTAGTTACAAGTTGTAAAAGGTTTACTTAAAAGGAAAGTTTCGGAGCAGGGTGTCATAGTTTAGCATTCTCCCGCTCCGAATATTTAAAATAATGGGTTACGGTTTAGGCCGTAGCCCATTTTTTTGTGGGCAACACTATGGGGAACAAAGAAGCTACCTAGACTTTCTTANCGATTCCATCAACACCTCTATCTTGCTCATCCTCTTCAATTAACATAAAATGATCATTCTCAAGGTGATATTGGAATTCCTGTTTTAACAAAATCCATATTGTTCCTGTCTAATGTGATTTAANTGAAGNAATTTAGTTTCTGAATAAATATTTAGATAAAGTCTGATGTCTCACAAAAAAAACACGCCAACTAANCAAGGCTCACCCAACCAAATAACAGATGAATACCGAGTACTGCATAAGGTCGCCCAGGTTTTGGAAAGTCCTGGAAGTTTAACGGAGATATTGCAAAAAATAATGCAAACAGTCTGCGGATTTGAGGGCCTTCACGTTGAAAACAAAGCCGGAATCTTTATAGCAGATAATAAAAAAGAAGTCTTACGTCTATTAGTAACCTTCGGGGCTTTTAGTCAGGAATTTCTCGAAAAAGAAAAAGAAGTTCCTTTTGGAGACTGTCTTTGCGGTCGTGTTGCTGTTTCTAAAAAAATATTGATGAGTGAAAGTTGTTTTACTGATTCTCGTCATGAAAGAACCTTCCGGGACATGAAAGCTCACGGTCACTACATTGTTCCCTTAAATAGCTCAGATAACTTGATTGGTGTGATGTTTCTATATACGCATGTAAATCCTTCATGGTATCAACATAGCCAAGAAGTGCTTTTATCTATAGGTGGTCTAATCGCAAATACGATTCAAAGAAAACAGATTGAAGAGGAACTAGAAAGGCATAAANACTCGTTGGAACAATTAGTTGAATCTCGAACCGGTGACTTAATCAATAGTAATAATCGTTTGCAAAAAGAAATTGAAGAACACAAAAATACGCAACAGGTTTTAATAGGTTCTAAAGAAAAATTTCGGAGGTTAAGTGCTCAAATTCAGTCTATAAGGGAGGAAGAAAAAACTCGTATTGCCAAAGAAGTCCATGACCAGCTAGGTCAAACATTGACCGTTTTAAAAATTGACACAACCCAGCTTCAGCAGAGGATCCCAACGGAGTTATCAGAACTAAAATCCCGTGCAACATCAATGACCAATATCGTCGATGATATAATTAAAAACGTTCAACATATTGCGATGGAACTTCGCCCTCCAATACTGATGCTTTTGGAATTTGTGAAGCTATTGGTTGGCAATCAAATGAATACAAGAGAAAGCTAGGTATAAATTTTGACCTTAACCGTCTATGCGAACATATTGACTTAGAAAAAGACCTGCAAACGACTTTGTTTCGTATTTTCCAGGAAGCAGTGACAAATGTCATCCGACATGCCAACGCTACCCAAGTGAGAGTGGCAATGAATTATGACAACGAAAATCTAATTTTTAAAATCGCAGACAACGGTACCGGAATAAATAAGAAAGATATAGAAAGCCATGAGTCACTAGGGTTAATCGGAATGAAGGAACGTGTTCATCCATGGGGTGGACAAGTGGAATTTAAAGGTTTGCCCGGTAAAGGTACAAATGTAATTATCACTATTCCTTTATCATTAAAATGACGCCCGAAAAAGAAAATTCTATCAAAGTTCTAGTTGCTGACGATCATGAAATAGTGCGTCAGGGGCTTAAAACTATAATTTCAGAATGTTTAGATTTAAGTATTGTAGGTGAAGCAGAAAACGGGAACGAAGTTCTAAAAATAGTAAAGAAAACAAAAGTTGATGTCGTTCTTCTAGATTTTGATATGCCGGGGAAAAACGGATTGGATACCTTAATTGAACTGAAGGCATTGTATCCAAAGCTACCTGTTATGATCTTAAGTATTTTCCCGGAAGATCACTATGGAACCAGATTTTTAAAGGCGGGGGCTTCTGGGTATCTACAAAAATCCAGTGCTACAGACCAGCTAATTGATGCCATAAGGAAAGTTTTTAACGGCGGTAAATTTATATCCTCTGCTCTCACCGATAAATTGGTTACGGGTTTAAATAAAGACNATGAACAGTTTCTTCATGAATCTTTAACAGATCGGGAGTTTCAAGTTTTTCGTTTGCTCTCCACGGGTAAAAAACTAAAGGAAATAGCCGACGAACTATGTCTCAGTATTAATACAATCAGTACCTACCGGTCGCGCATACTTCAGAAAATGGATCTGAAAAATAATGCTGACATTGTCCGTTACGCCATCAACAATGGCCTGTCCAACTANCAANGCTATTTGCTGCTAACTTGAGGAGTTATTCTCCTTACGATTCCCTTCCTAGTTCACACCTGTTATCTCGTAGTATTTCTACTACATGAATTTGGTCTTTTTTGCGATTTTTAATTCCATCCTAAATTCCTATACTTAGTAAGAATCTGTNGAAATGTCCTTGGGTTTCTTCAGAAAATCTGTCCAAGATGCGGGGGAGTTAATCTCATTATTCAATAATATAAATAATCAAGGTGATTAGAGGGAGTTGTTATGAAGAATTTCTTTAAGTTTGACTTAGGAATTGTGGCATTTGTACTTGCCGTTGTGTTCATTTCTACAGGTATCCAGTCCAGCAGTGTTTTTGCTAAAAGCGACTCGGATGAACTGAAGGCTATCAAAGATGAGTTTGGTTCTGTCTTGAGCCTGAAGGGGGCGGCCCGTAAAGAGATCAATACGATCGCTAATTTGTTTGCACCAGGATCCAAGCTTGCGGCCATCGATATCACTANTGCAAGTGGGGAGTATTGCATGTTGGAGAAGGTGACGAAACACAATATGATTCACTACTCCAGTCGCCCTGAAAAAACCCATGAAGATGTTGTTTACTACCTCAACCCTAAAACCTTTATTGATAATGGATTGGATGTAAGCAAGCTTCCCAGACAACCGAAGTCCTTGGGAGAAATGACCCCTCTGCAGTGGTACTACTATGATGGAACTTACGTAGAGCCACATCAGGGAACAAAAATGAATAAAGAGTTTGTCATCATGACAGTTAACGTTAAGTAGTGAGACTTGGAAGAGGTCCGCTGGCTCTGGTTCTCCATTAACATCCTCGAGGTGTTATACGAAGATAAGGGGGCGGTGGATCTTTCTCCAGTGTAGTGAAAAGTTTAAGAACAAGGTAAATCTATGGAGGCTAGAAATCAATGGCATGTAACATAGGAAAAGCAGATCGAATTCTCAGGGTTGTTTTTGGAATTGCCCTTATTGTTGCCGGGTTCATAATATCGGGAACCACGGGAATAATCATGGGCATCGTCGGGCTAGTCTTGCTTATAACCGGCCTGATCGGGAATTGTCCGGCCTCTTCACTTTTTCATATCAATACTTGTGGTGTTAAGCGGACTTAGAGCTTTATTACTTGGGTGAATGTAGGGTGTGCGCGAGTTTTTTTAATCTCCAGAAACCAAAACTCTTAATTTGGGTGTGAGTTATGCGTATCAACATTAAACCGGTGAATGAATATCCCTGGTACCTTCGGCCTTTTTTTTGGAATCAAAAGCGCAAGTACGGTGCGGTTTTAGATGCCGCCCTCGTCTGGGGTCGCGTGCCAAAGGTTTTTATGGCAGTGGCACTGCTTTATGGAGCTTTCAACCGGAGTAGCTCACCCCTCAGTGCGGCCCTTCGCTCTCTTATTACGGTCAGGGTGTCCCAGATTAATTCGTGTGCCTTTTGCGTGGATATCAATTCGGCAACTCTCTTGGAACGGGGGGTTCCTTTAGAAAAGGTCGAGGCTCTACAAACCTGGCGGGAAAGCAGTTTGTTTGATGAAAAGGAACGCATGGCTCTTGGCTATGCTGAAGCCATGACTTTTTCGCATACGAAGGTTGATGAGGAGATGATCGGGGAACTGAAACGGTTTTTTGATGACGAAGCAATGGTCGAACTCACCGGGTTGATCGGCTTTCAAAACATGTCAAGCAAGTTCAACAGCGCGTTATCGGTTTCGCCTCAGGGTTTTTGTCAAATCCAGAAAACGAAACTGTTAGACGAAACCGTACCGGAAACTCCTCATGCTGATTCAGTTGCTCAGTAGTTTCCATATCAAGCTTAAATCATTGGCTTGGTACCGACAATCAACAGGGGTTTCTAGTGAATAAAGAACAACTCAAATCCATGGCAAAAGATTTAAGCAAAGAATACCCATGCAGCCCCAGAACCATGTTGGGAGGATATGTTATTTTGGCTCGTTGTCTCGACAAGTGCAGATCTTTTCTTGCGGGGATCAATGGTGATTATAATTTCTGGCCCTGTTCGTTATGCGCGGAATTCGAGGTTTTTACCGGGATCGACCACAATGAGTTTAAAGAATTTGTGGCCACAGGAGCAAAGGACGATGAAGTTGCCGCATGGGTCAATGCCAACTCGAAAATAAAAAATAAAACTAAAATTGATTTATGGAATCTTAAAATGAGAGATATGCAGATTAACGAAATGTCTGTGGAGGCACAAAAGTTTCTTGAATCGTATATTCGAGAAAATTTACCCGGGCATCGCCCCGTGCATGTGTGGTTTGATGTTTTTGACTTGGAAGAGGGAAGGCTGTAGCTGGCTGGGTATTTGGCCTTAAGTTTACACCTAAACGGTTCTTCCGAGCAGAAGCGTCTTTTTATTAAGTATTTTTTTTTATAAATATAATGGAGGTATCAATGAAAAAAGTATTAAGGTCTATTTTCATGGTAAGCGCATTAAGTTTTGCAGTGCTTGGTGTTATGGTGACCCCTGCCGTAAGTGGCAACGGACCAGCTGATGGCTATACCATTCATGTTCAGGCTCCTCATATGATGGCTGACGGCAAGGTAGGTGGTCCATATCATCATTATTGTAAAGGAATTCAAAACGGTGAGATTCTTCAGTGCCTATTGTTTGAATCCACTAAACCGGATGCAAAGCTTGTAGCGGTTGAGTATTTTATTGAAAAAAACCTAGCTCGAAAGAATGTTCCGCTTATTCAATGGAACCGTGCATTCCATGACCATGAGATTGAGATAGCTGGTGGTCGAGTGGTAATTCTTGATCCTAAAGACCCTGAAGGACAAAAAGCCGTGGCTGCCGCTGCGGGAAAAACAGATGGTGTAATATTTCACCTGTGGGGAAAAGATCAGGTTGTCCCAGATGGAACTGTAACAATTCCTAACGCTATAGGTCACGTACATAGAACCAAGTAAAAAGCTGTCTATATGGTTAGAGGGGGGGGATATATAATCCCCCTCCTCTTTTTTATAGTGAAGTCTACTTGAACCAGAGGGATTTAGGTCATGCTTAAAAGAGCTATAGGATTATGGATACTTTATTTGATGTGTGTGGGCGTTTCACCGGGTTTCAGTGAAGTCTCTGATCCTGAAGTTCTCAAACCTCGGGTACCTCTCGATCAAATTGAAGAGGCAAGGTCATGGGTAAACCCACTCCCCTCTACTCCCGGTAATATTGAAACGGGAAAGAAACTCTTTCACAGTAAGGCATTTTGTGTCACATGCCATGGGAAAAACGGTAAGGGGTATGACGATATCCCGGGTTTGCGTGGGAAGCTTCCAAGNAATTTTACAGACAGGGCATGGCAAGCAGCNCGAAAGGATGGNGAGTTGCTGTGGATTCTTAAGAATGGTAGTGCTGGAACCGCAATGGTTTCATTTATTCCTGAAATTTTAACTGAGGATGAGGCATGGCATATTATTCTATATGTTAGGTCATTTGGTAAGTAGAGGTATCGTATAGAGTAAAATTATTAATGTGCTTGCTAGATTCTTTAGTGCCTTAAATATTTTTTTAAATTAATGTATGGCTGATCAATAACTCAGGTCCGTTTGATTCAGGAGTGTAAATTATGAAGTCCATCCTTACGCAGTCTCGTTGGTCACCCTACGGAGTGGGTGTAGGCATCGGAATGCTCTCATGGGTTACTTTTGCTTTAATGGATAAAGCTCTGGGGGCATCCACTACGCTCGTTCGAACAGTTGCAGCAATAGAAAGAACAATAACTCCTTCACATGTTTATTCCAACGAATATTTCAGTAGGTACCTTGGAACAGTTGCAGATCCATTGCCTATCGTTGAATGGCAGTTTGCGTTAGTGGTGATGATGGTTTTTGGAGCCATGCTTTCATCCTGGCTATCAGGAAGTCAGAGTCATGAAAATATTCCACGGCTTTGGAAGTGGCGTTTTGGCCCAACAAAGGGTCTACGTTACGCCGGGGCTTTTTTAGGAGGCGTTATCCTGCTGTTTGGTGCCCGTCTTGCGGGAGGTTGTACGTCGGGTCATGGAATTTCCGGTGGGCTCCAACTGGCGGTCTCTTCTTGGGTGTTTTTTATGTGTATGTTTGTTGCGGGAGTGGTAACAACTTTTCTAATGTATGGGAAGAAAGGCCGTGAACATGTTTGAAAATTTTTTTTCTGACCCAAATACTTTATTCATGGGAGCAGTTACGGGTCTTGCATTTGGTTTTTTGTTACAAAAAGGCGGCGTAACTCGCTTTAACGTTATAATGGGGCAGTTTCTGTTTAAGGATTTTACAGTTCTAAAAATAATGCTCACTGCAATCATAACGGGTGCTATTGGAATTTACGGTATGCGAGCTCTGGGTTTGGAGTTCTCACTTCATATTAAAAATACTGCTCTTCTGGGAAATGCAACCGGTGGACTGATATTTGGATCGGGTATGGCAATTTTGGGTTATTGCCCTGGCACCGGTATAGCGGCGATCGGTGATGGGTCTCGGCATGCTATCTTTGGGGTTCTGGGAATGCTTGTGGGAACCGCACTCTATGCAGAGGCTTACCCATGGATAAAATCTTACATACTTGAGGTTGGTAATTTTGGCAAAGTAAATTTTGAAATGGTTACAGGTCTTTCCTCATGGTGGTTTATTGTGGTCCTGCTAATTTCATCAGGGGTTGGATTTTCTGCTCTTGAACGTTGGGAACAGAGACATTAAAGGTAGTAAAAAAAATTTAACATTCATACTTTTCCAGAAAGAATGATCAGACATGTGGAAGAAAATAGCTATAGGGTCAATGGCTCTATGGATAATTACAATCAGTTATGCGGGTTACAAATTTAAATATGGCAATGCAGAGAAAGTTGATAACAGAGTAGCGATTACGTTATCGGTTGCTGAAAAAGACGTGGTGCTTGGGGAAATGAGGTTATTGCTGGAAGGTTTGCAAGGAATTATATCAGGGCTTTCTAATAGTGATTTTAAAAAGGTTGAAGTTTCTGCAAGGGGAAATGGAATGGTTATGGCTCAAGATGTTAATCCTGCATTGATGTTAAAACTTCCAGTTGAATTTAAGTCTGTAGGAATGGGTGTGCACAAGGCATTTGACGACTTGGCTGAAAATATCGACGGGAAAGATGTTAAGATTATCTTAAGGGAGATTGATTCAATTATGGACTCATGTGTCGGATGCCATTTGATATATAAATTAGAAATAGACAGATAGCGGGTGTTTTTTAAGTTTTTTTTCAACCGTAAAATATGGAGATAAGTAGATGCAAAAATTGAATGTAAAAACCTTTTTGTTCTGCGTTTTTTTTGTGGTGGGTGGACAACCCACTTGGGCAGATGATAACCATTCCACTAAAGAGTTGATTGAAGAACAATGCGCTTCCTGTCATAAGTTTAACGGA
>JGI26248J51725_1000556_pt1 | contig 13898 bp, 12 predicted proteins | sample SaaInlV_120m_DNA_2_FD_51725 | JGI IMG/M metagenome (IMG submission 51725) | reverse complement strand
GCAAAATCACTAGCATTTATTTTAGATGTACTTGCTTTTGAAATGCAGAAATTATTGCTTAAAATTTATCAGGAAAATTGGGACAGGGAACTGCAGGAAGAGCTGCTGCAAAAGTTTCTGGTGTTTGACAATTTTCAGGATATGGACAAAAATTTTGCTGTGCAGTTTTTCAGTCAAAATCACGGTATCAGACTTTTACACATCGGTCTGGCTTTGTTCTACCTTAGCCAGCAGGAAGCTGAGTTTGCAGAGAAGATTGCAAAGGACACAGTTCAGGATATGGATTTAATGGGTGCAACTCTTTTCAACAAAACGATGAGCACAATATATGCAAGACTGCAGTTTTCCGGTCCAACATTCTGGGAGGATACTGACAGAGGTAACTTGAATATTTATTATACTCCATATCAAGATGAAATAAGTTCTTTTAAAAAAATGCAGCAGGATTTACTGCTTGAAAATAAAGAAAAAATTCCTGCATAAAAAATGAAACATCCTGCACTAAAATACTCTCTTAAAAAAATTCTTGTGTGATCAAAAAATCTGGTTTATACTGCAACTGTGACGGTTAATATTTGTTTAGTTTTTAAAACTAAATAATTTTGTTAGCTTCGTAAAAACTCCTAAACTAATTATTTGTCATCTCAAACGAAGAGTGAGATTTTTATAATATCAGTGCTTAAGATGAAAGAGATTTCTCGCTTTGTATGCAATGACATGTTTTTATGAGTTTTTACGGGCTCATCAAGTTTAAGAATAATAACAATTAAAAAGGGGATGTATGAAAAGGGATGCAGATTTTTTAAAAAAAGTAAGAGAGCTNGCTGTTGAGAAGAACATGAGTGCAACCGCAAAAGCATTAAAAATACCAGTNTATACTTTGAGAGCACGCTTGTTGAGTGCAACNACCANTCTNGGCGAAATTCCGCCTCAGTTTTCAAAAACCAGAGTTGTAAAAAAAGTAGCCAAGGCNAAGAAGCGCAAACTTATAGATACGGTTAGAGCAGCAGGCAAAGCAGGGAGTTCCAAGCGTGTTATTATTCCTCAGTATATTTTTGAGGAATTAGCTTGGAATAAAGGGGACAAGGTTCTCATCCGCCGATCCGGCAAAAATAAAATTATCATAGAAAAACCGGCAAGCAAATAAGCTTCTTTTATGCACTCATTAACTTTAAAAGTTGAGTGCCGCCCTCCTTCATTTACAAAACGGTTGATGGTTTGTGATCCAGCTGATCAACCGTTTATGCTTAAAATTACTCTTAAACAGGATTTTGCATGGATTTGGTGTACCGCCCAAGACGTTTGAGACGTACCGCACCCATACGTGGATTGGTGCGTGAAACAGAACTTTCTCCNCGCCAATTAATTTATCCGATGTTTGTTACTGAAGGTAAAAAAGTCAGGGAGCACATCGACACTATGCCTGGACAATTCCGTTTGTCTACAGATGAACTTGTTCGTGAATGTGAAGAACTCTATGCTTTAGGTATTGGTGCGGTTAATTTGTTCGGTTATTCCATTGAAAAAGACGATCAGGCAAGTAAGTCTTATGATTCCGCTGGTTTGGTGCAGCGTGCAGTAAGAGCTATCAAAAAAGCTGTTCCTGAATTATGTGTGCAAACTGATGTTGCTCTTGATCCGTACACGACACATGGTCATGACGGTCTTGTCATTAACGGAGAAATCGTAAATGACGAATCTGTTGAAGTATTATGTAAAATGGCACTTTCTCATGCCGAAGCAGGTGCGGACTGGATTGCGCCTTCGGACATGATGGACGGTCGTATTGGAGCAATCCGTAATGCTCTGGACGTGCAGGGTTTTTCGCATGTCGGTATTCTGGCATATTCCGCAAAATATGCTTCCTGTTTTTATGGTCCGTTTAGAGGAGCGCTTCAGTCTGCTCCAAAAAGCGGTGACAAAAAAACTTATCAAATGGACCCTGCTAATACACGCGAAGCGCTACGTGAGATTTCTTTAGATTTGGACGAAGGTGCGGATGTAGTAATGATCAAACCAGCACTGACTTATCTGGATGTAATTTCAAGGGTACGTGATACTTTTGACGTTCCGGTAGCAGCTTATAATGTTTCCGGAGAATATGCGATGGTTGTCGCTGCAGCCGAAAAAGGCTGGCTTGACCGTGACCGTGCAATGATGGAAATGCTCCTCTCGATTCGACGTGCGGGAGCCGATATGATTCTCACCTATTTTGCGAAAGACGCAGCAGCTTATTTACGTGCAGATTACGGAAGTTACACATGACAGTTTCACTCACCATCCGGAATGCGGAAGTTGTTCTACCTGGAAGTATCCAGCGGGTTGATGTCTCAGTAATCGACGGCAGGATTCACGCTATCGGCAGCGGAATCCCTGAAGTCGGAGAAGTCATAGACGCAGAAGGTTTGACTCTGCTTCCGGGCATGATCGATCCACAGGTTCATTTCCGTGAACCGGGAGCAGCGCAGAAAGAAGATTTGCACAGTGGTTCCTGTGCAGCTGCTGCAGGCGGTATCACCAGTTTTCTTGATATGCCGAACAACGCTCCACCGGTTATAACCCGTGAACGGATGGCAGAAAAAAAACGCTTAGCGGCAGAAAAATCGGTCGTTAATTACGGATTTTTCATGGGTGCGACTCCGGATAATCTGGAGGAATTGAACGCGGTTGAGAATGTCTGCGGGATAAAAATATTTATGGGTTCATCCACTGGAGACTTGCTGGTCGACAATCCGCAAGTTTTGGAAAAAATATTTTCCACCGGTTCACGCCTGATTGCCGTTCATGCTGAAGATGAAGCTGTGCTCAAGGAGAACATAGAATTACTCAAGCATATTTCAGATGTCCGTCTTCATTCACGTATCAGAGACGAATCTGCTGCGCTCAAGGCGACTAAACTGGCGGTAAAGCTCTCATTGAAGTACCGGCGCAGATTGCATATTTTGCATTTAACGACGGAAGATGAATGTGATTTTCTGCGTGNTCTGCCGCGTGAACATCTGATTTCGACTGAAGTCTGTCCCCAGCATTTTACATTGACTGTACCNGAATGTTATGANAAGTTGGGAACTTTGGCNCAGATGAATCCGCCGATACGNACAAAGCGTCATGCGGACGCACTTTGGCAGGCACTCAAGGATGGTATAATTGACTGCATTGCGACTGATCATGCACCTCACACTTTAGCTGAAAAAGATCAGCCTTATGGAAAAGCGCCTTCAGGTATGCCCGGAGTTGAAACCTCACTGGCTTTGATGCTGGATCGAGTCAACCGCAACGCCTGTACTTTGCAGGAAGTAGTTTTCTGGATGTCTGAATCTCCTGCAAATCTCTACAAAATGCNGGGAAAAGGGCGTATTGAAGTTGGTCAGGACGCAGATTTGGTTTTAGTGGATATGNCATTAAAGAAAACAGTCANGAATGGGCAACTCCACACAAGAGTTAACTGGTCTCCTTATCACGGGATGGAATTACAGGGCTGGCCTGTACGTACCATTGTGAACGGCCAGACGGTGTATATNAACGGTGAAGTTGACAAAAGTGTGCGNGGAAGAGAAATCTGCTTTGCATGATGAGCAGATTAGCGTTAGTATAGAGTTGTGAAAACCTCTTTTAGCTTTTTCTTGAAACTTGCATGTAGAAAACTAATTGAAGAAATTTCAATAACATATTTTTATAGGAGAAAATAATGACTATTTCAACTGCTAATAGTTCCCATAAAAATTTAATCGAAATGCTCGAAAATTCCCGGCAGCGTTACGGTGATCGTCCTTTATACGGTACTAAGCGGGGCGGTGTTTACGAGTGGACCACTTATGAACAGTTTGGGGAAAAAGTAGATGCATTACGCGGAGGGCTGGCNTCACTAGGCGNTTCTNCCGGAGACAAAGTNGCGATTATCTGCAAAAACACTGAAGAGTGGGCTGTTTCAGCATATGCTACTTACGGATTAAACGGACAGCATATTCCGATGTATGAGACACAAGTGGCAAAGGAATGGGAATACATCATCCGTGACTGCGGTGCAAAAATATTACTGGCGGCAAATCCGCTTGTATTTGAACAAACTCGTGATTTTCCGGATAAGATTGAAGCGCTGGAACACGTTGTTTTGCTTTCAGGCAACGTAACAGGAGATGTGACAACTTATGAGGATTTGCTGAAAAGCGGACGTGAAAATCCGGTCGAAGCACAACAGCCCGAGTCACAGTCACCGATGGGGATGATCTACACTTCCGGAACTACAGGTAATCCAAAAGGTGTGATCTTGAGTCACAGGAATCTAATTTTCGAATGTTCNGTGGTTTTNCCGTTGCTCGGGATGACGAAAGATGACCGCTCACTGGCCTTTTTACCATGGGCACACGTTTTTGGTCAAGTCTCTGAAGTACACGGTTTAATCAGTTCAGGAGGTTCTGCGGGACTGGTTGAGGATGTGAACACGCTGATTGAAGAATTAGGTGTAGTTAAACCCAGTATGTTCTTTGCTGTACCACGCGTATATAACAGAATTTATGAGCGGCTCNGAGGACAAATGAAGGAAAAACCAGGTTTCATCCGCGCNCTTTTTTACGGAGGNCTCAAACAGGCCAAGCGNGAAAGAGAAGGAGAAACTCTTGGATTTTTGGATAATTTAACACTTACGCTGGCACGTAAGATTATTTTCAAAAAAATATTNAACCGCTTTGGTGGTAATTTACGGATTGCCGTCAGCGGTGCCAGCGCTTTGAGTCCTGCGGTTGCGGAATTTGTCAATGATATCGGTATCAGTGTTTATGAAGGTTATGGGCTCAGTGAAAATACTGCTGCTCTTTCAGTTAATTATCCTGGTGCAAGACGTTTTGGCTCAGTCGGAAAACCACTGCCTGGAGTACGTATCGAAATTGACAAATCAGTTGAAGGCAGCAAAGAAGAAGACGGTGAAGTTTTGGCTTATGGTGAAAATATCATGCTTGGTTATCATAACCTGCCTGATAAAACTAAAGAAAGTATCACTGAAGAAGGAGGCCTGCGTACAGGTGACCTTGGGCATTTAGACGCAGATGGTTATCTTTATATCACCGGACGTGTAAAGGAGCAGTACAAGCTTGAAAATGGCAAGTATGTAGCTCCCGCGCCTTTGGAAGAATCTTTAAAACTTAGCGCGTATATTGATCAAGTGATGCTTTACGGTTTCAATCGTCAACACAATGTGGCTTTGATTGTTGCGGCAATGCCTGCAGTGGAACAATATGCTGAGGGGCTTGGGATTTCCGGAAGTGCTGAAAGTATACTAAATGAACCGCGTATCCGGCAACTGTTCAAGGAGCAACTCGAGCGTTATGGAAAAGATTTTAAAGGATTTGAACGTCCGCAAAACTTTGCTTTGCTTTCAGAAGAGTGGGGTATCGACAACGGACTGCTTACGCCAACGTTGAAACTTAAACGTGAGGTGGTGGAAGAGCAGTTCAAAGCACAGATCGATTCGCTATTTTCTTAAGACTTGCGGTGTGTTTCGTCTTGTGATTTGACCNCCTTTGCTGTTATTCTAGGTGCTTTTGAGCTCTTCTTTANGTCATGCAAATTCAAGTTTCCAATCTGCACAAAAGCTACCTAGACGGTGAAGGACGCAAGCTGCACATTTTACGCGGTCTCAATTTTGAAGTAGAATCGGGTTCTACAGTTGCAATCCTCGGAGCATCTGGAACCGGTAAAAGCACATTTCTTCATACACTCGGTACCCTCGAAGCAATTGACGAAGGGCAGTTGTGGCTTGACGGCAGTGATTTGAGCAACTTTTCCCGTGATCAAGCCGCACAATTCAGAAATGAAAAAGTCGGTTTTATTTTCCAGTTTCACCAATTACTGCAGGATTTTACTGCACTGGAAAATGTGATGATCCCCCAGTTGATGAAAGGTAGCAGTTCCACAGTTGTGCGTAAAAACGCTCTTGATCTGCTGCAGAGAGTAGGACTTGGTGAGCGCACCGCACATAAACCGGCACAGCTTTCCGGTGGTGAGCAGCAGCGAGTAGCGATTGCACGGGCCCTGGTTAATCGACCCCGGATCATACTTGCTGATGAACCAACAGGAAATCTTGATGAAGAAACGAGTGCTCAAATCATGGAAATCTTGCTGCGCTTAAATCGAGAAAATGAAACGACACTTGTAATGATTACACACAACACCAGCCTTGCGTCAGACATGCATTATCAGCATAAAATGGAAAATGGACAATTACATTTGCTTCCGAATGCATAATATTTTCCTCAAGAAAACCGCTGCTCTGTCTGACCCCTGCTTCTTCCAAACCTGATGTACACCCTTTCTGCTGTTCCTCGATTTTTAGTAACGTTTGTTTTTCTCGGCGTTTTCTTTTCAAGCGTTATTCCTCATTCTATAAGTGCGCAAAGTACGGAGTCTGGGGACTTGTCTGCGCGTATTGCTGAAATCGAAATAAAAGGTACCTCTGAACTTGAATCCTCACAGATCATGTTTTTGATTGAAAGTCAGGTTGGCGATGTTTTGGACCGCAAAATAATCCGCAGAGATATTCACTCCATTTATAAAATGAAATTGTATGATGATGTTCAGGCGGAAGTGAAAGAACTGGACTCAGTCGAATTCGGAGAAAAAGCCTACCTGCTGCGTTATGTGGTCAAGGAACGTCCAAGATTGGCCGAGATTAAACTGAAAGATGTACTATTGGTTGAACGCACGGAAATTGAAGAAAAAATGACCCTGCTCCAGTACGATCCTTACGATCCAGAAAAAATAGCCCTCAATGAGCAGATTATTTTGGAACATTACCGCAGTGAGGGTTATCCACGGGTAAGAGTGAACACCATAATTGAAACTGTTGATACTGATCCGGAAAATCCTGTGGAGAGGTTCAGAGTAGTTTTTGAACTGGATGAAGCACCGCGTGTTTATCTGACGGATATTTACGTGAGCGGAACAAAATATTATTCTGAACTCGATATTAAACGTTTCATTTTGAGTTCCGAAATAGATTGTGTTTCATGGGCTAATCAATCAGGGCTTTTCCGTGAAGAAATGATTAACCAGGATTTGTCTCTGATAACTCAGCATTATCTGAAAAAAGGTTACATCAAAGTCTTTATAGATAAGCCTGAGGTGACCTTAATACACAATCCGGATTACAGCCGTGTTGATGTAAGATTGAATGTTGCTGAGGGCGATCAGTATTATACCGGAAAGGTTCAGTTTTCAGGAGATGTTCTTGGTGATCAAGAGAAACTAAAAGAAAACCTGTTACTGGAAGAAGGTGAAATTTATAATCCATTTTTACAGAACAGGGATCGTTCCGGAATTAGTGAAATTTATCATGAACGGGGATATGCCTTTGTCAGGGTTATTCCGGAAACAGTTATTGATGAGGAAACAAAAATTGTTGATGTTACTTTCAGGATAATAAAAGGTGAAAAAGCATATATTGGCCGTTTGGAAATTGCAGGTAATGTAGAAACGCGTGATCATGTGATTCGCAGGGAATTTGAAGTGCAGGAAGATGAACTGTTTAACGGTAAGAAACTGCTTCAAAGTCAACAGAACCTGAACCGTCTCGGATTTTTTCAGTCNGGAGTTGTGCTTGAACGTTCGCCACGTGAACAGGAAANCAACATGCTGGACATCCTGGCACGTCTCAAAGAATCACAAACAGGAACTTTTCAGGCACAGATGGGCTATAGTGATTTTTCCGGTTTCAGCGGAGGAGTGACTATTTCAAAAGGTAACCTGCTTGGAACCGGTCGNACCTTACGTTTTAGTGCGCAGTTTGCNGAACANAGTGTACAACAAAAATTTGATGCAACANTGATTGATCCAAGACTTTTTGATTCACAGGTTTCAGGTTCGATNTTTTCATCAAGGAGCAAGATCCAGGATTCNACTGAATTTGAACGAGGAATAATCACAGAGAACAATTATGGTTTCAGTTTGGGNATGCCTTTGTATTTCCGTGATTTACGATTTGGTACACAAATCAGCGCGCTTGACCGTCTTTTTTCTGCATCNGACACAGATCTTTTCAAACGTTCTGTTTCACCGTCACTGACCTACAACACAGTCAATCATCCTGTCTTTCCAAGCGCGGGCATCAAGACTTCCATCCGCATGATTCAAACCGGAACGCCTTTCGGCGGAAATATCCAGTTGCGTGAATACCAGCTTCAGTACCAGCAGTTTTGGGCACTGAATCCGGATAACACTTTTATTTTGATGGCAAAAGGTCGCTTGGGGCTGCTGCAGGAACAGGGTTCTTCGCCAATACCTTCCGAAGACCGTTATCGTCTTGGCGGAATTGATTCAGTACGAGGTCACTTCTATTACAACATTTCCGGTCCGTATGGTTCAAGCGAACAACGGAACAATATCGCCTATCGCGTGATTACCGACGAACTTGGCTATCAGCAAACAAAACTTATGACAGCAGAACTGTCGATTTAAACATAAGTGAACTACAGGAATTGAAAAGCGGAGGTGTTTCTGAGAGAGTCTTTAATCTTGAGTTACTGTTTCCTCTCAGTCAAGATGAGAACAGTTTTGTCCGTGGTGTGCTCTTTTTGGACGCAGGAAACGTCAATGCAGAATCAAGGCAATACCAACTGCTGGGTGAAACAGAACCGGAATTTTTCGATTTACGTAAAAGTGCAGGTCTTGGTGTAAGAGTGATTACGCCAATGGGAGTCCTGCGTTTTGAGTATGGCTCCAAGTTGGATAAACGTCCCAGTGAAACACCAGACCGTTTTGAATTCACCGTCAGTGGTTTGTTTTAAGCAACATCCTCCTCAGTAATTGTAGACAGATAATTTCATGAATAGTCCACAAATTTCTTCTGCAATCAGGCAGCAAGTGCAGCAGGCACGTGAAGCGTCTCTCGTTTTGGCGAGTCTGGATAATTCTGCAAAAAATAAAATACTTCATGAACTCGCAAAATCTCTACGTGAAAACTCTGCGGAAATTTTAGCAGAGAATTCCAGAGATATGGTAGAGGCAGAAAAGATGCTGGAAAGTGGAGAACTGTCTGAGAGTGCCTGCAAACGTGTTTTGCTTAATGAAGACAAAATTGAGCAGATGGCGAAAAATTGTGAAAGTGTTGCTGCCTTAGCTGATCCTTCTGGACAAGTTTTGCAGGCGACACGNCTGGACGAAGGTCTGGAACTCTTCCGTGTTTCTTGTCCGATTGGTGTTATACTGGTGATTTTTGAATCACGGCCGGATGTGGTGATTCAGATTTCTGCCTTAGCCTTAAAATCCGGAAATGCCGTAATTCTAAAAGGTGGTAAAGAAGCGCAAAATTCAAATCGCGTGCTGGCAGGTCTTATCCGTAAAACTTTGCTTGCCAGTAATTCTGCACCGGAAAATTCTGTCAGCCTGGTGGAAAGCCGGGATGAAGTAGCAGAACTGGTGAAAATGAGCGCGGANCTTGATNTGATAATTCCTCGCGGCAGCAACGAACTGGTTCAGTATATTCAAAAAAATGCCCAGGTTCCCGTGTTGGGGCATGCTGACGGAATCTGTCACGTCTTTCTGGATGAGGCTGCAGATGAAGCAAAAAGCCTGGAAGTAACACTTGACTCAAAACTGGATTATCCGGCTGTTTGCAATGCATCCGAAACTTTGCTCGTTCATCAAAATTTTAGCGATGAACTGCTCGCCGATATTTTGCGGAAAATGCAGGTTGCCGGAGTAGAATTGAGGGTCTGTGCTGAAACTGAAAAACGTCTGCAGAATTTTCCGCAATTGAAATTGAAAAAGGCAGTTGAAGAAGACTGGAAAACTGAATACATTGATTTGATACTTTCGGTTAAATCTGTAAAATCCGCTGAAGCAGCAGTACAGCACATTAATCAGTATGGTTCAAAACATACTGATACAATTGTCACTGAAAACTCCGAATTGGCGGAATGGTTCATGAACACAGTAGACGCGGCGGGTGTTTTTTGGAACGCGTCCACACGATTTGCAGACGGTTTCCGTTATGGATTAGGTGCAGAAGTTGGAGTTAGTACAGGTAAAATCCATGCCCGTGGTCCTGTTGGTCTTGAGGGTCTGGTAATTTATAAATACAAACTGTATGGTAACGGTCATGGCGTTGGACGTTACAGCAACGCTAAGCGTGAACTACTGCATGAGAATATTGTTGTGGAATGAGCTTTGAAAGTTTCTGCTGAATTTATTAAAAATTCATTTCAGGCAGGAAGCAACAACTCTTGCTTTTGTTAACATTACATTTAAGTAGATGACTAATTATTAAGGCATTATCATTTTTCGTAGAATATTAATTTTATCTCAGCAAAATTCAGCCGGAAAAGCTTTATGTATAAACTGCATTTAGATCGTGATTTAGGCCAAAACCTCTTTGTGGATGCGTCTAAAGAAATCAGGGACTGGATAGTAAACGCCATCGCGAACATTGTCATTGTAGACGGCATCATTGAGAAACACGAGTTTGTGGCGTTACAGGAAGCAATCGAATTGCTCGAAAGCCGTGATGAAGTTCATGACTTGATGAAAAAAGTAAAAGAACGCAATCTCTTTGAAGTAAAAGATATTAAGATGGAACAGGAATTTGCCATCAAAGTCTTCTTCTACCTTGCAGCAATTGCCGTCATTGACGGTAATCTCAAGAAAAGTGAAAATGAATTATTAAATACATGTGGAGCGTGTCTTGGACTCGATGATGATTTGGTACGTGCCGTCACACGTTGGTCAGTGAATCAAATGGAAATAAACCGTAAATTGAGTCTAGAGTTAAAAAGCAGTAATAAAGACCGCGACCGTATCATTGACAAGCTGTTGTTTATGGATTGATTAAGACAAACAACCAACTGAAAAAACTTGCTTTTCTGAGCCTTTTCTACTAAAATTCATGCAGATATTATCCTCTATTTGAATTAAATAAATTCACATCCTCTTTTTTTACAGACAATTATGTTTTACTGTTTGCGGACTTTTTTTATCCGGCTGTTTTCATTTTCTCCTGCATTTATCTTTTTAGCNTTGTTGAGCGCTGCCGTTTCAGTGTCAGCACAATCTTATTTTGTGCCNCTCGAGAGAGGTGATTACACTGAGCGTGAAGAGCATCTCGCCTTTTCACCGGGNGTAAAACTATCAGGTGATTACAGATTCCGTACTTCAAANATAAAATCAACAGCACTTCCTCTTTCACGCTCAGAAACAAACTCTCCGGAAGAGTTTTCTTTCGACCAGGATATACGTCTGCGTCTACGCTCAACCGTGCATAGGATAGTNTCCATTAACCTNGAACTTGCTACAAATCAGGAACCGCTTTATCAGTCTGATATCAGGGAATCCCGNAGTTCACGCACGACCGCTGCTGATTCACAGTCGGCAAATATCTACGCAAGACAATCGTATCTTGAACTAAACAGGAATCCGAATGAAGAGACAAAAATCGGCAAACAGGAAATCAACATCGGTGACCGGAAAGGCAAGGTCTTTGCCGGCATTCTCAGTGGTTATTCTCAACGCTGCAAAGCGGGGACTTGGTGTTATGAAATAGGCGGGATGAAACTTTCATCTGCGGATGGAGANTGGCTTTATTACTTTTCACTGGATTACCCTTTTTGGCATGAGGTNAATTCTCAGGGAGAAATCATTGATTCTTTGCGNATAGAAATGTTCCGGATAAAATATACCGAACANGATGTTCCGCTTGGTCTGAATAATGTGCCAGCNAATCGTCTCTCGAGCAGTACTCTCACCAGCCTCGAAAGCAGCGGGTTCACTTCAGGCAGTGCTTGTAACAGCAGTCTGAGTAGTTACACGCTGAATTCGGATTGTAAACCAATTTACTATAATGCAAACGAGCAGGAGTATTTTGGACTGCGCATGCAGTGGGAAACTCCAGTCTGGTCGGTATATGCGGATGTTGTTTCGAATCAGGGAAACCGCGATTATTACCGCTATGATGACCGACACAATCTTGACAAAAGAAAAATTTCCGGAGGTGCTGCAGAAATGGAACTCAATTGGAAAAAACCCGGAGAGCAATTTACGCTCATTGGTATGATGGCAAAAGGAGATGAACAGCTTGCTGACAGCAGCCGCAGTGGAGTAAATTATCAGCGTAGTTTGGATGGCTTTTTCGAAATATCTCCTGGAACCTACCGAGGTACTCAGTTTTATTTTAATGGAGGAAGCCCTGAGCTGAACAGCGGCACCGGCTTGGGACATTCAATAAATAATACTCAACTCGGCGGTTTCCGCTATCGCTATGATATTCCGGAAACAACCGCGGTTTATCGTTTAGGACTTTACGAATTGAAGCGTATCAAACCTGTACTTGACGCAAATGGTTCACAATCAAGTATGATAGGTCTTGAGTTGGATAACACCTTTACCATGCTCTATGCGGGGCATGCTAAAATAGACCTGGATATCAACGCATTTCAGCCGGGAAGAGCTTTCAGTTATGATGATCAAACTGTGCCTACCGGAAATAAAGATATGATTTATCACTTCGCCGGACGTTTAACATACTCATTCTAAACTGTCGATTTTCAAACATAAAAGAGGGGACTATGAAACAAAAAAGAGTCGCGAAAATTGAACGCAAAACCAAAGAAACTGCTATTAAACTGGAACTCAATCTGGACGGAACCGGTAAAACAGACATCAAGAGTGGAATTGGTTTTTTGGACCACATGCTTGATTTGTGGGCATTTCACGGGATGTTTGACCTGAAATTAAAATGTGACGGTGATCTGGAAATTGACACACATCACACAACCGAAGATATTGCACTTGCCCTCGGCAGCGCGCTGGCAGAGGCAGTTGGTGAAAAGAAGGGTATTTCTCGTTATGGTCATTCCTATGTGCCGATGGACGAAGCATTGATCAGAGCGGCTTTGGATTTGTCCGGCCGTCCCGAATTCGTCTTTCATGGTGAATTTACACAACCGACGATTGGTTATTTAGATACTCAGATGATAACCCATTTTTTTAAGTCACTGGCAGTTTCTTCGAAGATGACCCTGCACCTGTCAATTTTGTATGGAATCAACGATCATCACAAATGCGAAGGAATGTTCAAGTCAGTGGGACGTGCTTTGCGTGCTGCGGTTGAATCAGATCCCCGCCGCAAAGATGTGGTTTCTACAAAAGGAACTCTCTGAAGAGTATGAACGTAATCATTGATTACAAAGTAGGCAATCTGCATAATCTGAAAAACGCACTCGATTTTTCCGCTGTGGAAACTCAGCTCGTTTCTGTTGCAGATGAAGTCCGCAAAGCAGACAGAATCCTGCTGCCCGGAGTAGGTGCATTTGCGCCTGCAATGGAACAGTTGCGAAAGTCTGGAATGCTCGAGGCACTGCAGGAAAAAGTAAAGGCAGGAACTCCTTTACTGGGAATTTGCGTTGGTGCGCAATTACTGATGGATGAAAGTGAAGAAGATGGAACGCATGCCGGTCTGGGCTGGATTCCGGGCAAGGTGCAACGTTTTCAGCACCAGCTTAAAATTCCGCAAATGGGCTGGAATCAGGTTTCACAACAACAAGAAGATCCGCTCTTTGAGCAAGTTGCTGATGAGATGCACTTTTATTTCGTGCATTCCTACCATCTTCTTCCGGAAAACAGTGAGCATATTTTGGGACACAGCAATTACGGTTATGACTTTGCCTCAGTTGTGCGCAAAGACAATTTATGGGGAGTTCAGTTTCATCCGGAAAAAAGTCAGAATGCGGGACTGCAGTTGTTGAAAAATTTCTGTACTCTCACTTAGGAGTGTGTTGAAAACAGTATTTAATTGTGTTTTCAGTCACATTGTTTAATTTTGATGGTTTCGTAAATAATTGTAATTCCCGCGAAAGCGGGAATCCAGGAACTTGTAAGTATCTGAAATAATGGATTCCCGCTTTCGCGGGAATGAC
>JGI26248J51725_1000551_pt1 | contig 13932 bp, 17 predicted proteins | sample SaaInlV_120m_DNA_2_FD_51725 | JGI IMG/M metagenome (IMG submission 51725) | reverse complement strand
GCTTTCATATTAAGTATCGTAATTATGAATCTGTTAAATCTATTTGCAAACTTTGAGGATTTTTTATGCAAGAAACTAAAGTTACTCTAATCTATTTTGGCCTAAGTTTATTTGTTTTTTTGGCTTTGATTCCATGGATCTTGAATATCGAGCATGGATTGATGTCCATCAAAGCATTTGGTATTTATGGAGGGATTGTGATTGCATTTTTAGGAGGTTTTATTTGGGGGTGGGATGATCAAACTAACTCATCATTTAATCTTTGGTATGCAATAGGGTTTTCATTATTGGGACTATCTACAGCCTTACTTGCCCATACTCATATTGCATTAAGTTTAATTTCAATAGTTTTTAGCTTACAACTCTTTTTATACTTCGAAAGTAAACGAAGCGACTATTATAAAAACAGCAATAAATATGCAGACGCAAGAAATTTAATTACAAACTTGGTTACAATATGNTGCATAACNTTATTAGCTTTTATTTTTAACCCTTACACATAATTTCAATATGAATATCAATCCTTCTAGCTCTGTCAGTGAATCTATTTCATGGGTTGGTAAGTGGACCTTTGTTCTTGCTGCAGCAGGCTCAGCTGTTGGTTTGGGGAATATTTGGGGCTTTCCATACAAGGCAGGAACAGAAGGCGGGAGTGCCTTTGTCTTGATTTACCTAGGTTGCATCCTGGTGGTCGGACTACCAATAATGATGGCTGAAATTATGATTGGAAGGCGAGCTCGAAAAAGCCCAGTTAATGCAATGAAAATTGCAGCTATAGACTCTGGGCAAAGCTCTAAATGGCAAGCAGTAGGATGGGGTGGATTGGTATCAGGTATTCTTATACTTTCTTTTTACAGTGTTATAGCTGGCATTTGTTTGAATTACATAGGTATTGCAGCCATGCCAAACACAAGTATTTCTTCTGTTGAACAATTTAACCTAGTCACTGCTTCAGCGCCTAGATTGCTATTCTGGCATACAGTCTTTATTGGATTTAATATTGCGATTCTTGCTGCTGGAGTGATTGGGGGTATCGAGCGGATGGTTCGCTTATTGATGCCAACATTATTTGTTCTTATGATAATTATGGTCATTAATGCCATGATTAATGGTGACTTTATTAGAGGTTTAAGTTTCTTGTTTTCACCTAATTTTTCTGACGTTGATGCGACAACTTTTTTAAGAGCNATGGGACAAGCATTTTTTAGCTTAAGTCTNGGTATGGGCTCAATCATGTGCTACGGATCTTACATGCCAAAAGAAGAAAATATTTTTAAAACATCTCTTACTGTTGCTGGTTTGGATACCCTGATTGCNATNTTGGCAGGCTTAGCTATTTTCCCAATTATTTTTGCTTACGGCATGGAGCCAGAAGCTGGACCAGGTCTAGTATTTATAAGNCTATTATCAGTTTTTGTAGATATGCCATTTGGTAATATTTTAGGCCCAGCATTTTTTACTTTACTATCTATTGCAGCACTTAGTAGCGCGATCTCACTGCTTGAGCCAAGTGTCGCTTATTTTGAAGAAGAAAAAATTACATCACGCTTTACTGCAGCCATGAGCCTAGGATTGTTGGCATGGTTTATTGGTTTAGGAAGTGTCTTAAGCTTTAATGAGTGGTCTGATAAAGCTTTTATTGGAGATTTAAACTTTCTGGATTCAATAGATTATCTTGCAAACCAATTCCTGATGCCAATAGGCGGAATGATGGTGGCAATATTTGCAGGCTGGTTCTTAAAACCAGATCTTGCCTTGTATGAATTCTCTGGTATTCAACTAAAAATTTTTAACACTTGGAGATTTTTTATTCGATTTATTTCTCCAACACTGGTGGCAGCAGTATTTATATACCAATTAACTTCATAAAATATGCCTCAGAATTTTGAGCGTTCTCAGAAATTTTTCGCTGAACCTGAATCTATTCTTGAGTTAATTAACAACTTTGAAGTTTATAAAACATTTTTGCCTGGCTGCCTTGAATCAAAGAGACTGTCATCCAGCTGTGAAACAAAGGTTAGAGGGTTGCTTGTATTTGGGCTGCTCAATAAAACCTATGAATTTGAATCTGAAAATCAGACAGATGGATATGAGGTTCAAATCAAACAGGTCAAGGGACCGTTTACGCAGTTTTCTGCTTCATGGTCTCTTTCTTTATCTGAACCAGGGATCACGGAAGTTTATTTCAGCGCCAGTTTCAAGCTACCATTTTTCTTAAAATTTTTTGCAAGACAAAGTGCNATTNATTCAATGGGTGATAAATTTTTAAATGCATTTGCAGAGCAGCTATCTAAATGAAGATTTACTTTTCATTATTAGGCTTGCAAGGAATAGNATTTCAAGAATTAGATGTTTCTGAGAGCATAACGGCACAAGAAGCACTTGAACTCCCTAAAATAAAAGAGCTTTTAGATGATGCAGCGTTTGAGTTTAAAATTGGGGTTAATAGCGTGGCACTTGATGGAAAGTATAAAGCTTTACCACAAAATTATAGGATGTCAGATGGGGAAAGGCTTGAGGTTTATAAGCCTTTGAAGCAAGATCCAAAAGAAAGAAGGAAAGCTAAAGCTGACCTAAAATAATCTTAGCTTTNCTCTGGGTTACTCTCTTCTATAACCCAGCTATCAAGTTTATTTTGCTTATCAAATATTAGAAATAATTTCTTTTCTAGAATTACCATGTCTCCAACTTTTACAGAGTAAAAGTAATCCCATCTTTGTTGGTGAATTGGACTTTTCAATAGGGGAGTTCCCAGAAGATATTGAACTTGGTCTTTTGATAGGCCTTGTGTGAGCTGCTCCACATCCTTATCTTCTATGATATTCCCCTGAAGCACAGGCACCTTATAGGGTGAAAAAGTTGAGCATCCAAATCCCGCTGAAATCAGGAGAAAAGTGATGAAAAAGGTTTTGGTTAATTGCTTCATGAGATGATTTGATTATACTTTGAAAGAGAATACAAGGAAAAGTTCATGAGTAAAGAAAATACTGAATTAAAAAAAGCTGGNTTAAAGGCAACGCTTCCAAGAATTAGAATTCTAGAAGCTCTTGAATCCAGTGAGAACCGCCATTTAAGTGCTGAAGAAATATATAAGCAGCTTATTACTTCTGGTGAGGACGTTGGCCTAGCGACTATTTATCGAGTTCTAACTCAGTTTGAATCAGCGGGGATAGTTATGCGACATAACTTTGAAGAAGGTCACGCTGTCTATGAAATTACTCCTGATGACCATCATGACCATATGGTGTGTTTGGAAACTGGCAAGGTAATTGAATTTCATGATGAGCTTATTGAAAAGCGTCAAGAAGAAATTGCAAAAGGAATGGGCTATGAGATAGTGGATCACAGCATGGTTCTTTATGTAAAACCAATTAAATAATTTCTTATAACCCCTTGAACTAGCTCTTATTCATCCCAATATATTTGATATTGGAATAAATGATGGCTAAAAAAAATAAAACTACAGACAACCTAGCTCCAGAGAGTGATGACCACGTGGAAAATGTGATGGATGAATCTGGGATCGAAGATCTCGCAGGTGAAGAGAAAGCAATTTTAGAAGATGATCCTGCAGAGGACAATGCTGAAGAAAAAATTCATAATTTAGAAGAGGCTCTTTTAAGNTCTAGGGCTGAGCTCGATAATGCCTTGAAAAGAAGTGTTGCAGACATTGAAAAAGCTCATAAATANGGTGTTGAGAGATTGTTAAATGAGCTATTGCCAGTAGTGGATAATCTGGAGCATGCATTGAAGAATTTTTCTGAGGAATCATCCGCTGAAGATAAGGAAGGCGTTGAATTGACTTTAAAATCATTTGAGTCAGCACTTGATAAATTTGGTATTACACCCATCTATCCAATTAACGAACAATTTGATCCAGTTAAACATGAGGCAGTAATGACCTCACAGGATCCAGAGAAAGAAAATAATGAAATTGAAAATATATTTCAAAGAGGCTGGGAGCTTCATGAGCGAGTCGTAAGACCAGCCAGAGTCTCCGTTATAAAAAATTAAAATATTAGGAAAAAAAATATGTCAAAAATAATAGGAATAGATTTAGGAACAACAAATAGTTGTTTAGCAGTTGTAGAGGGCCAACAACCCAAGGTAATTGAAAATGCAGAAGGAGGAAGAACCACTCCGTCAGTCATTGGCTATGCAGATGACAATGAGGTACTAGTTGGAGCCCCAGCTAGACGTCAGTCAATAACCAATCCTGAAAAAACTTTGTATGCAATCAAGAGATTGATTGGCCGAAGATTTGAGGATGATGTTGTGAAGAAAGATATGGACATGGTCCCTTATAAAATTATTAAAGCTGATAATGGAGACGCCTGGGTTCAAGTAGATGATAAGAAGCTTGCACCCCCACAAATCTCTGCTGAAATTCTCAAGAAATTAAAAAAGACTGCCGAAGAGTATTTAGGGCATGAAGTCACAGAAGCTGTGATTACTGTGCCGGCATACTTTAATGACTCCCAGAGACAGGCAACGAAGGACGCTGGTAAAATAGCAGGGCTTGAAGTAAAAAGAATTATTAATGAACCTACTGCCGCAGCCTTAGCTTATGGTCTTGATAAGCACACAGGCGATTCTGTGGTTGCTGTTTATGATCTAGGTGGGGGAACTTTTGATATTTCTATAATTGAAATCTCAGAAGTTGATGGAGAGCATCAATTTGAAGTGCTTGCTACAAATGGAGATACCTTTCTGGGAGGAGAGGATTTTGATTTGAAATTAATAGATTACTTTGTTGAAGAGTTTAAAAATGAGTCAGGATTTGACTTAAAAAGCGATCCTATGGCACTTCAAAGATTAAAAGAAGCAGCAGAAAAAGCAAAAATTGAATTATCTTCTTCTGATCAAACTGAAATAAATTTGCCATACATAACAGCAGATAGTTCTGGCCCAAAACATTTTGTTCATAAAATCACAAAAGCTAAGCTTGAATCTCTTGTTGAGGATCTTGTGGATAGAACTCTAGCGCCATTAAAACTAGCCCTTGAGGATGCTAAATTATCAATTAATGATATCAATGAGATCTTGTTAGTTGGTGGCCAGACTAGAATGCCGATGGTGCAGAAAAAAGTTAAGGACTTTTTTGGCAAGGAGCCGAGAAAAGACTTGAATCCTGATGAAGCAGTAGCAGTTGGTGCAGCAATTCAGGGGTCAGTGCTGTCAGGTGACACAAAAGATGTATTGCTTTTAGATGTGACGCCTCTCACCCTTGGCATAGAGACTCTAGGCGGAATTGCTACTCCATTAATTGAAAAGAATACTACGATACCAACCCAAAAATCACAGGTATTTTCAACAGCCGAAGATAATCAATCAGCAGTGACCGTTCATGTTATTCAGGGAGAAAGAAAACAGGCTGCTCAAAATAAATCATTGGGTCAATTTAATCTTGCAGATATTCCCCCGGCTTCAAGAGGAACACCGCAAATAGAAGTTTCCTTTGATCTAGATGCTAACGGCATACTCAATGTTGCAGCCAAAGATAAAAATACTGGTAAAGAGCAGTCTATTGTGATTAAAGCTTCGAGTGGATTATCTGATGAAGACATTGAAAAAATGGTTCAAGATGCCGAAGCCAACGCTGAAGATGATAAGAAATTCGAGAGCCTCGTCCAAGCTAAAAATAATGCAGATATGCTTGTTCACGCAACGAGAAAAACAATTGAAGAATCTGGAGACAAGATAACTGATGATGAAAAAGCATCAGTTGAGTCTGCAACCGTTAAGCTAGAAGAAGCGATTAAACAAGATAGTCTTGAGTCTATAGAGACTGCTTCCAAAGAACTTAATGACGTATTAACTCCCTTAACCCAAAAATTATATCCACAAGATGAAGCGGGATCAGANCAGGGAGCTAGTGAAGACACTGTTGCCGATGAGAATACAGTTGATGCAGAGTATGAAGAAGTAAAAGAAGAAGAAGTAAAAGAAGAAAAGTAAGCTATGTCACAGAGAGACTATTACGAGGTCTTAGGGGTCTCTCAAACTGCTTCAGGGCCTGAATTAAAAAAAGCTTTTAAGAAATTAGCCATGAAATATCATCCTGATCGTAATCCGGATGATCCTCAGGCTGATAAAAAATTTAAAGAAGCTGCAGAAGCATATGAAGTCCTTTCAGATGCTGACAAAAAAGCATCTTATGACCAGTTTGGGCATGCTGGTGTTCAGGGCATGGGCGGCGGCTCTGGTGCTGGTTTTCAAGATTTTAATGTAGGAGATATCTTTGGAGATATTTTTGGTGATGTGTTTGGGGGCAGGGGTTCTTCTAGGCGGTCTGCCAGAGGTCAAGACCTTCAATACAATCTAGACCTATCATTAAAGGAAGCTATCTTAGGCATCAAAAAAACTATTAAAATTCCTGTCAATAAATCCTGTGACGACTGCTCTGGATCTGGAGCGAAGCCTGGTTCGTCGCCTATTCCGTGCGGTCAATGCAATGGAGTGGGGCAGGTAAGAATGCAACAAGGTTTCTTTTCTGTGCAACAACCATGCAATGCATGTCGAGGAGAGGGCCAGATTATTAAAGATCATTGTGGTACTTGCAGGGGTGCAGGGGTCAATGAGGAAACTAAATCTTTATCTGTAAGTATTCCCTCAGGAGTTGATAGCGGTGACAAGGTGAGATTGTCTGGTGAAGGAAGCGCAGCCAGAGGAGGTCCAGCAGGAGATCTTTATGTTGCTATTCAAGTTATAGCAAATGATATTTTTGAGCGAGATGGACGTGATTTGTATTTTGAGGCACCAATCCCTTTTGATATTGCTATTCTCGGAGGCTCAATTAATATTCCCGGATTAGAGTCAAAGATTTCATTAAAAATACCTCCCTATACTCAAACAGGTAAAATTTTTAGAATTAAAGGAAAAGGAGCATCTTCTGTAAGAGATTCGAGAAGGGGGGATTTAATGTGTCGAGTTGTTGTGGAAACCCCTGTTAATTTATCTAATGCTCAATTGAAAACTTTTAAAGAATTTGCTGAATCCATAGAATCAGAAAAGCATCATCCGATCAAAGAATCTTTTAATCAATCTGCTGACAAGTTTCACAAAGAATAAAAATTGCATTTTCTTTTAAATGGATACAATGGGAATATGGGCCAATCTATTAGGCATCTTTTAAATGAATTCCCTGAAATTACAGTTCAAGATTTTAAAGTAGAAAAAATAGATATTGCAACTCCATCTCTTGTAATAGATTTCTCTTCCCCCGATTACTTGTCTGAAATTTTACATACTTGCGTTCATCAAAAATTGCCACTGGTCCTGGGGACGACAGGCTTAAATTCAAATCATCATGAATTAATCAGCAAAGCAAAAAAAACTATCCCAATTTTAATGGGATCTAATATGTCTATTGGTATTGCAACACTTAAAAAATCTATCACAAATTTTTTGATGTCTTCACAAGAGTCATTCTCTTGCAATCTTATTGAAATCCATCATACCCAAAAAGTTGATGCTCCCTCAGGAACAGCTATTGAAATAATGAAGTTTCTTGAAGATTTGCCTGGTGATAAAATTCAGATGCCTATAAGTGTTAATTCTCATAGGATTGGCAGGGCTTTTGGAACCCACAGGGTAGAATTTTATAACTCCAGAGAAACTATTTCTTTTCAACACATAGCTCATTCAAGGGATATTTTTGCTTCTGGTGCCATAGCAGCTGCTCAATGGATTATTTCAAATCCACCNGGACTTTANAGCTTTNATGATTACTTNAACAAAAAACTTTGATCTCAAGCAAATTTTCTATAGAATACACAGACTTTAAATCCCGAANGCGCTATTGAGATTATTGTTGGGGTGCTCCATTGGAGTCAACTATATGAAGCGCTGGAGTATTAACCCCGGAGGAAATTGTGAGCATTGTTTCAATTAAAGACCTGTTAAACGCAGGCGTTCATTTCGGCCATCAACAAAGATTTTGGAATCCTAAAATGGAATCTTATATTTTTGATACCAGAAAAAAAATTAGCATTATCGATCTTGAGATCACTAAAGAGTGTCTAAATGCTGCATCCTCTAAAGCAGAAGAAATTTGCTCCAAAGGCAACAGAGTTCTTTTTGTAGGCACAAAAAGATCAGCATCCAAAACAATTAAAGAGTCTGCATCAGCGCTTGGCTTACCATACATAGATAAAAGATGGTTAGGTGGGACTCTTACTAACTGGAAAACGATTCGTGGTTCTATCAGACGCTTATTGGATATTGAAGAGCTTCAATCATCAGGGCGAATTAATAAACTTTCTAAAAAAGAAGCTGTTGATATTACCAAGGAATATGAAAAATTAGATGCAAGTGTTGGCGGCATTAAAGATATGAAAGGTCTGCCTGATGCATTATTTGTCATAGATGTTGCCCATGAAAAAATTGCAGTAACTGAAGCAAAGAAAATGGGAATACCTATTATTGCTTTAGTTGATACTAATTCTAATCCAGACGGCATTGATCACATCATTCCTGGAAATGATGATGCAATCAGGTCCATTAGATTAATTACTAAAGTTATAGCTGAAGCTTGTGCTAGAGGTTTAGCCTCATCAACTGGTGGATTAAACCTTGCATCTGATGATGCGGAAACTCCAGAAGTAAAAATTAAAAAAGCTACTGTAACATCTGGAAAAGCTCTGAATCTTGTTGAAAAAGGAGAATTAAGCGAGCCAGAAGAAGATGTTCCTGCTGAGTTAGTCTTAAAAGAGAGCACTGTAGAGGCCTCAGAAGAAACTGTTGAAGAGGCTGTCGTTGAATCCGATACAGAGACTGTAGAAGCGAAAGAAGTAAAAGAGGCAGAAGAAGGATCTGTAGATTTATCTGATGCTGAGGCAAAAGAATCTGAGGAAGTTAAATGAGTATTTCTGCCAGCCAAGTTAAAGAATTAAGGGAGATGTCTGGAGTCGGAATGATGGAGTGTAAAAAAGCCTTAGTTGAAACTAATGGAGATTTACAACAGGCTTTAGATTTACTTAGAGCTAATAGTTCTTTAAAAGCTGAAAAAAAAGCTTCTAGAGTTGCTGCTGATGGAGCAGTTAAAGTTGCTGAGACATCATCCTATGTTAGTTTGGTTGAAATCAACTCAGAGACAGATTTTGCTGCAAAAGATGCTCAGTTTAAAGACTTTACAAGCTCTGTAGCTGATCACTTGGCAAGCTCTCAAATAGATTCCATCGAAGTTCTAAATGAAGCGTTTGATTTGCAGCGACAAACTCTTATTCAATCCATTGGAGAAAATATCCAATTACGAAGACTTAGCACCCTTACGATTTCAGATGGTGGCTCTATTGGTTCATATATTCACTCTGACGGAAGGCTGGCAGCGCTAGTTTCACTAAATGTTGATAATCAAGATTTAGCAAAGGATATTGCTATGCATGTTTCGGCCACAAGCCCGAGTTGCTTAACTTCAGATGATATGGACCCAGAGTTATTAGCGCGTGAGAAAGCTATTTATATTGCTCAAGCAGAGGAGTCAGGCAAAGACGCAGCTATCATGGAGAAAATGGTAGAGGGAAAGGTAAAAAGATTTTTATCAGAGGTTACCCTCGTCTCCCAGGCATTCGTGAAGAATCCCGACCAATCCATTCAGCAATTACTAGATGATAATAATGCCTCTATTATAGATTTCGTTCGCTTTAAAGTAGGCGAAGGCATTGAAGTAGAGGTCAAAGACTTCGCGACTGAGGTGGCTGAACAGTTAAAAAAATGACCACACTTTCCTATAAGCGCCTCCTTGTTAAATTTAGTGGAGAAGCTGTTGCTGGGGAAGATGAACATGGCATTGATCCTAAAATATTAGATAAAATGGCAGCCTCTGTGAGAGATTGCAGAGATTTAGGTGCTGAAATTGGAATTGTCATTGGTGGCGGTAATCTTTTTAGGGGCGAGAAACTAAGTCAAGCAGGCATGGATAGGGTTGCTGGCGACCATATGGGAATGCTAGCCACTGTAATGAATGGCATCGCTTTAAGAGATGCTCTTGAAAGGGCGGGTGTCAAAACAAGGGTAATGTCAGCTATCTCTATGTCAGGATTAGTTGAGCATTATGATAGAAGACTGGCAATTCAGCTCTTGGCTAACGGTTTTGTTGTGATTTTTACTGCAGGAACTGGCAATCCATTTTTTACTACCGATAGCGCTGGCTGTCTTAGGGCGATAGAAACTCAATCTGATGTAATGTTAAAAGCCACTCGAGTTGATGGAGTTTATTCCGATGATCCAGAAAAAGTTCCAGATGCTACTTTTTATTCAACCCTTACTTATGATGAGGCGATACAAAAAAATCTTAAAGTGATGGATGCGACAGCATTAACGCTTGCAAGAGACCATCAATTACCTTTAAAGGTATTTAATTTAAATCATCCTGATGCGTTGAAAAAAATTGCTTGCGGTGAAGAAATTGGGACATTAATATCATAGTTATGAATGAAATAATTAATGATATTAAACCTAAGATGCAAAAATCAATTGATTCACTTATGCACGAGTTTAATAAGATTCGTACCGGAAGAGCAAATCCCAATATCTTAGATACTGTTAAAATTGATTATTACGGAAATCCAACACCAATAAGTCAAGCAGCCAATATCTCGATAGAAGAGGGAAGAACTCTTGCGATTTCACCTTGGGATAAGTCTTTAATTGGAGAGGTAGAAAAGGCTATTATGAAAGCAGATTTGGGTTTAAATCCTAGTACAAGTGGAGATTTAATTAGGGTGACTATGCCAGTCTTGACTGAGGAAACTAGGCAGGAATATATTAAGCAAGCTAGAGCGGAAGCAGAAAATTCTCGTATATCTATTAGAAATACTCGTCGAGATGCAAATAATAGCGCCAAAGACCAGCAAAAGGCTGGTGATATCTCTGAAGATGATCTCAAAAGGATAGAGGATCTTGTGCAAAAAGAAACAGATCACTTTATTGGTCTTGTTGAGGCTGAGCTTAAGAAGAAAGAAGAAGATTTAATAGAAATCTAGATTCTTTTCCCAGCAGCCAAGATGGCAAAACATAAAACTAAATCTTTCAACCTTTCAGGGGTAAATGTAGCCATCATCATGGATGGAAATGGAAGATGGGCTAAAAAAAATACACTTAACGTTACATCAGGCCATGAAAAAGGTGTTGATGTGGTAAGAAGAATTGTTGAGTCAGCTGCTCAGCATAAGATTGCCTCTTTAAGCTTATATGCATTTAGTACAGAGAACTGGTCCCGTCCAAAAAAAGAGATTCTTGGGATTAAGAAATTAATTATAAGTGCCATTAATGCTCAGGTACCAGACTTAATTAATCAAAAGGTTGCCTTGAAATTTTTTGGTGACTACCAGGGGTTTGGTCCTGAGGTTATAAAGGCAATTGAGGGTGCGGAATTAGCAACAAATTTTCCTACACCAACGTTAGAATTAAATATTGCTCTAGGGTATGGCGGAAGAGCAGATATTCTTCAGGCGGTCAAATTAATTGGGCAAGATGTAGCTTCCCAGAATTTAAAGATAACTGAAATTTCCGATGACCTAATTTTTAAACATCTAAAAGCCCCAATCAAAGAATTAGATTTGTTAATTAGAACAGGTGGAGATCACAGGATAAGTAACTTTCTGCTTTATCATTTAGCTTATACTGAAATTCAATTTCTAGATACATTGTGGCCAGATTTCACAGAGCAGCATTTTGAGCAATGTTTGGAAGAATTTATGAAAACGGAGAGAAGATTTGGCAAAAGAATTCTTTAGCAATATTTTATCAAGATTGCCCTCAGCAATTGCGCTTGCAGTTGGGGTATTTGGAATTTTATATTTGCAAAACCTGCTTGTTATTTCTTTATTAATCGCAGTGGTGGCTGGATTTCTTTGCTATGAATGGTTGCAGGTGTCATTAACTAAAATTCACTTAAAACAGATTATTTTCTTAATAACTCCAGCGGTTTTATTTGCATGTATTGGAGCAAATTTTGTTAATTACTTTCTTTCAGTATCATTTGGATTTTGGTGCATATATGGATTGTTATTGATTTCAAAAAATACAGGACATTTCACACTTTTTAGTTTCAATAATAATTATTTAGGCATCTTTTTAATACAATCTTTTCTTTTTGGTTTGATGGCAATTTTACTATTTCCAAATTTTAGCGTTAATCATTTTTTTGTTCTCTTTTTATTATTATTTATTACAGCATTAATAGATGTAGCAGCCTATTTGGTTGGCAGCAGCATTGGCAGAACTCCATTGTTTCAGGATTTAAGTCCTAATAAAACTTTAGAGGGTTTTATTGGCTCGGTGATTATAACTACATTATTTCTCTCCATAATTTACTGGTTAGAGGTCATCTCATGGAATTTATTTTTACTGTTAATAGCAGTCATTCCTTTTGCTTTTGTAGGAGACTACTTTGAGAGTCACTTAAAACGCAATCAACAAATTAAAGATAGTGGCTCTTTAATTCCTGGTCATGGCGGCATTTGGGATAGGCTAGATTCACATATGGCAATTATTCCAGTCTTTGCAGCTCTGAGCTCTTTAGTGCTATGAAAAATGTAGTTTTACTTGGTGCTACAGGAAGTATTGGAAGTAGCACCTTAAATGTTCTTAGGCAAAATAAAGAAATTTTTACCTTAAAGGTGATTGCCTTGCAGCAGAATTTAGACATTGCTTTAGAAATTGTTAATGAGTTTAGTCCTGAGCATGTATTTATTTCCAATAAAAATATTAATACAGATCATCCTATCTTTTCTTCTGGCTCCAAGATTGTGACTTGCTTGGAAGAGCTCAAGTTAGTCATTCAGAATCCAGCGATTGAAATAGTAATCTCAGCCATCTCTGGTTTTGCAGGCCTTCAGTCTAGCTATTGGGCTATTGAGGCTGGTAAAACAACACTCATTGCAAACAAGGAAAGCATCGTTTCTGCTGGTGATATTTTAATTCCATTGGCGGCTCAAACAAACGCTAAAATTATTCCAGTTGATAGTGAGCATAATGCTATCTACCAATGCTTGATGGGAGAAAAAGATACATCAGCTATCTCAACAATTCTAATTACCGCATCCGGAGGCCCCTTTAGAAGGCTATCAATGCAAGAGCTAGAAACAGTTAGTCTTGAAGATGCTCTTCAACACCCAACATGGCAAATGGGTTCTAAAATTACAATTGACTCTGCAACCTTAATGAATAAGTGCCTTGAGCTCATAGAAGCTTGTTATTTATTTAATTTACCAGAATCAAGAATTGATGTTGTAACACACCCTCAAAGTATTATTCACTCAATGGTTACATACCAAGATGGCTCAACCATTGCTCAGCTCAGCAATCCTAGTATGGAGGTGCCTATTGCTAATGCTTTAGGAATGGGGGATAGACTGCCCATTAAATTTACTGCACTGGATTTTTCTGCATTAAATCTTACCTTTGAGCCCATTCCAGCCGGAAGAGAGACAATATTTGAAATGGCGAGAAAGGTCTGTAGACAGAAGGGTAGCTTGGGAGCTATTTTTAACGCAGCAAATGAGAAGGCTGTCCAAGCTTTTTTAGATAACGAGATTGCTTTTATTAATATTTATGAAGTAGTTGAGAGAACTTTTAATCACTTCTCTTGTTCTAAGTTAACAACAATAGAAGATGTATTTGATTATGATAGACAAGCACGCATTCAAGCAGAGAAGGTGATAAAATCCCTAAACTAAATTTTTCATTAACAGCATGATATATCTATTTTCAGCAATTATTTTATTGGGTGTTCTGATAGCAATTCATGAGTATGGACATTTTATAGTTGGAAGACTATGTAATATTCATATTTATAGATTCTCCATAGGAATGGGCCCAGTAATTTTTAAAAGATATGACAAGCATGGAGCTGAAATAGCTCTTTCAGCCCTTCCATTGGGCGGTTATGTAGCCTTTCATACTGAAAAAGCTTCTGACGATGATTCG
>JGI26248J51725_1000527_pt1 | contig 14188 bp, 15 predicted proteins | sample SaaInlV_120m_DNA_2_FD_51725 | JGI IMG/M metagenome (IMG submission 51725) | reverse complement strand
GTCTTTGCTGAGTTCGCACAGTTTGCGGTCCGTCAAATGCGTATCCCCTCAGAGTCAGAACGCATCGGCCTCGAAGACGTCGGCCGGGTCATTGCTGCTACCCCCGCTCAAGTTCGGGCCATCGCCGAAGCCGAAGCTGCTGCCGCCGCTCTTAACGACGGTGAGGTGGCCCTCTCGGCCACCGGCTGACATGGACCTTCAGTCATTAATAAATGCCGCAGGGCTAAAGGGCGCAGAATCGGTGGCGACCGAAACCCTTGCCGTTGAAATCACCGGAGTTGCTTACGATTCTCGCCAAGTAAAACCAGGCAACATTTTTTGTTGCGTTCGGGGCTTGGCTCATGACGGCCACCAGCACATTGCGTCTGCCCTGGCGGCTGGAGCAGTTGCCGTGGTGGCGGATCGACCGGTCGCAACAAACGTTCCCGTGGTCATGGTGGATGACGTCCGGCCCGCCATGGCGCTACTAAGTAGCGCTATTTTTGAAGACCCCAGCCGCCACCTGATGGTTATTGGCGTTACCGGCACCAACGGAAAAACCAGCGTGGCGCACCTTTTGACACAAATACTTTCTTTTGCCGGCCGCCAGGTGGCCTTATCGGGCACCTTAAATGGGGAGCGCACCACTCCAGAAGCACCCGATCTTCAACAGCGCTTAGCCCAATGGAAAAATGAAGGTATGGACAGCGTGGTCATGGAGGTTTCCTCACACGCTTTAGCGCAACACCGAGCAGACGGTACAAGTTTTACTGCAGTGGCTTTCACCAACCTGTCTCGCGATCATCTTGACTACCACCCCGACTTGGCCGCCTACCGGGCAGCAAAAGAACGACTTTTATCATTGGCCTTTTCGCAGCAAGCAGTAGTAGTGATCGATGACCGAGTTGGCCAAGAAATCGCCACGCAGGCCCAAACAAAGGGTTTGCAGGTGGCCACCGTTTCGTCAGACCAAGCAAAAATTGTCGTTCACCCCACCAGCACGGTGTTTGTGTGGCAGGGCCACGAGATTGTGTTGCCTCTGGGGGGCGCATTTATGGCGACCAATGCTTTAGTAGCGGCAGAGTTGGCGCAAATCGTTGGGGTGGGGCCGGCCACCATTGTCGAAGCGCTCCAACAAGTGACACCGGTACCAGGCCGCTTTGAGACCATTGCGGCAGCAGGTGGGCCAGTAGTAGTAGTCGACTATGCCCACACGCCAGAGGCCTTAGCGACGGTTTTGCTGGCCGCCCGATCCTTAGCGGGAAGCAAAAAAGTGTTGCTGGTCTTTGGCTGCGGTGGAAATCGTGACCACGGGAAGCGCCCGTTAATGGGAGCGGCGGCACAAAAAGGTGCCGATTTATGCTTCGTGACTTCAGATAATCCGAGGGATGAACCACCTAGGGGGGTCATAGAGGACATTCTTGTAGGGATGACCGAGCAACCTGCCCTCCATGAACTTGACCGAGCGAAAGCAATAGCCGCCGCGCTCTATGCCGCCAACCCCGGCGACGTGGTAGTGATTGCCGGAAAAGGACACGAACAGACCCAAGAAATAGCGGGCCAGTTCTTTCCTTTCGACGACCGTCAAATAGTTGAAGAACTTCTCTCGGAGATGAACCAATGATCGGCTTACTGCTGGCCGCTGCGGTCTCTATGGTCGTTTCGCTTATTGGCACACGTTTTTTAATTCTTTGGCTTACTCGCCTCCGCATAGGCCAACCGATTCGCGACGACGGCCCCCAAGGGCATGCCTTGAAAGCGGGCACCCCAACCATGGGCGGTCTGGCCATTGTGGTCGGTGCCTTTACCGGTTACATGGTCAGCAACCTGTACCGCGGCGTCTACACCCGGAGCGGCATTTTTGTCATCTTGGCCATCGTGGGCGGAGGAGCGGTGGGCTTGCTCGACGACTGGATCAAGGTGGTACGAGAACGCAACCTTGGTTTAAATAAACGCACTAAAATGTTGGGCCTTCTCACCGTAGCCATCACCTTTGGGGTGTTGATGGTCAACTACACCTCGGTGCAGACCACCCTGTCGTTTACCCGCTACTCGCAACCCGGTATTGAACTGGGCAGTACCTTGTGGGTGGCTTGGGCGGTGCTGCTGATTGTTGGTTCGTCAAATGCGGTGAATCTCACCGACGGTCTCGACGGACTGGCCGCCGGAGCCAGCACACTAGGTTTTGCTGCTTTTGTGGTTATGGCTTTTTGGCAGTTCCGCTACTACGACACCTACCAGGTGGCCCATGCCTTAGATTTGGCCATTGTGGCGGCCGCCATGGTTGGCGGCTGCATCGGGTTTCTTTGGTGGAACGCCGCGCCAGCACAAATATTTATGGGCGACACCGGGTCGCTGGCCATCGGCACCGGCTTGGCTGCTTTGGCCTTAGCTACCAATACCCAGTTGTTGCTGCCCATTGTGGCCGGCTTGTTTGTGATGGAAACCGTTTCGGTAATTTTACAAGTCGGGAGTTTCCGTCTTTTCGGTGGCCGGCGTATTTTTCGAATGGCCCCGGTGCATCACCACTTTGAACTCGGTGGGTGGCCCGAAACAACGGTTATTGTTCGTTTTTGGATTATCTCTGGCCTTTGCACGGCGGTCGGTTTGGGCTTGTTCTACGCCGATTCCATCAAAGCAGGGGTCACGGTGTTTGGCCCGTGAGTCAACACACCTTGGTGGTTGGCTTGGGTATCACCGGCCAAGCAGTGGTACGAGCGTTGCAAAGTCGTCAAGAGTCGGTGCGGGTAGTGGACGATCACCCCACGGAACTTTCTCGTGAAACGGCAAAAAAACTCAACGTAGATTATTTCGAAGCCCCGCAAGGCAACCAATGGGCAGAGTTGTTGAACGGTTGCCGACAGGTGGTGGTGAGCCCAGGCCTGCCCGATGCGCACCCAGTTTTTACTCAGGCCAAAACAAGTCATGTGCCGATTCTCGATGAGTTTGATTTAGCGCAAGCGTGGGACGATCGACCGTGCTGTGCCGTCACGGGAACCAACGGAAAAACTACGGTGGTTACTTTGGTGGTGAACATGCTGGCTGAATCGGGCATAAAGGCTTGTGCGGTTGGCAACACGGAAATCCCATTAGTTGCGGCCCTCGATGATCAAACCATCGAACGGTTTGTCTTAGAGGCCTCTTCGTTTCGGTTGGCCCATACCCAAAAGTTTTCTGCCCATCCAGCGGCTTGGTTGAACTTCGCCCCCGACCACCTTGACCTCCACCAGGACTTAGCCGCCTACCAATCGGCTAAAGCACGTATTTGGGAAGGCCTTAAAGAGCCCAGCCAGGCCATTGCAAATTTGGCCGACCCGGTAGTGGCGATCCACACTCCAAAAGGAGCCACCAGTTTCGGCACAAGTGAATCTACCTGCCGGGTAGAAAACGGGTGGCTGGTTTTTGAAGACCAACAAGTGGTGGCCGTGAACCAGTTGCCTCGCCGCTTCCCCCACGATTTGGCCAATGCTCAGGCAGCTTTGGCTTTGGCCATGCGGTTCGGTGCATCAGTATCGGGGTGTGAGGAAGCGCTGCGCACCTTTACTGGGTTACCGCATCGCATGCAGGTAGTAGGAGAAATCAATCGGGTGACGTTTATCAACGACAGCAAAGCCACCACCCCACATGCGGTGATGAGCGCTGCTGAAACTTTTTCTGATTTGACTCTTTTGGTTGGCGGGCGCAATAAAGGGGTGAACCTTTCGCCACTTGGTGCACTGACCCCTTCTCAGGTGGTGGCCTTCGGTGAAGCGGCGAAACAAATGGCTGCGGTCTTTGAAAAGGTTTGTCCGGTGGCCGTGGTGAGCTCATTAGAAGAAGCAGTAACACNGGCGATTGCCGTAACAAAAACCCCAGGAACAATCCTTCTGTCGCCGGGCGGTACTTCTTTTGATCAATACGATTCTTATAGCCAACGTGGAGAAGAGTTCATTCGCTTGGTGCAAAGGTATAAAGAAGCGATGCCAGCGTGAGTCTTACCCCAAAGCAACTCTTTCGTTCGCTGCGTAAAGAAAACGCCTTGACAAAGCCGAAAAAAACCGCCCGAGCGCCACATAAACCGTCAGGCAAACGCAGTCCTCGGTTTCTAATTCTTGGAGCGACTGCTTTGCTGCTGTCCCTGACGGGGGTAGTGATGGTTCTTTCTGCATCATCAGTCAACGACCTCCAGGCTTACGACGATGCGTGGTTCCACCTGCGGCGCCAAGTGGTGTGGTTCGGGATTGGTCTCGTGGTGTGTCTAGGAGTAATGCGCGTTGATTACCGCTTGCTGCGGAACCTCTCAGGGGTAGCTTTGGGCACCGCCGGGGTGCTGCTGATCGTGGTATTGCTTCCGGGGGTAGGTATCAGCGCGAATGGTTCGGCCCGCTGGTTGGGGGTAGGCCCGTTGACCTTTCAACCTTCTGAAGTGGCCAAGTTAGCGGTGTTGCTTTTCTGCGCCGATTTTCTTTCGCGCCCTGGTTACCACATTGATGATTTCAAAAAAACGGTCCGCCCACTCTTAGGACTGACCGGCCTCTTCGGTTTCTTGCTCATGATGGAACCCGACCTCGGCACCACCATTATTATCGCCAGCATGGTGGCCTCTGCACTTTTCTTTGCCGGCCTGCGGTTGCGTGTTTTGGCCGGGCTAGGCGGCACCGGGGTTTTGACGGCTGGTGTTCTGAGCATGAGTGCTGGCTATCGCCGACAACGCCTTTTAGGGGTGTGGGATCCATGGAGTGACCCGCTTAACACCGGTTGGCAAACCATTCAGGCGGGGGTGGCGGTATCCAACGGAGGTATTTTTGGTTTGGGGTTGGGGGCCAGTCGAGCTAAGTGGGGTTTTCTCCCCTTTGCTCATACGGACTTTATTTACGCCATCGTGGCGGAAGAACTCGGGCTGTTGGGGGCCATGCTGGTCATTGTCTTGTACCTCATTATCGGCTTCACCGGGTTATCGACGGCGATCCATGCCCCTGACGCTTTCGGGCAACTCCTGGCCGCCGGGGTCACCGTTTGGATATTGATCCAATCTTTCGTCAACATCGGTGCGGTGTTGGGCTTGCTCCCTATTACTGGGGTGCCTTTGCCATTTGTGTCCTTCGGCGGCAGTGCATTGGTGGCCACCATGGGTGCTTATGGTATTTTGCTTAACGTCGCTCGACAGACCTAACACCTAACACCAAAGACCGAAGACTAAGCATGGCAAAAGCAAAACGAAGCACCGTAATCATTGCTGGTGGGGGTACCGCGGGGCATGTTCTGCCTGGGTTGGCCATAGCGCAAGCTTTGGTCGACGAAGGGATTGTCGCTGACGCTTCGGAGGTGCACCTGTTGGGCAGCGAACGGGGGATAGAGGTTCGACTCGCTCCAGAGGCAGGTTTTTCGCTGAGTGCCCTGCCGGGGCGAGGTATTCAACGGCGACTCGCATTAGCCAACATTGCGGCGGTATGGGGTTTATTCAGGGCCATGGCCATGGGCATCAAAATAGTTGCCAACCGGCGGCCTGGCGTGGTGGTGTCGCTGGGCGGTTATGCCAGCGTGCCGGGGTCGCTGGCCGCAGTACTACTACGGGTTCCGTTGGTCGTGGTTGAACAAAATGCCGTACCGGGTGCCGCCAATCGAGTGTTTGGCCGTTTTGCGTCAGCATGTGTGGTGGCATTTGACCACACTGGCCTGCCTAAGGCAACGAACCTGGGTAACCCGGTGCGTGAAGAAGTGCGCCGACTGGCTAATGGGACGGGTCGTAGCGCCGCACGAGCAGATCTTCAATTGGATACCCAACACCTGGTAGTGGTGTTTGGCGGTTCGTTGGGGGCGCGCCGCATCAATCAAGCAACCGCCCAAATGGTAGAAGAATGGGCTGGAGCGGCGATTGTGGTGCACCACGTGTTGGGGGGACGAGATTTTGCTCAGAGCGATTGCCAGCCCCGGCAGGCCCCTTCGAACGTTGATTACCGGCCGGTGGAATACGAAAACAATTTACCCAAGTTATTGGCGGCCGCTGATGTGGTGATTTGCCGCTCTGGAGCAACCACGGTGGCGGAACTCTCCACCATCGGGGTACCGGCGATACTTATTCCTTTACCTGGTGCGCCAGGGGATCACCAAACGCTCAACGCACAGGAACTACAAACTTGCGGGGCGGCGGTGTTGTTGCCCGATGCAGACACAACCGGAAGGCAACTCGCAGAGACCCTGGGGGAGTTGTTGGAAAACAATGCTCGGCGAGCGACTATGGCCCAGGCTGGCGCAGCGCTGGGCCGCCCCTACGCGGCACAAGAGGTAGCAGCACTAGTGAAGGAGAAAATGCGTGACTGAACTTGATGCAAACGGCGGGCCAGAAAACGGATTGAGTCAACCCTCTGGGTTTCCTGATGACCAAATGCCCGATCTTGCCGTGCCACGGACAGTACACGTAGTCGGGGTAGGCGGTGCAGGTATGGGAGCCATCGCCGAAGTTTTGAATGCTATGGGGCACACCGTTTCTGGCTCCGACCTTAAAGAATCTGCAGGCCTTGATCGTTTGCGGGCTCTGGGGGTCACGGTAACGGTGGGTCATCATCCCGACAATGTGGGGTCGGCGGAGGTGGTTACTCGTTCAACAGCAGTGCCGGACATTAACAGCGAGTGCCGTTTCGCTTGGGAACATGGGGTGCCGGTGGTGAGTCGAGCAGCGGCCTTAGCGGCCATAGCTGCTCAGCGGTCCAGCATCGTGGTCTCAGGGACACACGGCAAAACAACGACTTCTTCGATGTTGGCGCTCATATTACGTGAGGCCCATTGTCGACCTTCGTTTATTATCGGCGGCGAAGTAAATGAAGTGGGCGGTGGAGCAGCCTGGGATGAAGGCGACCTTTTTGTGGTGGAAGGTGATGAAAGCGACGGATCTTTTCTGCGCTTACCCCGCAAGTTTGCTGTGGTGACCAACGTGGAAGCCGACCACCTTGAACATCACGGAGGCTTCGCGGCGCTCCGGGAGGCTTTTCAGCAATTTGTGCGAGAAACTGATGGCCCGGTGGTGGTAGGTATCGACGACGAAGAAGGTGCTCTTTTGGCCCAAGCGACCGGAGTAACCACGGTGGGGACTTCGCCAGAATCCGACTGGTTAATTGATGCGGTAAACGAAAGATGGGAAGGGGTGTCGTTTCTTCTGAACGGTCCAGATGGCCTGAGTGTGCCGGTTTCTCTTCCTGTTCCGGGTTTGCATAACGCACGTAATGCTGCATGTGCGGCGGTTATTGCCTTGTTGGCGGGTGCAGAACCAGCGGCCGTTACTGAAGCACTTTCTCGCTTTAGCGGTGTAGCGCGACGCTTTGAACACCGGGGTCAAAAAGAGGGCGTGCATTTTGTTGATGACTATGCGCATCTGCCTACCGAAGTGGTTGCCACCATTTCTGCAGCAAAAAGTGGCAACTGGAATCGACTAGTGGCGGTTTTTCAACCCCACCGCTATAGCCGCACCGAAGCACTCTGGCGTTCTTTTGGTAATGCGTTTAGCGAAGCGGATTTACTTTACGTCACTAATGTTTACCCTTCGGGCGAAGCCTCTCGCCCCGGTGTCTCTGGGCAGTTAATTGTGGATGCGGTGAAAGCAGATTGCCCAGGTTTGGAAGTTCGCTACGTCGAACGGCGCACTGACTTGGTGACTGCTTTAGGCAACGAGTTGGCGGACGGCGATTGCTGCCTAACCATGGGTGCGGGTGACCTCACCACGGTTCCTGACGAGGTGCAAATGCTTTTGAGCGGTAAAAATGAATGACGTACTGCGGGTCTTGGCAAAGGACCTTCGAAAGATTTCCCTAACCAAAGGGTGCCAGGAAGAACACCCGCTAGGTGCTTTGTCTACTTACAAGGTGGGTGGTTCAGCGGCTTTGTTTGTACAGGTTGAGTCGCCAGAAGAGTTGCAAAATGTGGCAAGTGTTACGGCAAGACACGATGTTTGTTTTTTGGTTATTGGACGCGGCTCAAATCTTTTGGTCGCCGACCAGGGGTTTACTGGCTTAGTGGTGCAACTTGGTGCAGATTTTGAATCGGTTTCTTTGGAGGAGGCCACCGTTACGGCAGGGGGGGCGGCTCTTTTGCCGGTGGTGGCTCGCCAGAGTGTGCAAGCGGGTCTCCAAGGTTTCGCTTGGGCGGTCGGGGTTCCGGGGTCCATCGGGGGAGCGGTGCGCATGAATGCGGGGGGCCATGGCGCAGAAATGAAAGAAGTTCTCCAAAGCGTGTTGGTGGTTGATCTCTCAANTGGGGAAACATCCCGATGGTCAAAGTCGGATCTTGCTTTGGGTTACCGACGGTCAGCTTTAAAGCCTTGCCATGTGGTGGTCGAGGCAACCTTGCTCTTAGCTGCAGACGGCACGGGCGAGGGCCCCCAGGAATTGACTGAGATTGTGCAGTGGCGAAGGAACAACCAACCAGGGGGTCAAAATGCGGGGTCAGTTTTTGCTAACCCTTCAAATGATTCTGCGGGTCGGTTGATTGAATCGGTGGGGCTGAAAGGTCACCGTTTGGGGACGGCCGAGGTATCTACGAAACATGCGAACTTTATTCAGGCGGACCCCCAGGGCCGGGCCGATGACATCTATGCCTTGATGCAATTAGTGCAAAAAAANGTTCTAGAAGAAACAGGGGTTGCCCTGCAGGCAGAAACAGTAATGGTGGGGTTCGNTGATGAACATGGAGGCTGAAGAAAATACGAAGCCCCAGGGCGCACGCTGGCTTCGCTGGGCTTGGGCTGTTTTGGCCGTAGTGGTTGTGCTGGTGGGGGCTTTTGCGGCCACCCGTTCTTCGCTGCTGGCTGTCGCCACTATTGAGGTCCATGGTGAGGACGGAAGGGTTCTCGAGGCGGAGGTGTTGGCGGCTTCTGGGCTGGTTTACGGCTCGCCCATGGTTGACGTTAATGCGGAAGAAATCGATGATCGGGTGACCGCCCTTCCTTGGGTGGAGGAAGTTTCGGTGGAGCGAGCGTGGCCTCAAACCGTGCGTATAAATTTTACCGAGCGGGTGCCTATGGTGGTGGCGGTGAATCCGATCGGGGAGAGGTTCTTACTGGACCGCACGGGCACGGTTTTGGCGGCGACTCAACCGGGGCAGGAGACCTTGCCAGTGATTCGGGTTGACTCGGTAGGTGGCCCCGGTACTCGTGTGAGCAGCATCACCCCGTTGTTGCGAGCGGCCGAAGAAGTCACTCCTGATTTGGGTGCCTGGATTTTAGCCTTGGCGCCAACCGGTGATGGGGTGCGCGCGGAGTTGGTAGGAGGGGTGATAGCTGAGTTGGGGATCGGCACGGATTACCGAGATGAGATGCGTTCCTTGGCCACCGTGCTTACTCGGGTGGAGCTTTCTTGTCTAGAGGTGATCGATGTGTCAATTCATCAAAACCCGGTTTTGCTTCGCACACAGGGCACTTGTTAAGATTTTTTCTCCAGTGAAACCTTGATTTTCTAAGGTTTTCAGGTTTTTCCTTCGGTTGTTTAGTGACCACGGGTTGATGTTGCGTGACTACTCCTCGTAGTATCTCAACTATTAGAAGAGGTTTAACAACAGAACCCTAAACCTCAACCTTAAGGTTGGGGTAGGAAAAGTGAGGAAAGAAAAAATGGCAAACAACCCGCAAAACTATCTCGCAGTGATCAAGGTCATCGGCGTCGGCGGTGGTGGCGTAAACGCCGTCAACCGCATGATCGAATCTGGCCTTCGAGGCGTCGAATTTATCGCCGTCAACACTGATGCGCAAGCACTGCTTATGAGCGACGCTGATGTCAAACTCGACATCGGTCGTGAACTGACCCGTGGCTTAGGAGCCGGCAGCGACCCCGAGGTTGGGCGCCAAGCAGCCGAAGACCACCGGGCCGAAATTGAAGAAGCCATTGATGGCGCCGACATGGTGTTCATCACCGCCGGCGAAGGTGGCGGCACCGGAACTGGCGCAGCCCCAGTGGTAGCCGAGGTTGCCAAGTCACTTGGTGCATTGACCATCGCCGTGGTTACTCGTCCTTTCGGTTTCGAGGGCCGACGCCGCGCCGTGCAAGCCGAAAACGGCATCGTGCAACTTAAAGAAAAAGTTGACACGCAAATCGTTATTCCAAACGATCGCTTGCTGAGCATCTCGGATGAAAAAACTGCATTGTTGAATGCCTTCAACATGGCCGACGAAGTTCTTCTTCAAGGCGTGCAAGGCATAACCACTTTGATCACCACCCCAGGATTGATCAACACGGACTTCGCCGACGTAAAGATGGTGATGCAAAATGCAGGTTCCGCTTTGATGGGTGTCGGCCAAGCCACCGGAGAAAGCCGTGCCGTTAATGCGGCCCGCAATGCAATCTCTAGCCCACTGCTGGAAGCTTCCATCGATGGGGCACGAGGTATTTTGTTAACCATCGCGGGACCCGCCGACTTGGGCCTGTTCGAGGTCAACGAAGCGGCAGAGATCATTCACGCCGTAGCGCACCCCGATGCCAACATTATTTTCGGCACCGTAGTTGACGATGAAATGGGAAGCGATGTTCGAGTAACGGTCATCGCCGCCGGTTTCGACCGCTGGGACGGAGATCGCCCGGCTTCTCGTCAACGGGCAACTACCGCCACCCCCGACAGCCCTATGGTTGACGTTTTTGCAGACGCCTCTGCAGAAGCCGATGACGGGCTTGACGTACCAAGCTTCCTTAAGTAGGGGCCATGGCCCGGAAGTTGGCGCAACGACGACTGTCGTCGGGTCAACTGGTCTGGGTCGCCATGTCTGAGGTTGCCGACGGCGATATAGCCGTCGGCAACCCAGCACAATCTTCCGCCATTAAAAATGTGACGGACTCACTTTCTTCTTCTGATGCTCACCTGGCGCTCCCGCCCGGTGAGCATTGGACGTTTCTGCGCCAAGTGCACGGAGACCAAGTAGTGCATGTTGCCGGCCCCGGTGCGCAAAACAAACGGACCGCCGACGGCGCAGTCACCGACTGCCCGGGAGTGGTCTTAGCCATTGCCGTCGCCGACTGCCTCCCCATTGCCTTAATCAGCGAAGGGGGAGGGGTGGCCGCCCTGCACGCCGGCTGGAAGGGGACAAAGGGGGGGATTATCGACGCCACGGTAAAGCAACTACGTAAGGTTTCACCGGGAGAGATATCAGCCGTTATGGGCCCTAGCATCGGCCCTTGCTGCTATGCCTTCGGCCTGGCCGACCGGCAATCGTTTGTTGATCAGTTTGGCCCCTCGGTAGTAGCCACCACTACCGACGGAAACCCGGCCCTCAACCTGCGAGCGACAGCTATTTGCTCGCTTAATTCCCTGGGGATAAATGAAATCACCGTGGACGACGTTTGCACGTCTTGCGACGACCGACACTGGTCGCACCGGGCGAGCAAAGCCCCGCAGAGGCAAGCGCTGGTCGTCTGGCAAGAAACAGCCCCTAGTCTTTAGCTATGGCTGCACCCCCTTTAGATTTTTCGCAAGTAACGGAGCGTGCGGCGGCCCTCCAAGCAGAACTCAACCAACGAAGCGGTGGCCTGACCCGGCTCCTGGCGGTAACCAAAGGGTTCCCGGCCGACGCAGTAGCGGCTGCCCAAGAAGCGGGACTAAACGAAGTTGGTGAAAACTACGCACAAGAAATGTTGGCCAAACAAGAAGCAATAAACGACCCGAAAATTGCCTGGCACATGATTGGGGCGGTGCAACGCAACAAAGTAAAACATTTGGCCGGCCGGGTAACTCTTTGGCAAACCGTAGACCGCCCGTCACTTGTTGATGAAATTGCTAAACGAGACCCCGGGGCGGCTATTTTGGTGCAGTTCGCCCCCTGGCAGACCGCTGGAAAAAATGGCTGTTCGGTAGAAGACCTCGAACCACTGGTTGCCCGAGGGGTAGCTGCAGGGCTCAAAGTAAAAGGCTTAATGACCGTTGGGGTGGCCGAAGATGAACAAGCCACCATCGAAGCTTTTAAAGAATTAGTAAAAAGAGCCGACCAACTCAGCCTACCCGAACGCTCCATGGGGATGAGCAACGACCTCGCCGTGGCCGTCGATTGCGGCTCCACATTGGTTCGTATTGGGCGCTCACTCTTTGGCGATCGCCCCCCTCGNCAACACTCTTCCTGAGGCCTTGGCCAAAAAAGAGCGAGCATGCCCCCACTGCTGGTTCTTTAGGCAGTAATGTTNAGCCCATGATGAAGAAGTTGATGCTTTACCTTGGTCTGGGTCCTGATGAGGCGTACGACGATTATCAAGATGACCCGGCGTCCCCACGAGGGGTACTGTCTTCGGGTCAATTTGCGGAGGCCCGTGCCGCCGCTGACGCCGACCAGCAACAACTTCGGGTGGTTCCCCCCGGTCAGGCCTCGGTGCGCCCCCTGACGCCCACGCCTACCGGCACGGTTCGCCCCATCGCCCCGGCCGTAGCGTCAAAACCTCATGCGGTGGCCCCCACTTCTTTTAATGATGCGCAAGAAATGGCCGACCGCTTTGTGGCCGACCAACCAGTGATCGTCAACCTGCAAGGGGTGGACGCTGACCTTTCTCGCCGCATAATTGATTTTGCCAGTGGCTTGTGTTACGGCTTGGGTGGCGAAATGGAAAAAGTGGCCAACCAAGTTTATTTGATGACNCCAACTGATGTTGAGGTTTCTGCTGATGAACGTCGGCGCCTTGAACAAGAAGGCCCGTAGACCAACAAAGCATGAACGAAATAATTTGTAGCCTCCTTGGGCTGTACTTGCTATTGGTTTTGCTTCGGGTGGTCTTAAGTTGGATCCCCCTGAACCCGCAAGGAACCGCAGCCACCGTGGCTGGCTTTGTCTATTACCTGACCGACCCAGTCTTGTTGCCCCTGCGGCGCATCATGCCCCCCCTGCGTATGGGTGGTATGGGTCTTGACTTAGCGCCTTTGGTGATCTTTTTTGCGATTTCCATTTTACGCCGAGCAATTTGCGCATAGCCAACTTTGCTTGAAGGTGCCCCCGCCATGGGGGACATGGGGGCTATCATGCGCTTATGGACGGCGACATTTTACATATTCTCAACGACACACAATTTGGTCAAAAACTTCGCGGCTACGACCCCCTTGAAGTAGACGAAGTGTTGGATGCAGCAATCGAGGAAATCAAAACTCTACGGCAGCAAGCCAAAGCCGCTACCGATCGAGCCACACGGGCGGAAGAACAGATCGAAAGCGAGTTAGGCCCGGCGCGGCAAAACCGTCTGGAAGCCGAAGAGGGGCTGGCGGTCGCCAAAGAAGAAGCTCTTTCTTGCGTGGAAAATGCCAAAAAAGAAGCAGAGAATTTAGTATTGGAGACGGAGCGCGAGGTGCGGCAAGCCGTGGAAGAGGGGCGAGTCAAAATGTTGGCCGAAATGGCGGCCCTTGACTCCGACCGTCAGTGCATGGTTGATGACATGAGCATCATGGAAAAACACATCGAGGCACACCGTAAGCGTTTGCGGTCTGCCTTGATGGACCTTGAGACCCTGGTGGGGGGCATTGAGGCTCGACCCGAACAGGCACCGGCGCCCTCGTCGGCGGTCATTGCGAAGAACCTCCGGCTGACTCGAAACCTTTACCTCAGGTTGAGGAAGAATTAGTAGCGCCCGAAGAGGTGGTAGTCGAAAAGATTGTTGAAGTTCTTGAAGAGCAGCCAACCCCAGAACCTCCAGCTAAAGAAAGGCGGGAGCCGGTTTTCTCAGCGACTCCTGAGGTGGCGGCCGAAGAAAAGACGCTAGTCGAGGTCTCCCCGGTGGTTGAAGAAGAAAGAGAAGAACCGCTTGAAGAGCCAGAGGTAGCGCCAAGCGGGAATGCGGAGAAAGAAGAAGAGGAGTATCCGGCAACGGAAGTGGTTGCCGCGACGCCACCTCCGACAGAACTTTTGGACGAGTTGCGTCAGTCTGTCGGCGGCGATGGTGAAGCGATGGATGCATTCTTCGACGACGACGAACCACCGTCTTCGTTATTTCGCCGCGGCTAACTTTTCTTCTGGGATACCCATTTATTGCTGCTAAAGCGGCTACCATGCCGCCGTTCAGGTTTCGGGCTATGAACTGCATACATCTTTGATCATCTGGTCAAAGACCAGGACAGGAGAGATAAATGGCTGAAAAAAAGAAAGCGCCGAAGAAAGCGCCCGCTAAGAAGGCTGCGGCGAAGAAAACACCCGCTAAGAAGGCTGCGGCGAAGAAGCGCCCGCTAAGAAGGCTGCGGCGAAGAAAGCGCCCGCTAAGAAGGCTGCGGCGAAGAAAGCGCCCGCTAAGAA
>JGI26248J51725_1000521_pt1 | contig 14386 bp, 10 predicted proteins | sample SaaInlV_120m_DNA_2_FD_51725 | JGI IMG/M metagenome (IMG submission 51725) | reverse complement strand
TACTGAAGAGTTGCGTGGTGTGCTCGGAGTATTTCTACAAGAGACTCACTCTATAACAACTTTAGGTCTCAACTCTAACTCTTATATTCGTGGAGTTATGAATAAAGCGCTAGGTCCTGAGAAGGGGAATAGTTTAGTTGATCGCCTTATGTCGAATGATGGAGTCAATGGACTAGAGTCTTTGAAATGGATGGATGCGAACACTATTGCAGAGATGGTTAAAAAAGAGCATCCCCAGGTTATTGCTGTAGTGCTAGGCTTTTTAGAGTCAGAGCATGCTGCGGAAGTGATATCTGAACTACCAACCAGACTACAAACTGATGTCATAATAAGGCTATCCTCAGCAGAGGGTGTTCAGTCTGAGGCTCTGTTAGAGTTGAATAATATTTTGGATGATGCAGCGATCACATCTTCAGTTAGTTCTAGTGATATGGGTGGGGTAAAAACAGCAGCGGATATATTGAATCTGGTACAGGGCGGGGTAGATCAAGATATCCTCTCTGGGATCGATAAAATGTATCCAGATCTTAAGCAGCAGATCGAAGATCAGATGTTCGTGTTTGCTGATCTGGTTGATATTGATGATCGTGGTGTACAGACAATGTTGCGCGATATTCCAACTGAGAGATTGGTGCTTGCGCTTAAGGGTGCAGATGAAATTATTAAAGATAAGTTTGTTAGTAATATGTCTAAACGAGCAGCAGAGATGATGCTGGAAGATATGGAAGTTATGCCGCCAGTTAAACTTAGTGAAGTTGAAGATGCGCAGAAAGAGATCCTTGTTATTGTTAGAAAGCTGGCTGATGATGGAACAATAGCGTTAGGTGGTGCTGGTGGAGAGGAGTATGTATGATCCAGTGTAGTAGAAAAGTTGTATCGCTGATGAATAAGAGTCATAGTGAGTCGGTGACAGCATGGGAGGTTCCTGATATATCAGCTAATCTTGCTTTAGTGGTGGCTGAACCAAAACTTAGTAGAGAGGAGCAGATTTTTAATATAGCAAAAGAGGAGCTCTATGCAGAAAATTTCTCTGCAGGTCATGCTGAAGGGGTTGCCAAAGGTAGAGAGGAGGGGGAGCAGCTAGCGCAAACAGAGAGCAGGGAAGCTCTTAAACCAGTTGAAGAGCTGGTAGAAGCACTAAAGAATCCGTTAGAGAATCAGTTGTCTCAAGATGTTATAAACTCTATTGCGTTGTTGGTGACGAAAGTATCACAGCAGGTAATTCAAGGAGAGCTAACCGCAAAGCCAGAGAGAATTAGTGATGTGGTTAATGATCTTTTTACACATCTACCAATGACAGAAAGAGAAGTTCGACTTCGTATGCACCCTGATGATATGCATATTATTGAAAGAGGTGAAGGAGTTGCATCTACAACTATTAATTGGAGTGTTGAGGGTGATGCATCTATTACGCGAGGAGGTTGTTTAGTTGAGTCCCACACTTTTAGTGTTGATGCTACGGTTGAGAGCCGTATAGAGCACTCTCTGCAAAATGTTTTCGGAAAGAGTTATAAAGTAGATCAAGATATCACAAAAATTGACCAAGAGTCAACAGTTGAGGAGGAGTTAGGGGGGGATGTTAATAGTTCCGATAGTGATTTAACTAATGCTATAGATAGTAGTTCATAGATAGAAAATATGGAATATGGTGAAATAACTGCAGATAAGTTTGATCAGAAAGCAGTGTTGACAGATACGCTGGAGAGATTACAGCAGAGTGCTAATGTTGAACTGGAGCCGGAAGTCAAAGGTCGTCTTAAACGAATGGTGGGGTTGACCCTAGAAGCTGTTGGTTGCCGTGCACCACTTGGTGGGCGCTGTATGGTAGAGCTAGATGATGGGTCTAGTGCAGAGACAGAGGTTGTCGGGTTTCAGGATGAGAGTCTATTTTTAATGCCTGTCGGTGATATTCAAGGAATATCACCGGGAGCTCATGTAACCCCATCCAGTAGACAGTTCAAAATTCCAGTTGGAGATTCTCTTTTAGGAAGAGTAATTGATGGAGCTGGAAATCCTATGGATGGTAAAGGTCCTATAGATTCACAAGAACATAGAACGCTCAATGGTAAATCGGTAAATCCTCTAAGTCGCTCTCCTATTGATACTCCTTTAGATGTCGGAGTTAAAGCTATTAACTCGCTTTTAACTATTGGGAAAGGGCAGCGTATTGGACTATTTGCAGGCAGTGGTGTAGGCAAAAGTGTTCTTTTGGGGATGATGACTCAAGCAACAACTGCAGATGTGGTTGTGGTGGGGTTGATTGGAGAACGAGGACGAGAGGTGCAAGAATTTATCCAGAAAATATTGGGTGAAGAGGGTATGCGCAGAGCTGTGGTTATAGCTACTCCTGCAGATGACACACCTCTGATGCGAATGCATGGTGCAATGCTGACTCATACAGTAGCCGAATATTTTCGTGATCAAGGGAGAGATGTGCTGCTACTTATGGACTCTCTAACTCGTTTTGCTCAGGCACAACGAGAGATTGGTCTCTCCGTTGGTGAACCTCCCACAACCAAAGGTTATCCACCATCTGTATTTGCAAAGCTTCCAAAGTTAGTGGAGCGTTCAGGTATAGGCGGAAATAATGGTGGCTCTATCACAGCATTCTATACGGTTTTAGTCGAGGGTGGTGATCATGATGAACCAATTGCAGATGCAGCTAGAGCTATCTTAGATGGGCATTTCGTACTTTCACGAGATATTGCCGCTTCAGGTCGTTTTCCAGCTATTGATATTGAAGCTTCAGTCAGTCGAGTAATGAATGATATTATCTCTCCAGAACACCTTAAAATAGCACAGCAGTTTAGAAAGATATACTCTCGTTTTAGTGAAAATGAAGATTTGATTAGTGTGGGTGCTTATCAGAAAGGAAGTGATCCTACTATTGATGAGGCAATAGAGTACTATCCACAAATGAATAACTTTTTACGCCAACAGCGCGGAGAGTCAGAAAGCCTAGAGCAGAGTATTCAAGGTCTATCTATTTTAATGCAAAATAGTTTTACTCCAGCAGTTATAGTTTAGTCTATTGAGTAGAGTTGTTATGGATAATAAAAATCAAACAGCTAGACTAGAGAGTGTGATAAATATCGCAGAGGAAGAGGAGAAAAAAGCTATCACTGCTCTTGCTAAATGTCGTGAAGAGTTACAGGGGCAGGAGAGGCAGTTAGACGACCTTAACTTATACCTTAAAGAGTATCAGGAAAATATGGTTAATCCTGACAGTTATGGGGATATCTCACAGGTTAGAAACCGATATGCATTTTTAAATAAACTGGATCTTGCTATCTCATCTCAACAAAGTCAGATCGAAGCTTGGCAAGAGCAGGAGAATATGTTACGTCAAGTGTGGATGGAAAAGAGAGTTCGTTGTCGGGCTCTGGCAAAGGCTAGCAGTAATCGTGAAGAGTTGTTTAAGCGAGAGCAGCGTAAAAAAGAGCAGAAAATGGTTGACGATATTAATAGTGGGCGTTCAGCTAGAGGCAAATAGTTACGTAGATAGTTTGGGTAGATAGTTGCTGTAATGTTTGGTACAGGTTTTGGCACAAGGTTTGCAGTATAGTATTCAGTTATCTTTTTTATTGAGGAAAATTGGATGGAAACAGACATTAATAGTAATTCAAACCCGTTGTTAACGCTTAACTCTTCTGGTAGAGCTCCTACTGTTTGCAGCTGTAAAGGTGCTCAACCTGTTGAGAATATAAGTGAAGATGATTCATTTTCTGCCTTGTTGCAGGATAAGATGGAGCCACCTTTACAGAGAGAGAGCGGTAATCGTGAGGGTGAAGGTAGAGGCAGTGAATTGCCACTAAGCGGCAAGAATGAGCAGTTGAGTAGCCTTGAGCATCCAAACAGTCATGAGCAATTGAAAGATGTAGACTCTGAAACAGGTGATGATCTTTTACCGAAAGAGGAGTTATCTCAAGAATTAAATAGCTCAGAATTAGAGTCTAAATCAGAAGTGCAATCACCAGTCACGCTAGAATATAGTTCTGCAGCTAAAGATGAAGTAGTACTAGATCAGTTTAAAGTAGATAGTTCTCAACTAGGTTATGAGGCTGGTGAAATTAGTAAGCAGCTTAGTGAAATAAGAGATAGAGTCGATGGTGCAGATCTACCGTTTCTATCGCGTATGGAACTTCATAAAAAAATTATAGAGCAAGGGGAGGTGGCAACCCCACCTCCACCTTCACTTCCAGCTAGCAAAGAGCAGTTAACCGACTTACAAAATAGAATGCTAGATGGTTTACCACTAGATGCCGTTGAGCAGCAGAGAAGAGAGCAGCTTAATAGAGATCTGCAGAGTGGTCAAGTCGAGCTCCAAGAGCGTATCTTAAATGGTCTACCGTTAGATGCTGTTGCACAGCCACAGCCACAGCCACAGCCACAGCCACAGCCACAGCCACAGCCACAGCCACAGCCACAGCCACAGCCACAGCCACTAAATGGTCTGCCATTAGATATTGCACAACCGCAGCTTAGAGGAGTTGATCTGCAAAGTATAAGATCAAGACCTCTTGAACAAGTTGAGTTAGAGGCAGAGGTAGATGCGGAGGTGGAGTTGGAGAGCGAAGCCGAACTTGATCTATTTGTGACGCGAAATTTAGGTAGGGATAAGCAGTCTCTAGATAAGCAGCACAATGGTAATTCGCCAGCAACAACTCAACAGTTAGGAAATCAATTAGCTACTAGTCAACAGCTTCCATTACAGACTATTAGTGAGCGAATGCAAGCTGGTTTCACTTTTGATTCTGCATTGACTAATGGTAATAGTTCAGTAGCGTCACTCAATGAGGTCACTCCATCCACTTTAACTACAGCTGGTCTTGATCCAACTACAGTATCTTCTCGCGCTGAAACATTGAAAGGGATGACTGTACCGCCACAGCAGAGTAAAAAGTGGGCAGCTGAACTGGGGGAGAGAGTGTTGGTTATGTCGAGCAAGCGCTTGCAATCTGCAGAGATTCGTCTTAATCCACCAAATCTCGGCATACTAGAGGTTAAACTAACAATTAGTGGAGATCAGGCACAGCTTACTTTCCAGAGTGGGCATGCATCTGTACGAGACTCTCTAGAGTCATCAATTCCCAAAATCAGAGAGATGTTAGAGCAGCAGGGGTTAAATCTATCTGATGTAAATGTTGGGAAACGGGGGCAGAATAGTGCAAATGATAGAGGTGGATCGAATGGAGCTTCTAGACAGCAAGGTCTTGCTGGTGATGACTCTGTAGATGACGAGGTAATATCAATTTCTGAAATGGCTGTAGGACGCATGGGTTTAGTTGACTACTATGTTTAATTGATCGCCTAGAGTACCTTTAGTCTGCTATAATTACTCGTTATGCAGATAATAGCTATAGCCGCTGGAGGTGCTGTTGGTGCTGTAATGCGCTACATACTATCCAATGCAATATACAGTTGGTTGGGAAGAGGGTTTCCGTGGGGAACTCTGACCGTAAATACGGTGGGATCCTTACTTATGGGGCTGTTATTTGTATTGTTGACTGAGCGTTTAGCATTAGGGCCGCAATGGCGCGCCTTTCTGGTAATCGGAATGCTTGGTGCATTTACTACATTTTCTACTTTCTCAATGGAGACTCTAAACTTAATAGAGTCAGGAGAGCTGTTGCGTGCAATGTTGAATATGGTTGGTAGTGTGGTTATATGTGTTGGAGCTGCCTGGTTAGGGGTTATTATTGGACGAATGTCATAGGTTTATTAGTTTTGAAATTTTAAAATAAGGGTAATATGTTAGATCCAAAAAAGATAAGAGATGATTTGGTTGGAGTTGAATCAGAGTTAGTGCGTAGAGGATTTGCGTTAGATAGTGCTTCCTTGAAAAAGTTAGAGATGCGTAGAAAAGAGAGTCAAGTTAATACTGAAGAGCTCCAGAGTCGACGGAATAGTATCTCTAAACAGATTGGGAAGAGTAAGGCTGCTGGTGAAGATATTGCACCACTTCTAGCTGAGGTATCTCAGATTAAGGGTGATTTAGAGTCAGCCGAGGAGGATCTAACTAATATTCAGCAGGAGATTAGTAAGATAGTGATGAGTATTCCAAATATACCTCACGAAACTACTCCTGATGGAAAGGGGGAGGATGAGAATGTAGAGATACGGCGCTGGGGTGAGCCACAAGAATTTGGTTTTGAAGTTAAAGATCATGTGGATATTGGTGAGAATTTAAGAGGGATGGATTTTAAGGTAGCAGCTAAAATTACAGGGTCTCGCTTTGTAGTGTTACAGGGAGGGATTGCCCGTCTTCATCGTGCGCTAACCCAATTTATGTTAGATGTTCATACTCAAGAACATGGATACCTGGAGAGTTATGTGCCATATGTGGTAAATGCTGATAGTCTCCACGGCACAGGACAGCTTCCAAAGTTTAAGGAGGATCTCTTCTCGTTAGGTACTGCAGGGGTTCCAGAAGAGGAGCAGGCTAAAGATTTTTATCTTATCCCAACTGCGGAGGTTCCAGTCACTAATATCTTTCGTGATGAAATTGTCTCTGTAGATGACCTTCCAATTAAGCGCGTTGCTCATACTCCATGCTTTCGTAGTGAAGCGGGCTCTTATGGCAGAGATGCTAGAGGGATGATTCGTCAACATCAATTTGAGAAAGTGGAGTTGGTACAGGCAGTTCATCCTGACGACTCTTACGCTGCATTGGAAGAGTTGACAAAAAATGCGGAGACTATTCTGCAAAAATTAGAGCTTCCATATAGAGTAATGGCGCTATGTGCTGGTGATATAGGTTTCTCTTCAGCTAAAACTTATGATTTAGAGGTTTGGTTACCAGGACAGAGTGCCTATCGTGAAATATCATCCTGTAGTAACTTTGAGGATTTTCAAGCTCGTCGAATGCAAGCTCGTTGGCGCAATCCAGAGACAGGAAAACCAGAACTTCTGCATACTATAAATGGCTCAGGTTTAGCCGTTGGCAGGACTCTGGTTGCGGTTTTGGAAAATTATCAACAGGAGAATGGCTCAATAACTGTTCCCGAAGTACTCCGCAACTATATGGGTTGCGAGAGTATAGATACATAAATATATAAAACATTAAGAGAGTGTAGGAGTAATAGATATGAATTTTTTACCAATATTTGTAGATCTTCGTAGCCGTAGCTGCCTAATGGTTGGAGGTGGTGAAGTTGCAGCGCGTAAAGTTGAATTGTTAATACGAGCTGGGGCAAGTGTAGAAGTTGTCTCCCCAAAGTTGGGTGATAGTTTAAATAGATTGAATAAAGAGTATAGTCAGATAGAGTGGATAGAGAGTGAGTTCGTGAACTCGCATATTAATAAGCAGCAGTTGATCTATGCGGCTACAGATAACAGTGTGGTTAATAGAGAAGTGTCAGAGTTGGCACAACAACATAATATTCCAGTAAATGTAGTTGATGCTCCAGAACTATGTACTTTTATTACCCCATCAATTATTGACCGCTCACCAGTAGTTGCGGCAATATCTACAGGCGGTTCATCACCAGTGTTAGCTCGTTTGATTCGTTCTCAGTTGGAGACAATGATCCCATCTGCGTATGGACGTTTAGCACAACTAGCTTCTCGCTTCCGCCTTAAAGTTCAGGAGAAGATAAAGCCAGAGCAGCGCCGAATATTTTGGGAGAAGATGCTTCAAGGACCAATTGCTGAAATGGTATTTTCTGGCAGGGAGGGTGAGGCTGAAAAATCAATGCAAGATATGATTGAGCACTGTTCTAACAAACATAGCGGTAGAACTAGCGGAAAAGACAATATTCTTAANCAAGGTGAAGTGTATCTGGTTGGTGGCGGTCCTGGAGACCCTGATCTATTAACTTTTAGGGCGTTGCGTCTAATGCAGCAGGCAGATGTGGTAGTTTATGATAGATTGATATCACCGGCAGTGTTAGATTTAGTACGGCGCGATGCGGAGCAGATCTATGTTGGTAAAGAGAGTAGTAACCACTCTGTACCACAGAGTGAGATTAATCAACTTCTTGCTAAGTTGGCAGAGCAGGGTAAGCGGGTGTTGCGTCTAAAAGGTGGGGATCCATTTATCTTTGGTAGAGGTGGAGAAGAGATAGAGTTATTAGCAGAGAGAGGGATTTCATTCCAGATAGTTCCAGGTATAACTGCAGCATCGGGTATATCATCGTATGCTGGAATTCCACTGACCCATCGTGATCATGCGCAGTCAGTAACTTTTGCAACAGGTCATCTAAAAGATAACAGTTCAAATTTAAACTGGGCAGCTCTTGCTCAGCCAGGACAGACTATTGTGTTTTATATGGGATTGAAAGGAATTAAGACTATCTCTGCAAAATTGATTGAGCACGGAATGGATCCATTAACTCCAGCAGCTCTAGTACAGAAAGGGACAACCCCAGATCAGAAAGAGTATATAGGTTCGTTAGTAACTCTTCCTGAAATAGTAGCAGAGTCGCAAATTAAACCACCAACTTTAATCATAATAGGTAGTGTGGTTACCCTTCATGATAGACTTAATTGGTTTGATCCAGAACAGAATCAAGGTAGTAAGCCTAGAGTATTTTAAGGGAGATCTTAACTGTGACAAAAGAAGAGAGTTCTAAATTATCAATCCCTACCATACCTGATGAGTATTTCGTAGCAGCACTGCGCTTAATTGGAATGGCAAGTTTGAATGGAGCGTATCATGCTTCAGAATTTAAAAAAGTTGGGGAGGTCTATGATCTATTAAGCTCTCTTCTGGAGGTGTATGCAGATAGTAGTAAGGCTGATGCTTCATCTTTGGTCTCTGAGNNTGATGTNGATGATAAAAATGAGCCGCCACTCTTNACTATAGAACATCTATTTACTATCGAAGTTGCGGTCTCTTTTGCCTTGAAACGAGATAANTTGGATGAGCAGAAAGAGCTTGCGGAAGCGGTTTACTCCGGCTTTAAAGAGCACAATGATGCACTAAGAGAGTCAGGAANAATTTCTGAAAACCCNAATAGGTAGTGTATATAGAATGAACCGAATAACTCATATAATACTCTGGGCAATGGCTATATTTATTGCCCTTTTAATGTTTTTTATTATTGTGATTAGTAATCCAATGCAGATACAGAGTGAACAAGCTAGTTCACTAGCTGTTAATCCAGCTGTTAATTCCCCACCTTTACAGGATAAATAATTATGCCAAAATATCGTTCACACACTACAACNCATGGCCGTAATATGGCGGGAGCCCGTGCTTTATGGCGAGCAACAGGTATGACTAATGATGATTTTGAAAAACCAATTATTGCAGTTGCTAACTCCTTTACCCAGTTTGTACCAGGACATGTTCACCTTAAAGATATGGGGCAGTTGGTAGCGCGTGAGATTGAGAAGGCTGGAGGTGTTGCCAAAGAGTTTAATACTATTGCGATAGATGATGGTATTGCGATGGGGCATGATGGTATGCTCTATAGTCTCCCTTCTCGAGAAATTATTGCAGACTCTGTTGAGTATATGGTTAATGCCCACTGTGCTGATGCGCTAGTCTGTATCTCTAATTGCGATAAAATAACTCCTGGAATGTTGAATGCATCACTGCGTTTGAATATACCTGTGATTTTTGTTTCAGGTGGACCGATGGAGTCAGGTAAAACTGTATTGCAAGGGAAAGAAGTTCATCTTGATCTAGTTGATCCGATGATTGCAGCTGGAGATGATAAGGTCTCTGATGAAGATGTACTAGAGATGGAACGATCAGCGTGCCCAACCTGCGGATCATGTTCTGGAATGTTTACCGCTAACTCTATGAACTGTCTCACGGAGGCGTTAGGTCTTTCTCTGCCTGGAAACGGTACTATGCTTGCAACGCATGCAGATCGTGAGGAGCTATTTTTAGAGGCTGGTAGAACTATTGTCTCTTTAGCACGTCGTTATTATGAAGAGGATGATGACTCAGTACTTCCTCGTTCTATAGCCACATTTAAATCATTTGAGAATGCGATGGCATTAGATATAGCTATGGGCGGATCTACCAATACAGTACTCCATCTCTTGGCGGCAGCAGAAGAGGCTGAGGTTAACTTTACTATGGAGGATATGGATCGGATGTCACGTAAAGTTCCACATATATGTAAAGTTGCNCCATCTACTCCTGACTACCATATGGAAGATGTACATCGTGCTGGAGGTGTTATGGCTATCCTAGGAGAGCTTGAACGGCAAGGTTTGATTCATCCATTGCAGGGTACAGTTCACTCTAAAACTATTGGAGAGGCTTTGAATAAGTGGGATATTTTTCACACTAAAGATAGTGCAGTAGAGAAATTTTATCTTGCGGCACCTGGTAATGTGCCAACTCAAGTAGCATTTAGTCAAGAGAAAAGATATGAGAGTCTGGACCGAGATCGTAGTAGTGGCTGTATTCGTGATGGTGCAAATGCTTTTAGTCAAGATGGTGGACTTGCGGTGCTGTATGGTAATATAGCGCAAGATGGGTGTATTGTTAAGACTGCAGGTGTAGATAAAGCTAGTCTTGATTTTAGCGGAAGAGCAAGAGTCTTTGAGAGTCAAGACAGTACAGTGGATGCTATTTTAAATGATAAGATAAAGGCTGGTGATGTGGTTGTGATTAGGTACGAGGGGCCGCGTGGAGGTCCTGGTATGCAGGAGATGCTCTATCCAACCAGTTACCTCAAATCTAAAGGGCTTGGCAAAGAGTGTGCATTGATAACGGATGGCAGATTTTCTGGTGGAACTTCTGGGCTATCTATAGGTCACGCCTCACCAGAGGCGGCAGAGGGCGGAGCTATAGGGCTAGTTGAAGAGGGTGATACTATTGAGATCAGTATCCCAAATCGATCAATTCACCTTGCTGTAGATGAAGTAGAGCTGATAAAACGGCGTAAAGCAATGGATGAGTTGGGTGTTAAAAGCTGGAAGCCTGTAGATAGAGAGCGTAATGTCTCTGTAGCACTTCGAGCTTATGCAGCGATGACTACCAGCGCAGCGCGTGGGGCGGTGCGTGATGTTAGCCAACTATAGTTTTTAGGATATCGCTATACTCTAGTATGAGTAGTTCTGTTACTGCGTCCACTACCTCTTTTTGAGAGGTAGAATCCAGTAAGNAATGAGATTATAACTACAAATGAACCGCTCATAAACCAGTCACGATCCTTACGATCTTGTAGAGCAATATTCTCTTGGGTCAGAGTTTTTAATTCACGGTCTTGAGCTCTTATTTTGTTCTGCAGCTTTGTGTCTCTTTCCTTATTTTTTAGTGCATCTTTACTTATTTCACGGATTGCCTCAATCTCTTTTACTGACAAGCGACTAGACTCTATAAGATCTCTAATTTTTGCATTTAANACTCTCATCTCTTGCTGCATAGCACTGTTCTCTCCTTTGACTCTCTCTAGCTCTAATGCTCCCTTTATATCTAAAGCTCTATTTCCTGAGTTATCTTCTGGTGCTGATATCGCTTCAGGAAATGGTGAGGTGGAAGTTAGGTAGCGTTTAGGGATCCAACCACTAAGGTTTGACTTTGTGGTTATGTAGCTAAACATCCCCTCACTCTTTTCTGTAAGAGTAACAGTTTCGCCAACTTTTAGAAGTTGAACTATTTTACTATTTTTTGGATCTGGTTTATCTCGTAGTGGAATTGGAACACCAGAGATATATTTACTACTTACATCTGTTTCTGCACTGATAGCTAGCCCAGTTATAATGTTTAATCCAATTAATAGTAATATAGTTCTCATAGCTCTGCAATCTTCTCTTTTTGACTTTGAAGCTGTTGCTGACGATTTATGCTATTTGTGAGTTTATCTCGTTCTTTATCAACCACCGCAGTTGGCGCACGATCTACAAAGTTGGCATTATTGAGCTTTCCTTCGAGACGAGATATTTCAGTTTTAACCTTTTCAATTTCACGACTTAAACGGCTAATCTCTGCCTCTTTATCGATCAATCCTCCAATAGGGATTAATATTTTCATATTACCAACTAGAGCAGTAGCTGATTCTGGAGTATTAGCTGTTGGCTCGATAATTTCAAGAGACTCTAGTTTTGCAAGTGAGTTTATGGTTTTACTGTGAGTAGCTAAGCGTTGTTGATCAAGTTCTGAACTGCCTTGAATAAGCGCAGAGAGAGCTTTTCCAGGAGGGATATCCATCTCTCCACGAATGCTTCTGATTCCAAGGATAAACTCCTGTATCCACTCCATCTCCTCCTCCGCATTTGTATCAATTTTAGTTTGATCAGATGTAGGGTATGGCTCTAACATTATGCTCTGCTCTGTGGAATTTTCATCAACATTTTTACCGGAAAGCGGAGCGATGCGTTGCCAGATCTCTTCACTTATGAATGGCATAATTGGATGTGCAAGACGAAGTAGAGTCTCTAAAACTCGAACTAAGGTGCGGCGTGTTCCGCGTAGTGCAGCCGCACTACTCTGTTCGTTATAGAGTACAGGCTTTGATAGCTCTAGATACCAGTCACAATAGTTGTTCCAAGTGAAATCATAGATTGCGTTAGCTGCACGGTCGAGACGGTAGTCCCCAAAGGCCCGCTCAACCTCATTTTCAGTCTCTTGGAGGCGGCTTATAATCCAACGATCAGCAATTGATAGTTCAATTGCTAAACTTTCATCAGTTCCACAATCTTGCTCTTCAGTATTCATTAAGACATAACGAGCCGCATTCCAGATCTTATTGCAGAAGTTTCTATACCCTTCAATCCTTCCTAGATCAAAATTAATATCTCGACCATTAGAAGCAAGTGCTGCAAAAGTAAAACGAAGTGCATCTGTACCATAAGAAGATATTCCATCTGGAAAATCTTGACGGGTAGCCTTCTCAATTTTCTCCCGCATCTGTGGCTGCATTAGTCCAGTGGTTCTTTTATTGACCAGCTCTTCTAGTTCAATTCCATCTATTAGGTCGATAGGGTCGAGTACATTACCTTTTGATTTAGACATCTTTTGACCATGTGAGTCGCGCACTAATCCATGAATGTATATCTCTTTGAAGGGTACATCATCCATAAATTTAAGCCCCATCATAACCATGCGGGCTACCCAAAAGAATATAATGTCAAAACCAGTAATTAGTACACTAGTTGGATAGAATGTACTAAGTTCTGGGCTTTTCTCTGGCCAGCCGAGGGTGGAAAATGGCCATAGTGCAGATGAAAACCAGGTATCTAAAACATCTTCGTCTTGGCGCAGTTCTATATCATTATTCAGAGAGTGTTTCTCGCGCACCTCTTTCTCATTGCGTCCAACGAAGATGTTGTTGTCATTGTCATACCAAGCAGGGATGCGATGTCCCCACCATATCTGGCGACTAATACACCAATCTTCAATATTGTTCATCCACTCAAAATAGGTCTTTTCCCAGTTTTGTGGAACAAATTTAATCTTTCCGCTTTTAACGGCATCTATAGCAGGTTCAGCTAGGGGAGCAGTTTTTACATACCACTGGTCGGTTAGGTATGGCTCAACTACAGAGTGGGAACGATCACCTCGTGGCACCATCAACTTATGTGGTTCAATCTTATCCATAAGATCTAACTCTTCTAGATCCTTGATGATCTGCTTGCGTGCTACGAAGCGCTCCATGCCACGGTATGGCTTAGGCATCTCATCGTTGATCTCTGCATTAATAGTTAGGACATTAATTATTTTTAGGTTGTGGCGTTTTCCCATCTCGTAGTCGTTAAAATCATGGGCTGGAGTTATCTTTACACAACCAGTTCCAAATTCAGGATCTACATAATCATCGGCTATAATCGGTATAGTGCGTTCAGTTAGGGGGAGTAAGATCTCTTTACCAATAAGATCGGTGTAGCGCTCATCATCTGGATGTACGGCTACAGCACTATCTCCTAACATAGTTTCTGGTCTTGTAGTGGCTACTACTAGATGACCGCTACCATCAGCAAGTGGATAGCGCATATGCCAGAGGGAGCCACTCTCTTCTGTAGAGATAACTTCTAAATCAGATAGAGCTGTGTGGAGCACAGGATCCCAGTTAACAAGGCGTTTGCCACGATAGATTAATCCCTCTTCATGGAGGCGTACAAAAACTTCAGCGACTGCATCTGATAATCCATCATCCATGGTGAAACGCTCCCTATCCCAGGCTAGCGAAGATCCCATACGGCGAAGTTGGCGAGTTATATTTCCACCAGAGTGATCTTTCCACTCCCACACCTTCTCTATAAATTTTTCTCGTCCGACATCGTGACGAGTAACTCCATCAGCATTTAGCTGTCTTTCTACTACCATCTGAGTGGCAATCCCAGCATGGTCTGTCCCAGGTTGCCAGAGAGTGTTGTCTCCTTTCATTCTATGGTAGCGAGTTAGGGTGTCCATAATGGTATCTTGGAAGGCGTGCCCCATGTGAAGAGTTCCAGTCACATTTGGAGGCGGTATCATTATGCA
>JGI26248J51725_1000513_pt1 | contig 14492 bp, 10 predicted proteins | sample SaaInlV_120m_DNA_2_FD_51725 | JGI IMG/M metagenome (IMG submission 51725) | reverse complement strand
GTGTCCGCGGTTCACACGCAGAGGATATCTACGGTCAGCAAATGCGCCCCATGGCTATGATCCTGGCAAATGAACAGGCAGTAGCCGATGTGTCAGCATATTTGAGTACACTGAAAAGTGCTCCTGCCGCTTCAACAGTACAAGGTGATGCCGCTGCTGGAAAAGCCGCTTATGGTATTTGCGCATCCTGTCACGGNGCAAACGGTGAAGGCAACAAAGCCTTGAATGCACCAGCTATTGCAGGCCAGCATGACTGGTATATTGTGAGGCAGCTGCAAAATTTTAAAAAGAAGATTCGGGGTAGTGACGCCGGTGATACTTATGGTCAGCAAATGAGTCCGATGGCCATGATACTTGCAGATGACGCTGCAATAAATAACGTTGCGGCCTACATTTCCACCCTCAAATAACATACACCTGCCGGGGGAGCCGCATTTGTGACTCCCCTGTTTTTTCCTCCCTTTTCTGCTGTTCTTCACTGATTTTTACCGCTCTTTCCACTTTTCTATAGTTTGCTGAAAAATTTAAATCTCTTAAATAATTCAGATTTTTGTTGCCTCTTTAGACAAATATTGTTATAAATTTTTACACTCGCTCAATTTGTAAATTAAGTGATCTGTAGAATTTTACAGTTAGCAGGAGGTTAGCAAAATTTTACGAATACTCTCAACAACCTTATCATTGAAGGAATCAAGATGAAGAAACTATTTGTTTTAGGAATTACAGCCGCTCTTGCAATTATCTTTGTTTTTAATGCACATGCCGCTGGAGACGCGTCAAAAGGTAAGGCTTCATACGCGGTTTGCCTTGCGTGTCACGGAGCGGACGGTATGGGTAATAAAGCACTCAATGCTCCGGCAATTGCAGGGCAATCTACATGGTACCTGGAAAGGCAACTCAAAAATTTTAAAGCCGGAATCCGCGGCGCAGATCCAAAAGACACCTACGGAATGCAAATGCGCCCCATGGCATTAACCTTGCCGACCGATCAAGCTATTGCTGATATGGCGGCTTATGTGTCTGCTATGCCGGCAAAATCGACACCCTCCACTGTNAAAGGTGACGCTGCCGCAGGCAAAGCATCCTATATGCTTTGTCAATCATGTCACGGACCTACAGGAGGCGGNAACAAAGCTTTAAACGCCCCAAGGCTGTCAGGACAACATGACTGGTATCTGGTACGCCAGATTAAAAACTTCAAAGCCGGAGCTCGAGGGGCAAAGTCCGGAGATACTTATGGATCGCAAATGCGTCCCATGGCAATGACTCTGGCAACTGAGGAAACCATTAATAATGTCGCGGCTTANATTGCCACGTTCAAATAACAAGANACTACCTTCCTCCTTCAAGGGCTCCTGTTGAGCAGGAGCCTTTTTCATTCCTGCAACNTATTTCCTGCTCTCAAGCTGAGACTTGGAAATCTTTCATAGCAGCTAAAATTAGTGTGCAGATTTTTTTAGAAAAGCGAGTAAATACTACTTCTATGGGACGCGCTTTAGTGCTTTCCGGTGCATTCTTATTAGTGCTGATTATCAGCTGGTTATTTTTTTTAGCGGTCGGCATTGAACCACTAGCTGCATACAAGATTGTCGGTGAGGAAATTTTTCTCACCAAGTACGGCTGGCAGGATCTGCTGGTCAAGATGACACCTTTGATGTTTACAGGTTTGGCAGTTGCTCTTGCAGCCCAAATGCGGCAGTGGAACATCGGCGCAGAAGGTCAGTTTCACATGGGCACCTTTGCCATGACATGGGTTGCTTTACACTTCGACGGCAAGCTGCCTGACGGTATGCTGATAGTGCTGATGCTCATAATGGCCATTATAGGCGGTGGATTATGGGGCAGTATTCCGGGATACCTGAAAGCCCGTTTCGGTGTGAATGAAATCATCACTTCTCTCCTGCTCAATTATGTTGCTGCTGCCTGGATCGACCATTTATTATTTGGAGCGTGGCGTGANCCGGGAAGTAACAACTTTCCAATTACCAGAGAATTCTCAACAGCGGCTCAACTACCAAATTTTGGCAATACTTCAATTCATGCAGGCTTGATAATAGCTTTTATTTTTGTGCTAATTGTCGCCTGGATTTTGTGGAAAACGCAGCTTGGTTTTAAAATCCGCCTTACCGGAGACAACCCTGACGCGGCACGTTACGCAGGAGTCAATATCCGCACCTTGACCATCCTNGTNTTTGCNGCAAGTGGAGCCATTGCCGGACTCGCAGGATTCAGCGAAGTCGCAGGGATTCATTACCGACTGCAGCAAAACATTTCCATCGGTTATGGTTATACCGGTATCATTGTAGCCTGGCTTGCGAGAAATCATCCGCTGGGTGTCATCTTCAGTGCATTTTTTATGTCCATTATTTTTGTCAGTGCAGAAGTCCTGCAAATTGAGTACGGTCTCCCAATTTCAATGGTTTATCTGTATCAGGGTATTATCTTGTTTACAGTCTTGGGTACAGAAATTTTTACAGAATATCGTTTGCGGATCACACGTTTTTTGCTCTAGCCAAAAATACTAAATTTGTTTTTGTGTGTTGTTGCTAAAAATTTATGAGAGTTGTTTAGAAAAAATAATATGGAATTTTTCATTCAAATTTTAATTGCCGCAGTTGTCATGGGCACACCTTTGTTATTTGCAACACTGGGTGGCGTGATCAGCGAACGAGCAGGTGTGATCAACCTCGGTATGGAAGGGTTGATGCTTGTGGGAGCACTAGTCGCCTTTGTTGTTATGCTGAATACCGAAAACTACTTTTATGCAGTAGCTGCTGCTGCTCTTGCTTCAGGACTTGTCTCAATAATTCACGGAGTAGTTTGTTTAATGCTGAGGGCAAGTCAGATTGCTTCAGGACTCGCATTGACATTTTTCGGTACAGGACTCAGTGGTTTATTTGGAGACAAACTTATGGGTGAAACGGTTGAACCTTTAAGTCGTATTCCTATTCCGGGACTGCATGCTATTCCTGTGCTTGGACCGGTTCTTTTCAATCATGATGTGCTGGTATATTTTTCATATGTCTGTGTTGGATTGTCATGGTGGTTACTCTATAAAACACGTTTGGGACTTAATATCCGTTCTATGGGAGAAGCACCTGAAGTCTGTGATTCACTTGGACTTTCAGTGATGGCTTACCGTTTTTTTGCGGTCATAGCAGGAGGAATGCTGATAGGGATTGGAGGAGCTTATTTTCCGCTTGCATTAACTCCGTTTTGGGTGGATGGTATTACAGGAGGGCGTGGTTGGATTGCTGTTGCTTTGGTGATCTTCGCTTTTTGGGATCCAGTTAAGGCTTTGGGTGGAGCTTACCTTTTTGGTCTTGCACTGGCTCTGGAACTACGTTTACAGATTTTGGGCATCGACATTTCTCCTTATTTTTTGAAAATGCTGCCTTTTGTTTTAACGATTTTGGTACTGACTTTGGTGACCATCCGGAATAACCGGCGTGGAATCCAGGTCATGCCTGCTGCACTTGGAAAAGTCTTTTTCAGAGGCGAAAAGCACTAACCTTTGTGCATTTTTATCCGGTGGTGTACCGGATACCGTAACGAACCAGTTTGTGGTTCATTTAATCATTTAGAAGGAGATAAAATGAGAAAATTAATTTCAATTATGATTTCAGTAACACTGACTTTATTGTTGGTTGGCGGTACTGCATGGGCAGGAAAGCCAAGTGTTGGTTTTGTTTATGTAGGACCTGTCGGTGACGGCGGCTGGACTCATGCTCATGATTTGGGGCGTAAAGCACTCGAAGCAGCCGGGCACGAAACAAGTTATGTAGAGTCTGTTCCAGAGGGAGATTCAGAGCGTGTGATCCGTAAGATGGCACGTAAGCACGACATAGTTTTCACTACAAGTTTTGGTTACATGGATCCTACTTTGAAAGTGGCAAAACAGTATCCTGACAAAACTTTTCTGCACTGCTCAGGCTTCAAGCAGGGCAAAAACATGGGTAACTATTTCGGACGCATGTACCAGGCAAAATATCTGGCAGCCATGATTGGTGCTGGAATGAGCAAAAAGGGACGTATCGGCATTGTCGGTTCCCAGCCGATTCCGGAAATTATCCGTCATATCAATGCTATCACCCTGGGCGCACAGCAGGTAAATCCCAACATAGAGGTAGAAGTCCTCTGGATTAACAGTTGGTTTGATCCTGCCAAGGAAAGTGATGCGGCACAAGCTCTTATTGACAACGGAGCTGATGTGATCGTCACCATGGCCGATTCCGCGGCGACAGTCCAAACGTCCAAGAAAAACGGGGTTTATGCCATTGGAAACGATACTGACATGGCGATTTATGGTAAAGAAGCTCACTTGACTGCAGCCATCTGGAACTGGGATGTATACTATCTCGCAGCCGTCAAAGCGGTAGAAAACGGAACCTGGAAACCAGGCTCTGACTGGTGGGGACTTGACAGCGGAATTGTCGGTTTGACCAGTTTTCATCCGGATGTTCCACAAGCCCTGATTGTGCAAATGAACAGGGAAAAAGGGCGTATTCTCAGCGGTGCCACTGATGTTTTCGATCATGGTTTCACCAAGCAGGATGGAACACGCGTGACTAAAGCCTTAAGTGACGGTGAGATGCTCGGAATGAGTTACTACGTTAAGGGAATTATTTCCAAGGCNCCTTCCAGCTAAATCGTTTTTTCTTAAAAAACGACAGCAACACATGCCGGGTCAGGTCTCGACTTAACCCGGCAGTTTGCGCAGTTTTTATGAAAGCATTGCTGTGCTTGTCCTTATTTCAGACAAGAATTCTTTTCCTCCCCTCANCTTTAAAAACCATGCAACACAACTGCACCGCTTTTCTTGAGCGTAATGCTGATGTTCCGGAAGTTCAGTCTGCATTAAAATCCGTAAAATTCCTGACTAAGTCTAAAGATATTTTTTTGAAACGTTTGTCATTTGAGGCAGAACCCGCCGATTTTGCAAAATTTCTTTCAGCCGCTAAATTTAACAAACGTCAGTCAAAGGAAGAACAGCATGGAGGATGAAGCTTTATCGCGGATGAGTCTGACTGAAGTCTCCGCAGCAATTGCCAAGAGAAAAGTATCTTCTCAGGAAGTAGTCCGGAACAATTTAGCGCAACTTGAAAAGCACGGATCCAGCTTGAATTGTCTGGCACGTTTATTTTCAGAAAACGTCCTGGAAGATGCTAAAAAAGCGGATCAGGAATTGGCTTCCGGAAATTCACGGGGGCGGCTTCACGGAGTCCCGCTTACGCACAAAGATATGTTTTACCGTGCAGGACAAATCACTGCCTGCGGTGCTAAAATATGCGAAAGCTACTTTCCGGAAACAACGGCCACAGTTTTGCTCAATCTCGAGCATGAAGGTGCACTGGATATGGGCCGTCTGAACATGGTTGAATTTGCTTATGGGCTGACTGGTCACAACGAAATTACGGGAGATGTGCGTAATCCGTGGAATCCGGAATACATTCCGGGAGGTTCTTCAAGTGGTCCGGCAGCAGCGGTAGCAAGTTTTTTGAGTTACGGTTCACTTGGTTCTGATACCGGAGGTTCAATCCGCTTTCCTGCGTCATGCTGCGGACTTGTAGGAATGAAACCGACATACGGCCGTGTCAGCCGTTTTGGTGCAATGCCGCTTTCCTTTTCCCTGGATCACATTGGACCACTCACCAGAAGCGTGGAAGATTGTGCATTGCTCACAGAAATAATTTCTGGTTCAGATCCAAACGACAGTACTTCGTCTTCACGTCCAAAAGGAGATTACCTGACAGAATTGGAAACCGGAATAAGAGGCTTAAAGATTGGTGTACCGACCACTTATGCTTCCGGAGCTCCCCCTTTTTTAGCACCTGTACATGCAGAAGTAATGCGTGAAATGGAAAAAAGCCTGGCTGTTTTTAAAGCTGCCGGTGCTGAAATTGTGCCGCTTGAGCTTCCGGATAGTTTTAAAATCTGCAACGATCTGGCAAATATAATAGCCGGAGCAGAAAGCAGTTCCGCACATGCAAACTGGTTGAAGCAGCGAGCAGAAGATTACGGTTCACAAACACGCGAGCGACTGCTCACCGGATTTCTCGTGTCTGCAGTTGATTATCTCGACGCGCTGAGATTACGCAAAGAAATATTGGCTGAATTTATTGCTGATATTTTTACTGAAGTGGACGTACTGCACTCACCGGTTGTTCCAATTCCTGTGCCGACCTTAGCGGAATCAAACATACTAAACAATCCCGGATTCATCGAATACCTCTCTTTACTTGGACACTGCACACGCCCCTTTGATTACCTCGGGCTGCCTGCTTTGTCTCTACCTGCAGGACTGACTGATAATGGAATGCCCACCGGTTTCCAGTTAGTAGCTCCGCCTTTTGAAGAATCTGTGTTATTTCGTGCCGGCTACGCTTATGAAAGAGAAACTACATGGTCTTTTCCAGAATTAATTTTTCAGTAAGTTAAAAATATTTCTATCCTGCTATAAATTATTTTCATTTTGGACCTTGAATTGAATAAGATAAATTGCGAAACATTAACATTTTCGTTTTATTAAAATAATATAGAAAAATATATTGTTGAAAATAGTATTTCTATTCAATGTTGTAACTAACTTATAATTCAACTTTTGGCTTGTATATACTGAGTATCTGCGAGAGTCTAGCTTCAAAAGAATCACTAAAATCTTCACTAAGTGCTTGAGTTAGATCGAACTTAAAGCTTTAAAAACCCAAATCAAGGAGTAAATCTCATGCAACTTAATGTACGTAACGCAGCGTTTACACTCATTTTGTTATTGTTTGGATCTCAGGCATTTGCCGGCGGCGGCGGAGGTGACAGCTTAATTGAACCTTTAGGTGCAATGCTGTTGGCTGCGGCTGTAGTGGCTATAATTTTAAGCTATGCCAAACAGGCAAGTTTGTTTGCATTCATCATTGTCGGAGTTTTGGGCGGTATTTTTGGTGTAAGAGAGGTGATCAATAAAGATGTGATGACAGCTTTTGTAGACATCGGCATCACGCTTTTACTCTTCATGGCCGGAATGGAAGTCGATATTCCCGGATTGATCAAACGCTGGAAACTACTACTGATTAACGGTTTTGGCCAGATCATCGGTCTGTTTGGAATCAGTGCAGCTCTGGGCCTGATGTACGTCGGCATTGACGCGGATTATATGGTTGCTGCAGGTTTACCAGCAGAAAACGCCGCACCTGCTTTAATTTATTTTGCACTCTGTCTCACCTTATCTTCCACGATCCTCGTTATCGGCACGCTCAAAAGCACCGGACAAATTGGCCAGGAACACGGTCAAGTCGCGCTCGGACTGATGGTGCTGCAGGATATTGTAGCAGTGGTTGCACTAGCCATTCTCGGCAGCTTGAATCCTGACAAAGTCGGTGGTGCCTCTTTGGGTGTGGAAGTTGCGATGATTTTCGGAAAAATGATCGGTTTGGCAATTGTGCTTTATTTTGTCACCAAGTACCTGCTCAATCCTCTGTTTAAATTCTTCGCTCATTCAGGCGAGTTACTTTTCATTGGAACTTTAGGTTATGGAATGGGAGTGGCAGCACTTTGTGAAGTGATCCATTTTTCTTCCGGAATCGGTGCCTTTTTTGCGGGCGCTACTCTTGCGGCACTACCATACCGACACGAAATTGAAGACAAAGTAGAACCCTTGAAAGCCTTCGGTATTATCCTCTTTTTCATGGGACTTGGTTTCGATATTTCTGAATTAAAACCTGAACAAATGCTGGGCGGTTTAACAGAAGGTTTTATACTTGCGGTTTTAGTTGTAATCCTGACAATTCCGTTAATGCTTTTTTTAGGATACATGAGTCGTTTGAGTGGAAAACCGTCTTTTCTGATGGGATCAATCATTAACCAAAGTTCGGAGTTTTCACTGATGCTGGCAGTACTTTGCTGGCAGTACAAGCTCTTTGATCCACATCTGTTTATTGTGATTACATTGGTGGTACTGATTTCATTTTTCTTTTCTTCACTGGGTCACCAGTTTCTTGATCCACTTTATGGAGTATTTTCCAAAACACTGAGCTTCATGGATGGACGATCCGCTGCTGCGGAAGAATCCGGATCAGAAGAATTTGTGATGGATGGTCATGTAATAATCATGGAATATAACGAATTAGCGATTGAAATTGCGGACTTCTATGCTCAGCGTGGACAGCAGGTTTTGCTCTTGGATCTTGATCCGGACATTACAGATTATTTTGAAAATCAGCATGGTCACAGTAACATCCATGCACATTACTCTAATATGGCTGATCCTGATGTCTGGGAAGATTTAGCATTTAACAAAGCGAAAATTGTGATTTCCTGCATGGACGGAGGTCAGGAAGCAGAAATGGCTATTTCACGCTGGCTCAAGAAAGAATCACCGGATGTTCCTTTTCTCGCAGCTACCTCTTCTCATGAAGAAACTTTGGAGTTGTACGAAGCAGGAGCGCGTTATGTGATTCAAACAGAATATCTGGCGGCAAAGTCTTTCCGTGATATTTTTGAAACAGAAATCACAAAACCACTCAAAGATGCTTTCCGTGAAACTGGTGAAAATCATTTTTCAGAAACTAAAAAAATACAAGAAGGTCTAGGCAACGCTTTTGCTAAAGCTTAATTTTATGCTAAACAACATACGAAGAGGTCTCATGTCTAAATCACTTTTCTTCAGATTCTCGGCTATTTTAGCCGTTGGACTTTTAGCAGCGTTTCCTGCATATGCAGGAGGTGGAGGCTGGTTCATTAAACCTCTGGGGTTGATGCTTGGTGGTGCAATGCTGCTCACGATCTTACTGACCAAACTAAAGCAGACAAATATTCTGTCTTTTGTGATTATGGGTTACATCATGGCCAGTGTCGCAGGACTTCCGGAAACGACTCTGGATGAACTGAATGAACACTACAGCGGTATTCGCTCTATCCTGGGAGGCTTCCAGCAAATAGGTATTGTGCTGATTCTCTTCATGGCAGGCTTGCAGTTCAACCTGAAGGACATTACCAAACGCCTCAATCTGATTCTGGTTAATGGAGTAGGCTACATGGGTCTGGGCTTTCTGCTCTTTTTTTGGGCCGCTGCACGTTTTGCCGGAACAGAAGGTTTCAGCGAAAGTATCTATTTCGCGCTTTGTCTTGCCGTTCCTTCAAGCATCCTTGTTGCTGCCGCACTTGAAAACAGCGGTGCTGAAGAAACTCTGCAGGGGCAGATTTCAACCGGGATAACGGTGATGAGTTCTCTGGCAGCAATGATACTCATTGCAAAGTTAAGTGCCACCGGAATAGTCAGTCAATATTCAGAAGGTTCAACTATCTTCACCGCGTTCAACATTCACAAAGAAACCATGGTTTTCAACCTCTGGTTAACCGAAGAACTGGTGCTTTTGGTAGTCATACTGATGATTCTCTCTAAGGTTGTTCTGGAACCGGTTGTACGTTATTTGCTGCGTTCCTCAGAACTCCTCTTTGTCAGTGCACTTGGATACTGCATGGGTATTGCAGCCATTTGCGGATACATCGGCATATCACCGGAAGCAGGAGCTTTCTTTGCCGGAATTTCTGTAGGTAACCTGCCATATAGACTTGATATAGAGGACAAAGTAGGTCCGCTGAAATCATTTGGTGGAGCCTTGTTTTTCCTGACGCTTGGGGTGGAAATGGCAACAGTTCAATCCGCTAACTTCAGTAACAACATTGGTGCAATCATTCCGCTGCTGCTTTTGGTTGTTTTGATCAAACCGGTTTTTTTGATCCTCACCGGATATGCAGTAAAACTCAAAGGACGCACCGCTTTTTTAATCGGTACAACCTTAAATCAGTCTTCAGAAATTTCGATCATAGTTGCCTTGCTGGCTTGGAAAGCAAATGTATTCAATGATCGTCTTTTTGCGATTGTAATTGCGGTTATTCTTCTTTCACTCTTTTTCTCCGCACTTGGACATGCTGTTCAACCTGCACTCTATAATACGTTCAAAGGCCTTGTCGGTTTCCTGAACCGTAATATTTCAGCAGTTGAACTGGAAAATCAGCAACAGGTAGTGCTCAAAGATCATGTGGTCCTACTTGGATTTAACGAAGTTGCTCAGGCAATTGGTGAACTTTATGAAGCTAAAGGGGAACGTGTAGTATTGATCGACATCGATCCGGAAATCATCAAGTATTTTGAAGCACGCAAGGATTCCAATCTTGATCCGGTTTATGCTGATCCTGCTGATCCTAATGTTTGGAATGAATACAAACTGAGTTCGGCAAAAGTTATAATTTCCTGTACCGGCAGTGACGTTGACGCGGATGTGGAACTTGCGGGCTTCATCAAGCAGGCTGCTCCTGATCTACCTGTTTTAGCTGTCACTACAGCTCATGAGGATTCTTTAAAACTCTACGAGAGTGGAGTGCGTTATGTTATTCAGACTGACCACCTTGCCTCAAAAACTTTCAGAGATGTCTTTGCGGCTGAAATAGACAAGCCGGCTCCTGAATCATTTGTGGAAGAAGGCAGCAGTCACTGGAAGGATACACGTTCCATCAGGGATGGTTTAGGCGAGATCTTCAAACTTGTATAAGCATTTGGTTTTGCGTGCTTTTTCCTTGTCGTAAATATTATACAAGTTCAGGATCGGGCNCTTACATTAGGTGCNCGCAGCTGATTTGCCCGGAACTGTTCAATACGCTTGTGTCCAAGNTTGATCAGATTTTCAATTTCTTCTGTGGAAATATCAATTACCGTTGCAATTTGATACAGCAATTGTTCTTCCCTCTCATCAAAACTTCTGTCAACAGTAGCAATATTGAGCAGGCTTTCAAGCAATTGCTCTTTATCTTTTTTGCTGAATTTAATTTCCTCAAGCGGTGGTGCCTGCCAGCGTAGAATATATTCTTCCAGTTCCTGAATCTGCTTAGTATCATCCACCAGACGAATCGCTGAGTGCAGAAACGANCGTTCATGCAGATCGATGTGCTCGTCTNCCATAACCATTGCTACAACAGCACTCGCAAACCAGAACAACTGCTCCTTTGTCATTCGTTCCACCAGTTCTGCGTCAAACTCAGGGGTTTCATGTTCAACGGTATTCATCCGGATTTTTCGCAAAACCCTCGTGCTTTTAAGTGCTTTGCGGGCATTTTTACTACCGTATTTTGCTGCTTCCCGGAACCAGTGATATGATTCATCTAGATTACGCTCTACACCTTTTCCATTGAAATTCATCAGNCCCAGATTATATTTTGCTCTGGTATGATGAAGAATGGCTGCTTGATGGAAACAGTGATATGCTTCCTCATAATCAGCTTCATTTTTGATCAACTTCAACCCCATCCGGAAGAGTTTCTCTGCCTCAGCGGATGGTTTAACATCCACTTGTATTTCGTCTATTTCATCGTTGGAATCTTCCTCAAATCCGTTTTGCAGCTCAGCTGATTTTACAGGAGCAATAAAAACAAGGCGATCACCAGGATTTACCAACAGTTCCGGATGTGGGTTCACCAGGAGTTTACGTGACTCACTGCGGATCAAACCAACCGGAAGTTCTTCCCCATTTTCTTTCAATTCCGAAATTGTAGAAAGCCAGCTTTTAATTTCAGTTTCCTGGTTTAACTTACGTACATGGAGGCTTTGAGTAGTAGATTCCTCTAAAATAATTTCTTCAATNAAAGTACCTAAGCCCGGATTTAACGCAGACTGTGAAAGAATAGGAGCAATCAGCTCTTCCGGATCAAGACTGTAATCACAACCAACTTTAAATAATTGTTGATCAAAATCTTCCTTGTGATAGGTTGCAACTGTAAAAACCTCGCCATCAGTTGCCTGCTCTAATCTCAGCACAGACATGAGGTTTTGTCCATCATCTGCATTATCAATAAATGCAACTTTAGCCTCATTTGCACGCGCCAGTTGAAATGATTTTTCGGAGTTTGAGTCACCTTCAATCCATTCAACATCCAAATTGTCAGGTATTTCTTCCATCACAGAGATTTTGGAAAGTACGACAATTTTCTCCTGCTGATTTCTCTGACTCATTTCCAGCAAACAGCGATTAATGAAAACAAGATTGTCCGAACTAATCAAGATGTGACCTTCAATTCCGATTTCATCCATACCTATCACTTCGATGGCATGCTCTTCAAGATCACCTTTTGGTCTGTCTGCAGGAGGTTCAATCTGCATGATTAAACAATTTTTCGGAATTTCAAATACCGCATCCGGATTTATCATTACCACTTCATTTATCACTACTGCAAGTGGCATTATACCCTGCTTCTTTTTTTTCTTTTTGATGAGCTCAAGCCAGGTACCGCCTATGTGAGCNGGATCAGGTTCTCTGGACGCAATGACGTGCCCCTGTGANCCGTTGATCACTTCCTTGATCCATTCNGGTGCTCCNTGAGAATGAAAGGCTAACAGCATCAATGGAACATAAAGATCATATGGATCAAGTGCATGGTCGCAGCCNACATCCTCAAAATACTTTCTGAATTCNCGGCCAACATACTGCGCTTGAGTNACAATCCTGCCATCACTTAAGGTTTCAAGCTGCAGGACAGTCATCAGAGCATAACTGTTGTCCTTAAAATAGACATAGGCAATTTTCGCTTTTGCTGCGGATGCCTTCCTTAAAACATTCAGATCAAAAGAATCTCCGGAGACCCATTTCAGTTTTTTGTACTGTGTGGCCAATAGCGGATGCTCACCTTTTGGAGAAATTAGCACAACTCTGTCTTCTTTAACATATTTTTGATTTTGTGAAATAATTTCCAGCATCCAGGTAGGATCATCAGAACATATCAGCACATGCCCTTTCAATTTCAATGAGTCAAGACCACGGTCACGTCCGGAACGAAACTGCTGGAATTTGTCTGTCACCATAGACACAACAATTGAAAAGTTAATTAAACCTGCAGCCATCACGATGAAAGTAAACATCTGCCCCGGAACTGTAACCGGTGACATGTCTCCATATCCGACTGTGGTAAAAGTTACTACTGTCCACCAGAGTGAGTTGAATAATGAGCTGAACTTGCTCTCAGCACTACCGGTTAAGATATACTCAAAAAAATAAATACCGAAAGTTGAGCTCAACAAAAAAGTTGGAATCAACACAATTAAAAATATACGGATTTTCATAATTGCTGTCTGTAAATGTTATAATTTTCAGGTTTTAAAAAATAAACAATATTTCACCAAACAGGATAATGTCAGGCAATTCTTAATCTCGCTGAAATACATCCCTGTTTATAAAGTATGCAATTTTATCAGATTTTCAAGGCTATTTGTAAATACCAGCTCTGTTTACATGCAAATATTGGGAAACAATTCATCTTCTGCTTCACGGAGCCTTACCGTTTTGCTAATTGTATCCGACTAAGGCCTATCCGCAAGTCACAACAAGAAGCGCTAAGTATTCAGTTCTTTAATTTGCAGTAACAATGAATTTATTTATGGTAAGACTGCCCTCACCCAAAACAACCTCTGCACCTAACTCCAGGTCAAGAATATATTCTTCACCACTAACCCAACCAAGCCATTTCCATTCATCAAGTATAAGCTTCATATCTACTGTACCGCTAAGGTAATCTGCTTCAAAAACCACAGCACTATAGTCCCAACCGCTATGACTGGCATTTCTCCAAACCTCGTGAGAGGGTGTCAGCGCTAAATTTGCTGAGTTTCCGTTGCCGCCAGAGGGGCTGGGTTCACTACCTTCGTGTAACCAAATCATCACCTCATCTGTAATGGCAGATTGACCACCATCAGGATCACTCGCCAACCACGTCTCCAAAGCTACGTTAAAGCCGGTAGATGAATAACTTCTCTCCAAATCAAATTCAACTTTGAATTCCTTCAGATTATTTATTTGGATTGGAAATGGCGAATTATTTGTACCGGTTGTGTCCCACGGTTTTCGGCCAATATAGATTTCCTGATATGAACGAACTCCTCCTCTGTACGAAGGCCAACTCCATTCAATCACAGTTCCTGCAGGGTAGTCATCCGTTACAGTTATACAAGCTGTGTAATCTGTCCCATTCTGGTAAGTATCTTTACCCCAGACATTGTTAGAAAAACGATAACCATTTGCATCTTTGGTGGCCCAGTCATCACAATATTTTCCGGCAATTGAAGTTTCTCCGGTTGTCACATTGCAGGAACTTACAAGGAATACTATTAGAGGAATCAGAACGTAGATACTTTTAATGAGTTTCATGGCTAGTTTTTTTCAACTGTTAAGCTAATTTAAGCTTGAGCTAATCCATGACCTGTCTTAAAAACACAGCACTTTATCATGCTACATTTTGGCAAAATCAGCTCATATGAAAGGAGTTAAAAATTGGAAAACAAAAAAGGAATCTGGAATTGCTGACTTCAAAGTGGATACGAATGAACAAGAAATCACCAATTTCCTCATGGCATGGATTATTGGTGGGCCAGGCTGGACTTGAACCAGCGACCGGACGATTATGAGTCGTCAGCTCTAACCAACTGAGCTACTGGCCCGAACCAATCCTTTTATTTT
>JGI26248J51725_1000511_pt1 | contig 14506 bp, 10 predicted proteins | sample SaaInlV_120m_DNA_2_FD_51725 | JGI IMG/M metagenome (IMG submission 51725) | reverse complement strand
AATCTGGGTTTTATTAAGGAAATTGGCGGAAGTGCTGGAACAAGAATGACTGGTGCTCATGAAGCAATTAAAGCAATTGTAGCTGATGCTTCATTAAATTCAGGTGTTAACTTTGGTTTTGGATATTGGTCAAGTGGTAGCGCAGGTTTTACGAGTTGGAGTGGACATGAAACAACTGGTAAAGCAAGTCCTTGTNNTTCTCGTAATTGTTTCAAAGTTAAGGTTCATAAAGCTGGAGCTTTAAGAATTAATCAAATTATATCATCCGTTTCCCCTGGTGGTGGAACAGATGCAATGGCTTGGGCAAGAATGGCTAAACAATATTATTTACATGGCACTCATTCACCAATTGACAAAAATTTAGATTGTCAAAATAGTTATGTTTTAGTTATAGGAGATGGTTCGTGGTATAACCATAATAGTGCAAAAAGTACAGTCACAAGTTTAAGAACTGCTCATAAAATTAAAACCTTTACCGTCGCCTATGGAGGAGGAATTCAAGGTTATGCTTTAAATAATTTTAAAACAATGGCTCAAGCAGGTGGTACTAATGATGTAATCATTGCTAATACTACAGCTTCCTTAAAAGCTCAGTTAAAAGCAGCAATCTCACAAGTTATTGCCTCTAAATTATCTTTTACAGCACCTGCCATTACAGCAACNATTGAAAAAGGTGGATCATTATATCAAGCACAATTTGATTATGCTCAAAACAAAGAATGGGAAGGAACTTTAACTAGAACTGCAATTAACTCATCTGGGGTAGTAGATACAAAAGATAGTAAAAATTGGAGTGCAGCTGAAAAACTACCGTCCCCTGCTGCTAGAAAAATTTGGAGCGTAATCCCTGGAGGAACTGACTACAAATCAGGTTATAACAATTTTACTGATACAAATTGGTCTGAGATAAATGGTATGTTTCAATTAACTAACAATGAAGTCTCCGGCTATCATAGTATAAATGACAATCCAATTAATAGCAGAAGATGTAAAACTGCTCCAAATGTAGCAGATGGAACGGATGATGATGTCAAAGGTTTAATTAATTTTATTAGAGGTCAAGATTATTTTGACTATGATGCAGATTGTAAATTAACTGAAAAGCGTAATCACGTATTGGGTGATATTTATCACTCAGAACTTGTGGTAGTTGGTCCACCAACTGCTGAAACTGCATTTACAGGTCAAAACCAAGAAGCATATTGGCGATCAATTAAAGGTTATGATGCTTGGGCAGCATCTAAATCAACTAGAGAAGAAATAATTTATGTAGGTGCAAACGATGGATTGTTGCATGCATTTGAATCTGCAACTGGTAAAGAAAAATGGGCTTTTGCCCCTCCACTATTATTACCTGCATTTCCAGAAATGGTGAATGTGAATTTAAATAAAGCTGGTATAGGCGGATCAAATGCTATTTTTGGAGTAGATGGCTCCCCTGTTGTTCATGACATGTATTTTAAAAGTCCTTTAGGAACTACTAAAGCTTGGCATACAATAATGTTTGCCCCTTACGGCAGAGGTGGAAATGGATTTTCTGTCTTAGATATTACCGATCCTGCAAAACCTTTGCATTTATATTCTGTATTGAATGACACATCACGTCATAAAGTTCATGTAATGGACCATAATGGAGCTTTATCTGATTATGATTATATTGCTACTTCATATGGTTTAAGTTCATTTTATGAAGCTATACAAGTGATCGATAATGCTAATGAACCTAAAGGTTCTATGGTCTGTGATGATACGGGTAATAATCAATGTTATAAATCTAAAACTTGGACTTTTCCTGTAAGAGGAGTATCAAAATCTGATTTAACAATATTAATAGATGATTCTGTTTATACTAACTATAGTGTTACAACAGATGTTAATGGAGATACCGTTTTAGTTTTTCAAGATTACATTACTTATTATGGAGCAGACCCTAATGATGATAGCAAGTCTAGCACACAACTTGGGGTACTTATTAAAGCTGGTTCAGCTGCAACTGGAGTTATAACTCAACCAGAATATGAATATAGTAAACTTGGACAAACTTGGTCTGCACCTCGAATATTTAGATTGCCTAACAATGGTGCTGGTGATGCTAATATAGAAGATGATATTTATGTTGCAGCTATGGGTGGTGGTTATGGAGCGCAGTTTGAAGGTGTTGGGAGTGCATTGTTTGTCATTAATTTAGAAGATACTACTTACCCGGGACGAGTTCATAAAGTTATCGATATTGATGATGTGGTTGGAAATAATATAGTTAACTCTGTACCAGGATCACCAGTGTTAATTACTCCTGATACAGCGCGAGGTATAGATTATAGAGGTGGCCTTGTTTACTTAAATGATCTTGAAGGAAAAATAACTAAATATAATTTAACCAACATGGCTCTTGATGTTGATGGTAACGCGATTAACTTATACGACAACACAACTTTATTTACTTCAGGCTCAACCACAGCTAATGGCCGATACATGTTTCATTCAATGGATGCAACCATTGGTCAAACAACTAATTCTCTTTGGTTATATGCAGGAACGGGTGACTATGAAAGAATTGGTGATACTTCAGCTGGAATAGATAATTTATTATTAGGAATTAGAGATCCTAACTATCCATTATATAAAAACGTTGGCACACCAACTAACGCTGATGATTTAACTGATTGTAAAAATACAACAACTGATACAACTGGTGCTCAATGTCCTAAAGCAGGTGATCGTGGTTGGTACATTACTTTAAAAGATGCTAAAAAAGTAACTGCAGAACCAACTGTTTATCGAGGACTAGTTTATTATCCANTATATCAACCTACTAAATCTGTTAATAAATGTAGTTTGGGTTTAGCAACAATTTGTGGTGTAGATGATGAATGTGGAACAAATGCTTCTTCAAAAATGGGTGCTACGGGAAGTCAATCATTAAAATTTGATAAAAAAACTGTAACTATAAACGATGATTGTAAGTTTGTTGGCCTTGGTGTGTTATCGAGAATTGTAGTATTTGCTGGTAAGTTGTTTGCAAATATAGCTGGGGAGTCTTCACNAAGCAAAAAAGACTTAGTATCTATTACGGCCGGAGTTGGAGATGTTTCAAGTTATCGANCTTCTTGGCGAGAAAATTACTAAAATAATTCATGGAATATTTACTGGCAGGACTTTTAGGTGCTATTTTTGGAAGTTTTGCCAATGTATGTATTTATCGGTTACCAATTAATAAAAAAATTTCTAAAGGACGATCATTTTGCCCAAAATGTAAAAAGAAAATTACTTGGCGGGACAATATTCCTATTTTCTCCTACCTTTTTTTAAATGGTAAATGCAGAAAATGCAAAAAACCAATCAGTGGTCAATATTTATTAGTTGAAATCATTAGTTCGGCTATATTTGTTTTTCTACTTTATTATTTTGGCTTATCACTAGACTTTTTATTATTAATAATCTTTGCCATGTTTTTGTTGGTAATTTATTTTATAGATTTAAAACATTTTATCATACCAAATGAACTGACCTATCCAATGATGATATTGGGTTTTTTAAAATCATTTGATCCAAACTTAAATACGATAATTTTTCCAAATTTCGTAAATTCTTTAATTGGTGGCTTATTGGGCTACCTTTTAATCTGGTCAATAATTTTCTTTTATAAACAAATTAGAAACAAAGAAGGTATGGGCTTGGGAGATGCTAAACTATTAGCAGTATTTGGTTTTTGGTTTGGCTGGTTAAGTGTGCCTTTTATAATTTTTCTTTCTTCAATTTTAGGTTTATTATTTGTAATTCCTTCTTTGATTAATAAAAAAAGAAAATTAAATTCAGAAATTCCATTTGGACCATATATTATTATTGCAGGTGTTACTTATTTCTATTTTTCAGATTTATTTAAATCTATTATATTTAATTTATAATGATGGAAAAATTTCTTTTTATAAATATCATTTTCTCAACATTAAATATTTTTTTACTTGTCTACGCTTATTCATTGAATTTTTTTTCAAAGTCATGGAGAAAAAAAGTTAACCAAGACACTCTTGTAGGTCTTGCTTTAATCTTTTTAACAATGGCAACTGGTTTTTTATGGGTTTTTTATTTTTATTTTGTACTTATATCTTAAAGTTTAATTCCTAATGCTGTTATATCATCTCTAAGTGTAAAGCCTTTTTCAGTAAGTATTTTTGTTGCATGGTTAATTATAGTTTCTGGTGAAGTTGTATTTAATTTTTTAATCTCGTTTTCTAGTCCTGTAACTTCAAGCTCTTTACCTTCATCTATATAACCTTCTGTGACACCATCAGTATAAATTAGGATTGTTTTGTCAGATATATCCATGGTGGTAGTTTTAAAAAAAGACTCATCTTTAACTGACATTAATCCCATAGGAGGCAAAGTTGATTTAACATATTCAAAATTAAAATTTTGATCTAAAACCATCATTGGTTCATGGCCCATATTTATAAATTCCATTTCTTTTTTTTCTAAATTTATTCGTCCCAAAATAACAGTGATGAACATTGATTGATAAGAGGAGTCTTTTACTTGATTATTCATATATAAGGCAGTTTTAGCAACTGATGAGCTCATTTTTGCTAACGATCTAAATACTGCAGCAGCATTTGCCATTAATATTCCAGCTTTAATACCTTTGCCAGTAACATCACCTAGTATAAAATAAATTTCATTATCATTCATTTGATAATAATCATAGTAATCACCTGAAACATCTTTTGCAGGTGTGTTTTGAGCNAATATATATTTTTCAATTTTTTTGTTANTTGGAAATAATTTCTTTTGAACTTCCCCAGCTATCTCTCTTTCTTTTTTTAAAATTGATTGTTTTTTTTCATTTTCAATAGCAATTGAATTTTCCTCTAAATATCTAAAATAAAGTGAGGTCATAAATACCAATGTTCCGGCAATACTTGAAAACAAAGAGTCTAAATAAAAATTAAATTGATAAATAATGATGCTAGATAAATTAATTACAAAAATTGAACCTACAAAAAAGATAATNCTAAATTTTGGCTTGATCTTTATAGGTATCAAGATCAAAAATATTACCAATATTAAAAAAATAATATTTTCTGCTAATTGAGTATAAATGTTTTTAAAAATACTTTCATTCTTTAAAATGTTGTCAATAATATGAGCATGAATTTCAACACCAGGAACTATTTTTCCATTTGAAATTTTAACAATATCAAAAAGAGCTTGAGCAGAAGATCCTACTAAAATTATTTTATTTTCAACTCTTTTTTGATCAAAATCGTTATTAATGACATCAATGGCTGAAATATAATTTTCTTTATTAAATTTTTTAAATTTAATATTAATTACTCCATTTTGATCACTTGGAATTGTATTTTTTCTTGTCTTAATTAATTCAATTCCATTTTTATTACTTTTTACTAATAAGTTTTTTTGACCTGTTGCAACTCTAACTGTTTCAAGAGCTAATGAAGGCCATATTCTGTTNTCTATATTATAAAGTACAGGTACATTACGAATTATACCATCAATGTTCGGTATTAAAGAAATCGAACCAATACCACTTGCGGCATTATTAATTTCTTCTAGAGATGTNATTTTATTTTTATATTTATATATAAAATTTTTTGGATTATCCCCTTTGGCAATTACTCTCAATTTAGGTTTGGAATTATTTTTTACAAAATTGTCTTTTGGTTCNCCCAATATCGGCAAGACAACTTTTGATTGCTTTAAACTATCAATAAAAATTTTATTAGTATTNGGTACCTCAATATTTATAAATTGATCGCTTTCTTTTTGTAGTTGTGAAAGTAAATCTTGTGGATTTTGCCTATCTTCTTCACTAAAGACGATATCAAAAGCAATAGCTCGNGGACTATGTTGATTTAAATTATATAAAATTTTTGAATAAATATCTCTACGCCATGGAAACTGTCCTACCTTAGCAATACTTTTTTCATCAATATCAACGATGGTTACATCTTTAACTTCTCCCCTATTAAATGCTTTTTGATAAAAATCATAACTGATAAAAGATATTTTTTTAATTATGGGTGGATTAATAAATTTAATAATTATTAATAATAAAAAAATAACTCCTAAGTAAATATATTTTCTNTTTATCATTAAAATAATAATTTTTTATTTTGTTCTATAAAATACACTTTGCAATAATAAAATGATCAAATGGTGTTTCTAATAAAAGTGATAGATTATATTTTAAATTGACCTGCTATTTCAACGAAACCATCAATTAAAAATTGAACAACAACAACTGCATCATATAAATGCACATATAAGTTTGGCGTATATAAAATGATCTCCATATTTGGTAAATTTACCAAAAAGAGGTTAAAATACTAGTTAATAAAATGCTCTTTTTTAAAACAAAAAAACCTATTCTAACAGAGACCAGAAGCGAGACTCAAGATAATGTTGATCTACAAATTATCAACAAGATGAATCAAGAATTTGCGATTTCTCTTGATTTGAATGAAACTTTAAACACAGCTCTACAAATTATTATTACAAGACTAAATGCTCAAGCTGCTAATATTTTTTTAATCAATAATAAAAAGAAAAAATTTGAATGTATTGCTTCTCTTAATCAGGAACATCTAGATGAGTATCAATTAGATTTAAAAGACGGGGTTATGGGAAGAGCTGTTGATCAAAGAAAATGTGTTCGTGTTGGAAATGTTAGAAAAGATGTAAGAGAAATTGCAGAATTTTATTTTGATCTAGATAATAAAACAAATTTTACAACTTATTCTGTATTGTGTGCTCCATTAATTGCAGCAAATGATTGTATTGGTGTAATTCACTGTTTAAATAAAAAAACAGATGAAAAATTATTTATTGAAGATGATCGAAAACTTTTAGAATTATTATCAACTCCAGCTGCTCTTGCTATTCGAAATGCAAAAATGGCTAAAGAAATGGTTGAACAAAATAAAATGCAAAAAGAAGTAGAAATTGTAGGGGAAATTCAAAAATCGCTTTTATCATCTAATAAAAAAGAACCTTTCCCATTAGCTGGAATAAACATTCCTGCAAAAGTAGTCTCTGGAGATTTTTATAATTTTAATGATTTAGGTGAAGGCAAATATGGTTTTGGTGTAGCAGATGTATCTGGAAAAGGAATTAAATCATCTTTGCTAATGTCTAAGGCATCAAGTTTATATAGCTGTCTTAGTAAAACTAATCTTTCGCCTGCAAGTTTATTAACACAATTAAATAATGAGATTTGTGAAACAATTTCTAGAGGAATGTTCGTTACAATGTTAATTGGAATTTATGACAGTAACTCCAAAGAATTATTACTAGCAAATGCTGGGCATGAACCTCCAATAATTTTAAATGATAAAAGTGAGTTTTCAAATTTTAATGAAGCAGGACCTCCTTTAGGAATTGTAGCAAAAACTACCTATAAGGAATATAAAGTCAAATTTGAAAAATCATCAATGTACATTTTTACAGATGGTATTACTGAAATTAAAAACCCTCAAGGTGAAGAGCTTGGTTCAGTTGGCTTTCAAAATTATATTACAAAATATAAAGAAATGCCTAATAATGAACGACTTCAAAAGATCATTGATAATATTTTAGATTCTAAATATGTACAAAAAGATGATCTAACAATTGTTGTTTTAGATGCTTAAAGCTTTAGGAAAATCTTAAAGAACTATATGGTTTTAGATCTAAATTAGTGTTTTCATTTGCGATCATTCCAGAAATAATTTTTCCTGATATTGGTCCCAAAGTCCAGCCCAAATGGTGATGACCAAAACAATAAAATATATTTTTATGATTTTTTGATGGACCCATAACTGGTAGAAAGTCGGGTAAAGAAGGTCTAAAACCTAACCATTCGTCCTCATGTTCAGGTAAATCTCCAAGCATATATTTTGCATTATCAATTAAGTTTTTTACTCTAGATTTTGACAATGGGTTATCTAGCCCACCAAACTCAACTGTTCCAACAACTCTTAAGCCTTGTTCCATAGGAGTAATTCCAAACCCTCTATTTGAAAAAATGACTGGTCTATTTAGTAAGTGATCGCAACCTTTAAAGTGAACATGATATCCTCTTTCAGTATCAAGAGGTATTCTCTCACCTAGGTTGTCAGTTAATTTTTTAGAAAAAGCTCCACAAGCAATTACTGCTTTATCAAAAATAAAACTTTGGTTATCAGTTTTAAAAACTGGTTTTTCTCCATCAAAGTTAATATCATTAATATTTACTTTGTTAAATTTTCCACCTTTTTTTAAAAATAAATCAAAAAGTTTTAAAAGAATTTTTCTAGGATTTCTTGCATGTTTTGCATATGGATAATAGACACCTGCATGATAAAAAGGTTTAATATGAGGTTCAAGATCATGAATTTCAGCCTTGTTAACTAGTTGCTGCTCAACTCCTAATTCATTTCTTATGTTTATTTCAAGCTCTCTGCTTTTCAAATCTTGGTCATTCCAAATATAAAGAATTCCTTTATTTTCAACTAAACCCTCTAAATCAATTTCATCAAATAATTCATCATAAGCAGGTAATGCTAAATCTAAAATTTGATGCATATTTTTTGCAGTGTGCATCATATTTTTTGTTGTTGAATTCATGATAAATCTAACAAACCATGGAATCATTTTTGGAATATAGTTCCATTTTAAAGCTAAAGGTCCTGAGGAACTTAATAACATTGAAGGTACATCTGCTAAAACATCTGGACGATTTAATGGAACTGAAGCATAAGGTGAAAAGTGTCCTGCATTTCCATAAGAGGCTGCTTGAGTGCCAGGATTATCTCTATCAAATATAGTTACGTTAAATCCTTTTTTTTGTAAAAACAAAGCATTTGATACACCTTGTATTCCAGCACCAATTATACCTACTTTAATATTTTTATTCACGAGAACTTATATAATCAATATTTAAACATTGAATAGAGGTAAATTATACACACTTTATATTAGAACTGATTANGCTATGGCCTGCTTACTATGAACCTTTGCGCTCAATACAATGCCAAATCCAATCATTGTCGCTAACATAGAAGAGCCACCATATGACATTATTGGCAGTGGCGACCCTACTATAGGTAGTAAACCTAGCACCATAGATAGATTAACTGTAATATAAATAAAAATTGAAAATGCAAAGCCAAAACAAAATAATTTTGCAAAACTGCTTCGTGAAATAACACCAATTCTAATAATTCTAATAATAATAATTAAATATAATAATAAAAGTCCAATTGATCCAATAAAACCAAATTCCTCTGAAAATAAAGTAAAGATGAAATCGGTATGCTTTTCTGGAAGAAAATCTAAATAACTTTGAGTGCCTTGCAGAAAACCTTTGCCTGAAAAACCTCCTGAACCAATAGCAATTTTAGATTGGATAATTTGATATCCAGCCCCCAATGGATCTCTATCGGGATCTAAAAAAGTTAAAATTCTTAGCTTTTGATAAGGTTGTAAATTTGAAATAATAAAAGGTAATGATATTAAAAAAGTTATAAAAGAGAAAAAGAAATACTTAATTTTAACTCCTCCCAACCATAATATAATCAATCCACTAGATGCAATTAATATAGAAGTTCCTAGATCTGGTTGAGATACAACCAGAATAATTGGAATTAAAATTATAGTTAAGGCAAAAAAAATACTATTAAATGAATTTACTTTCTCAACACTTACTCTGTGATAATATTTTGCTAGACATAAAATAATTCCTATTTTCATTAATTCTGATGGTTGAAGAGCTAAAAAATATAAATTCATCCATCTTTGTGAGCCAGACACTTTTATTCCATAAATAGATACCCAAATTAATAGTAAAATAATAATCCCATATAAAAAGTATGAGCTAAGGTGCCAAAATTTAATATTAAAAAAAGAAATTAGTAACATTAAAGCAAAAAATACTNATAATTTAATAAAATGACTTTTTGTATGATAAAGCAACTCGCCTCCATCGGTAGAATACATAACAAATAAACTTAAGGTTGATAGAATAAGAATACTTAACAATAAAATATAATCTAAATTTTTAACTTTTTGAAAAAAATTTTGATCTGAGTTTAGTCGAGTATGTTGAAACATTTAGATATTAAATTCTTTATAGTCTGGAAGTTTTTTTCTATATTGATGTCGATCAACTATTAATTTAAATAATTTAGTAGCCATTGGTGCTGCAGCTGAACTACCAGAGCCACCATGCTCTACGATGACGCTTAATGCATATCTTGGATTTTTATAGGGACCAAATGCTATATATAAAGCATGATCTCTTTCTTCATAGGGTATTTGAAATATTTTTAAATCAAGTTCACGTTCTCTTTTGCTAATTCTTTTAACTTGTGCTGTCCCAGTTTTCCCAGCAAATTGATACTTAGGATCATCTATTCGTGACTTATATGAAGTTCCTCTTAATTCGTTAGTAGAACTAAACATGGCTTCTTGAATAATTTTTATATTTTTTTGATCATTAAATAATGGGATGTNTGAATTGTATAAATTATTATCTTTCATAGCCTTTTTGANTTGCTCTGATGTTAGTTGATTATCATCAGTTAAAATTTTAGGTTTAATTTTATAACCACCATTTGCTATTTGAGCAGTCATCAAACAAAGTTGTATAGGAGTTGTTTGAGTGTATCCCTGACCAATCCCAGTAATTAAAGTTTCACCTAGAACCCAACCTTTACCAATTTCATTTATTTTCCATCTTGTGTCTGGAAATTGACCAGCTTTTTCATTTTCAAAATATTCACCTAAAACTTTTTTTCCTAAACCAAATTTATCAGCAGTTACTTTTAATTTATCTACACCTAGTTTTCTTGCAATTTCGTAGAAATAAGTGTCACAAGATTGTTTCATTGCATTATTTAAACTCATCCATCCATGTCCTTTTTCTTTCCAGCAATGAAAAGTTTGACCATGAAGTTCCATTTTTCCCTTACATTGGACTTTAAAATTAGTATCCATTATTCCATTTTCAAGAGCTGATAAAGCAACAATAGGCTTTAGAGTAGATCCTGGGGAATAAAGACCTGAAAGTGTTTTATTAATTAAAGGTTTTAAAGGATTATTTCTAATTAATTGCCACTCGTCTTCACTGATACCAAATAAAAATGAATTTGGGTTATATGAAGGCGACGAATACATTGCAATAATCTCACCTGTGTAAATATCCATGACACTTATAGATCCAGCCATACCTTTCATCAATTCAGCACTTAATTTCTGAACTTCTGTATCGAGTGTTATACGAATTTTTGAACCTTGTTTACCTTTTTGATATTCAAGTTGATTTATTCTTTTGCCATATGCATTAACTTCATATCTTTGAATATCATTTATGCCAATTAGGTCGTTTTCTAATGTTTTTTCTAGTCCTAACTTACCAACTTTAATTCCTGGCACAAATTTTTCTTGGATAATTTCATTTGCCAAAATATCATCTTCATTTGGTTGACTTACATAACCTAATACATGGGTATAAATATCATTAAAAGGATAATCTCTTGAAATTGTCATCACTGGTTTAACTCCAGCCAATTCGTATAAATAATTATTTATTTTTGAAAATTCATCCCAACTTAAATTTTCAGAAATTATTAAACTTTCCCAAGGTTTTAATTGTGTTTTTTTCTTTTTAATTCTCTCAACTCTTGTATTGCTTAATTGCAGAATTACTTTTAACCTTGAAATTAAATAATTAAAGTTTTCAACTTGCTCTGGAATAACATGTAATTGATATATTTTTAAATTACCGGCAATAATATTTCCAAAATAATCAACTATGTTTCCTCTAGTTGGAGGTAATTTCCATTCTCTTATTCTATTTTTATCAGATAATGTTAAATATTTTTTATTATCATTAATCTGAAGTGAGAATAAGCGTGCAATTATTCCACCAAAAATAATTAATTTTGCCGCTCCTATTATAAACATTCGTCGATTTATAATGTCTGATTTTCTTATTCCAAAATTATCTTTAATCATTTTTTTGAGTTCTGATTTTCTTTTCTAAATTATTAAATAAAAATAAAAACAACGGATAAAAAACAAAAGTAAAACCTGAATTAATAGAATATCTCATATAATTCACATCAATCGAAAATATCAAATCTAAACTCATAACCTGAATAGAATTAACTAATAAAATAGTGACTAATAATGACAACCAGTCATTCATAAAATTTGGTCTAAGTGTAATATTTCTTAGATAGGCTGTAACTGCACAAATTAATAAATAACATAAACTACTTATTCCTATTGGAAGACCAGTCACAACATCATTTACTAAGCCTGCTATAAAAATTGATCCATAACTTAAATAGTGTGGATTTTTTAAAGTCCAATAAAATATTAANATATAAACAAAATTAAATGAAAAATATTCAATTTCTAGATAGTTGAGATCAATTTCATTTAATACTGCCAAAAATAAAACTAATGTTGGAAAATAAAACATTAGTGACCTTAAGAAATTATTTTTATTTAATGATGACATTAATTTCCACTTCCTATTTCATAAGACACTATTCTTACATAATCTAATTGTCCAAAATCAGAAAAGAAATTAACTATATTTTTTTTCAAATTAGCGTTATTGATTATTTTACCTACTGGCAATCCTGGTTTAAACAAGCCTCCATAGCCAGATGTGTAAACAATGATCTNGTTATTATTTACTTTTTTATCATATTCTTCTTTAGTAAATTCAATAATTCCATAATTTTTTCCNGTTCCAGATAATACTGCATGAATATTAAGTGGCTCTAATAACACTGGAATCTTACTGTTTAAGTCTGATAGAAGTAGTGCTCTTGAATTTGTATAATTTACTTCAATTATTTTACCAACCAAATAACTGTCATCTACAATAGCCATACCCAATTTTACATTGTTTTTAGAGCCTTTATTTAAGACAATGGATTTTAAGTAAGGACTATCTTTATCAACCAAGACTTTAGCGTAAATATCTTCTGATTTAATGCTTTCGTTAATTAAATTTCTTAATTTTTCATTTTCTAAAACTAAAAATTCATTTGTTAATTTTTTCTTTCTTAAATCATCTAGTAAAACTTCATTTTTTTTATAATTTTCATAAAGATTTAAATGATCTTTCAGTTGAAAATTTAATTTTTTTACATAATTTTCTGGGATGGAAACTACAAAGGAAGAACGATAAACAACTTCTTTAATTCCAATTTTTATATATTGAATAACTTTAAAATTAAAACNTCCTAACAATAAAATAGTNAGAGATAAAAATATTAATGTTAGTANTGAAAATTTTTGTTGATAGCTTTTTTTTAAGAAAGCAGATCGGATTGCTATTACAAAATCATCTCTGCTTGATGCCATTACTCTTAATACTCAGATAGCATAGTAGAGAATGTTTCTTCTTGATCTAATGCTTTTCCAGTGCCAACTGCCACACAAGAAAGTGGGTCATCTGCAACATGAACTGGTAAGCCTGTTTCTTTAGAAAATCTTTTATCAATATTATTTAACAAGGCTCCGCCTCCTGTTAAGGTTAGTCCCATATCAACTAAATCAGCTGATAACTCTGGAGGGGTATTTTCTAACGCTTGTTTAATTGCACCAATCATTTCTTTCATTATATCATTTAATGCTTCTGCAGTATCTTCTTCTGTAATATTTACTTCTTTAGGAGTACCTGATCTTAAATCTCTACCTTTAACAGGATATGTATTTTTACCTGATGCCAAGGCCGTACCCATTTCTTTTTTTATTTTTTCTGCAGTACTGTCTCCAATTAAAAGATTATATTCTTTTCTCATATAATTAACTATTGCAGTGTCCATTGCATCTCCTGCAACTCTCAAAGATTTTGAATAAACTAATCCTCCTAATGACATCACAGCGATCTCAGTTGTACCACCTCCTATATCAACAATCATCGATCCAGTTGCTTCTGAAATTGGTAAGCCTGCTCCAATAGCAGCTGCTATTGGCTCTTCAATTAATTGAACTCTTCTTGCACCCGCTGCTAACGCACTATCNTGAATAGCTTTTCTCTCAACTGGCGTTGATCCTGTTGGCACACAAATTAAAATTCTTGGATTAGCAAATGTACTTCCTTTGTGAACTTTTCTAATGAAGTGTTTAATCATCTCTTCAGTCACTATAAAGTCTGCAATCACCCCATCTCTCAAAGGTCTAATAGCGCTTATATTTCCTGGAGTTCTACCAAGCATTGTTTTTGCTTCATCACCAACTGCTAAAACATTTTTTTTTCCACCTTGATCAACAATTGCAACAACTGATGGTTCGTTTAAGACTACTCCTTGACCTTTTAAAACAACTAGTGTGTTTGCTGTTCCAAGATCAATTGCCATATCTTGGCTCCAAATTTTNTTAACTTTGTCAAATAGTCCCATTATATCCCTCTCATCTTTTGATTTTCTTGCTCCATTGGAGCTGTTTTATCTCGTTTAATAATCATTTTATTTAATGCACTTAAATATGCGTTGGCAGAAGCCACTAA
>JGI26248J51725_1000501_pt1 | contig 14625 bp, 14 predicted proteins | sample SaaInlV_120m_DNA_2_FD_51725 | JGI IMG/M metagenome (IMG submission 51725) | reverse complement strand
CCGTGAGTAATTTCCCCGAAAAGCTAAGGCAAGCAATGCACGAGAAACGCTGTAAATCTGCGGATGTAGCCAAAGGTACGGGCATCAACCCTTCTGTGCTTTCTAGATACCTCTCAGGAGCTAATAAACCTAGATCTGATAATATTATTGCTATTTCACACTATCTGAATGTTTCACCAGAATGGCTTCTAAGCTCCTCAGGAGCTCCAGAATCGATTCAAAAGAGTAAGGTCATATCTTCAGTCACAGAACCCCTTTTGAAAACAATTGAGGTACAGGACAAGCTGATTAAAAATTTAGAGAAACGGGTTAATGAATTGGAAAAAAAACCAGATAAAAACACAAGCCCCGATGATACTCTAAAACAACTATTCGACCTGATAGACCAATTTGGTTCTTACATGGCTTTTGCTATAGGTCGTGCAGGGGGGTTGGATGAAGATAATGAAAGTCACAAATGGTTACAAAGTGAAATGGATCGGTTGGATAGCAAAATTGAAGCAATAAGAGCTAGTTTCTTTTCAGAGCCAGAAATTAGACAAGCGCAAATGGAGAATCTGCAAAAGGTAAAACATCTTCCCCCCCAAAGGTCAAAAGGTGGAAGACCACGCAAAAAATGATACTATNGGGGNTTGGTGTGGGNTAAGTGTGNGATAAATCAATTTTTCGACTTTTGGCTTGTTTGCAAGTCATTGANTAATATAACGGGACGTGGCGCAGTCTGGTAGCGCACTCGGCTGGGGGTCGAGTGGTCGGAGGTTCAAATCCTCTCGTCCCGACCATTTTTTCAGTAATTAGCAAAAATACGCGGAGTGGTCTTGGCAGGCAACAGTGAGATAACAGGGACTTTTTTTAACATCAGCTTCAACTTACTAAGTAGGAGGTATCCGCCTCCTAGAACTTGCGTTGCTGAACAAGTCATGTTCACTAGTGATTGAAACTTTCCAGACCCTGCTCGACAAAGTGCCGGATCAGATCGGAAATGCTTATCTCCATTTTATTAGCAGCTTCCTGGAGTTCTTTGAGTTCTGCGGCAGTTAGACGAAACTTTACGATTTCGCTACGTCGTTCGTGCGGCTCCAACAAATGTGCTGGCATCAGTTAGACTCCTATTATTTTTTTTAGGGTGTTTTCTTATCAAGCAATTCTATCAATTCTCTATTCTTTAAATGTAATTCTGAATTTAGGCGTTGGTTTTCCTCAAGAACGAAGATGTATTTATCACGGTAAAGCGTATCGCCATTTTTCTCATTTATGGAGGAAGTTTGAGAAGTATGTCCCTTGCATTTCCCGTACGCCAGCTGATCGATATCGATATTTAAAGTCTTGCAAATATCTTCCAACAAGGAAAACTGGCAATTCCTTCCCCTTGCTAAACGTGTATTCAGATTGGTTGGTGAGATATTGATCTTCTTCGCCAAATCAAGCTGGCTCATCCCCTGCTCACGCAAAATAGCCTTTAAGTTTGATCTTAAATCGAGGTTTGCCATTTTATTTTAATCAAAGTGAAAAAATCTTAATATAATCACTTAAAAGTAAATATATTAACACCTGTTTACCAATAATAATTCTACCATTAAATTTAATTTTTCCAGCATGGCAATACAATTTTTTAATTTACGCGATTCCCTCAATAGTGAGATTCCAGTGGCGCATGGCATACGAATGCATACGAATGACAACGAATGGAAAAACTAGGTGATTGTTAGTGTTATATTTAAACGTGTTAGACTGGAGGGTAAAACGGCTGGGGGTCGAGTGGTCGGAGGTTCAAATCCTCTCGTCCCGACCATTTTTTCAAANAACTTAAAAGTTTGCCAAAAAAAGTGCCGCCTGAACAAANTATCGCACAAAAAGATTATGAAACTCTTCAGTTAAAACCNGGGGCATCCCTCGATAGCATCAAAAATGCCTACAAGACACTTGTCAAGGTATGGCATCCTGACCTTTTCCCCTCCGATCAGCCAAAAGCTCAAGAAAAAGCTCATAGGATGTTTCGTCTTTTCACTGAATCCTATAGTCGATTAGTTAAATATCACGATGAATTTCAAAGAAGTAATTCTTCGGAAGCATATCAAGAATCATCACCCTATAGTGATCACCGAGAACCATCACATTGGGAAAGTGATGATATGCAACCTACCCAGACTATTGAAATGGTCGATAAGAAATGGCCCGATGGAACAAAATACGAAGGCATGTCTCTAGGTGGACAGTTTCATGGACGAGGTATTTATACTTACCCAAATGGAGACGTGTATGTCGGAGAATTTCGGTTCGGGAAAATACAAGGAGAAGGACAGTTTAGTTTTACAAATGGTGATAAATATGAAGGTTCGGTTTCTGAAAACAAAATGCACGGCAAAGGAAAAATGACATTCTCCACCGGTGGACATTATATGGGTTATTTTTCTAATAACCAGTTTCATGGAGAAGGCGTACTAGCAACTCCTGAAAAAGTACGCGTGGGAAACTGGGATCGTGGAATATTTACAAATTAATTTCTATATAAAAATAAGATGAGACCGAGTGTCTTCCCGAAGCGCCGAGGTAGCATTCTCAATAAAACTCCATCAAACCGGATAAGCAAAAGACAGGACATTTAAAAGACATAAACCTAAAGAATAAGCGGGAGTAGCTCAGTTGGTAGAGTGTCAGCTTCCCAAGCTGAATGTCGCGGGTTCGAGTCCCGTCTCCCGCTCCACTGTTCAATGACTTACTGGTTTTTTAAAATCCCATTATTNGGTTTGCATACCATTTGTATTAGGTGAACAAAATAATAAAGTTGTTTTATTTATCTTATAAAATTCAGTTGGTCACCTATTTGATCTACCTCTTACAACGTGATTACTTTTGAGTTTCAAATCAAGTTCTGTAAGTACCCCGCTTTGCTTTTTCACTCCAATAATTTGGAACCTTGTCATTATTTGATTTGCTGTCTAGTTCTGCATCTAACATTATGACATTGTGCTTTACTTTTATGAGGTGTAAACGCCCCCCTTAACCAATCTCCAGATGTAACCATTAGTTACATTTCTATGATGTATTTACTTTGACTTCAATACTCTTCTGATTTTATTCATAATTATATTTGTTGTCTCATATTGATTATTCATTTTGAGATATTGTGGTTAGTCCTTAAGTACGCTAACTCCCGTGTCAAAAACCTGGCTGTTTTTCGCCCGCTCCGACCCTCAGATGGTCTAACCGACCAAGTACCTTAAACAATTTTTTTAAAGGTGTTACAAAACCTTACCTATTAGATATTACCAATTATATCGATAGAAAAATTTCTGGAACGTAATTTGCACTGACAATAGAGCATAAAGATAAAAACAATTAAGGAGTTAACAATGTTTTTCACATTCGAACAAAAACCAAGATTTACAAATTGTCCTCATTGTGAGTCAACTGACACATTTCTATCTGCATTTAACAAAGCTAGGTACTGTGTAAGCTGCCACAAACTGTATTACAGGACAGATGAAGCTCGTTTGAGAGAACAAAAAATGGATGAAGCTCAGTGGACTGTGTAACCATCTAACGCAAACGTGAAAGTATTATTCTCCTAATGATATAGAACCTTTATGGCGATAAGGGAGCATGTCTAGTAAAACAACTGTAAATAAAAAAAAAGAATTTCTAACACCAATCGACAAAACACTATTCAACGAAAAACATAAATCAGTCCGTAACCATTATGGAAAGTATACAGATAAAATCCTTGAGGTTACTGGAGGTAGAATTCTTTATGGCTATGATGAATTCAACAAGAGTTAAGCTCTCCCCTTTGCTTTCATCAAATGAGAACCCAGCACCCCTTTAAACAGAATCGAGTACCATGTTTTGATTTTCTTGTTAAATATTTTTGCCATGGCTTGTCGCTCAAACTCTATTGGTAATGAAGCTCCATGAACCGCTTCATTTCTTCTTGTGTTATGTTTTGATTTCATAAAGACCAATGCTTGCCTGAATTTCTTCCACCCCCTTCAACAAGTCCAGGTAACGTCTTGCGTTTTTCTGGGTCAACATTTAGGTGAATAAAGTTCCCTGAATGCTCACCCCCTATTCCAATTCGCCTGAAAAGTTTAATTTCGACATAAATCATTTCATAACGTGCTTTAGAAGTTGTGCGCGCTATGCTCACAGCAAGTCCACCCCATCTTAATTAGGTATGCGACTCAAAACTAAACTGCTTTTGATATTCAAATTAAATGCTTGGCAAGGAACTCCACTAATGATTATCATTGACTTGCTAAGAACGTCACGAATCTGTTGTAGTTTTTCAAGCAACTTAGAGTTGACCCAACTAGCACAACACCCAAAGGAGCATTAGGTTTCATAGCGTGAAAAGTTTTTTGATGAATCGCCCAAAAGTGTTACAGTAAACGTTATGAATTCATCCTTAGTCATTCACCCTAGCGACCCTCTAAACCCAAAAGATTCACCCTACCAAACATTTGGGTGTCGGCATCAAAATCCAGATAACTGCTCAAGCAACTCTATGGAAAATTCCTGCGCATTTGTTACAACCAAGAATATTTGCAAAAAACCACCTAATGGTTGGGCTAGGCAATATGAAAATTTATTGGTGCTTGCCGATATAACAAATCACATTAAATAAAAAACCCAAAAACCCCCGAAGGAATTATATAGAAGCATTGCATTTTATACCTGGGGAAAATTTCCTTTAAACCATCCATGGTGCTATAATAATTATTATGAATATATCCTTAGTCATTGGACCCAGTGCCCCTCTAAACTCCCAAGATTCACCCTGCCAAACCTATGGTTGTCGACATCAGAACCCTGACAATTGCAAAAAAAATTCAATTCAAGGTACCTGTGCCTTTGTCAGGGAAGACAATATTTGCTTAAAACCCCCTGCACGTTGGGCGAAGCAATATGAAAGATTATCGAATAACACTTGAAATAATAATTCCTCCGAAACAAAAAAAACCGAAAAAACCCCAAAAGGGATTAATCGGCTTTTACATATAGTTAAACAGCTATTAAAACGCTATCAACAACTTTGCTACGTTGTAAGATTTCATAACTATGCGTAGAGACATTCACCTTCAAACGATGAGTGTCGCGAGTTAGAATCTCGACTTCCACTCCACACGCATAAATCCAATTTATTTTTTAAGTTATTTACAATCAGAGCTTTTCTCGCCTGAGGATGTTTTTGTTTTACACAAAATGGCGATATCAAGATTTTCGTTAATTTCAAACTTAATAACCGCATCAGTAAGGTTAGCCTCGCTTAAGTTTGCCCCTCTTAATTTTGTCCATTCAAGTTTTGCATTCCGCAAATCTGCCCCAAAAAAGTTTGCTTTACGCAGGTCTGCTCCATTTAAATTTGCTCCTCTCAAGTCAGCTCGTTTAAGTTTTGCATATTTCAAGTCGGATCCGCTCAAATTTACTCCTCGTAAATCTGCCCCATTTAAGTTTGCCCCACTCAGGTTAACTCCTGCCACATTACCATTTGATAGATTGGAATCAGCCAAGTTGGCATTTTTTAGATTTGCCTTAAACAAATTTGCACCACTCAGATCAGCTTGACTAAGATTTGCTGACTTCAGGTTTNTNCCACTAAGATCAACCCCACTTAAAATACATTTNGGGCAACGACCTAGTGCAATAAGTTTTTTCACAGCATTATNTCCAAATGCATTACAACCGGTGTTGTCTTCACCCCAGGGGGTCTTTGTCTTACACAAAATAGCGACTTTCAGGCTTTCTTTTGAAAATTTGGCGCTCACAATGTTAGCATCACTAAATTTTGTACCACTAAGATCCGCCCACTTTAGATTCACATCTCGCAAGTCAGCCCCACTAAAATTTGCTCCGCTTAAATTTGCTCCGCTTAAGTCTGCCCTGCTGAGATATGTAGACTTGAGACTTGCGTTTCGCAGATCTGCCCTGCGCATATTTGCACCACTTAGATTTGCCTCATTCAAATTAGCACTAACCATTATCGCATTATTCAAGTTCACATTGACAAGTTGTGCTTCAGCAAGGTTTGCTCCACTCAGGTCTGCTCGACTCAAATCTGCCCCACTTAGGTCTGCCCATTTCAAGTACGCTGTTTTTAAATCGACACCGCTAAGAACACACTTGGGACAACTCCCAAACTCTAATAATTTTTTAACTAAATCAATGCCGAATGAGTAGGAAGAGAAACAGACTGTGAGTAGCGTAGAAATAAGAAGTGTCGAAATAAATTTCTTCATAGCCTTTTCCCAAGCTTGCTCTTCGGGGTAATAGTATTTGGAAAGCAACCTGCCATCCCTTTCTATTTTTCCAAAGAAGTGAAAAAAAAAACAATCAAAACATGCTAAAATAAATTATCTCAAATAAAAATTTTACTTTATAGGCTTTAAGTCATGCCAATTACTATTTATCACAATCCAAAATGCTCTAAATCCAGACAAACTTTAGAACTATTAGTCAAACAAGGTATCAAACCCCTTATCAAGGAATATCTTAAAATCCCGCCCACTGCAGATACAATTAAAGAAATTTTAAATAAATTGGGTTATAGACCACGAGATTTGATGCGTAAGAAAGAGGACGCCTACGCCGAGCACAACCTAGACAACCCGGCTCTGTCTGATGATGATTTGGTCGGGTTAATGGTCAAGCACCCTATTCTAATTGAACGCCCAATAGTACTAGCTAACGAAAAAGCTGCTATCGGACGTCCCCCAGAAAAAGTCTTAGAAATTTTTTAATCAAAATTCAAAATCAAAAAAAACTAATCTAATCGGTTTTTACAGGATGCCAAGTTAAAAAAAGAAAAAACAACTACAACTCTAAAGGCAAATATAACCATTTTAAAAATCCAGACCCAACGCTAATTATAGGCAGCATTGAGAAAGCTACTACTTCTCAATCAACACACGGCATGAGAGAAAAAATAAACAAAAAAACCTATACCGAAAGCAACCTCCTCTAAATTCCCTACTTAGTTAGAAGGTGCTCCACCATCATTTTTTTGTTCAGACTTTGAATCAGTCTTATCTTTTCCGTATTTACCGTAGTCGTAATCACAACCGAGTGATACAAACAAAGTCAGGGCAACGATAAAAATCATTAATATTTTCACAGAAAAAACTCCATTGAAATTAATAATATTCTAAATATACATTTAACCCCATCAATCAATCAACAAATATTACACACAGAGAAATCTCTCTTTAAAAAAAAGAATACACCCAACTCTTTAATCGAAAAAATAAAATTTAGATGAAAATAAATTGTGTGCTTCTGGAAAATAATGTAACATGCCTTTTTTCTTCTATATCACCTTAGACACACAACTATCCCCATATTAATAAGAATTCTATCCTGACACTTACAAACAAGGACTCACTGTGATTAAAAAAAATAAAGTTGTAAGCATTGCCTATTGTTTAAAGAACACAAAAGGCGAAGAACTAGATCAAGCTGGCGCAGACAAACCGTTAGAATATCTCCATGGCTGTGGAAACATTGTCCCAGGCTTAGAAAATGCCCTAGATGGGCTAAAAGTTGGAAATAAAAAAGATGTGACCGTAAAACCTGAAGATGGGTACGGAGAAATTTTGACTGACCTTAAAATGGAAGTAGAGCGTCAAGCGTTTCCAACTGACCAGAAAATTGATCCAGGAATGCAGTTTATGGGCGAACTCAAGGACGGGAAGAAACACCCGTTCAACGTAGTCGAAGTAAAGGATGGTAAAGTACGCGTTGATGGCAATCACCCGCTAGCGGGACAAACTCTCCAATTTTCTGTAGAAATTATAAAAATTAGAGACGCTACATCTGAGGAACTAAAGCATGGCCATGCCCATGGTGAAGGCGGTCATCACCATTAATAAGCCTTCAAAACATCTGGTTATTTTCCAGCTAAAGAATACTAAGGTGTTACCTTGAAGATACATTTATTTTTCTCCGAAAATAAATGCGGAACCAATATGCCAAGCGAATGATAAAAAAACTACTACGATACCAAAGAAGACCAATCGTCGATTAATTTTTTCTCGACGCTCATTTTCTTCAGTCTCTAACTGTTTTGAGTCGACCATCTTTCAATATCTCTAAACCAGCAAATCCCCTNTTGACCAACAAAACCAAATCAGTAGATAATANATGAGTAAATTATAAATCAAGTGAGCTTGTTCTCATAAAAAAGTTATGGGTTTTTGGATAAAAATTGCTTTCAAGTTTCTCTGCCTGGCAATCCTTTTTAATTTAATGTTTGTCAATATAGGCTTTACGCAAGCACCCCCCGCTGAAGAAGAAGAGTTCAATGACTTAGGTTTTATCGCCTATGCTAAAGACTATAAAGTAGCTCCTGAATTTGACCATATTATTTTCCGTATCAAGAACCAATCTACACTTACAATCGATAAAATTTACGCTTGGGTGTACCATGTCTCAGAAGACGAAGAAGGGAATCCTCTGGTTTTGAGTTTGGTCAANAACCCGCATAGAGGAGGCGTAATCATAAAGGGTAACCCGCACCGCCCTGGAGATATAGCTGAATGGCGGTTCCCATTATTTAAGGCACTGACTGCAAAAAAAGTTGGAAAGACGTATACCTTGCGCATTTCCCATAAAGGTATCTTCTATACTCAAGTAGAACCTCCCGCCAAACCTCAAAAATAACATTGACAAAAATGATTCAGAACAGTTGTCATCGAAAAATATTTAGTAAAGAACAAAGAAGAGCTTTAGTCTGATGTTTTTGTCAATAAAGAGCGACTTGATATCGACAGTTTATTGCCAGTAACAATAATCGTTTATTCTAAGTGAACAAATGATATCAAGCATGATTCCGAAGCATAAGCTCTTTGGGATGTGGATTCAGGTATACCTGGNCAAGTAAACATTCAATATTGTGTTTTTTTACTTGATAGCAAATTAACGTTACGGGANCAACTAGAGGAAGAAATTCTCTACCATAGTTCTCAATGACTGACAAAATATTCTTTTTTTCTTCTTTTGTGAGAACTTGCTTTAATAACCTTACTATTTGAAGTAACACCACCATATTTTTCTTCGGAGTAGATTTATAGCTCAGTGCTTCCATGAATAATTTACTATAGCGAGAGCAAACCTCTGCCTTTTTTATTTTTTTCGAACTAGCTACCAATTGCTCCATAGCATCGCACTTTTTTCTGCTATGAGACAAAATTAAAAATTTGTGACTTGCATGGAACCTAACTAAAGAGCTAATAGAGAAAGAATTCTTAANCAGAGATTGAAGCCTGTGGAAGCAAAAAATTCTNACAATAAAGTTTTCACGGGTNGCCTGATCGTGCAACCTTCCTTCATCTTCAACAGGGACTAATGGAAAAGCCTTAATAAATGAACTCGCAAACATTCCAGACCCTTGCCTCATCCTGCTACTGCTAAACTCAGAATAAATTGGAACTTTTCCTATTCCACATGAAGGCGAATCACTCTTAAACACATAACCACAAATACTTTCCTTTCTAAGTTCACTGATTCTACCTTTNTTGTAACGAGTCATCTTTTTTGTCCAGTCAGTCCGACTCCCCTTACTTATCATTTTCTGTTTTTCCAANGTTCCATAAAGAGAAACAGTTTCTCTAGGAACNCTCATTCCAGCATCAACCTCAGGGCAAATAGACACACAATCAAAACAAGAACCCAAGACCTCTAGAACATACCGGTCTTGCTTGTGGTCTCCATTCCATCGCACTTTCTCCCCTAACAGGCAACTACTCACACCGATTTTAATTTTTTCTTCTAATAACCCCATTAACTCCCCTTGCTTAACCAAGCGGTTTAAACGTATTGAATAGTTTTAGCATAAGCCAAATATAATAATTTTATTTGTTTAGCCTTCCACCATTTACACATTTACCCAAGATAAAACCGGTGTCTTTAAACCAAAGTTTATTTATCTCTTAAACTAAACGACGATCAAAGTTTTGCTGTAAATTTAAGCATCCAACATATATTGCGATCTATATTTAAGCGTTATTGCTTCTCATTAAAGTTTAATCGTGGCTAAGTTTATTGTTTTATTGAGTTTATTGTTATTTTTTAAGTTGGCATAAAAATTGAAAGTAACTTCTGTAAAGGTGATTGGGTTTTCTAAATATTAAGAAAAGGTCATGGCGCATGAAAGAAAAATTAGTCTTGGTTGGAAATGGCATGGCGGGTATTCGCACACTAGAAGAGTTGATTAATATTGCTCCTGACTTATACGATATCACCGTATTTGGAAATGAACCCTGCGGAAACTATAACCGAATTCTATTATCCCCCGTGTTGGCAGGAGAAAAAAATATTGAAGACATTATGCTAAATGAAAAGTCCTGGTANGAAGAAAACGGCATAAAACTTTATACAGATAAGATGGTAGTTAAGGTTGATCGCCGCAACCGCGAGGTGGTTTCGGAAGACGGCACTACGGAAAAGTACGACCGACTGCTACTTGCCACGGGTTCGGACCCAATTATTCTCCCTATCCCAGGAAATGACCTCAAGGGCGTAGTTAGTTTTCGCAACATTCGTGATGTGCATACGATGCTTGAGATCTCTGCAACACACAAACAAGCCTTAGTAATCGGAGGCGGTCTTCTGGGTCTGGAAGCAGCCAACGCCCTTAAACAACAAGGGATGTACGTTACCGTCGTCCACCTTGTCGATTCTCTGATGGAACGGCAGCTCGATTCAGAGGCTGCAGACATGTTAAAGCGTGACCTCGAAAAACGCGGCATTCAGTTTTTAATGGAAACCTCGACTGAGGCTATTCTTGGGGAAGAAAAAGTAAGGGGAGTACGCTTCAAAGGAGGATTGGAAATCGCAGCGGATCTAGTTGTTATGGCTGTGGGGATTCGCCCTAATATTAGTTTGGCTAAAGATGCCAACATTTACTGCGAACGCGGGATAGTGGTCAACGATACTATGCAATCCTACGACGGAAGAATATATGCCGTTGGCGAATGTGTTCAGCATAAAGGCCAAGTTTATGGATTGGTGGCTCCTCTGTTCAATCAAGCTAAGGTATGCGCTAACCAATTAGCCCAGTTGGGTCATACCTATTATAAAGGATCCGTCACATTTGCTAAGTTGAAGGTTACAGGCATTGACTTATTTTCAACGGGAGATTTTATTGGCGATAAAACAACAGAGAGCATCGTCATGAAAGACATTGCAAAAGGAGTTTATAAAAAAATTATATTGAAAAAAAATCGTATTCTTGGGGCCGTCATGTTTGGAGATACAACAAATGGCTCCTGGTACTATGAACTATTGAGAGACCAAACTGATATCAGCCACATGCGTGACCAACTGCTTTATGGGCAATCCCATTTGGGTGATGCCGGGCGTGGTGGAGCCAAGTCAGTGGCAGAAATGGAAGACAGTTCAGAAGTATGCGGCTGTAACGGTGTGCGTAAGGGAGACATAGTAAAAGCAATCACCTCTAAGGGATTGTTCACCTTGGACGAAGTTCGCTGCGACACCAAAGCCTCCGCTTCCTGCGGATCTTGCACGGGTCTTGTCGAACAGATTCTTGCCTTTACGTTAGGTGGTGATTACTCAGAATCTCCGAAAGTAAAACCTCTTTGCAAGTGCACCGACTACACCCACGATGAAATTCGACAAACTATAAAAAACAAAAAAATTCTTAGCATCCATGCTGTCATGGATTACTTGGAATACAACACACCGGATGGATGCCATGTTTGCCGACCAGCCATAAACTACTACTTGCTCTGTGCATCGCCTGGAGAGGTGCTAGATGATCCGCGGTCCCGGTTTGTTAACGAACGTGTACACGCCAATATTCAGCAAGATGGAACCTATTCTGTGATTCCGCGTATTTGGGGTGGCGTAGCAACAGCTGGAGAGTTGCGAGCTATCGCAAGCGTTGCAGAAAAGTTTTCGGTCTCTACGATCAAAATTACTGGTGGGCAACGCATTGGACTCTNCGGAATTAAAAAAGAAGATCTTCCCCGGGTTTGGGAAGAGTTGAACAAAGCAGGTCTCGTTTCGGGTTATGCCTATGGCAAATCCTTACGCACGGTTAAAACCTGCGTGGGTAAGGAATGGTGTCGCTTTGGCACCCAACTGGCCATCAAGATGGGAATTCGGTTGGAAAAACTGATTTGGGGTTCNTGGATGCCTCACAAATTTAAAATGGCCGTGTCTGGTTGCCCACGTAACTGCGCTGAGGCTACCATTAAGGACCTTGGCATTGTTGCAGTAGATTCTGGATGGGAGCTACACGTCGGAGGAAATGCTGGTATTAAGGTTCGCGCCACTGACCTCCTCTGCAAAGTAGATACGGAAGACGAAGTACTTGAGTACGGCTGCGCTTACATTCAGCTATACCGTGAGGAAGCTAATTATGGAGAACGAACTGCTCCTTGGATGGAGCGAACAGGTTTTTCTTATGTAAAACAGTCAGTGGTAGAGAACGCAGAAAACCGTAAGGCCCTGTTTGAACGTTTCAAAGAATCACAGAAACATTCTCAGGGAGATCCATGGGCTAAGCGCACCGGCAGTGATGGAATCGAACAACACGAATTCGTTCTGGTGGAAGGGAGCGCATCACATGGATGACTGGNTAAAGGTATGTAACTTAGAAGATATTCCGCCNTTGGGAACAAGGGTGGTTCGTAATGATGGCAATGATATTGCGTTGTTCCGTACTAATCAGAATGAGGTATTCGCACTGCGCGATCGCTGTCCTCATAAGAAGGGGCCTCTTTCGCAAGGCATCGTACACGGCAAGCGAGTCACCTGCCCCTTGCATAACTTCGTCATAGATCTAACTGATGGTAAGGCAATTGCCCCAGATGAGGGTTGTACNGCCGTTTATCCGGTTAAGGTTGAAGGAAGTAGCATCCTGATTATTTTTCAAGAACGCACTAATCCAGAATAATAAAAATTATTTAAATATTTTTATGAGTATTTTTAAAAGGAGTGTTTGTCATGTTTAAAAGTGAAATGCAAAAAATAGCAGACTCCTCCGTGAAGAAGGTTGAGTTCATGAAAAAGTCCCCTTTAGGCTACCTTCTCTTGTCTGCACTAGCCGGAATCTATCTCGGGTTTGGCATAACTTTGATTTTTTCAATTGGTGGCCCGATTGCTGCTGCAGGTGGAGGAGGATATTTAAAACTAGTCATGGGCGCCTCTTTTGGTGTTGCGCTAAGCCTGGTCATATTTGCTGGGTCAGAATTGTTTACTGGAAATAATATGATTTTTGCGATTAGCCGGCTAGCAAAGCGAGTGGGCATAGGACCCATTNTCATGTTGTTCACCATGTGTTTTATAGGCAATTTAATCGGTTCGATATTTCTCGGTTGGTTGGTCGTCGAAGGTGGCAGTTTAACCGAAGCTGCACAAGTTTTAGTTCTTAAAGCCGCAGGAATGAAAATGTCTCTNAGTGCAAAGGAAGCTTTTNTAAGAGGAATATTATGCAATTGGCTGGTTTGTTTAGCGGTATGGATTTCTTTGCGNACACAGAGCGAAACCGCCAAACTGATCATGATTTTCTGGTGCCTGTTTGCTTTCATTGGCAGTGGATTCGAACACAGTATCGCGAACCAAAGCCTTTTGGGTATGGCGATGTTTCTGCCACATGGCGTAGAAATTTCCCTTTCAGGGTTCATCCATAACCAGATATTTGTCACACTTGGTAATTTGGTGGGAGGAGGTGCTTTTGTGGGCATGGTGTACTGGTTAGCCACACCAAGTTTAAGAATAGAGGCAGGAGCCACGCTGGAGGGCAAAGCAATGACGGATGTAAAAAATAATTGAGGTGTCAGTCATTGAGGGATATTTCGATGATTTAACTTGGGGAAGATAAGTTTTGGAAGGTCCCGCATGGTTTTTCCCTTGCTAATTACCCAAGGAGAAAAAGCTTAAAGAAGAGGCCCGAAGTTTATTTATTGCTCAAATAAAGTGCAATTTATTTTTATAAAAAAATATTTTTTTGAAAGTTAAATTATTTACTTCGAATAAATTCTTATAAATCAATAGGTTTTAATAAAGAAATGTGAAGATGCTCTGTTCGGCACAATTTTTGGATATGGAAGACTATTGAGAACAGTATTCAGAGCGTTTTTCAACATGAGGTCCACCAGTTAGGTATTTCTAATCTTGTTTTGAACAAACCATTTAATAGGGAAGTAAGTTATGAAAAAAGTAGAAGCCATCATCAAACCATTCAAACTGGACGAAGTTAAGGACAAGCTAAATGAGCTAGGGATCCAGGGAATTACAGTGACCGAAGTCAAGGGATTTGGACGCCAAAAAGGTCATACGGAACTATATCGTGGTGCCGAATATGTCGTTGATTTCCTCCCAAAAATTAAAATGGAAATTGTCATCGCCGATGACCGACTGGAAGAAGTGGTAAACGCAATCACTAAGGCCGCACAGACTGGACGAATTGGTGACGGGAAAATCTTTATTAGCAACCTTGAAGATACTATCCGAATTCGCACGGCNGAACGAGGTGAGGACGCTATTTAATTATTTGGATACGTACATTTTCTAAGTTTCTGCAAAAACGCGGAGGCACCATAAATATAATTTAACAATTCAATCTTCTTTAGGAGTTGGGTCCATGCAAATCAACTTTCCAGACGA
>JGI26248J51725_1000470_pt1 | contig 15094 bp, 10 predicted proteins | sample SaaInlV_120m_DNA_2_FD_51725 | JGI IMG/M metagenome (IMG submission 51725) | reverse complement strand
AACGCCATGTCCTCCGATCAACTAAAGGAAGGCTTCGCTCAGGATATTGTCATGATGAAATATACTGGCATTAATCCTGTGGTTGTACATGGAGGCGGACCTCAAATAGGGAAAACTTTGAATGCCCTAGGCATTCCATCTCAGTTTGTCGACGGACAACGAGTTACCAACAAGGATATGATCGACGTAGTTGAAATGGTGCTCGGTGGAAAAGTCAACAAGGAGATCGTTTCCCTTATTAACCAACACGGTGGAAATGCTGTAGGCATTTCAGGAAAAGACGGTGATCTAATCCATGCCAAGAAACATAAACGAGTCAAACACTCTCCAGAAACAGACCGACCAGAAATTATCGACATGGGGCTGGTTGGCGAAATCACCAAAATAAACCCTAGGATCCTAGAAGTACTTGATCAAAATGAGTTCATACCCGTTATCGCTCCAATAGGCAAGGGGGTAAATGGAGAAACACTTAACATCAACGCAGACTTCGTTGCGACTTCTATCGCATCTGCATTGCACGCCGAAAAACTTGTACTGATGACAGACACCGAAGGGGTTCAGAGAAAAAACGGCAACCTGATATCGGAACTCACTCGAAAAGAAGCTAATAAGCTAGTCAAGTCAGGAGTCATACGTGATGGAATGCTACCCAAAGTAACATGCTGCCTTGACTCATTAAAATCAGGTGTCCCAAAAACTCACATCATCGATGGGCGCATCAAACACGCACTCCTCTTAGAGTTATTCACCGAGGAAGGAATAGGAACCCAGATTGTTGAATAATGTTCTTTTAAAAAGAATCACAATTTTTAAAAAATGCATATAAAATAATTTATCCTATAATTAAAAACCGTAATAATTAAGAATTTTCAAGATTATTGATAACTGAATATCCTCTTGATAGTTTCTCTAACAAAACTTCGCTCACTTAACTAAACAAACAGATCTATGGTTCCCGCACTCGATGAAAGAAGCCAATCAATACTATTAGAACTTATTCAGGATCATATAGAAAAAGCCGAACCGGTTGGTTCCCGTTCCCTCGCTAAAAGTCACTTCAACAAACTAAGTCCCGCAACAATTCGAAACGTGATGTCCGATCTTGAAGAGATGGGATACTTACATCAGCCTCACAGGTCAGCGGGAAGAATTCCAACTGATCAAGGGTATCGATTTTTTGTAAATCATATTACAGGTTTTCCCAACCTGGAAAATCTAAACGTTTTACCTGACGACGATGAACCCATATCCACAAATCAAAGTTTTGATGAGGTTTTGGAAACCGCATGCAGTCAAGTATCCGAAAGTTCTCATCAAACAGGACTCGTAATGCTACCAACCTTTTCAAACACTCGCTTCCACCACATTCAATTCACAAAAGTCGGGTTACGGGAAGTTCTCGCTGTTTTTTATTCAGAACTAGGAGTAATTCAAAATAAAATAATCCCAATTGAAAAAGAGGTAACGCAGGAACAACTAACATCTATATCAAAATATCTTAACGAAGAGTTTAGTGGAAAAACCATAAAGGCAATTCGTGCTGATTTGATGCGTCGCATCAGAAGTGAAAAAGAACATTATAATCAGCTAACTAATCAGGCCATGGAACTTTCTAAGAAGGTTTTCAATGAAGAAAATGAAAATGAGACCCTACTGGTCGAGGGAAAGTTGAACATCTTTAATCAACCTGAATTCACTGTAGACCTTGAAAAAATAAAAACCTTATTTAAAACGCTTGAAGAAAAAACTAAACTGATTAAGCTATTAGACTCGTGTCTTCAGCAGGATGGGTTGACTGTTCTTATTGGCACGGAAAACAGCGATGAAGAAATGAGTGGATGCAGTTTAATTGCTAACAATTACAGCTTAGGTGAGGATAAAATGGGAACAATCGCAGTATTTGGTCCAAAACGCATGGACTATAAAAATATAATTTCAGTTGTCAACCACACCGCTAAAAAAGTTTCCAAACTATTATCAGAAAGAAAAATGGAGTACAAAAAAATTATATGAGCAAGAAAAAGAAAAAGCCAGTCGTTGCCAATGAAAGTATTGAAATTGAACCAGAGATCGTATCTGAGGTGTCAATTGACGAGAATGGAACAGAAGAAGAGGATGATCTAGTTGAACTTGATCCTGTAAAAATTCTTGAAAAAGATCTACTGGACGTAAAAAATGAATTAACAGAGCAAAAAGACAAGTTTGTCCGTCTTCAAGCTGAAACAGATAATTTTCGTAAGAGACTATCTCGGGAGAAAGAAGAATTTTCCCAGTATGCAAATGAGCGTTTGTTTAAGGAGTTACTCCCTATTTTTGATAACTTCGAGCGCGCGCTTGAGGATCCTTCTAGTGACATCAAAAGTTTTAAAGAAGGTCTCGAAATGATACTCAAGCAATTTAGTTCTTTCCTAGAAAAAGAGAAAGTCGAACCGATTGAGGCTATTGGAAAAAAATTTAACCCAATGATCCATGAAGTATTAACTAGCGAAGAATCTAGTGAAAACGAAGAAAATACTATTATCAGTCAATTTGTTAAAGGGTACACGATCAATAATCGAGTCATCCGACCGTCACAGGTTGTAATATCTAAAAAACCATCAGTCGAGTTGGAGGAAGTGTTAACTGAAGAGTCAGATGAATCCCCTGATAAAAAAGAAAGCCCAACTGATTAATTTTTTCAAAATTCCATCTCGCCAAAAACCCCACAAAAGTTAATTTGGTATTTCACTCTCATTAAAGCCACAAACGATTATCTTATATGCCCGAACTACCAGAAGTAGAAACTTTAAAACGGGCACTCGCACCTCTGGTTCTTAATAAACGTCTACAGGAACTTACTTTCTTAAGAAAAAATCTTCGCTTTCCTATTCCCTTAACAAAAATTCATAAAGGCTTACTAAATCAAACCGTATCCAAACTTACAAGAAAAGGGAAATATATTCTCCTGCATGTGCCCAAGGGAGCACTATTAATTCATCTAGGGATGAGTGGAAGGTTCACTCAAGCACCCTCAATGGAAAAAGTTGAAAAACATACACATGCAATCTTTAAATTTGATTCAGATGTATACCTTCACTATATTGATCCTCGTCGTTTTGGCTGTCTGCTCTGGGTGCCCAATGGTCAAGGACATCCTCTTTTGAATAGAATAGGACCAGACCCTCTAGGGAAAGAAATAACTGCTACCAAAATAAAGCTGGTGGCCCAAAAATGCAAAAAGATTTCTATTAAAAACTTCCTGATGGATTCTAAACGTATCGCTGGAGTAGGTAATATATATGCTTGTGAAACCCTATTTGCTGCAAAAATTTCTCCAAAAAAAATCGCACGGGGAATCAATTCTTCTCAGTGGGCTCTAATATTATCGAACCTCCGTGGTATCTTGCAAAAAAGTATTGCCGCAGGAGGCACCACCCTTCGAGATTTTCATAGTACCGACGGAAAACAAGGTTACTATAAATTTAGCCTCGCAGTTTATGGGAAAGAAAGCGAGCCATGTCTTGTGTGCGGCGAACCCATCAAAAGAATTATTCAATCTGCACGCTCAACATTTTACTGCAAGAGATGTCAGAAATTCTAAAACACCTCTCTCTTGCTTCCATCACCTAAGAATTCTAAAATAGGTTCCTAAGTTCAATATAAAAATTAATTCACATGTCACTCTCCATTGGTCTCGTAACGCTAAACGCCAAATTTATTCATTCTTCATTGAGTATTCGCTACCTACGTAACGTTACCAAAAATGAAGGATTTGAAAATGTATGGATCCAAGAATTTGTAATCAGTCAACCCATATGGAAAATCGCAGTAGAAGTTCTAACTAAAAAACCTGATATTTTGGGAATCAGCATATACATATGGAACCGGAGACAATCTTTCGAACTTATTGAACGTCTAAAAAAACAAGACCCTTCAATAAGAATTGTAATCGGAGGTCCTGAAGTATCTTTTGACATGACTTCAACAGACCAGTACACAGTTATCGCTGGGGAAGGTGAAAAAAAATGGATTGAATTTCTTGAACACTTTCAAAAGAAAACTCTTCCAACTAATGAGACTCTAAAAGGCTGGGAATCTTTTGGGGAAAGCCTCCCAAAACTTACCCCCGCATACATAAAAGAGGATCTGACTCATCTTAAGAATCGTCTGGTTTATCTAGAAACCTCGCGAGGTTGCCCATACCTCTGTTCCTTTTGTATTTCTGCATTGGATAAGACTGTTCGCTTTTTTGATGACCGTACGATACATCAACAAATCAACTTATTAATAAAAGGAGGGGTCACAAAAATAAAGTTCGTTGACCGTACATTTAACCTTAAACCTTCTCACATGAAGGAACTAATAAGTTGGTTGTTAAAGTTTGAAGGCGTAGCGTTTCATTTTGAAGTAGTAGGTGATCTTTTGACTAACGATCTACTTGATTTTTTAGAAACAGTGCCGACGGGCATGTTCCAATTTGAGTTAGGGGTCCAGACAACAGATCAATCTTCACAAGAAAAAATCAAGCGAAAACAAAATAACAAAAAACTGTTTTCCGCGATAGAACGCCTAATAAATTTAAATATAATCCATGTTCACTGTGACCTCATTTTTGGTCTTCCAGGTGAAACGTTAGATGATATTCTAAAATCATTTGAAGAGGTCTGTGTGTTACTGCCTCATGAATTGCAGTTAGGATTTTTAAAGTTTCTACCAGGGGCACCCATAAAGAAAATGATTACTGAGTATGGATATAAATATCAATCAACACCACCTTATGAGTTTATTTCAAACAACAATCTTTCCGCTTCTCAATTAAATTATTTAAAAAAATTTGAGGAGGTATTTGATATATTTTACAACTCAAAGCGATTCCGCTTTACGGTTCATCATCTATTTAAAAAACTATCCGCCGTTAAAATTTTCAACTTACTTCTTGAGCACATGGAGTCTAATAATTTATTCAATCAACCTCACTCTCTAAACGCACAATACAAAATAATTCATGACACCTTTACCCTAAACAAAAACCAGACTGCTTTAGATATTTTGCGTTTGGACTATTTGTATGCCCAGCGAGTTTATCGGTTACCCCGGTTTCTGGAAATTGAGGGAGCAAGGCAAAAAACCTGGCCAGGTGATAAAAAAACTCCACTTGTACCTTTTTTACACACAATTCAAATTGATAAAGGGAAAGCAGAAATCAAACCTGCTGCCTCTCTGCAGTTTTGTGCCGTAGTCCATGCGGTTGAGTCATCTGGCTACCTAAATCCACCGAGTCTCAATTGGGTTTCCTGATTCAAATGAAATAATTTGTTTAAAATTTCGGTCTAACATTATAAGATGAAAAATCCGACTCGTTTTCACTTCACTGAATTAGATTTTTTTTCTTTACCGACACTAAGGAGCTCACCATGACAGATGAGGTTAAACCCGCTTTAAATCGTAAAAGCCGTGTCATCACTCAAGGTGACAGGCGCTCCCCTAACCGTGCCATGCTTCGTGCGGTTGGCTTCAACGACAATGATTTCAATAAACCTATTATTGGCATAGCAAACGGTCAAAGCGATGTAACTCCTTGCAATGCGGGTCTTGGAAAGTTAGCTGATGTGGCAAAATCAGAAATCAAACGATCGAATGGCATGCCACAAATGTTTGGCACNATTACAGTCAGTGACGGGATATCCATGGGCACGGAAGGAATGAAATGTTCTTTGGTNAGCCGCGAAGTNATCGCAGACTCCATTGAAGCGGTTTGTCGTGGCGCTAATATGGATGCAGTCATTTGCGTAGGTGGATGTGACAAAAATATGCCGGGCGCCCTCATCGCCATGGCTCGGCTAGACATCCCAAGTATTTTTGTTTATGGGGGAACTATTAAACCTGGGCATCTTGATGGGAAAGACCTAACGGTTGTCAGTTCATTTGAAGCTGTTGGACAGCATAGTGCTGGTTCTATTAATCATGATCAACTTACCGACATAGAAAAAAATGCGTGCCCAGGNTTTGGTTCTTGCGGGGGAATGTACACTGCAAACACTATGTCTTCAGCAATTGAAGCAATGGGCATGAGNCTCCCCTATAGCTCTACAATGTCAAACGAAGANAAGGAAAAAGAANTGAACGCCCAAAAAAGTGCTCAAGCCCTTTTCCCTATGTTAGAAAAAAANATCACACCAAAAGACATTCTTACAAGGAAAGCTTTTGAAAATGCAATATCAGTTGTTATGGCAGTAGGTGGATCNACAAACGCTGTTTTACACNTTCTTGCTATCTCCAGTTATATGAACGTAGATTTAACAATTGATGANTTTGAAATAATTAGAAAAAGAGTTCCTCATTTTTGTGANCTTAAACCATCTGGCCAATTTGTTACTGTAGACCTTCATCGAGCTGGAGGCATTCCACAAGTAATGAAAATTTTACTAAACAAGGGTCTTTTGCATGGAGACTGTATGACGGTCACAGGAGAAACTGTATCGGTAAACCTCAAAGATGTTTCCAACCAAGCTAATCCAAGCCAAAAAATAATTCTCCCAATTGAAAAACCACTTTCTCCTGAGGGTCACTTGGTCATTCTAAAAGGCAATATAAGCCCGGAGGGTTCTGTTGCCAAAGTTTCAGGAATCCAAACCAAAAAAATTGAAGGCCCTGCACGGGTTTTTAATTCTGAAGAAGAATGCCTAGATGCAATCATTAACGACAAAATTATTGATGGGGATATTGTAGTCATACGTTACGAAGGACCTAAAGGAGGTCCCGGGATGAGAGAAATGCTAGCGCCAACGTCAGCACTTGTCGGCAAAGGACTCGGAGACAAGGTCGGCCTCATCACGGATGGCAGATTTTCTGGAGGTACCCATGGGCTTGTTGTGGGTCATGTGGCTCCAGAAGCACAGGTAGGTGGAGTTATTGGGATAATTGAAGAAAATGATAAAATAGTTATAGATATAGAAAACCGCGTACTTGATGCAATACTTTCTGATGAAGAAATCAAACTTCGAAAAGAAAAATGGAAACCGAATGCACCAAAATACAAGAAAGGGGTTTTAGCAAAATACGAGAAACTGGTTTCCTCTGCATCAATTGGCGCTATTACTGATGAGTGAAATACCAAAACTTCCAGAACGTCTACTTCATGACAATGGTAAGTTCAACCTGTACTACCTCAACGAAATATATAAGACGTTAGCGTATAAAGTTTCCACTCAATTATCTAGCGAATTACAAGAAGAAATTGTGATTACGTCTGGAATATGGGGTGGACAATATCTAATTGCAAATGACGAGGGGAAGGCACAAACCAATATTATCAGACTGTACTGCCTTGTTAACTTACCTCAAAATACCCCTCTTGATAAGAAAGAAAACTTTGAACGTCTTATGGTCGCTTACCATCAGAATATCAGTCATAGTTTCGCAGGTTATGGCTTTCATTTTGTTGACCCACGCTGGGGAGACCCCATTCCATATACAAATAAAAAACGCCCTACAACAGTACTTCAAATGTGGGAAAAAGACAGAAAGGTGAATTTTCTACGAGCATTTTATGTTTGGAACAATGCTCCATGGGAGGATTCTGTTATCTACGATACAATCCGAAACATAAAAGTGATCAAAGAATTATTAGATAAGAGCAAACGTCCTGTCAAAAGGCCAACAGACGAATATAAGTTTCTTCTCCAAGATGTTATTATTATTTTTTACACATTGTACGATGCTTTGACACCAGATTTCCATGAACACGCAGACCCTATCATAAAAACTTTACTGGAAAAATTTCTTGCAGGACTACATGATCCAGAGGAAATCGAAGAGGAATATTTAAATATTTACTCTAACGCGATTGTTCATGGACTTGAAGAGTCTTTGGAGAANCCCTATCAAAAGGAAGGATTAAATATTAAAGATGTCGAAAATTGGCCGGTGGATAAAATTAATTGGGTNCCTCAAGAGTTAAAAGAAAACGTTGGCCGTTCACTCACTGANAGATTTAACAACTTCAAANCAAACCTTAAAAACAAAAGGACCTAACCTCTCCACCTATATCGAACTTCAAAAGCACCTATAATCGAAGAAGTATCCAGTTTGAAATCCCCTTTTGACCATTGCGTTCACGATTACCGCCATTCCACACGGCAATAGCCATAACGATTGGATATCTAAATTGAATATCTGCATTATCAGAATTCACTAAAGTTCTCTTGAAGACCACGCGCCAAGTCTTATTCTGCCATGCGCCACGACCTAAAACATCTTGCTCGTCCTGAGTGGTAAGAGTACTGAAACCAGCCGCTGTTAAATCCTCAACTGAAGATCGACGAATGTTATTGGGAGTCGAAATTTTTGGTCCCCTATATCTATCTCGAGATTCTGGAAGCAAAGAAGCTTCCCAAATTGCTCTCCATTGCCAAATGTTAACAATTTCGTTTTCACTTCCCATTGTAATCAAAGGAACNTCCTTACCAGGATGCAGGGGAAACATAATTGCGGCTTGGTCCGTATGAGTAGCTGACACCTCAATTTTATTTTCCATAGTCGTATCGTTCCACTCTAATAAAATGGCNATTTCAGAATCATTCTGAACTGCTGATATGTTGACNGCTTTAGTAGAAGGATCGGGCCATTTAGGATTTGTTATCATTTGGGGGCCCAGTTCGATGGTTTTTTTTTGAAAACGACCAGAGTCTGCCCAAAAAGGATCATTTGGATCCATTGGTATCCGGCTTGAAATTTTGACAACATCTACCGCTAATTCACACTCACCCGTTTCCACACAATATTCCATTGAGTTCGAACCACAGCCTGAGACAAAGGTATAACCATCCCAAACAACATCAGTACAAAGAAAAAACAAAAAGTATAACTTTTTGATCGTTTCATAAGCATCAATTTGAAAAAAAATAATCTGTAAAGGTGTCAGAATTCGTGGACTAGCTGTTGCAAGCTAATTTCTAAGTCGGAACTATAGGGGCCAACGAGAACAAAATTAAGTTTTTCAGGAACAAAAATATCACGCGACACCCTCAGAATTTCCAGCGGGGTGATTCTAGAAATTTTTTCTCGTTCCTCCTCAACAGTATACTCGGTGGAGTAAAGGTGGCAAAATCCATAACGGATGATCTGTCTATATGGATCATCCAATTCATAGTCCAAGTCGTATCCATAACGTTGTTTGACTAATTCTAGTTCATCTTCTTCAGTTCCAGTTGAAGTGAATTTCTTGATTTCATTTAAAAGAATTTTTGTCACTTCAAAAACTTTTTCAGAACGAACAGACACGTCAAAATCAACCGTGCCGGTGTCGGGCAAACTTGTTGTTCTACATTCAACCGAATAAACTAGTCCTTTCTCTTCTCGTAAAACTTTTTGCAACCTAGAAGTTACGCCATCGTCAAACAAACGAGAAATCAAAGTCGCAATAAAATAGTCAGGGTGATTATAAGAAACCGCCCTAAAGCATATTTGCAACTGAACTTGGCTATCAGAGTCGTATTGAAACAAGAACGCTGGTTGAAGTTGGGTTTCATTTAAGATTTTATCAAAATGATTCGACCGAGTGAAACCATTCCCAACCAATCTAGAAAAATATTTTTTTGCGCATTCAATAAAACTCTTGTGACCAACACATCCAGCTGCCACCAAAATCATATTATCTGGAGTATAAAACTGTGAGTAGTGCTCCTTTAAAACTTTCACATTTATACTCCTGATACTTTCCTCAGTACCAATCGTAGGTCGAGCTAATCCATCCTCTGGGTACAAAACCTTACAAGCAAGATTATTTATATCAACATCAATTCCCTTCTCATTTAAATCTTCTAAACATTCCTCAAGAATAATCCCACGCTCTAATTCTATCTCTGGAAATATAGGCTCCAAAAAAAACTCAGAGAATAGATTCATTGCGCGATCTATATTGGAGATATGCGGACTAAAACCATAATATGTGTGGTCGCTCATAGTGGAGGCTCTAAGGTCTCTTCCAATAAGTTCAAATTCCCGATTGAGTAAATACGAACTTGGGTATGCCGAATTACCTCTAAAAAGCATGTGCTCAATAAAATGAGAGATGCCATTATTCTGCATATTCTCAAACCTTAAACCTGAACGAACAAACATTGCCATTTCAATGCTATGGATATGTGGTTGTTCAACCACAACCACTGTCATACCATTGGCTAAGTTATCCTTAAAAACCTTTACTTTTTCTATTTTTCCTCTGGTCATTAAATTCATATTTAAAATAAGAGTGTATTAATCATACGGCAAAACTTCTACCTCTCAAACCAAGTTCACTCTTCTACCATAAAAAAGCGGGGAAGCATGCCATTTACTTATCATTAATCCTTAAATTTTCAACACATGAAAAAACTACTCGAACCTTATTGAATCTTTCCCAAGCACCGCCTCGATTTCCTGAATAATCTCATCACAAGGTTTAACCTTGAGGTTTTCCTCAACCGATAGTTTTCTCACTTTATTATTAGGAAATAAGAATTCCACAAAAGTCTCATTACCGCCTTTGTGTTTTTCAAGAATTTTTTTAATTGAATTCAGCGTGTCTTTTTCTAACCCTAGAGTGCGAAATCGTATATGCACCTTACCCTCCCAGTGTTCCTTGGCTTCTTTTAGCAAACAAACTTTTTTAGCGATCACTTTGGGCTGATTCCCGTCAGAGTCAACGGTACCTTGTACTAAAATTGGATCGTTCTCGGATAGAGTGTTCTCGATGACAGCGTAAATTTCAGGCCATAAGATTACCTCTACCGACCCATTTAAATCCTCCAAGGTAACAATAGCCATCTTGTCACCCTTCCTAGTCGTTTTCGGCAAAACTTTATCTGGAATTCCTGCGATACTCACTTCCCTGCCCGTATTATCTTCCAAAATACTCATCGAAGATGCATCCGTAAACCACAACAATTCGTTAGTATATTGTTCAAGCGGGTGACCTGAGATATAAAACCCTATGGTTTCCTTTTCGAACTTCAAGCGCTCGTGGTCACTCCAGTCTTCAGCAATACTTGCGTTCCCCTCCTCTTCTTTTTCCTCCTCAAAAACTTCGAACATACTGCTCTGCCCAAGTTCATGGTCTCTTTGCTTTGCTTGTCCCAATTCTATCGCATTAGGTATGTCCTCAATCATTACGGCCCGATTTTGGTTTAATGAATCACAAGCACCACTTTTAACGAGGCTTTCAACCACCCGCTTATTGACAAGGCGCAAGTCAACACTCTCGCATAATTCTCTTAACGAAGAAAACTGCCCTCTCTTTTCCCGAGATTTAATAATGGAATCAATAGCACTCGACCCAACATTTTTAATCGCACCGAGTCCAAAAATCAAGTGGTTGTCTGCTATGGTAAAATCTTTCATGCTCTCATTTACCGCAGGTGGCATAACCTTAATCTTCATGTCACGACAATCATTGATATATCGGCTGACCTTATCCGTATTATCCATATCGGCCGTAATGAGCGCGCCAAAAAACTGGAGCGGATAATGAGTCTTCAGGTACGCCGTTTGATATGAAACTAGTGCGTAAGCGGTACTATGCGATTTATTAAATCCATATCCGGCAAACTTTTCCATAAGATCAAACACCTTTGTTGCTTTTTTAATATCGATATTTTTCCCCTCGGCGCCAGTAATAAATTTTTCTCTCTGGGCCTCCATTTCTTCGGGTTTCTTCTTCCCCATAGCTCGTCGCAAAAGGTCAGCATCGCCGAGACTAAATCCAGCTAAAATACTGGCTATTCTCATTACCTGTTCTTGGTAGAGAATAACTCCATGAGTTTCTTTGAGAACATCTTTTAATTGGGGCAATTCATATTTCTCCTCAAGCCTGCCATGTTTTCGCTTAATATAATCGTCCACCATTCCACTCTCTAGCGGGCCGGGTCTGTACAGAGCAAGAAGCGCAATGATATCTTCAAAACAATCGGGCTGCATTTTTTTGAGCAAATCACGCATACCAGAACTTTCCAGTTGAAAAACACCTAGCGTACGAGTACTGCAAAGAAGTTTATAAGTCTCCGGGTCGACCATCGGAATCGCTGCAATATTCAAATCCACTCCTAGTGATTCTTTTATAAGACGGAGAGCGTTATCAATTACGGTAAGAGTTTTAAGGCCTAGAAAATCCATTTTTAACAGACCTAGTTTTTCAACGCTCCCCATCGAATACTGAGTTACGACTTCATCCTGGTCTCCCTTACCTTTACTTGGGAATTTATATAAAGGGAGAAAGTTTGTCAGGGGTTTTGANGAAATAACAACACCAGCCGCATGAGTAGAGCAGTGGCGAGGTAGCCCTTCTAAATTTAAAGCAATATCGAGCAGTTCTGTCACTTTTTCATTATCTCTTTTCATGCTCTCAAAGCGTCGCTCTTCTTTAAAAGCATCCTTGAGACAGATATTTAACCGGTTAGGAACCATCTTTGCTATTTTGTCAACTTCTCCATAAGGCATATCTAAAACCCGCCCCACATCTCTTAAAACTCCCTTCGCGTTCATGCTGCCGAACGTGATTATCTGTGCCACGTTCTGACTACCTCCATACTTTTCACTGACATATTTAATAACATCGTCACGCTTGTTCATACAGAAGTCGATGTCAATATCAGGCATGCTGACTCGTTCAGGGTTTAAAAACCGTTCAAAAAGGAGGTCGTACCGAAGTGGGTCAATGTCCGTTATACAAAGAGAATAGGCAACCAGACTTCCTGCAGCAGAACCGCGACCAGGACCCACCGGAATCCCATTTCTTCGAGCGTAACCTATAAAATCCCACACAATTAAGAAATACCCGGGGTATCCCATCCGCTCAATAATATCAAGCTCCTCTTGCAACCTTTTTCTATAAATCGACGGCTCGTAGGTTATGTCATATTGGGTCATCTCGTGAAACCGTTCATCCAATCCTTTATTTGTCTGCTCTATTAAATAAGATTCAAGAGTGTAGTTTTCTGGAACTGGATAATCTGGAAAATTAAGCTTATCAAAATCTAATTCCAACTCACACCGTTCTGCGATTTTCAAAGTGTTTTCTATCGCTTCCGGAGTATCTCGAAACAACTCCGACATTTCCTCGGGTGATTTAAAGTAGTATTCATCGGAGGGATAACGCATGCGATACTGGTCACTCATAGTCTTGCCAGTCTGCAGGCAGAGAAGAATCTCATGAGCATGAAAATCTTCACGGTCCAAATAATGACAATTGTTCGTTGCAACCACAGGTAGAGAAAGTTTATCTCCAATCTTGACTAGTTCATCATTTATTTTTTCTTGATATTCCATTTTATGATTCTGGAGTTCGAGAAAAAAATTATCCTGCCCCATAATGTCCCTGTACTGGCTGGCCATTTTAATGGCACGTGGGATATTCTCCTTATTAATATTGTGGGCAATCTCGCCCCGCCCACAAGAACTCAAAGCAATTAAACCATCCGCATATTCTGCCAATAGTTCTTTGTCAATCCGTGGCTTGTAATAAAAACCCTCCATATATCCGAACGTTACCAACTTAAGAAGGTTTTTGTATCCTTTTTCATTTTGAGCTAAAAGAATGAGATGATAAGAAGCATCTCGGAGGTCGTATTTTTCTTTTTTATCATGACGGCTTTCTGGGGCTACATACACCTCACAACCAATGATGGGTTTCAGCCCATGTTTTTTTGCTCCGTTATAAAACTCAACCGCCCCAAACATATTTCCATGATCAGTCATGGCAACAGCAGGCATCTTGAACTCTGCCGCGCGTCTGAACATGGCATCCTGCCTCAGAGAAGAATCGAGCAAGCTAAAAGAAGTGTGCACGTGCAGATGAACAAAGTTAGACGACTTCATCAGTTCTGTTAAAAGTGAATTGAGTTAGTGAATTTACTGTATCAATTGAGAATTTTGTTTAAAGAAACATACTCCATATCAAGAGCATTCGCCACTGCAGGATGCGTAATGTGGCCATTGAATACATTTAACCCTTTCGCCAGGGCTGGGTTCTCTTGAAAAGCATGATTGAACCCCTTATTCGCTAACTCTAAAGCATAAGGGAAGGTTGCGTTAGTCAACGCAAAGGTTGAAGTACGCGCTACCGCTCCAGGCATGTTAGCTACACAATAGTGAACAATATCATCTACTATGTATATGGGGTCGCTGTGGGTCGTAGGGCGAGAGGTTTCTACTACCCCCCCCTGGTCAATTCCGACATCAACAATTACTGAACCAGGCATCATCAATGAAAGCATTTCTCGGGTGATAAGCTTTGGCGCTCGTGCTCCAGGAATGAGGGTTGCCCCAATAACCAAGTCAGCAGTACGAAGTGATTCGGTAAGATTCACACGATTTGACATCAGCGTTTTTAAACGTCCACCGTAGATATCGTCCAAGTAACGCAATCGACTCAAATTGATATCCAATAATGTCACAGAAGCTCCGGTGCCAATCGCCATTTTAGCAGCATTGGCACCAACAACCCCGCCTCCAATAATTACCACATGCCCAGGATCCACACCCGGAACACCGCCAAGGAGAATGCCTCGTCCTTTATTCTCTCTTTCAAGGTATTTTGAACCCTCGTGAATTGACATCCTCCCCGCGACCTCACTCATCGGGATCAATAGTGGAAGCGCATTATCTGGCAATTGAACAGTCTCATAAGCTATAGCCGTCACCTTCCGGTCGAGAAGTGCGCGAGCCAAATCAGGTGCAGGAGCCAAATGAAGGTAGGTATAAAGAATTTGACCTTCTCTCAAAAGGTCGAACTCCTCTGGTAAAGGCTCTTTGACCTTGATGATCATTTCTGAACGGAAAAAAATATCATTCCTATCTGCAATGTGTGCTCCATGCTTTTCATATAATTGGTTTGAAAGTCCACTCCCCTCGCCAGCCCCATCTTCCACGAGAACTGTATGCCCATCCATGGACAGATCATGCACTCCTGCGGGGGTCAATGAAACACGGTACTCATCTTCTTTAATCTCTTTAGGAACTCCGATAATCATGAAATTCTCCAGAAAAACTCATTTCTTTTTCACAATAATACTGTTTCTGCGAGTTGAGCTCCCAACTATTTCACATGCAAGTGCACATCTACAGCATCTATTCTTTA
>JGI26248J51725_1000466_pt1 | contig 15140 bp, 14 predicted proteins | sample SaaInlV_120m_DNA_2_FD_51725 | JGI IMG/M metagenome (IMG submission 51725) | reverse complement strand
CAGCAGGTATTGTGAAGGGTGATCCGAGTGCGATTCCTGAAGAATACAGGAGGGCAGGTGCTGGTGGTTTTGACAGTATGATCGCTGAAGATTATATACGCGAATCTATGATGTGTCCGACCTGCTACGTTGTTAAGGGTTATGGTAAGGCTGGGGATACTAAAAGCCCCATGCCAGTTATCAACAAGCCTCCTATTAGTTTGAGTCCTGTGGAAGTCAATGCTGTTATTGCATATCTGCAGTCTTATAACGAACCGGGTGATTATTCCGGTGTAACTGTTCCTCTGCCATCAGCTGACGACGGTCCTACCGAAACAGCTGAAGATGAGGGTGAAGAGGCGCCTGTATTTGTGACAGGGTCTGAGCCGATTGATGTGATGATCAATACACTTGGTTGTCCTTTGTGTCATACCATTCCTGGTATCGAGGGTGCTGTTGGCGAACTTGGTCCTAAGTTGCATGAGAAGATCAATGCGCCTAAACGTATCAAGGATAAACGGTATAAAGGCAAGGCCACCAACACCAAGGAGTACGTTAGGGAGTCGATTCTCAATCCCAGTGCATACTTGGTTATGAATGAAGAAGAAAATGAGCTCTACCCAGATGGTTTGATGCCGCAGGGCTTTAAACACCAGTTGTCAGTAGATGCTATTGATAAATTAGTTGATTTTATAAGCCAGACAGAAGGCTAAACGATAGGAGAGGATAGCAATGAACAAATCATTTCTTAGTTTAATCCTGGCGGTTGCGGGTTGGGCTGTGTTTCACAACGGCTTATTTCCTATCTTTACGCCAGAAGTAGCAGGTTGGTTGCAAAACCGATATGTGTACTACCTGCTATTTTGTTTTTATTTAATTTTTGTAAACGTAGGTATGAGGTTGAAGCCACCTATGGCNCTTAGAGCCTTGTATGTATGGCTTTTGGGATATTATTTTTACGACAGTATCCTTACGCCGCATATTCCTTGGACTCTTTTTATCACTTATATGATGCTGTGGACGATTGGAACTTTTCTGTACATCAGTCAAGATCCGACTACTTTTCGAGAGTTTAGGGCTCCCATTGTTAAAACGATTGTCGGGGAGTATAAGCTTGCGCGAATTGTTGTTTTTACGCTTCTACCGCTGCTTGTAGGGTTTGCCACTTGGAATACTCTTTATCCCAGCTTTGCAGAGCCTGTTGAATTAAGGACGGTTCATCCGGCACCACCTTCGACTACCAAGGTGCACGGTAAAACCTATAAGCTAGAGGAGATCGGTAATCCTTTTAGAACCGACGAGCAGGATAATTACAAGGATAGTTTTCCATTTATTGATAAGACCGAGTACATGAAAAATGTAACCGAGGGTGGGACTGTCTTTTTCGAAAATTGTCATTACTGTCATGGTGACCAGTTGAACGGGTTGGGAATGTTCTCTCACGCATTCAACCCAACACCAGCTAACTTTATTGATCCTGGTACAATTGCTATGCTTCAGGAGTCATTCCTGTTCTGGCGTGTATCTAAAGGTGGACCAGGGCTTCCAAATGAATCAACCCCTTGGTCTTCAGCGATGCCTCCTTGGGAAGAGCACCTGACCACAGATGAAATCTGGAAGGTTATTCTTTTCGAATANTGGTACACCGGTTGGCATCCACGAACCTTCGATNCAGAAGGGTCTACAGCTGAGTAAAAAGTTAATAATAAACTGGTTGAATGAATAACCTTAAAATATTAAGTGGGGATTTAATAATGAACATTAAAACTACAACTGGAAAGACGCTGAAGATTCTTCTAGCTCTTTTATTTTCAGTGTCGATTGCGGGCGTTGCCTATGCTGAGGATAGGCAGGCAGACCCNATCCAGCAAGATAAGCTTGAAGCGGGCAAGAAGGTNTATTTCAAGCGCTGTGTGTGGTGTCACGGAGTTGAAGGTGGTGGTGACGGACCNNCNCATGATCGTTTGTTCACTAAACCTAGGAACTTCATCCAGGGAACATTCAAGATCCGATGGACTAACTCCGGTGAGTTACCAAGAGACCAAGACCTTATTAACACGGTCACACATGGTCTTACAGGCTCGGCTATGCCGGCATGGGGTGACTTTTTAAAGGACGATGAAATTGAAGCGGTTGTTCAGTTTGTGAAGAGCCTCGTTCAGGATCGCNAGTTTGATGATGAGGATGAGACCATCGAGGATGTTGTGTCAGAACTGGGATCTAATCCTTGGNNAGCTGAAGGACCTTATTACCATGGCATACCTCAGGAAGCGATTGATGAAGGTAAGAAGATAATGGTAGCTAATAAGTGCTTTGAGTGCCACGGTGGAGAGGGTGCTGGAGACGGTAATCCAACCATGAAGGATGATTGGGGATTTCCAATCGTAGCCGCAAGCTGGAAGGAGTGCTGGAACTTTCGTGGGGCTCGAAGGAATCACTTTGATCCATTTAATGTAGCGCGTACGATTTCAACCGGTTTGAATGGTACGCCTATGCCTAACTTTAGAGATAAAATAAGCATCGAGGACAGATGGAAATTAGCTGCTTTCGTAAACTCCTTATGCCCACGTAAAAAGATTGATAGGTTGACCAATAAGCCTATACCGGATTTTTTGATCAGTGCTAAACATACGGATGGAGAAATTTCTTCAAAGATTTCTGATCCCATGTGGCAAGCCCCTGATCACGATCCGAAAATTATTGATAGAACTGAAGAGCAGGAAAATAATCCAAGAAAGAATTATATTGCTCTCGCAGGCCAGATCACTCGTGGTAATCGAAACTTTGATCCTAAATCAGATAACCTTTGGGTTTCTTCTCGATGGAACGAGAAACAAGGGCTTTTCTATCTTGTAGAGTATGATAATCGATTCCTTTCTAAAGACCCTGAGTACCCTGAGGGTGTTGCTATTCAGTGGCCGGCTAAGCTACAGGATTTATTCGGAGCTGAGAAGCCTTACTTTATCTTTGGTGATAGCAAGAANCCTGTCGATATCTGGAAGGCTAACATGATGCCTGGGGATGATTATAAGGACACTAATGCTCCTAAGGAGGATGGTTATCAGCTTNCTACGACCGTTCAGGAACTCACTGGTAACGGNTTCGANGCTGTTGTTGAAAAAGAGGGTGGCCAAGTTAAGGTGGTTGATTCTATTTTCCAACAGGGACGTGTGAAGGTTATGTTCCAGCGAGCATTGACCACTGAGGGTGAAATGGATGTTCAGATTCCATCCGAACAGTTTATTCCTGTAGNCTTTATGCAGTGGGCTGGATGGGACAAAGAGAAAGATGAGCATCAGGCTATTTCCACTTGGTACTATACGATTTTAGAGCCGCCAGTGGATACAGGTCATATGTTGACAATGTCCTTCATTATGGGTGGAGTTTTTGTTGGATTGCAAGGTTGGCTCGTTTGGATGACCAAGCGAACTCGACAAATGTATGCCGACGGAAAAGTAATTCAAGATGAACGTCCCTTCTAAGGGAATGCAGTAATAAAAAGAGAAAAGCCCGCCTAACGGCGGGCTTTTTTTTTGTCTTTTTAGTTAGATGGAAAAGGTAATTGAATGGTGGGGATTATGCTAATTAGTGTACGGGAAATAAATAAAACAATTTTTTAAAGCAATAGGAGGATGGACTTTAAGCAGGCTCGCCTTTAGTCTCCTCAAGGTCCATGTTTCCTTCAATGATTTCCATGAGGGATAAATTTAAAAATGTTTTCGGTGAGGTATAATCATCGGGATCAACATCTATGGTTGGTGCAGCGCCCTTTTCTAACTGATGAATTCTCTGAGAAATTAGAATACATAGCAGGTAGCGGCTCTTTACTACAGCCATTGCTTGTTCCACTAACTCCATAGTGTCTTTGACTGGCAACGCCATGTATATCCTCCAAGTTTGAAAATCTTAAACCAATAACTTCGTAGCCAATCAATATAATAGTTCTTTACCATTCTGTCAATTAATCTATTGAGTGTTTAATTTGATTTAAAGAAATCTTACTTTGTTATTTCTTCAGACACGCAGATGACCCGCTCGATTTGGGGTTCTGATATTTCCCGATGCAGTACGGCCCGGAACACCCCAGATTCAATTGCGAGCATTTTGATTCCTTGGGTCTCCAGTTTTTCAAGAAATGTGTCCGGATTAAGTGTTGGGTGTTTTAAATTAAAAAAAATGATATTGGTTTTAACCAATTCTGGGTCTAGAGCGATTCCATTTAATCTGGCCAGACCTTTGGCCAGTACTTGTGTTTTGAAATGGTCTTTTTTAAGTTCATCTACTAGATCGTTTAAAGCGATTATTCCAGCAGCGGCCAAGTGGCCGGACTGACGCATGCCACCACCCACCATTTTTCTCCATTTTCGAGCCTTATTAATAAATTTTTTATTTCCACATACTAGGGACCCTACAGGCGCTGAGAGGCCCTTAGACAGGCAGAACATGACGGAATCCACTTCTCTTACTAAATCCTTGACATCAATTTCTAAGGCGACAGCTGCGTTAAAAATGCGCGCTCCATCAACATGTATCTGCAGACCGTATCGTTTTGCTAAATCGCTTGCTTGCTGTATGTACTCTGGCCCGATAGGCGATCCCATACAGTAGTTGTGGGTGTTTTCCAGAGCGATCAGGCGGGTGGGCGGATAATGCAGGTCACTTGTCCGTATTTTTTTTTCAACGGTATCCAGGTTTAGAGTTCCATCGGGTTCATTTGGAATTATGTGTGGATGAATTCCTCCTAGCGCCGCTATACCGCCTACCTCGTTAAGAAAAATATGACTTTGGTCTCCTAGAATAATCTCATCGCCTCGATTACAGTGGGATAGCATGCTAATCAAGTTTCCCATGGTTCCACTGGGAACGAAAACGGCGGATTCTTTTCCCATGCGATCCGCAGCAATTTTTTCAAGACGGTTGACGGTTGGGTCTTCGCCGAAAACATCATCCCCAACTTCTGCCTCGGTCATCGCTTTACGCATATTTTTTGTGGGTTGGGTTAGCGTATCGCTTCTTAGGTCAATAGTATTCAATGGTTATTTTTTAGGAGGTTTAATTTGATTTGTTTTCAATCTTAAAACGTTTGATTCGATAATACGCAATCGATGACAAGAATATGGGTGCCACACATCCGAAAAGAAGAATTTTCCTGATGTCACCATCGTTGAATCTTAACTGGGTCATGACCTGATATTCCTGTTGGATTAACGTGATGAGGAGCACTGTGGTTAATAAAGCGTATCCGATACGTTTTGATCCTTTGCTTTCGTGGTTGACGATAGCAAAAGCGATAAAGCGTAAGCCCAGAAATAATATTCCATTGAGGAACATCAGGTAAACGATAGCATTTTGTTCCAGTGTCAACACGATCACAACTTGTATAGATTTTCGTGGGTGANATTGTATCGCATTATCGATGTAGTAATATTTAATTTAATAAGATTTNGTTTTAATGTAGAAAAATTTATTCTGAGTTTACTAGAGTAACGGCGTCAGATAAATAAGGTGCATTCTTAAATTTAGAGACTGAATACGCCCATCTAGGACAAAATTAATTTTACCTTGGGAGCACTTTTTTTTTTAAAATAGCTAAATACTTTTTTAAATACTTTATATTTGCATATGCTTAAGAAAGAAGTCGGTAATGAATCACTCAGAGGAATGACTGGTTATGGACTTACTAGAGTCTGGACCCAATCATCAGAAGGTATTTCCGGAGTGCTATCCTAAGATTAATAAAAATAAAATGAAGGAATATCTCCCATTGTCCGAAAAGAAAGAGCGGTCAGGTGTTTGAAATTTATAGGCCAATTGTCAAAACAGTGACATTTTTACCGTAATTGTGATCATTTTGAAATAACCCCCTTAGCAGGGAATTAAATTTTAATCTTTTTAAAAACAATGACTTATGTGTTCATTGGTCGAACGCAAACTATTGGCACACTATTTGCTTTGTTTTGTGGAATAAGTCATAAAAAATCATGGTTTTATATCATTTTATTGAATTTGAGAAGTTNGTAGCTATTTTTATGTGATGAAATCTGGTTGGCCTCCTTTTTCTTGGGAGNGAAATTTTTTCTAGCGTCCTCACTTTGTAGTAGACAGAAAAGAGTTCACCAGAAGAAAANATAGGAAAGGTAGTTTGGTTCTTGGTTATATTAAAGAAAGTTTGAGTTAGGAGAAGAATAAATGGCTGAAGAAGAAGCTGGAGAAGAAGGCGGCGAAGGAGCAGAGGAGAAAAAAGGGCTGCCTATTAAGCTTATTTTGATCGTTGTGGGTGTGTTGGCATTAGCAGGTGGTGGATACTTTGCTTATACAAACTTTTTTCAGGAAGAGGCAGTTGAAGAGTCTGCCGAAAAGGATAAGAATGGAGAAGAAGGTGGTGAAGGCGCTGGTGATGAAAATTCAGAAGAATTGCCTCCGGGTGTTGGGGTGATGTTTACCATGGATCCATTCGTTGTTAACCTTGCTGGTAGTAAGGGGAAAAGATTTTTAAAAGTAACCGCAACTTTGGAGTTGAGTTCGCCTGAGGTTAATCCAGAATTTGAGGAAAACCTACAAAAGATTACGGATTCTATTCTCGTTTTATTGAGTAGTAAGAGCTTTGAGGATGTTTATTCGGTTCAAGGTAAGTTTAAATTAAAAGATGAAATTACTACCCGTGTCAATCGGTTTTTAGTGGTCGGTCATGTGAAGGATGCATACTTTACCGAGTTTATAGTCCAGTAATGCTTCGTGGAGTGATTGTTGGTTGAAATTTTATTATCTGTTTAAATAGTTTGTATTTTTTAGCATCAACTTAGGAAAGTCAAATGGGCCAAGTTTTATCAGAGGGAGAGGTCGACGCGTTATTAAAAGGCGTTGGTGAAGGGGAGGTTCAGACCGAAACGGATCAAGTCGATGAGGTCACCGGTGTTACTGCATATGACCTGACCAGTCAGGAAAAAATTATTGCTGGCCGGCTTCCCACTCTGGATATCGTCAATCAAATGTTTTCACGGTTATTTCGTCAAACGTTTTCGGGCATGTTACGAAAAGCAGTGGAAGTCAACGCTGTATCCACGGACACGGTCAAGTTTGGCGAATTCCTGCGTTCGTTACCTACTCCCGCCAGTCTCCATATTTTCAGGATGGAACCGCTGCGTGGACACGGTCTGATGATCGTTGAGAGTAAGCTGGTCTCTGCTATTGTGGATACTTTTTTTGGTGGGTCTTCTGATAAGGAATTAACGATCGCAGATCGCGATTTTAGTGCGATTGAGATAAGGATGACGAAAAATGTGGTGCTCGGGGCATTGGAGGACTTAGAAAAGGCATGGAAACCTGTCCATGAGGTAAGCACGAATTACGTACGATCTGAAGTTAATCCTCAGTTTGCGGCAATCGTTCCTCCGACGGATATCGTGCTGGTCATTGTTTTTGAAATTGACCTCGAGTTCACCTCAGGTTCAGTCACCATAAGTATTCCTTACTCAGCAATTGAGCCGATTATGCCGAAGCTCAAAGCCACGTTCCAAGCAGAAGAGCAGGAAGTCGATCGTGTCTGGATCCAACGTGTGCGCGAAGAGATGTTGACGACCGAAGTGGAGGTAATTGCTGAGTTAGGTAAGACAGATATTACTTCGGAACGATTGNTTCAATTGAAGGTAGGGGATACCATTATGCTTGGAAATGACGTTACGGATCCCCTGACAGTTANAGTGCAAGGGATGCCTAAAGTTAAGGGGTTCCCAGGTGTTTCCAGGGGACTCAAGGCCATCCAAGTAACAGAAATCATAGAAAGGGAAGGGTAGACCTATGGCAGAAGATACAAATCAAGAAGACGATCCCGTAGAAGACGAAGGTATCGGTGAAGGGGAAGGTGAAACAGCNGTCGANGANCAAGAGGGTGGTACCAACGAAGAAGAAGGTGNAAAAGCTGATGAAGACAAAGAAGCTAATCTTGACCTTATTCTTGACATCCCTCTATCGGTGACGGTTGAATTGGGTCGTAGTAAAATGTTGATCAACGATTTGCTTCAATTGGGGCAAGGTTCGGTTGTCGAACTGACCAAACTCGTTGGGGANCCACTTGAAGTTTTGGTGAACGATAAACTTGTGGCGCGTGGAGAAGTTGTGGTTGTGAACGAAAAATTTGGTGTGCGNCTTACGGATATCGTTACCCCAATGGAAAGAGTGAAATCACTTGCAACAACTTGACGCATTATAGATTTTTTTGCCCTCTCAGGTGAATTAATCCTATTAATTAGTCCGCTCCTATCCACAATCATACTTTTACCAGGTAGTTTTTGTGTAAAGCGCGTTCTTTCTTTGCTTGGTTTCCTGTATTTATTAACTGGTTCCCTAATAATTTATCTCTCTAGGTTAAACTCTTTAACCGTTTCTTAAAATTATATTTTCGGTATGACCTTTCCTGTTTGAACTTAAACCTATTGGCTTAATTTTTTTGTATAACAAGGTAGAAAGTTTTGAAGCCCATCACTAGAAATAAAAATTATTACCTTCCAGTTTAGAACCTGCATTTTTAATTTCACATAGCGTCTGAGTCACCTGTTACATAGCGCGAATGTGGGATCTCAGCGCTTTCTTTGTCTGCAAGCACAAGGTACGAATTGGTCATGAGAAATTTTTCAATATCACTGATAAGAACCTTTGATTCGGCCATAACTGTTTCAGATTCTACTTCACCGATTTTTTTGGATATCTCTACGAGACGATTGGAAAAAGTTTGTGATTCCATAATCGTTTTAGCTATCTGATCAAATTCTAGTTTACGGTTGAGGTTGCTCTCAGCAAATTTGGCGTAAGCGATCAGTTTTTTCGCCTCCTCCTCAAAGTGCCCTAAATTTATAAGGTCTTCTGTGAGTGCCTTTTCTCCTTCAGTTTTGAGTCGGGGGAGAAGTATCTGCGCAATCTCCTCTAAAGGCACCCCATTTTGAGTCTTACACAAGTAATCCAAGCGGACAATCAGGACAGTGATTTTGGAATCAAGTTTGAGAGTTACGGTAGCGTGGTTGCGCACTTTATAGCTTTGATCGAACATCCCCCAAATACCGCCCTGGCCTTTTATTTCATCAACATTACTCGCCAGGGGATGAAGTAACGCAACGCAACGCGAAGTTCCATCCGCACCCACTTCGTTCTGCAAAAATAAAGTGATAAAAAGTAACTGCATTAAAATAAGAAAAGGATTAAGGGAACTCATCGATTGGCCCTTTTGACAATTGATTTTAGTCATAGATGTCTCTCCTCATAATGTTTGCCTCAGTATTATACGCTCTTTTCAATAAAAGACTTCTTCGAAGTAGGCTGTTAACTCTTGTTTTGACAAACAACAAAAGCATATGCGAAATAAAACTATCATATGAGAACCGTTGCGGTGTGCCATTGGTTCGAGACTAATTTAGCAAAAGCCAAGATTAAATAGTTTTAAATATTAATTCATCGCGGTACGAGGATTGCAATTTACCGTCTCGAGTAGTGTTGTGGTCGGAATTTTGACGCTGACTTTCAAGTGAAAATTTTATAAGGAAACTGATAATGAATTGGAAAAAGGGTTGGATATTTTTTGTTTCACTATTTACTCTTTTAAGTCCCCTCAGCCTTGAGGCTAAGGTCAACTTGAGTAATATGAATCGATTAGAAAATGTCGAGACTCAATTTACAGAAGATGAACTTACAATTAAATTTCACTTTAAAAAGTCTTTAGTTCATTTACAGGAACCCATATTTTTTGAAAAATCAATTCAGGTTGACTTCCCTTCAGCATACTCTCAACCGGCTAAACGGTTTCTNAAAACTGGGGATTCNCNAATTAGTCAAATATACGTATCTCAATTTAACTCTAAAACAATGCGTGTTCGTTTCATTTTTGGAAAAGATGAAGAGGGAGATTATAAAAATCGTTTTCATATGAAAAAGGACGGGGACTCTCTTGTTGTAAGAGTTGAACGAGGTGATGTTGATATTCTAGGTCAACTGTTGGCGCGAACAACAAAAAAAATTAATAAAACAAAACAAATAAATAAACAAAATAAGCTCAACGTAAAAAATATTGGAGGAACAAGTGAAGTTAAATCACAGCCACTTCCTCTTGATGTAAAAAAAATGATCTCTCCAAATTCCAACGAGTTGAAGTTGGGTTCGCCTAAAAAAATAAATACCACCTCGAATAATAAGAGGCCGAAATGGAAAACAGCCAAGAATGAAACAGGGAAATCCTCAGGTTCGATAAAAAAAATATCCTTTGGTCAGCATTCTCGTGAAGATCAACAAAAATCAGAACCAGTAAGTTTGCTTTCCTCCGGGCTCAGAATGGTAACGACTCTATCGTTGGTTTTAGGGTTAATATTTCTCTTGTTTTTTGGGTTTAAAAAATATGTCTTAAAAAATACTGCTTTTGGTGGTGGAAAACTTGTTCAGGTTTTGAGTACAAACTTTCTGGCCCCTAAAAAAAATATCGCACTTGTAGAGGTGGCTGGTGAAATTTTAGTTCTTGGAGTTTCTGAGCAGAATATTTCACTCCTGACAAGCATTCGTGAACCAGATCGTATAGAAGAAATTAAAAATGCACATGGCGATAATAGTCATATCACAGACTGGAAACAAGGCGTCCCTAACAATTCGGATGGACAGACTTCGGTGGCTGCTTCCAATGCGGCAAACATGTTTTCTAGGTATCTCAAGCAGTTCTCCCGTTCTAAGTCTAGTAAGCAAGATTCTGTTGATGCTGTTACGGAAAAAATAAGACGTAATATGGGAAAGCTGAGGACTACATGAAATATAATTTAATGAAAATTGTTTTATGCGGGTGTGTGGTTCTCGGTTTATTTTTAATGACAGGTTTTGTTTCTGAGTCAGAAGCGATTCCATTTCCGAATATTACGCTTGGCGTTGAGGATGCAGATAACCCGGAAAAAGTTTCAAGTGCCTTGCAGATCCTGGTTTTGCTGACAATTTTGACACTTGCACCTGCAATTTTGATTATGACAACTTCTTTCGCAAGAATAATTATTGTTCTTTCGTTTTTGCGACAAGCAATGGGGACTCAGCAAACGCCTCCTACTCAAATTCTTATTGGGCTTGCCCTGTTCTTGACTATGTTTGTCATGGGACCCGTTTGGAGTGAAATAAATGAGGGCGCGTTAAAACCTTACATGGAGGAAGAGCTAGGTCAGTTTGAGGCTTTAAAGCTAGCGGAAATACCTATTAAAAGGTTCATGTTGAACCACACTCGTGAAAAGGATCTTTCATTATTTATTAACTTATCTGAGGATAAAAGTCCCGAAAGTGAAGAAGATATCAGCATACAGACTATAGTTCCAGCTTTTATCATTAGCGAGTTGAAGACTGCATTCCAGATAGGGTTTCTTATTTATATTCCATTTTTGATTCTTGATATGGTAGTTGCCAGTATCCTTCTATCAATGGGTATGATGATGCTCCCTCCAGTACTTATTTCTTTACCCTTTAAGTTGATGTTGTTTGTGATGGTTGATGGTTGGTACTTAACCGTAGGTTCATTGATGAAAAGTTTTAGTTAGAGAGGGATTATGGATCAAGCTTTTATTGTAGATTTTGCTATGGAAAGTATCAAGACGACCTTGTTGTTGTCTGCACCGATGTTAGGGTTTGGTCTTGTTACGGGGTTGTTGGTATCTATTTTCCAGGCGGTTACTTCGATTCAAGAGTTGACCCTGACGTTCATTCCAAAAATTCTGGCTGTTTTCTTTTCATTAATTCTTTTCTTTCCGTGGCTTCTTGAGCTAATGCTTAGTTTTACGTCCAACATACTGATCAACTTCCCTGAGTATATTCAGTGATGGGTATTTTTGATCTCAGCGCGATTGAATACCAGAATTTTTTATTTGTTTTACTTCGCGTTGGCGCACTTATTATGTTTGTCCCTATACTTGGAAGTTCGCAGATTCCAGGCCGTATTAAGATTGGATTTATTCTTTTTATTTCGATTGCTGTGTTTCCTATGGTGCGTGATACACCAATGCATGACCCTAAGGGGTTGTTTGATCTTGCGGTATGTTTGTTTTCGGAAATTACAATCGGTTTGGCCGTAGCTTATTCAGCGAGGTTGCTGTTTACGGCCGTGCAGATTGCCGGCACCATTGTTGATTTTCAGATGGGGTTTGGAGTGGTAAATGTTCTTGACCCACAAACCGAAACACAGGTTTCAGTTACTGCACAATTTCAGAATATAATTACTATTCTTATGTTCCTGGCTCTCGATGCACACCACATTATTATTGGGGCAATTGTTGAAAGTTTTTTTTTAATAAATCCATCCCAGATAAATTTTTCCACATTCACGCCAGAAATAATATTGCTACTTTTTAAGGCTACGTTTGTAACCGCTGTTAAGATTGCAGCGCCTATTATGGCGATCTTGTTTTTTATCAGCGTGGGTCTTGGTTTAGTCGCGAGAACTGTGCCACAAATGAATGTGTTTATTGTGGGCTTTCCACTGCAAATTGGAGTGGGTTTGCTCATGGTTGGTTTGTCGATGTCATTTTTCAGCATCGTTGTTCAAGGNCAAATTGAACAACTTCCCGAAAGGTTTTTGGGTATCATGCAATCTTTTAAATCATAACTCTAAGCGACTTTCATAATGGCTGAAGAGAGTAAAGACCAAAAAACTGAGGAGGCGTCGTCCAAACGAATTGCCGACACTCGGGAAAAAGGTAATTTTGCGCAGAGTCGGGAGATATCTTCATCATTTGTTTTGCTTGCTAGTATCATTGGTTTTTCTATTGCAGGAAGACATGCTACCGAGACTGTCATTAAAACTTGGTATTCTAACCTAGCGGAGATGGGGACAATCAACCTGAATATTCATGAGCTTTTTCGTCTCATGAACTGGAACATGCAAAATCTTTTTTTTATTATTGGTCCCATACTTATTATTATTATGGTGGCTGGTGTGCTTGCCAACGTTGTTCAAACGGGTGGTCTTCAGTTTTCATTACATCCTTTAAGCCCCAAATGGAGCAAGCTAAACCCATTAAAAGGGTTCGGTCGCATTTTCTCTAAAAACTCTCTGGTAGAATTATTTAAATCATTGTTTAAAATTTCCATAGTCTCTGTTATTGCCTACCAGACCATTGATAGTCATTGGGATGAGATACCAGTGCTCATGGGTTATGGGGTGGGGCAAGTACTTGTTTTTATGGGAGAGGTTATGGTTGAGATCATGACTAAGGTACTTCTTGTTATGATTATTTTGGCAGCATTAGACTTTTCCTTCCAAAAATATACTTACCTGGAAAATCTTCGTATGACAAAACAGGAAGTAAAAGATGAGCGTAAGGATTTGGAAGGTAACCCACAAATCAAACAACGAATCCGAAGTGTTCAGATGGAGATGATGCGCCGCCGAATGATGGCTGCGGTACCGGAAGCGGATGTTGTTATCACAAACCCAACGCACTTTTCCATTGCTATTAAATATGATACAAAAAATGATGCAGCGCCTGTTGTGGTTGCAAAAGGACAAAATGAAATAGCGCTTAAGATTCGTGAAATTGCGAAGGAAAGTAATGTCCCATTGGTAGAGGACAAACCCCTGGCGCGTACCTTATACAAGACTGTAGATGTTGGACAACTCATTCCTGCCAGTTTGTATAAGGCTGTGGCTGAAATTTTGGCTTATGTTTTTAAATTAAAAGGAAAAACATCGTTGTAACAAAGTACCGCCTCGCCCTATACCACAAGCATACATTCAGTTACTCCCTAAAATTTAAAATAATCAAATATCTTCAAATCGGTATAGACCTTGCACTATTACTTAATATCGTGGGTTAATCTTGGTTTAATTTTAGAGTAAACCCACTAATTAGATTGGAACTCTTTTTTTGTAACGACTTATGAATCTTTTGCTGTTTTAGTTCATGCGTCAAAATTTTGAGTGAAATGGTGTGTTCATGGAACAACAAGCTTCTTTACTAAAGTCACTGATTCAAAGGCCACAGGAGTATTTGGTTGGTTTTGGAGTGGTTGTGATTCTGGCAGTTATGGTGATGCCTATTCCCCCACTCATGTTGGACCTTCTTCTTTCCTTCAGTATTACTTTTGCGCTGATTATATTATTGGTTTCCGTCTTCATGCGGGGCCCTTTGGATTTTTCAGTATTCCCGTCACTTTTACTCATTGTTACATTAATAAGATTATCTTTGAACGTTGCATCAACACGTATCATTCTTTTGCATGGTAGCGAAGGAACTGGCGCAGCAGGCCAGGTGATTGAATCTTTCGGATCGTTTGTCGTCGGAGGAAACTTCGTGGTGGGAACTGTGATTTTTATCATTCTAGTCATGATAAATTTTATTGTTATAACCAAAGGTTCGGTAAGGACATCAGAGGTGGCTGCGCGTTTTACTTTGGATGCTATCCCAGGAAAACAGATGAGTATTGATGCGGACCTAAATGCGGGCTTGATTAATGAGAAAGAGGCCCGCAATAGGAGGCAAATGCTTGAGCAGGAGGCTGATTTTTATGGCTCAATGGATGGTGCCATCCGCTTTGTAAGAGGTGACGCTATTGCTGGTATTCTAATTACAGTTATAAATATTCTTGGTGGGTTTGGTATCGGGGTATTTCAGCAAGATATGGGGGTAGGTGAAGCGGCGCAGGTTTATACCCTGTTAACGATTGGTGACGGATTAGTTTCGCAGCTGCCGGCATTGGTTGTGTCTACCGCAGCAGGTCTTGTTGTGACCCGTGCAGTTGCGGATAAAAATCTACCAGAACAACTTATTAGTCAGTTGCTCAACCAACCCTATGCTTTTATCATTGCTTCGTTAGTATTGTTCTTTTTTGGAATTATTCCCGGGTTGCCACATTTTCCATTTTTTGTGATGTCAATTCTTGCAGGAATAATCGGGTTTAATAAGTTCAAAGATACGAATAAAAAAACTCTAATTGAGAATCGCAAGAAAGAAGATGAGGCAAAAGCACCTACTCCTGAACGCGTCGAATCGATATTACCACTTGACATAATGGAACTGGAAGTCGGTTATGAGCTGATCCCCTTGGTTGATGCTGATAGCAATGGAGAATTGCTTGATAGAATTAAATCCGTACGACGGCAGTTTGCTTTAGAGCTGGGATTTATCGTTCCCCCGCTTCATATTCGCGATAACCTGCAATTA
>JGI26248J51725_1000456_pt1 | contig 15353 bp, 14 predicted proteins | sample SaaInlV_120m_DNA_2_FD_51725 | JGI IMG/M metagenome (IMG submission 51725) | reverse complement strand
CCATCATCGCCAATAATAGTTTTAATATTTTCAGAAAAAACTTCTACCACAAATGGATCAGAAAGGCTTAAAGAAGTTTTAACTCCATTTTGTTTAGCAAATTTCATAGCATCTCTTGCAACTGCAGTTCTTTGATCATCAGTGACTACATAGCCTTCTATGTATAGCCAGTCTGAGCTTGCTAAAGCTTTTTCATCAACTTCTCGATAAGAAAGCTCAAGGCTTGCTCCTAAATTTGTATTCATAGTTCTTTCGGCGTCTGGCGTAACCATAACGAGGCACTTGCCTGTTACCCCATTTGAAGGCTCTACCTGATGAAATTCAACGCCAGATTTGTTGAGGTCTTTAGCAAAGAAAACACCGACCTCATCATCTGCAACTTTACCCGAAAAGAATGTAGCAGAGCCAAACTGACTGGCAGCTACAACAGAATTACAGGCAGAGCCACCACAACTCATCTTCACAGGGATGCGCTGTGTTGTTAGAGAGTCAATCAGATATTTTTGACGCTCTTCATCAACAAGTGTCATTAGGCCTTTACCAATTTCGTTATCACTTAGAAATGAGTCACTCACAATAACTTCTGTATCCACAATAGCTGCGCCAATGCCATAAATATCATATTTTTTCATTAACTTAAAACTCCAAATTGATTAATAAATAATTTATTCTTTGAGTAGAGCTGGAATTGGAAAACTCACAGACTCTTCTGCACCACCAAGCTCGATAACTTCAGATCCACCATTAGACATTAGAAATGAAACAACCTCCTGAACCAATATCTCAGGTGCTGATGCTCCTGCAGTTATGCCAATAGAACTAATACCATCAAGCCATTCATTATCAATATCCTCAGGACCATCAATTAAATAAGATGGTTTACCTTTATTATCAGCAATTTCTTTAAGGCGATTTGAATTTGAAGAATTTTTTGACCCAATTACAATAAGGATTTGAGAATGCTTAATGACCTCTTTAACTGAGTCTTGACGGTTTTGAGTTGCGTAGCAAATATCACTCTTTTTAGGGGACTGAATATTAGGAAATTTTACTTTCAAGGCATCTACAATCTCATTTGTATCATCTACTGATAGGGTAGTTTGAGTTGTGAAAGAAATATCTCTGTCTTTTTGCAGATCTATTTTCTCAACGTCACTTATTGATTCAACCAAGGTGATATTATTATTTTCAGTTGCCTGCCCAAGAGTTCCNTCTACTTCGGGATGCCCAGCATGTCCAATAAGAATAACCTGATGATTATATTTTTGGCGACGTGTTACCTCTTTATGTACTTTTGTAACGAGTGGACAAGTAGCATCATAGATGATAGCNGAGATANCATTCGTCTCTTTTCTAACAGCTTGCGATACGCCATGNGCACTATAAATGACCACACTCCCACTTGGAACCTCAGAAATTTCATCAACAAATATAGCCCCTTTATTTTTAAGGTTCTTTACAACATATTTATTATGGACTACTTCGTGACGAACGTAGATTGGAGGTCCATGTTTTTCAATGGCACGCTCAACAATCTCGATAGCGCGATCAACTCCTGCACAAAAACCCCTCGGATTTGCTAAATATATCTTCAAAATTTAATACACAATAGTTAAAAAAATTAACTAGCTGATGCTGGATGAAGCGCAGAGAGTATTTGAAAAATTTTATTTCTAAGCTCTGATCGAGGAACAATCATATCAATAGCACCCTTCTCAAGCAAAAATTCACTTCTTTGAAAACCCTCTGGTAACTCCTCACGAACCGTCTGCTCAACCACTCTCGCTCCTGCAAAACCAATTCTTGCGTTTGGCTCTGCAATTTGTATGTCACCGAGCATCGCAAGACTAGCAGAAACACCGCCCATCGTTGGATCAGTTAAAACTGAAATGAATGGTATTTTATTATCAGATAGTAACTTCACCGCAAGAGATGTTTTAGACATCTGCATTAATGAGAAAAGTCCTTCTTGCATTCTAGCACCACCACTTGCCGAAAAACAAACTAAAGGCTGATTATTCTTGATAGCTAGATGAGCCGCTCGAACAAACTTTTCACCCACTACGGAGCCCATTGACCCGCCCATAAAGCTAAAATCAAATGCAACTGTGACAATTGGCATGCCCTTTAAAAAACCAGATTTTGCAATGAGTGCATCTTTTTCTTTAGTCTTTTTTTGTGCATCTTGATAACGATCTTTATATTTCTTTTGATCTTTGAACTTAAGAGGGTCGACTGATTGAATATTTGGAGCTATCTCAACTTGATTCTCCATATCAAGAAAATCTTGAATGCGCCTTCTGGCAGAAATTCTTAAATGGTGATTACACTTTGGACAGACATATAGAAGGCGTTCAAGTTCCTCTTGATAAAGAACCCTATTGCACTCAGGACATTTGCTCCAGAGTCCTTCTGGAATATTTTTTTTAGCATTCTTGCCAATCGATGGCATTATTTTTTCTAACCAACTCATACTATGCCTTAGTTAAGTAATTGCACTCGAGATTTCTTTTGCTAAATTTCCAACTTTGGTAACCATTTTATCCTTATCAGATGCGAGCTCTTCGACAATAGAGACAAGGGCACTTCCAACTATCACTGCATCAGCATTTTCACCAACCTGTTTTGCAGTGTCAGCATCTTTTATACCAAAACCAACACCCACTGGAAGTTGAATATAATTCCTCATTCGTTCAAGGTGATAATTGACCGAGTCAATATCAAGATTTGCAGCGCCAGTTACCCCCTTGAGGGAAACATAATAAATATATCCACTGGCTATTTTCGAAATTTGCTCTAAGCGCTCATCTGTCGTTGTAGGGGCAACCAGAAAAATTAAATCAATCTTATATTTATCCAGCTCCTGTTTAAGATCTGCAGCTTCTTCAGGCGGCATATCAACAACCAAAATGCCATCAACTCCAGCCTCGTCTGCTCTAATAGCAAACTCTTTGTAGCCATAGACTTCAATAGGGTTGGTATAGCCCATCAAAACGATACCTGTCGTCTGATTGTGCTCTCTAAACCTCTCCACTATTGCAAAAACAGAATCTAAGTTGATACCGTCTGCAACTGCTCTTTCATGTGACTTTGCAATGACAGGCCCATCTGCCATTGGATCAGAGAACGGCATTCCCAATTCGATAATGTCGGCGCCACTATCAGCCAAAGTGAAGACAAGAGCCTCACAGCCATCTAACCCACCATCACCAGCAGTAATAAATGGAATGAAGGCGGTCTGATCTTGATCATCAAGTTTTTTAAAGATATTAGAGATTCTTGACATATTGTTATTATTATTATTTATTACGAAATTTTAACATAGAGAGACTCTCACTCTATTTAAGTGATTTTTTATTTTGAGTATGAATGGACCGCATCAACCAAGGCCTTCATACTTTCAGGATTAACATCTGGAGTGATGCCATGCCCCAGATTAAATACATGTCCCGTTGAGCCTTGAAACTGATCTAAAATTTTATGTGCTTCACTTTTGATGACCTCAGCTGATGCATAAAGTACAGATGGGTCAAGGTTACCTTGAAGGGCAACTTTCGAGCCAATCCTTCTTTCTGCCTCTCCAATTTCAACTGTCCAGTCAATACCAACAGCATCGCAACCAGTTGCAGCAATTTGTTCAAGCCATGCGGATCCGCCTTTTGTAAAAAGCGTAACAGGTATTGTTTTGCCTTCGGGGTTGCGGTTAATTCCAGCCACTATTTTTGACATATACATTAATGAAAAATTTTCATAACTGGCTTTATTTAAAAGACCACCCCAGGTATCAAAAATCATAACTGAGTCCGCACCAGCCTCGATTTGAGAGTTAAGATAGTCAATAATTGTGTCAGCTAGAACATCTAAAAGTTGGTGCATATGCTTTGGATTTTCGTACATCAATCCTTTAACCTTTGAAAAGGTCTTACTGGAGCCGCCCTCAACCATATAAGTTGCAAGCGTCCATGGACTTCCGCTAAAGCCGATTAGTGGAACCCTTCCTTTAAGATTTTTTTTGATAACTGATACGGCCTCACTGACATAAGATAAATCTTTTGANACGTCAGGNTTAGTTAATTGATTAATTTCTGNAAGTGAGCTCAGCGGGTGNGAAAATTTTGGACCCTCCCCTTCAANAAAGTGNAATCCAAGTCCCATTGCATCTGGAATAGTCAAAATATCAGAAAAGAGAATNGCTGCNTCTAAATCAAAACGCTCTAATGGTTGAAGTGTAACTTCACAGGCNAAATCACTTGATTTACATAGCGTTAAAAAATCACCCGCTTTTTTTCGAGTTGCTCGATATTCGGGCAAGTAACGACCTGCTTGTCTCATGACCCAAATAGGGGTTCTGGTGACCTCTTTTTTTAATAACGCATTAATGTAGTCAAAAGCCATTATGTTGTCTCAAAATAGTTGATTATATCAATTTTAAATTTTAATCTGAAGTTTCCTTTTGACACAAAAAAAGCCACATTTGTGGCTTTAAGAGTCAATCAATTTGAATTTAACGTTTGAAAGCGCCGTAGCGAGATTTGAACTTCTCTACTCGTCCAGCAGTATCCATAATCTTTTGCTTGCCTGTGTAAAAAGGGTGACAGCTTGAACAAACATCAAGATGAATTTCGTCTTTACCTGAAGTTGAGCGAGTCTCAAATGAGTTACCACAACTGCACACAACTTTTATTGTTTCATATGAAGGGTGAATATCTGTTTGCATAGCCTTATATCTTCAAGTTTTTCAAAAAGTGGGAATTATATACTATCTCTCTGNTGGGGTAAATGTTTTAACAGTTAATGCATGGAGCTCGCCGCTTTTAATTTCTTCCTTGACAAGACCCAAAACCATNCGCTGTCTTTGCAGCAAAGACAAACCCTCAAAGACAGGGGATACTATAACAGCAGAGCAATTACAACCATCTCCCTCCATTGTTACATCTGAACTTTCAAGTCCTGATTCGAGCTTCAATTGAACTTCTTCTAGTGTCATAATTTTTAATGTAATATTTTGAAATAATTATACGCTCTAAGCACTAAAAATACCTTTGAGTGTAAAGAAAAACAAGATCGACATTATTGCTCCAGCTGGCAATGTAATTAACCAAGATAGAAATATTCTATTAACAACTCTNAGGTTCAATGATGCTACGCCCCTTGCAATACCCACACCAAGAACAGCNCCAACAAGTACCTGAGTTGTTGAAACTGGAAGCCCCGTATAAGAGGCAAATACNACTGTTGTTGCAGCGGCGAGTTCAGCAGAAAAACCTCTACTTGGCGTTAGCTCAGTAATATTTTTACCGATCGTTTTCATTACTCTAAAACCAAAGGTTGCAAGACCAAAGACTATTCCACCGCCACCTACTAGCAATATCCATGAAGGTAGTGCACTTTTTGAGACAATTTGTCCGCCCGATTCAACAATACTATAGACCGCAGCTAATGGGCCAATTGCATTTGCAACATCATTTGATCCATGAGCAAAGGCCATTGAGCAGGCTGTAATTACCATCAGCCCACCAAATAGTTTCTCCATATTTGCATANGAGAACTCATTATCATCTTCGGGGTTGGTTTTAATTCGCCTAATAATAATTGCGGCAATGATGGCTGCAAGAATTCCAACTAAAGTTGCAATCATCATACTTGTTGGAAGGTCCTTACCNAGATGTTTTAAAGAATCAACATGCTTGAGTCCTTTTAATAGAGTAACCAGTGAGAGAACAAATCCTACAAAAAAAACATAGAAAGGGAGGTATTTTTTTGCATTTTCAAGTGGCTGCTCTGTATCTATTACTAGGCGCTGTAAGCTTTTAAATATCAAAATAGCCATTGTTCCTGCAATAAGTGGTGAGACCACCCAACTTGCAATAATGGCATACACTTTATCCCATGATACAGCCTCTATACCAACTCCAACTGCTCCAAAACCAACGATTGCACCAACGATTGAATGTGTTGTAGATACTGGCCAACCAAGAGATGAGGCAATTAAAAGCCAAGTCGCTGCAGCCAATAGAGATGCAAGCATTCCATACACCAATAACTCTGGATTATTTGCAAACGCTCCTGCATCAAGAATACCTTTACGGACAGTTGCAGTGACCTCTCCACCAGCCAAAACAGCTCCTGCAAATTCGAAAATGACTGCGATAATGACAGCCTGTTTGAAAGTTATAGCACCAGAGCCAACAGATGTCCCCATTGCGTTTGCAACATCATTGGCACCAATGCCCCAGGCCATAAATAGACCAAATCCAATGGCCAACATGATGAGAATATCTCTATTTTGAACGATAATTTCCATTGTTAGCCCCCTACTTTGTCAACATAACTTCAAAACGCGATCCAACCTTTTGGGCTGCATCAGCAGTCTCACCAAGCCACTCAATGGCTCGATAATAAAACATTACATCTATAGGTGGTAATTCGGCCTCAAGCAGATAAAGCTTTTTTCTAATAATTTCTTGAGCAACATCTGTCTCATGTTCCAATTCGTTGACTTTCTTAATCATCTTGTCAACAATTTTTCGCTCTCTAGAACTAAACGCAGTCTCTAAGAGCTCATCCAATTCATTAATTGCAACCAAGGCGGCCGCTGAAGTTTTAATGCATAGCTTAGATAATTCTAAAAAGTCTTCTGCAAACTCTTTTGGAAAGTGCATTTTTCTCGACATCATCAAGCCTGAAAGATCTTTTGTAATGTTGGCAATAGAATCCTGAATTAATAAAACATCCAGTAAATCCCTTCTAGAGAAAGGCATCATAAATGTACTTGGCAAATTCATTCTTAGTTTTTTCTTAAGAACATCTGCTTTCTGTTCTTTTTTGCCAATTGATAGATGAGCTGATTGAGCCTTTTCCCAATCTTCAGTATTAGCCGCTTTAGCAAAAACTCCAAACTCTTTTAAGCATGAATGAACCTGTTTCATGTGCTGCTGTAATGGGCTTATTGGTGACTTTCCAAATAGGCTAGTTATGTTGTCTTTTCCAGTCATATCTCTAATCTACTCCGTATATAGTTTAAAGGTAAAAAAATACTACAAAATAACTCAAAATTTCTTTGGCAGTTGGAGCCAAAATGCGCATTATAACGAATTGAATTCAAATTTAGGTTGCTTTTTATTACAACAAGAAGTGTATTTAGTTTCGTTAAACCTCTTCATTATAGCTGAGTTGTTAAGCCTTAGTATTAAGGTCCTAGAGAAAGCCCTTAGTTTTTCTGTAGTTGAATATTTTTCAAACCGGATAGATTATTTATCGAAAGAGTAATCATTTATAAATGGCAATAATTTACTTTTAATCTCCTCAAAACAAAGCTCAAATGCCTCATATTCTTTCCCATCTGGATCATCAAAGCCGATATGAGTCACAGGAGTATTGCCAGGGAAAACGGGACAGGTTTGACTTGCATTCTCACAAACCGTAATCACTAGATCAAATTCAATTTGCTCTAAATCTTTGATGGGCTTAGAGTGGTAATGATCTCTCCAAATACCTTTAGATTGAAGTATTTTTTTTGCACTTGGATTAACCATGCCGCTGGCAGAAACGCCACTTGAGTATGCTGCAATTTTTCCATCAAAAGTACGATTAATGAGGGCCTCTGCAATAATACTTCTGCAACTATTACCGGTACATAAAACCAATACTTTCTTTGCCATAGTTAATTCTTATGAGTCTGATTTAAAAACTTTCAGAAAAACTAAAGCTGCACATACCGCTCCCAAAATTGTTGCGACAATATAAAGCCATAGATGCTCAAAGTTTCCACTGACAAGGGCCGGTGCTATACTTCTTGCAGGATTCATGCTTGCACCTGTTATTGGTCCAGCAAACATCGATTCGAGTCCTACTGTGAGTCCAATTGCTAATCCTGCGAAATCCTTTGTCGCCTTGCCATGAACTGCTGAAGAACAAATGACAATCATCAGAATAAAGGTGAGGATAAACTCAAAACCAAAAGATTGCGAAGCAGAGCCACTTGGAAGGGTTGCCCCAAGATAGCTCACGTCTGACACTAAAACAAAATTTTCTCTCAAAAGTAAATAAAGGGCTAAGCTTGCAAGTACTCCACCAAGTATTTGTGCTGAAATATATGGGATAACATTTTTTCGTTCAAATTCACCCATTGACCAAAAAGCAACTGTCACAGCTGGATTGAAGTGAGCGCCGGAGACATGTGCAAAGCTATAAATTAATGCAACGATAACAAACCCAAAAGTTAGGGCAATACCGACATGTCCAATTGCGTTAGCAATGTCGTTAATAATGATGGCCCCAGTTCCTGCAAACACAAGAATAAAAGTTCCAATTAATTCTGCAATTAGTTTTTTTTGCATACTATTTATTTTGCTCAATCTAACTAAAAAAATAAATCATCATAATGGGTCAATATTTCTGCTTTATGACAAATGAAGTTTAAATTTGGAGTCTAAGAATTTAAAGGGTAACATTATACAAAATATTTGAAATAATTAATTCATAGTATCAATTATTTCGAGATAAAAACGTACCCAATTAGAATGAATACTGCAATTATATTAGCTGCTGGACAAGGCACTCGAATGAACTCTCAGACGGCTAAAGTTCTTCACAAAGTCGGCAACAAGAGTCTTCTTCAACACGTCATTGATGCATCTCGCCCTCTAGTCAATTCTATTAATGTAATTATTGGACATCACTCAGAATCTGTCAAAAAAACAACTTCAAATGACGACATTAACTGGGTTAATCAAAAAGAGCAGCTTGGAACAGGTCATGCTGTTCAACAAGCAATCCCTCATATCAATGACAACTCAATCTGTTTAATTTTATATGGTGATGTGCCCCTTATCAAAACTGAGACACTTCAAANACTGACTGACAAAGCAGAATCTTCAGGCTTTTCCCTGTTGAGTGTTATGATGGAAAATCCCTTTGGNTATGGCAGAATTATTAGGGATTCAAATAATTCTATTTTGTCAATTGTTGAACAAAAAGATGCGAGCAAAGATGAACTTCAGGTCAGAGAAATTAATACAGGGATCATGGCAATCAGAGGCTCAATCTTAAAAAAATATTTAAAAGAATTAGAGCCAAATAATTCTCAAGGAGAGCTTTATCTGACTGATATAGTTGAAAAAGCAGTTAAAGATAATGTTAATATTGCTTCATTTATATGTGAAAGTGTGGCAGAAGTTATGGGAATTAACGACAAAAATCAATTGTCACAAGCTGAAAGAGCATACCAACAGAATAAAGCTAGTGATTTAATGTCAAAAGGTTTAACCATCATGGATCCAAAACGATTTGATTGTCGAGGTGAGTTGAGCTTTAAAGATGACTGCGTTATAGATGTGAATGTGGTATTTGAAGGTGATAATGATTTAGGTAAAAATGTTTTAATTTCGCCTAATTGTATTATAAAAGCGTCTAAAATCGGCGATAATACTCATATACTCGCAAACTCAATTATTGAAAATGCTGTCATTGGATCCAATACTTCGATTGGCCCTTTCGCACGAATACGTCCTGAAACTAAGATAGGTAATCATTCAAAAATTGGTAACTTTGTTGAAGTTAAAAAATCATCTATTGAGAATAATTCAAAAGTCTCACATTTAAGCTACATTGGCGATAGCAAGATAGGAAACGATGTCAATGTTGGGGCTGGCGTTATTACATGTAACTATGATGGTATTAATAAATTTCAAACTGAGATTAAAGATGGGGCTTTTGTAGGTTCCAACAGTCAGTTGGTCGCCCCGGTCACTATCGGGAAAAATGCAACAATTGGTGCTGGCTCCACTATAACTCAGAATACGCCAGACGGTCAACTCACTCTGAGTCGAAATAAGCAGTCCACCATTAGTAAATGGAAACGACCTCTTAAGAAGTAATATCTATCTCATAAAGGATACATCTGAATGTTTAACCTACCAAAAAATGTATGGATACTGACCGCTTGTCAGTCCTTGTTTATGTCTCTGAGTGTTTTTATTGTTTTTGTAGCGGGCATTATTGGTAGTAACCTTTCACCAGTAAAAAGCCTGTCTACTTTACCTGTTGCGACTATTGTTGTAGGAACTGCGGTAAGTGTTATTCCAGTGATAAGACTGATGTCAGTATTTGGCAGAAAAAAGGTTTTTTTAAGTGCCTGCCTTTACACAATTTTATTGATTTCTCTTTGTATCTTNTCAATCACTAAAGAAATGTTTTTTCTTTTTAGCTTTTCTAGCTTCTGCCTTGGCGCCAGTGTGGCAACCATGATGCAATTTAGGTTCGCTGCCATTGAGAGTGTTGAACCTGAAAAAAGACCGTCAGCTACTGCGGTTGTTCTTCTTGGTGGATTAATTTCAGCCTTCCTTGGAACCGAAGTTGCAACTTTAGGCAAGAATTATTTTGAGACTGACTTTGTGGGATCTTTCGTTCTGCTGGCGTTTTTATTTGTAATTGCTTTCATTTTGATGACTTTTTTTCAGCCNGCTGTTAAGTTTAAAGAGCAAGTAGATGAGTCAAAAAGATCATTAGTCGAGATTGTCAAACAAGGATCTTTTATAGTCGCTGTATGTGCAGCAACTACTGGATATGTCGTCATGAGTTTCATTATGACTGCGACTCCTGTAAGTATGCACGTCATGGATGGCCACTCTCTTCACCATACTAAGGTAGTTCTGCAAAGTCATGTCATTGCAATGTTTCTCCCTTCTCTATTCACTGCATTAATTGTTCGATATATAGGGTTAACCCGTATGATGCTTTTAGGCATTTTATTATTCTTTATCTCGGTAATNATTGCCTTTATGAGCCATGCACTTACTAATTATTGGTGGTCATTGGTGCTGCTAGGACTGGGATGGAATTTTCTATTTATTGGTGGTACAAATTTACTCCCAAGGTCTTACAATGAGAATGAAAAGTTTAAAGTTCAATCTATCAATGATTTTTTAATATTTGGTCTACAAGCCCTTGCTGCACTCTCAGCGGGATGGTTTGTATTTAATTTTAGCTGGGAAGTTGTTCTTCTTTCGGTGATCCCACTTCTTTTAATGCAATTGGTTCTGCTCTTGTGGTGGCTAAAGAAGAATGGTTAATTCTAATCAGTTTTTTTCTTTTATAATGCAACAAAATCTTATTGGAGTTATGAATGTTTGAGGTTAGACCACTCACGCCATCAATTGGAGCTGAGATTTCAGGTATNTCTCTTAATGATGAATTAAATGATGATGCTATCGAGCAAGTATATAACTCTCTTATTAAACATCAGGTCATTTTTTTTAGAAATCAAAACCTTTCGCCAGAGTCACATCTTAAATTAGCAGAAAGTCTTGGAGAGATTGATCCTGGGCACCCCGTTTATCCTCATGTAGATGGCTATCAAAGTATTGTTTTACTGAGGAATGATGCTAATAATAGGCCTGATACTGCTGACTGGCATAAAGATTTGACTTTTAAAGCAAATCCGCCTTTTGCTAGCATACTCCATGGGATAAAAGTTCCTAAGTCTGGTGGTGATACACTTTGGGCAAGCATGAGTGCTGCCTATGATCAGCTACCAGATGGCTGGAAAGATTATTTGGAGGGCCTTGAGGCGATCCATGATATGGGGACATTTCGCAACGATTACTATAAAGAAGGTGGCGTTGAGTCAATTAATAATGCTCTGAAATCTGTTGGCTCAGCAGTTCATAAAGTCATAGATACTCACCCAATTTCTGGCCTTAAATATATTAATGTTAATCAGTCATTTACACGAAATATCGTTAATGAAAATCAAGGTCCAAGTGACCATGTGTTGCAGTTTTTATATCAGCATATGAATAAGCCTGAGTTCCAGGTGAGGTTTCACTGGGAAGATAACTCTGTTGCCATTTGGGATAATCGAATAACCCAGCATTATGCGGTATGCGACTACTTACCTGAATTAAGGCATATGCAACGAATCACTGTTATTAACGATAAAAGGGATAAATCTTAGACTGTCAGTCACCCTAGCTTAAATATGAGAAGCCCTGTTTTAAATCCTCAATAAGGTCAGTTGTATCTTCAAGTCCTATACTCAGACGAATTACATGCTTGCCATCATGAACCCATTGGCCATCTCTCTTATATGGTCTAGCAGTTAACAAACTTTTATAGCCTCCCCAGCTAAAACCAAGGGCGAACATCTCAAGCGAATTAATAAATAACGCAATTTGATCTGCACTATAAGCCTCTTTAAATGTAAATGAAAATAAGCCTGAAGATCCTGAAAAATCTCTCTTCCATAATGCATGTTGGGGGTGTGACTCTAGGCCAGGATGAATGACACAATCTACTATATCTTGCTCATCAAGCCACCTAGCAACCTCATTTGCCGAGTTCTCATGAGCCTCCAATCGAACCTTAAGAGTTCTCAGGCCCCTAAGCGCAACATAACAGTCTTGAGGGTTTGTGTAATTCTCAACAGTCTTAAAATAGTCTGCAAATTCGTCAGCATACTGCTTATTAACCGTTGCGCAGCCCATTAGCATATCTGCGTGACCACATATATATTTAGTGACTGATTGAATTGCAATATCAGCCCCTAGATCAAGAGGCTTTAGATACAAAGGAGTAGCCCAGGTGCTGTCAATGATAGTCATAATGCCCGCTTTTTTTGCAGCCTTTACTACTTCTACAATATCTTGCATTTCAAATGTATTCGAACCTGGAGACTCTAGAAATATTAGCCTAGTCTTTTTGGTAATATAGCTACTAATCTTAGATCCAATATCTGATGGAATATGCGTTGTTTTTACATCATATTTAGAAAGAATCTTATGACAAAACCTTGAGGTTGGGCCATACACATTATCACAAACTAAAACCTCATCACCACTTTGAGTAAAAGCCATCAAAGTACTTGTTATTGCATTAATCCCTGATGGAAATGCATAGGTTCTATGACCATTCTCAAGCTTACATATTGCCTCTTCAAAGGCTTTTTGAGTAGACAGACCATGTGTTCCATAATCTACGCCTGGATAATTACCCTCTAGGGCTAGCTGCATATCCTCAAAATTATTGAATAGTACTGTGGAGCCACTTTGAATGTCTGGGTTCACAGTTCGTATTTCACGATCACCATACTTCTGGGTATAGTCTATCCAGCCAACATCATTACTTCGCTTTGACATATATATAATTATTTGAAGAATTGGATGCCATCATAGGAGGAATTGAATCCTTTGTCCAGCAATTTTTTTTAGGGGTAGCTTCATAGAAATATTAACTGGCTGGCTGCAGGACAATAGAGTGCCGATTTTGATGGAAGCTGAAAAAACTCTTCAAGAACGCCCTTGTAGTTTTCAATTTGCCCCTGGTGAGCATTTTTTTGCCTCTCAATAAATGCATTAATATTTTCACCTTCATGAAGAGAGGAGGTCTTAAAGTCTATAATCCACAAAACTCCATCCTCAACAAATAATCGATCAACAATAATCGTTTGGGTTGAGTTACTAAATTCTGACTCAACTTCTGTTGACTCTCTATACTTAAAAATCCACTCAAAGTTTTTATCACGCTTGGTATTTTTTAGAAGGCTTAAAATTGTATCAGACAAAGAATTGAGTAATCTTGATGGCACTCCCCTCTCTCTAAGCATTGTATCAACACTTAGNGATGATGGATTAAATTCAGCGTGCTCTAGATAGAAGTGAACAATAGTACCCAGAGCACCTTGATAAATTAAATCAAATGCTTTTGGAGAGTTGTTTAAACCATCTACATAGTTTTGCTTTCTAACCAGAGGTGGCATTAAGATTTTGTTGCGCAGGAGTTTTGGAGGTTGTTCTATTTCTAAACTAGACTCATTTTGACTATTGATATGAATGACATTGTCCTCATAGTAGTCACTCAATAATGATAGAAATGAACCCGTTGTAGGCTTTCCACTTTTTGATAGAGCGCCTAATAAATGGACTTCTTGTTTGGCCCTACTCATTGCAACATAAAGGAGCCTCATTAACTCAAAGTGTGATTGTTGCTTCTTTAAATACTGCAAGTATAGATATGTCTCACTCTCGCTATCTTCATCTGTCGGCTTTATGGGAGCCAATAAAACATGATTATCTGAAAACTCTTGCATTTGCATTAATGGAAGGTTGTCATTCCTGCCCTTTTTGCCTAAACCAGGAATAATGACTATATCAAATTCCAAACCCTTGGCTTGGTGGATAGTCATCAATTTCAAATTTGAACTTCTTGATGGTGCATATAAATCTTGAAGCATTGACTCAATCGTTTTGATATTCAAAACTTGATTCGACTCACAATGATTAAGTAGTTTAAGAAACTGAGTTTTAATATTTTTTTCTTGCTCTTCTAAATAATGGTCTTTATAAAGCATTTCTAATACAAATGAAAAGCGCTCAACAAAGGTAAATTTACCCTCAGAAAAAATGGCTTCTTTTGTAGCCAGGAAAATGTGTTGTGCCCTTTTGATCCCATCATCACTCAGATTTTGAACTGACTCTACATTCATTAATTGATTAAAAATGGTTTGATCTGATGTCTTACTAAGCGCCAATAAGTCTTTTAGTTTCAGGCCACACCATGGAGCCCTGAGGATTGAAAGCCATGCTAGCTTATCGCTCAAACTAAGAAGAGCCCTTGTTAAACTTAATAAATCCCTAGTAAAAAGATTCGATCGAAGGGACTCAGTCTTTAATGATTCAAAATTTATATTATTTTTTTGAAGCGCTGAACTCACTTGGCTTAAATGAGATCTTGATCTGACAAGAACAGCTATTTCTTTCTCTTGATTTCTAAGAAGAGATTGTTTAATAATTTTTACTATCTCTTCTGCCTCTTCTTGATCCTGATTTGGACTAAATACATAAAAGGATATAGCATTTTTTTGCTCTTCTTTCGAAAATGGAGTCGATTTTGAGTAATGAATAGAACCAAGAATTAAATTATCTTCATTTGGAAAGATGTTAGCAAAAATCTCATTATTTTCTCTAACAATACTTTGAGTTGATCTAAAGTTAGTACTTAAAATGAGGGGTTTAATGTCAAGGTTCGCAATACCACTTCTGACGACCTCAAGAAATATTCCAACTTGTGACTCTCTAAACTTATAGATAGACTGCATTGGGTCACCAACAAAAAAAATGGTTTTACCGTCATCCTGCTGCCAACCTTCNACAAGCTTTTGAATTAAATTTAATTGTGAATAAGAAGTATCTTGAAACTCNTCNANAAGGACATGTTTAATTTGATAGTCTAGTAACAAAGCGATGTCAGTTAATTCCTCTCGAGTATCAAGCGCATTTATCGCCTGCAAACTGACTTCAGAGAAATCTTGAAGGCCTTTTTCATCAAAAATAACTTTAAGCTCTGCAACGCTCAAC
>JGI26248J51725_1000434_pt1 | contig 15661 bp, 19 predicted proteins | sample SaaInlV_120m_DNA_2_FD_51725 | JGI IMG/M metagenome (IMG submission 51725) | reverse complement strand
GACAATTTTTGGATTAATGTTGGCCTTTTGCGCGTCATAATTCAGTGAACGAGTAATGTGAATGGTAGAGTGTTCAAGTGCGCTATCGCCATGTGCCAATGCGTTACCAACGTACAGAGACCCTAAAGCAACGATTAAAAATAAAGCACGTTTAAGCATGTTGTTTGACAATTTGTGTGGCAGTTTTACGAGCACTTTGGTCATTAGCAATAATTGCATCTAGGTCACAGAGCGTTGTGTGTTGTGTCTGGTTAAGGGTTTTTTCAATAATATTGGGAATGTCTAAAAATTTAATCTGGTGATTTAAAAACGCATCAACGGCAATTTCGTTGGCAGCATTGATAGTGCCCATTGCATTGCCACCTTGTTTAAGCGCATCGAATGCTAGCCTTAGACAGGCAAACTTATCAAGATCGGGCGTGTAGAATTCTAGTGGNGNATTATTGGCNAGGTCGAGCGGTGCTACGCCAGCGCTAATACGATTAGGGTAGGCCATGGCATAAGAAATCACGCTGCGCATGTCTGGGTTGCCGAGTTGTGACAGGGTGGAGCCATCATCATAATACACCGAAGAGTGGACAATGCTTTGTGGGTGTATCACTACATCAATTTGTTCGGGTTTAAGTGCAAACAAGTAATAAGCTTCAATCACCTCTAAGCCTTTGTTCATCATGGTGGCAGAATCAACTGAGATTTTCCTGCCCATACTCCAGTTCGGATGAGCACAGGCCTCATCAGGCGTGATTGATTGCAGCCCACTAATGGGCGTGTGCAAGAACGGACCACCACTAGCAGTTAGTTGAATTTTGCTCAAACCAGACTTGCCGCTTTGTAGGCATTGAAAAATAGCACTGTGCTCCGAGTCAACAGGAATCAGTTTGGCGCCAGAATTTTTGACGGCTTCTATAAAGATGTCACCTGCTAAAACCAATGATTCTTTGTTAGCAAGCATAATGCGCTTGCCTGCTTTGGCAGCGGCTAGTGAGGAAGCCATACCCGCCGCACCAACAATGGCGGCCATGACATAGTCGGTTTGTTCGTGAGCGGCAATTTTGCATAACGCTTCAACGCCACTTAAAACCTGTGTGTCGTTGTCAAGAGCATTTTGTAATTCCAAGGCAGAGGCTTCATCGCGCATAACCGCAAAGTTGGGCTGGTACTTGTTGCACAGTTTGACCATTTGTTGCCAGTTGGTGTTGGCACTGAGCGCAAAAACATTGAACTGATCACGGTGTAAATCAATCACAGATAAGGTGCTTTTACCGATTGAGCCCGTCGCACCCAACAAGGTGATGTTCTTCATAATAGGTTAAGCCCTAGTAGAAAAAAAGGCGCAGCTGCGGTCAAAGAATCAATGCGATCCAAAACGCCGCCATGACCCGGCAACAGCTGTCCACTGTCTTTAATGTTTGAAACGCGTTTAAACAAGCTTTCAAATAGGTCTCCCAGTACAGACACGCTTGAAACCAACACGGTTAATAATAAGTAGCCGATGTACTGGTTTGCAGCAATGTTTTGATATTGTAAAAATAACAACATTACGACCAGTGCAAAGCCAATGCCACCAATCACACCCTCGATTGATTTACCTGGGCTGACCTTTGGTGAGAGTTTTCTCTTGCCAAAAGCTTTGCCAGTAAAGTAAGCGCCTGAATCTGCGCCCCAAATAATAAGTATGAGCAATAAAAACCACTCAGCACCGTGCTGTTGATGAAGCGTTATTAGCGCAATCCACATGGGCACTAGTAATAAAAAACTGCTAGCAAGGCGTACTGGTATAGGCTTAAACCACAAATTGGTTTTATGCGGATAGATTAAAATCCAATACAAGTTAACCATCCACCATCCGACAGAAACGTAAAGCACCCAGGGTACCAACAAGGCGTTTTGGCTAATAAAAACAGCAACAACAACAACGCTAATGGTCAGCACTAATCGAGCAACGATATTTTGTAATTTAATGAGCACAGAAAACTCCCAAGCGCCCATCGCTATAAAAACCAACAGCAATTGTGCGAATGCATCGCCATCCATTTTAAAAATGGCCCAAATAAATAAAGGTGCTAGAATGAGAGAAGTGGCAATTCTTTGTATTAACACGCTTTGTCCTTGCGCGCTCCGAATCGACGGTCTCGATCAGTAAAGCTGTTAATGGCTTTATCCAGCTCAATACTGTTGAAATCAGGCCAGAGTGTGTCGGTAAAATAAAGCTCGCTGTAGGCAATGTCCCACAATAAGAAATTACTAATTCTTAGTTCACCGCTGGTACGAATCAACAAATCAACCCGGTGCTCATCTGCCAATGATAAATATTTTGAGAAGGTATCAACGTTAATGTCTTCTGCATTAATTTTTCCCTCTGCTGATAAGGAGGCAATTTTTTGTGCNGCTTGGGCAATNTCCCATTGTCCGCCGTAGTTAGCGGCAATAATCAAAGTCAACCCAGTATTTTTACTAAGTAGGGCCTGGGCTTCAATTGCAGTTTTTTGTACTTCTTTGGGAAAGAGGGATAACTCGCCAATAATTTTAAGTCTGACGTTGTGTTTGTTAAGCTTTTTTACCTCTTGTTTAAGCACACTAAGAAAAAGTTTAAACAGTAGTGACACTTCTTCATTAGAGCGATTTTTGTTTTCACTGCTGAAAGCAAAAAGCGTTAGAGTTTTAACGCCGAGCTTGCCACAGTGTTTGACAATATTGCGCACCGCTTGAACTCCTTTTTGATGGCCCTTGATGCGTGGTAAAAAGCGTTTTTTTGCCCAGCGTCCATTGCCGTCCATAATAATCGCGATGTGTTTAGGTGTGTTCATAGGGTCTAATTATACCCATAGGGTGGCACAGCCTTTTGAAAGTATAAATACGGTAAAATTACTGTCATGAGTTTAGCGAAACGAATAATTCCTTGTCTTGATGTGCGTGATGGTCGCGTGGTTAAGGGCGTACAGTTTGTTAACATCAAGGACGCAGGAGACCCGGTTGAAGTGGCTAAGCGTTACGACGATGAAGGCGCTGATGAGATCACATTTTTAGACATCACCGCCTCACACGAGGGGCGCGACACTACGATCCACATGGTTGAAAGCATTGCTGAGCAGGTGTTCATTCCACTAACTGTGGGTGGCGGTATTCGTAAGCCTGAAGACGTTCGTGTTATGCTGAATGCCGGCGCTGACAAAGTGGCGGTTAATTCAGCCGCTATTTCTAACCCTGATTTAATCAACCAACTTTGTGAAAAATTTGGTTCGCAATGTATTGTTATTGCCATTGATGCTAAGCAAGTGTCCAACAACCCACCAAAGTGGGAAATTTTTACCCACGGTGGGCGCAAACCAACCGGCATTGATGCGGTGCAGTGGGCTGTCAAAATGACTGAAGGTGAGCACGGTGCAGGTGAAGTGCTATTAACTTCGATGGATTGTGATGGTGTTAAAACCGGGTTTGATTTGGCGCTGACTCGAGCCGTGTCTGATGCAGTTGATGTGCCGGTAATTGCCTCTGGCGGTGTGGGTAATCTCGAACACCTGTCCGAAGGTGTGTTGCAAGGTGGTGCTGACGCAGTATTAGCAGCCAGCATTTTTCACTTTGGAGAATACACAGTGGAGCAAGCCAAGACGGCCATGCAGAAAAATGGTATAGAAGTCAGACTTTAAGATGATCAAAATTGATTTTTTAATACTTTGAGCGTATCATTGCGCGCTTTGAAAAACAAGGTTTTTTATGAATTCTAAAAAAGAATTGTGGGTACTGCTTGCCTCCTTTGTAATACCAATTGTATTGGGAGCTGCTTTTTTCTATTGGAACCCAACGGCCTTTACGGGCAGTACGGTTAATTACGGGCGATTCGTCAATCCCATCATAACCACAGAGGAACAAGACGTGGTTTTTGCAAAGGATACTGCAGGAGGATTACAAGGCTTGTGGACGCTTGCTTATGCGACCAGTCAGTGTGACAATGCCTGCACTAAAACACTCAAAGACATGAATACCGTTCGTATTCTCATGAATGAAGACATGCGCCGTATTCAAAGATTGTTGTTAATCAACAACACCACTGGTTTTCAAGAGCCGGGCGTACTCATTGCTAAACCCAGCAAGACACTGAACCAGCAACTAAGCAAGTTCCCAGCCAACACTTTGTTTTTAATTGACCCATTGGGCAACGTGATGCTTTATTACAATCCTCAAGATTTAGAAATCAAGCGCGTGATTAAAGACTTAAAGCGTTTGTTTAAATACTCGCGCATTGGTTAAACGGAGATAATCATGCCTTCATTTATTGATTTACTGGGTCTTTGCAAACTTAAGGTTGTGTCGCTGATTTTACTGACGGCTGTGGTGGGCATGCTTTTGGCAGTACCGGCACCTTATCTTCCTGATGGCTGGTTAGTAATCAGCGCCTCTATTGGCATTGGCATGGCCTCAGCCTCAGCCGCGGTGTTCAATCACATTGTCGATGAACAAATCGACATTCAAATGTCACGCACTGATCAACGCCCTTTGCCACAAGGCAAAGTAAGTCGCAACCAGGCCTTGGTTTGGGGCGTGTTTTTAGGCGTGGTTGGCTTAGGCACTTTGCAATTGTTTGTTAACACTATTACCATGTTGCTGACCTTTGCTTCACTGATCGGTTATGCGGTGGTCTATACCATGTATTTAAAACGTGCAACACCACAAAACATTGTCATTGGAGGGGCTGCTGGTGCAGCACCGCCGGTACTGGGTTGGACAGCAATTTCAGGCACACAGGGGATTGAACACGCCTTTCTTTTATTTTTAATTGTGTTTATCTGGACGCCTCCACATTTTTGGGCATTGGCCATTCACCGAGTTGAAGAATACAAAAAAGTAGACGTACCGATGTTACCAGTTACGCATGGTTTGGCTTATACTAGAGTGCAAATTTTGCTTTATACCGTGTTACTACTGTTGGTTACACTGTTGCCTTATCTGTCGGGAATGTCCGGCCTTATTTATTTGGCATCAGCCGTCGTGTTGGGTTTGATCTTCTTAATGTACGCCGTAAAGATTTACAAAAATCCTGACGACAATAAAATAGCTTGGACCACATTTATGTATTCAGTCAACTATTTAATGTTATTATTCATCGCATTGTTGGTTGACCATTACTGGTTATTTTTATTATAAAGGTGGGAGATCTTTATGAAGGGGTTGGGACAAGTATTTAAGGCGGTGGCTTCCGCTATGATTGGCGTAGGCAAAAGGGAAGACTTAAAAAAAGACTTTGAGCGCACCGAAAAACAAGGCCCTTGGCCTTATATCATCGTCGGTTTAGTCATGACAATCGTCTTTATTGGGCTAGTGGTTGTGGTGGTTAAGTCAGTACTGCCTTAATCAAGCGTTTCAATAATCAGGTCCAGCGCCCGGGCCATTTTATTAGCGTGGTGTGGATTGCTCAACAGGGCCGTTAGTTCAAGCTTTGGGCTAAGCAGTAAATAATTAGCCGTGTGATCAATTAAATAATCATCCTTTAAACTCGCACTTTTGTACCCAATCTTCTTTTTGATGGATTTTTGTTTAACTTGTTCCACCTCATGAGAAATGCCTAAAGCTTTGGTCATCTCGGACAAGGTGTTCTCTTTAGCGCTCAGCCCTATAAACCCAGTGTTGAATTTTTGAACGAAATTTGAAAGTTTGCCCACATCTCGTTTCGGATCAACCGATATAAAAACAACACCCAGTTTATTTTTATGCTTCATTAGGCTAAGCGCTTGATTCAATGTGGTTAGATCGGTTTGGCAAATATCTGGACACGAGGCATAACCAAAATATAGAATCGCCCATTTACTTTTAATCGCTTCAGAAAGACTAGTGATTTTACGTTCGTCATTAATCAGTGGGAATTTATCACCCAATGATTTAGGGTTTGAATACAAAGAGGCGGTTGGTTTGACCTGTGCTTGTAGATCTCTTAATTTATCGGCATCTGGAATTAATAAAAAATATGCCAGAACCAGCATGGCAAAGCCAAATAAAATCAACGAATTGCGTGTTTTTCTAATTTGACCGCAGTTATTTTTACCCGTGCAAGTTTCAAATTGTTCGTCACTGCACGAGTGCTCTTGTTCTATAAAATTTTTCACCGCTCTCTCCCTCGGTTTGTTTTTTGGCAACTAGGCTGGTTTTTGAAGTATTTTGTGTACCAAGCCAATAACACTCAGTAATAATAACAGAGCAACGGCGTTATGTAAAACCGCCACCAACATTGGCAATGAATACAACACGTTAACAATGCCAAGTGTGATTTGCAGGGTTAATAAAGCACTAATCAGTATTAAATTTATTTTTAGGTGCGCATACTCTTTAAATAAATACACCAACATCGCTATTGATAGTGTCACAACCAATGCCCCAATTCGATGCAGCATTTGTATGGCAGCACGCGCTGGATTGTCCAGCACGCCGTATTCGTAATCTACGCCTAATTGCCCCCAAGTGAATGCATTGGAAAAATCCATAGCGGGCCACCAAGCGCCCAAGCAGGTTGGGAATTCTTCTCCGCAAGACAGCGCTGCGTAGTTAGTACTGGTCCAACCGCCTAAAATAATTTGTAAGCTTAATAGCGCCAAAACAACCATAAGAAGTGATTTGTGCCTTTTTAAGATGTGTCGATAAATGGCAGGAGGCCTGCCTTGGTTTAGCAGCATCCAAATAAGCAGAGCAGTGGTAACAAACCCCCCAATTAAATGAGTGGTAACGATGCCAGGGTGTACTAACAAAGTAACGGTCCACATGCCAAAAGCGCCTTGGAGCATTACAAAAAAAGCACTAAATCCAGGTAGTGTCATTGATTGATATCTCTTTGGTTTGCCTTTTAAGGTTAAAAAGAAAATTATTAGGATCACCAAACCAAGTGTTGAGGCGGCGTAACGATGCACCATCTCTTTCCAGCCCTTTGCTGCTTCGAGCGGTCGGTCATAACCCTCAATCCTTGTACCGTCTTTGCCATCAGGTACGCCCAGTTGCCCATAGCAAGTGGGCCAATCAGGACAGCCAAGCCCCGCATCAGCAAGTCGAGTATAGGCACCAAGCACGACGACGATGAGCGCTAATATGATTGACAGTTGCAGAAGCTTTTTAAACATAACTACCGAATAGAGTTTGAACAAACAACTGCAATATTTTAACGACTTATAAAAAAGCCTTTTGCATAATTATGCAAAAGGCTTTTAAAAGATAAATAAAAGAAAGACTAGATTTTTATTATTCAAGTTTCCCGATCATGGCTTTGTACGCATGCCAAGTTGCGTGTGCCAATACAGGAATCACAACAACAAGACCAATAAAATAAGGCGTTATTAAGCCGATTAATACAAGAATGCCAACCAATGGCACCCACATCAGCATGATAATTTTATTAGCCATGGCTGCTCTTAGGCTAGTCATGGTGGCAGTGAACGGATCACAATCCGTATCCAGTACCATTGGAAAAGAGAACCAGCTGATCATAAATGCAATCAGACCAACAACAGCGGTAAACGAAAAATAAGCAACAACAAAGCCCATGTTGCTACCACTGGTAATTTCAGCCAAAATCGCTTGAATAATGGTTTGGTTTTCGTTAACAATGTTTAAAGACCCAGTATTGAAGACAGCATAAATCAACGGTGAAAACATCATCCATGCAATGGCAAGAACAACTAGGATAACCGAAAGAAAAATAGAAGGACAAGAGCCGTTTGTTTTAAAGGCTGCTTTAACAACCGTGCCAATGCTCGGCTTTTCTCCGTTTGAAATTCGTCTGGAAGCATCGTACAAGCTCATGGCAGAAATTGGGCCCAGTACCAATATGATGACAGCTGTAATGGGAACCGCCACGTCATGCAGTGTTTGTGAGCCTTCTAGGAAGTTCCAAAGACTGAAAGTAACAACGGCAAATAAAACGCCATAAAATAAAGACAGTACTGGCACGGCCATCATGTCTCCAATGCCTTGTTTGAGCCAAGTGAAAGGCGCCTCTATTCCAACTTCGTTAAGCTTAGCAGTTTTGCTAAGGTTTTTCTCCATTCTTGCAGTTTGCGGTATAGCCATTTTGTAATCTCCTCACTAGATGTAATGTTATCTCCATATATTAAAACAGACCTTACTATTCTTGTCAAGAAAATATNGTTTTTTATAAAAAATTGATGCAAGTCAAATACTTTTTCGTTTATTTATGAATAGACGTTTTAAAAAAAGGGTATCATTTGCCACAGTTTTTAATGCAGTAAATGTATTAATGTACTGAACAGTACTAATTTATTTGGAGGTTTTATGAAAAGATTAACAGCTCTTTTGNGCNCCCTTTTAGGCTCTACTAGCGCATTTTCAGCGTGGGAAGTCAACTTAAGAGAAGGCGTAACATCAATCAGTAACGATATTTACGATTTACACATGCTAATATTTTGGATTTGTGTAGTAATTGCAGTTGGNGTGTTTGGTGTGATGATTTATTCAATCTATGCGCACAGAAAATCAAAAGGCGCAGTTGCGGCAAATTTCCATGAAAGCACAACCGTTGAATTGGTTTGGACAATCGTTCCAATCATCATTTTAGTGTTGATGGCGATTCCAGCCACTAAAGTATTGATTGACTTAGAAGACACTTCTAAAGCCGATATGACCATTAAAATCACGGGTCATCAATGGAAATGGCAGTACGATTATCCTAAAGAAGGCATTAGTTTTATCTCTAATTTAAAACAAACTTCTAAAGATGCAATCAATTCTGATGGCGACAAACCTGAAAACTATTTACTTGAAGTGGACAAAAATTTGGTTTTACCTGTTGGTACTTCCATTCGTTTCTTGATCACTTCAAACGATGTAATCCATAATTGGTGGGTACCTGATTTTGGTGTGAAACAAGATGCTAACCCAGGTTTTATTAATGACGCATGGGCTCAAATTGATGAAATCGGTACGTACCGTGGTCAGTGTGCTGAGCTTTGTGGCAAGGACCACGGCTTTATGCCGATTGTGGTTGAGGTTGTTTCTAAAGCGGATTATGCCAAATGGGTGTCTAAGCAACAAGCAGCAGCAGCAGCAGCAGCAGAGAGCGCGACTAAAACATGGTCTAAGTCTGATCTAATGGCACAAGGTGAAAGTGTTTATAACACCAACTGTGCAAGCTGTCATAAGAAGGATGGCTCAGGTATGCCGCCAATCTTCCCGGCCATGAAAGACTCGCCGGTTGCAAATGGTATAGCATCCGACCACATGAAGATTGTGCTTCATGGTAAAGGTGGCATGCCAACCTTTAAGATGTTAGGCGATGCTGATCTTGCAGCGGTAATTACTTACGAAAGAAATGCCTTTGGTAACACTGGCAGTGTTGTTCAACCTTCAGACGTTAAGTCTGCACGTTAATCAAAGCAATCAAGGAGAAATAAAATGACAACAGCAACAGCAGCTTCTCACGACGATCATCATCACGGCCCTGAAAAAGGTTTAATGAGATGGGTCAAGACAACAAACCATAAAGACATTGGTACATTGTATTTATGGTTTGCATTTACCATGGTACTAATCGGCGGCGCAATGGCGATGGTGATTCGTATGGAATTATTACAGCCGGGCATGCAAGTGGTGGATCCACATTTCTTTAACCAGATGACAACCATGCACGGTTTGATCATGGTATTTGGTGCGATTATGCCAGCCATGGTTGGTCTAGGCAACTGGCTCATTCCAATGATGATTGGTGCACCTGACATGGCACTACCGCGTATGAACAACTGGTCTTTCTGGATTCTGCCATTCGCTGGCGGTATTTTGATTAGCACCTTCTTTATGGAAGGCGGTGCACCAGCCTTTGGTTGGACGTTCTACGCGCCGTTATCAACAACGTTTGCGCCAGATAGTACGGACTTCTTTATTTTTGCTGTGCATTTGTTAGGCTTTTCATCCATCATGGGTGCGATTAACATTATTGCAACGGTATTGAACATGCGCGCACCAGAGATGAAACTCATGGATATGCCGTTGTTTGTATGGACTTGGTTAATCACCTCATTCCTATTAATTGGCGCGATGCCAGTATTAGCAGGTGCGGTAACGATGATGTTAACGGACCGTAATTTTGGCACTTCATTCTTCGATGCAACCGGTGGTGGCGACCCAGTGATGTTCCAGCATATTTTCTGGTTCTTTGGTCACCCTGAAGTTTACATTATGATTTTGCCGGCGTTTGGCGTAATCTCACACATCATTCCGAGTTTTGCACGTAAGCCATTATTTGGCTACTCATCAATGGTGTATGCGGTAGCGGCAATTGCATTCTTATCCTACATTGTATGGGCGCATCACATGTTCCTAACCGGCATGCCAGTCGCGGGTGAGCTGTACTTTATGTACGCCACTATGATGATTGCAGTACCAACTGGTGTTAAAGTATTTAACTGGGTGGCAACCATGTGGAAAGGCTCAATGACGTTTGAGACGCCAATGCTATGGGCGTTGTCATTTGTATTTCTATTTACCATTGGTGGTTTTACCGGCCTAATGATGGGCATTGCACCTGCTGATATTCAGTATCACGATACTTACTTTATTGTGGCACATTTCCATTACGTACTGGTAACAGGCGCATTATGGGCAATCATTGCAGCAACGTTCTATTGGTTGCCTAAGTGGACCGGCAAGATGTACAACGAAAAATTAGCCAAGATTCATTTCTGGTGGGCAGTGATTTCAGTTAACGTGTTGTTCTTCCCTCAGCACTTCTTAGGCCTTGCAGGTATGCCACGTCGTATCCCTGACTATTCGTTACAGTTTGCAGACTTTAACTATATTTCGTCAATCGGTGGTTTTGCATTTGGCGCATCGTTCATCTTGTTTACTTATATTGTAATTGACACTATTCGTAACGGTAAGCCTGCGCTTCAGCGCCCATGGGACGGCGCTAAAGGTCTAGAATGGACATTAGGTTCAGACGCTAGTGCTCAAGCTGAGTACCATACATTTAACACACCACCATCAAGAAAGTTGATTGAACAAGAGTCTCAAAATTCTTAATGGAAGATAAAGCAAACAAAAGCGTCATAATCACTGCGGTAATTGTAGGCGCCATAGCAATAGGAGTATATGTAGCGACCATCGTTTTTAATGGTTGATATGGAAAAACGAAAAATAACAAAAGGGTTCTGGATAAAGCTAGTCTCAGCGCCGATATTGATGTTTGCCTTTGCTTATGCAATGGTACCTATTTATGATGTCTTTTGTGAGATCACGGGTTTTAATGGTACAACGGGTAGAGTAGATACTGAACAGCAATATTTGGTGGATGAGAACCGCAAGGTTGAGGTGAGTTTTTTTGCCATGACCATGGGTGGCTTTCCAGTACAGTTTGGGCCGAAAGTAAGTTCAATGGAAATTGTTCCTGGTAAGTTCTACACTACCAGCTACATTGCCAAGAACAACACTGATGAAACAGTCATTGGCCAAGCGATTCCTAGTGTTGCACCCACGGATGCAGCACTTTATTTTAAGAAGTTAGAATGCTTCTGTTTTAACAGACAAGTGTTCAAACCGCATGAAGAGGTTGAGATGACTCTGAGATTTGTGGTGGAACCAGAGTTAGATAAGCGCATAAAAGACATAAGCTTATCTTATAATTTTTTTAAACTTGAAAGCTAAAAAGAGGAAGAAAATATGAGCGAACAAGAATATTACGTACCTAATGGTACTTACTGGCCAATCATTGGCTCAATCGGTATAGCAACACTGTTTATTGGCTTTGCTAACCAAATGCATGGCGTTAGTTGGGGCGGATCGGTGATGGCACTTGGTTTTGCGATTACTGTATTTATGATGTTTGGCTGGTTTGGCCAAGTTGTGAATGAAAGCACAAACGGCATTTATAATAAGCAAGTGGATCGTTCGTTCCGCTGGGGTATGAGTTGGTTTATTTTTTCTGAAGTCATGTTTTTCGCAGCCTTTTTTGGCGCTTTATTCTACGCCAGAGCGTTGAGTGTTCCATGGTTGGGCGGTGCAGATAACAATATATTTACGCCAGATCTTTGGAATGCATTCAGTGCATCTTGGCACCAGATGGCCTTCTTAGCGCCAGGTACAGAACTGCAATCAGGCACATTGATGAGCTTCCCTGAAGTGCCTGCTACGGGTATTGAAACAGCAACACCAGCAATGGTAGTTGATCCATGGGGCTTGCCAGCACTTAATACGGCATTGCTATTAGCGTCAGGCGTAACCCTGACGTTTGCTCACCATGCACTACGTGCAGGACACCGCAACCAAATTGTTGGCTGGTTGGTGGCAACGATTGCACTAGGCGCAGCATTCTTGGGCTTCCAGATTATGGAATACGGCCATGCTTACCAAGATGGCCTTAAGTTGACATCAGGTATTTATGGCTCAACTTTCTACATGCTAACAGGCTTCCACGGCTTCCACGTAACCGTGGGTGTAATCATGCTAACGGTTATTTTGTACCGCGTACAAAAAGGTCATTTTAATGCAGACAATCACTTTGGTTTCGAAGGTGTTGCTTGGTATTGGCACTTTGTAGACGTGGTATGGTTAGGGCTATTTGTATTTGTATACTGGCTATAATAATTAGTTAGAACAATAAAAAAGGCCCCTTTATTGGGGTCTTTTTTTTCATCATTAAAATTTAGGAATGTTTATGACAGAAGTAGTGATTGTAATTATCATTATCGCCATTTTAGTAGCGTTAGGATTTGGCTTAATCGGAATGGTAAAAGGCGGAAAAGCCGGCTCTGACAAAATGTTTAAATCACTCGCTACTCGTGTGTCGCTGTCAGTTCTATTATTTTTATTAGTGCTGTTTGCGGGCTACATGGGCTGGATTGAGCCTAATGTGGTGATGGTTGATGCGCCAGTGGCACAAGCGCCCGTACAAAAATGATTAAACGCAGTTTCATTCTGCCGGCAATTTTAATATTGCTCACTTTGTGGGGCTTAGTATCATTAGGGTTTTGGCAACTCGATCGGGCAGAGCAAAAACGCCAGATAGAAAGCGCAGTTTTAAACGCACAACAAGCCCCTGTGTTGTTAGTTGATAACTTAAAAGATTTACTCGATAAGGAACATTACCAAGTTTTATTAAACGGTCATTATGACAATGATAAGCAGTTTATCTACGATAATCAGATTGTCAACGGCACGGCCGGTTATTACGTATTAACGCCTTTCGTTCTCAACAACAACACTTCGGCAATTTTGGTCAACCGTGGTTTTGTACCATGGTACAACGATCGTGCTAAGTTAGCCAATATTAATATTGGCATTGATAAAGCCACCATCAAGGTAAGTTTAATCAAACCTAAGCAGCGCATTAAGTTAAAACATCAATCAATTGATCCAACATTTCCTATATTGATCCAATCTTTAGACATGAATAAGCTTTCAAAATTATCAAATTATCAAATTNTTCCAATGATTGCGCAATTGGACGTTGATCAAAAGGATGGTTTTTTTAGAAAGTGGCAGCCCTTCTATGGCAGCGTTAATAAGCATTTAGGCTATGCTGTGCAGTGGTTTTTGATGGCACTGGTGTTATCAATCATTGCTATTTATTTATGGATAAAAAATACAAAAAATTGACTCATATCAGTTTTTCATTATTTACTTGACGGTACCATCATGCCTCTGTAGAATTGCATCTATTCGAAAAAAGCTCATTAAGAATAAGGGTATTAATTATCAAACGAGGAGAGATTGATGAACATAACAGAAAAATATGACTTAAATGTCGTAAAGTGGTTTTCCATCATGTCGGTGGTTTACTTGGTGGTCGGCGCATTAGTCGGAGTTTATATTGCCTGCAGAACTGGCTTGGCCTTTTCTTAATGACTTAGGCACTGACACTCCTTATCTTCAGTTTGGTCGTCTAAGACCGCTACACACCAATGCAGTGATTTATGCTTTTGGTGGCTCGGCACTCATGGCATCGGCCTTCTACATCGTGCAACGAACCAACCAAACTCGACTTTGGTCCAACAAGATGGCTTGGTTTACTTTTATAATGTGGAATTTGATCATTGTTTCAGCGGTGGTTTCTTTTCCTTTAGGTATAACGCAATCAAAAGAATATGCTGAATTAGAATGGCCAATTGATATCCTTATTACGCTTGCGTGGGCTTCTTACATGTACAATTTTGTTATGACCATTCATATTCGTGATCGTAACAAAGTGCCACACGTGTACGTGGCCAACTGGTTCTTCTTAGGCATGATGGTGATGGTTACCTATCTTCATGTGGTTAACTCTCTGGTTATTCCGGTAGGTTGGTTTAAGTCTTATTCTATTTTCTCGGGCGTGCAAGATGCCATGATCCAATGGTGGTGGGGGCACAATGCAGTGGGCTTCTTCTTAACAGCAGGCTTCTTGGGCATGATGTATTACTTTGTGCCTAAACAGGCAGAACGCCCTGTTTATTCATACCGTTTATCGGTGATTCACTTTTGGGCATTGATGTTTGGTTACGTATGGTTAGGTGCACATCACCTGCAATACACAGCATTACCAGATTGGGCCGGCTCATTAGGAGCAACCATTTCTTTAGCGATGATCATTCCATCATGGGGTGGCGCACTTAACGGTATCTTAACTCTGTCTGGTGCGTGGGAGCGTTTGCGTGAAGACTACATCTTACGTTTCTTAATCATGTCATTAGCATTTTATGCTATGGGTACTTTTGAAGGCCCAGTGATGTCAGCGAAAACGGTTAATGCGCTGTCGCACTATACAGACTGGACCATTGGACACGTACATTCAGCCGCATTAGGCTGGAACGTTATGGTAGCTGCAGGTGCGCTTTATCACATGATTGAAAAAATTTACAACGTCAAAATGTCGCAAAAACTATTGGGCATTCACTTTTGGGTACACACCATTGGTACGGTTGTTTATATTGTTGCTATGTGGGTATCAGGCATTATGCAAGGCCTTATGTGGAGAGCGTACGATGAGTACGGCACATTGGCCTACACGTTTGCAGAATCAGTTTCTGCGATGCACCCTTACTACGCAATGAGAGCGGCGGGTGGCGCACTGGTGTTGTTAGGTGCAATTGTGATGCTGATCAATGTAATTATTACCATACGTAAAGCAGGCCAAGAGCAGACCTCTGCTCAAGCGGCAACGGCATAAAGAGGAGAGCACAATGGCAAATCAAAACGGAAAAGAAAGCTTACAGTCAAAACTAGAAAAGAATATTTTTGGCCTGTATCTGTTTATGGCGCTTGCGGCGTCGTTGGCAGGTATTGTGGAAATCGTACCTCTATTCACTAATCCTGATGCAGTAAAGGATGAAGTGGTTGCTGCTGATGGCTCAACCAAGAGTTTATTATGGCAGCGCGGAGATAAGAAGTTATCAGACTGGAAGCCAGGTGATGGCGTTCGCCCTAACACGGCATTAGAATTGGCAGGACGTGATATTTATGTGCGTGAAGGTTGTTACTTGTGCCATTCGCAAATGATTCGTCCGTTCAGAGATGAGAAGGAGCGTTACGGTCATTTTTCTTTAGCAGTGGAATCAAAATACGACCACCCGTTTCAATGGGGATCGAAAAGAACGGGACCTGATTTAGCGCGCCTTGGTGGCAAGTATTCTGATGAGTGGCATATCCTACACATGCGCCACCCTCAAGCGGTGGTACCAGAATCAGTCATGCCTAAATA
>JGI26248J51725_1000417_pt1 | contig 15902 bp, 18 predicted proteins | sample SaaInlV_120m_DNA_2_FD_51725 | JGI IMG/M metagenome (IMG submission 51725) | reverse complement strand
GAAATAGAAGCTAGAGACCTTTCATCCCAACCCTCCAATTCCTTAAACCGACCCACAGCTTCACCAGGCAAAGCCACCCCAGTTTTTTGCCCGAAGCCAAATTTTTTAATGTAACCGTAAAAAGATCTTTTCCCAAGTTGCTGAGCAACCTTGACAGAACCAATATTGCTAGACTTAGAGATGATGTTCTGCAATGTTAGCCATCCATATTTATGATTACCTGCTTCCCCGATCTTCTTACCACCAATGTCAAATTCTCCATTTTCGCAGAAGAAAATATCATGAGGCCTCGCTACTCCTGCATCAATGGCAGCGGCGGCTAAAATTGGCTTAAAAATTGATCCCGGTTCATACGAGATAGACACTGCACCATTAATCCACCTTTTAGGTTTGTAAGCAGAATAGTTATTCGGATTGTACTGAGGCATATTAGCGATCGCATATACCTCACCTGTGCTTGGGTTCATAACAATTACCACCCCTGATTTAGCCTGATATTTTTTCACCTGTTTACTCAAATGGTACTCAGCGAAAAACTGAATCACCTCGTCAATAGCCAAAATCATACCTTGGTTTTCCGTGATCCCTCTATTAACCCCTCCCGTTAAATTGCACCAGTTTTCCTCGGGCATCTTTTCTCATCACCGTTTTAACAATATTTCCTTTTAGCATTCCATCGTATTGGTGTTCGATTCCAGCTAAACCCTGGTTGTCTACTCCAGTAAATCCTATAACACCAGAAGCCAACTCTCGCTTTGGGAAAAATCTTTTATCCTCCGGCATAAAATTAACCCCTGAAGGAGAATCTCTTCTTAACCGAGCGATTTCTGCAGGAAAAACTTTTCGTTTAATCCATACAAAACTACGCCTTGAACTTATTTTCTTTAAAATTAACTTTTCATCCATCTTTAAAGCTTTCGCTAATAGCAAAGCCGTCTTTTTTTTATCTTTAATTTCTTGTGGCGTTACATACACAGACTCAACTTTAATATTAGAAGCCAATTCATTCATATTTCGGTCGTATATAGAACCACGCCCGTAATGCACATTCACCGTCATCTGATGCTGTCCCATAGACCGCGATACCAAGTCTTCATGCTTTATAACCTGAAGAAAAAATAACCTCCCTATAAGCCCTGAACCGAATAACGTAAAAAGAACCGAAACTAAAATCAATCTCGCCTTAAGAGATCCTCGACTCACACTCACGCTCGGTATTTTTTCTTTTTTACGCCCCATGTCTTATTTCTTTAAAAAGACTGTTACAATTTGTCTGCTTTCGGGCTCCCTAAGTCCGATTTTATTTTTCGCCAATAGTTGAATACGATCTAGCGAACGCAAGCTTTCCCACTCCACATGAAGGAGATTATTTTCGCGAATTAAGCTTCGTTGGATTTTTTCAAGAGTTTGATATTCATAAGCCAGGCCAACCAAGCGAACATTACTCCAGACAAAAACCATAGCCACTATCATCAATCCTACAACAGCTACCAAAACCACACGAAATTCGCGCGTGGTTACATGAAATTGATTTTTTTTTGATTTTGGAAACCACTTAAACATAGACTCTTTCTGCCACCCTTAATTTAGCGCTTGATGCACGAGAATTACGTTGCACTTCTTCAACAGTCGGAACAATTGGTTTGCGTGTAATAATTTTAAATCGCTGCTTGTGCCCGCACGAGCAAACCGGAAGTTTGGGAGGACAAACACACCCCTTCTCCTCGGTTTTAAAAAAATTCTTCACAATTCGATCCTCTAGAGAATGGAAAGAAATCACTATGACACGAGCCGGTTCCTGCAAAATATCGACAGAGGCGCTCAGCGCTTTTTTTATATGCTCTAGCTCACCATTAACCGCAATGCGCAATGCCTGAAATGTTCGCGTGGCAGGATGAATTTTGGTTTGTCGCGACGCACGTATCACACTTGAGACAATATTTGANAGTTGGAGNGTTGTCNTAATAGCGCTTTTTTTTTGCGCTTGTCGGATAGCTCTCACTATCTTTTTTGAAAACCGNTCTTCTCCATATTCCTTGAGCACCGACACTANNTCCTCATCAGGCAGTGCAACCAAAAGATCAGCGGCTGTTATTTTTTGAGAAGAATCCATCCTCATATCCAAAGGCCCGTTACGCATAAAACTAAACCCTCGGCCTGGTGAATCCAACTGAGGGGAAGAAACACCTAGATCAAGAAGCAATCCACCCACATTCATTACATTGGCTTTTTTTAAGATAGTCTTAATGTCACTGAAGTTTCCGTGGACTAAAGTAATCCGGTCCCGGAACGGAGCTAGCCTTTTCTCAGCCCGCTCAATTGCCCCCATATCCCGGTCAATCCCTAACACGCGAACACTCGTTGTACTTTTCAACAATAACTCTGTGTGCCCACCATCTCCTAAGGTGCCGTCGACGATCAAGCTGTCCCCCAAAAGGTTAAGGTTTTGGATGACCTCTCTCTCTAATACTGATTCGTGTTGCTTAAGCATTTTAAAAAAGAGGGTCTTGTTTACAACCGCGTTACATACACTAGAGCAACACTGCGAATTGAGAACTGCCAACTCACTTAGATGTCTTCTCTAGTCGATCCGGAGCCCAAAGCTCAAAAGTCTTAGACATACCCACAAGCGTCACTTCTTTTTTCAAACCAGCGGCTTCACGTTGAGCTACAGGAATTAAAATTTTGCCAGATTTCATTTCACACTCTGTCGCTCGAGCATAGAACTCCCGAAGTCTATTGCGATCACTTTTATCAAATGCATTGAGATGGTGTAGTTTTTCCTCATTTGCAGCCCATTCGCGTTGAGGAAATACAATGAGAAACCCATCCATCACACACATAACCAATTGTGGACTGTCTCTCTCAAGAAGACCCTTGAATTTTGCTGGAACATTTAGACGCCCTTTATCATCTATACTGACGCTATAAGTTCCTAAAAATCCGTTCATATGCGAATTGGTTGCAGTAAATAAGCAATATAAAAACATTAATAAACACTTTACGACACTTTCTGACACAATCCTAGCATATTGGAACACCCTGTCAATAGAGAAAAGTATAAAAACACAACCATTTAAGCGCTATTCNGCTGACATCAAGATGTGCTTACGCCTGACACTTTAGGCGGTNTTTGAAAAAGGTTTGATTTGAGACAGATAAAACTAGGCTTCTNACAGGACAGTTAAATTAAATTAGGTGCAGTAAACACAACTGACTACCGTAACCCATTGTTCNGGTTACGGTAGTTTTATTATTGACCAAAAAATTTAATGACCTATATAATANTGAAGGGTTTTGTTTAGACAGAGGCGTTTGATNCTATTACTTGGATATCACAATTAAAAAAAGCGGTTGATGTCCTTTTCTTTTTTTAGGCTTCTTTANGATTGTTTTTAGTATCGTCATCATATTTCTTTGAAATGATTTACTTTGACAANGTCAAATTTTGAGTGATATTATGAAATNGTTCCAAAAAAGACAGCTTATAAAAATTTCTCTATATTAAATTTAACCAAACTATGGCTCGTAAAAAGATTAAATTTGCCCTTGGGTCATCACTGATCGTAGGGGCCATCGGCTATCTAATTGCAACGGGAATTAACAGCACATCTACTTATTTTTTTACTGTTAGCGAACTAATGGACCAAAAGGTTTCTTTTCATGGTACTGGACTCAAGGTAAAGGGCAACGTGGTTGCGGGCTCCATTGAAAGAGATCCCGGTGATTACCTTAACGTTCAATTTGCTATTGAAGAAAAAAACCGTAATTTGAATGTTGTTTATCAGGGTGTCACACCTGATATGTTTCAAGACGGTGGAGAGGTGGTTGTAGAAGGAGCCTTGGACGAACAGGGTGTTTTTCATGCGAACACACTTTTGACCAGTTGTCCTTCGAAATATGAGGCTGAAAAAGAGGCTGGAGGCATGCACCCAGGAACTCTCCCTGACTATAAACCCAAGCTAGAAACAGACCCCAGGAAAGTTGATTTCTTGCCTAAAACAGCGATCTAACCCTCCGCGCGGTGCTATTCTATTAAGATAAAGGTCTTGTCGCGACCCTGATATCGCGGGAGCACCTCTCGTAAGATACTACATGAAAGCTAAGGTACTTTATGAACGATATAGGTGAGTTTACTTTAATGGTTGCGCTGGCTACGTCTCTTTATGGGACAGTAGCCTACGTTATGGCTGCACGTGGTAACCGCATAGACCTTTATTTAAGTGCAGATAAAGCGCCACTTATCACATGGGCGTGCGTTATGATTTCTTCTATCGCCCTCTGGAAAGCTTTTTTCACAAATGATTTTAGCCTTCAATACGTATATGCATACTCCAATATAGAGCTAGACTATTTCTATAAATTTAGTTCTTTTTGGGGAGGACAAAAAGGCTCGCTTCTATTTTGGGCCCTTATTTTAACGACCTACATGGTAGTCGTTCACTTTCAGAATCGTTCAAAAAGTCTAGTGGTTGTTCCCTACGCGATGGCTGTGATGCTTGCTATCACAGCTTTTTTTCTTTTACTTCTTAATTTTTCCACCAATCCATTTGAACGAATTCCGCTACCACCAGAAGATGGGCGTGGACTAAACCCACTTTTACAAAATTATTGGATGGTTATCCACCCACCTACGTTGTATTTAGGTTATGTTGGATTTACCGTTCCTTTTGCGTTTGCGGTAGCCGCGCTTATTTCGAAAAATTTGGACGATGCTTGGATTCGATTGACTCGGAAGTGGACAGTTGTGTCATGGTTTTTCCTTTGTATGGGCAATCTGTTTGGAGCGAGCTGGGCTTATGTTGAGCTTGGATGGGGTGGATACTGGGCATGGGACCCCGTAGAAAACGCAGCCTTCATGCCACTTATCGTGGCAACAGCCTATTTGCATTCGGTCATGATCCAAGAAAAAAAAGATATGATGAAAGTTTGGAATATGTCTCTAATCCTTCTCACTTTTGTTATGACTATTTTTGGAACGTTTATCACCCGAAGTGGACTCATTCAATCGGTGCATACCTTCGATGAAGCAACATTAGGATATTACTTCTTAGGTCTTCTGTTTTTTATAATTACTGCTTGCAGTGTATTAATTGTCTCGCGTTTATCTTTGCTTAAAAGTAAAAACGAATTAGATTCGTTTCTTTCTCGCGAAGCGAGCTTCCTTTTTAACAATTTATTGCTCCTTGGAATAGCGTTCGCAACTTTCTGGGGAACGATTTTCCCAATTATTTCCGAAGCGGTGCGCGGAGTAAAAATCACCGTAGGTCCACCTTTTTACAATCAGGTTAATGTTCCAATCGGATTNGCGTTGTTAGCTCTGATCGGAGTTGGCCCCATCATTGCCTGGAGAAAGGCTACTTGGTCCAACCTAAGAAAAAATTTTTTAAAACCAGTGCTGTTTGCTTTAATTGGAGGGGCCATTCTATTCCCCGTGCTTCCATTATCAAACCGCTCAGAAGTTTATACATACATCGCGTTCATTCTTTGTATTTTTGTGTTGTCATCTATGTTCATTGAGTTTTTTAAGGGAACAGTAGCTCGTCGTGATTTACACAAGGAAACGACTATTAGAGCTTTGGGATCTTTAATCTGGAATAATAAGCGGCGTTATGGAGGCTATACGGTTCATATCGGCGTCGTCATGATTTATGCTGGTATCGCTGCATCACAGTCCTACGGCACGCATATCGAAAAGCGTGTAAAAATAGGTGATACCATCGAAATCAAAGGTTATATGCTTCGGTATGAAAAACTAACTGCGGTGCAAGCAACTTCAGTAAAAACTCGCATTATTGCGCAGCTAGCAGTTGAGAAAGGTGGAAAGAAAATCTGGACCGCGAGACCGGAAAAAGAATTTTATAAAGGGCAAAATCAACCTGTATCAGAAGTCGATGTGAGGTCGACCCTAGCAAGTGATCTTTATGTGATCCTTGCAGATTTTTCCGAAGACGAGTCAGCGACAATTAAAGTTTACTATAACCCTATGGTTAAATGGTTATGGACGGGGGGGTGGGTCATCGCTCTCGGGACTATGGTCTGTGCATGGCCAGACAGATTAGAACAACGTAGACGACTAGAACGTTTAAAACGTCAACAGATCGTTTTTTCTCCAGCGCAGGAATAACTTATGATCAGTCATTTTGAAAAATTACTTTCAGTTTTCGTTGCGGTGCTACTTATAACTATTGCAAGTCCAGAGTTAGCCAATGCAGCAGCTGTGCTGGCTGACTTGGAAAACGCGCTAATGTGTAAGTGTGATGACAAGTGTGGCAAGGTACTCATTAACTGTACCTGTTCTACAGCTGACAAAAACAGGAAAAAGTTTGCAAAAATGCTCGAATCAGGCCTAACAGTTGACCAGATTGTTCAGCAACAAATTGAGAAGTATGGTGAAACTGTGCTTTCTGCTCCCACCAAAAATGGTTTTAATCTCACTGCCTGGGTAGTACCATTTGGAGCCCTTATATTTGGAGGGCTTGGACTGCGTAGACTTCTAAGTGGATGGGTTGCTAAAAATACCAACACCCGGTCATCGGATAAAATAATTGACGTCGCCTCTGGTGGCAACCCCAGTAACTCCCGTAACATGGCCTCTAACCAATACTCTCGCCGGTTGCAGGAAGAATTAAATCAGCTTGAAACATGAATATAAGTTTCCCCCACTTTATAGAACTACTTTTGATCGCAGGAATTATAATTGCTATTGGGATACCACTGTTTGGAAAAGTACCCAATGTCCGCCCTTTTCCTGAGGTTAACCCCATGGAGGAAGAATTTAAACATCTTCTCGTTCGCAAAGAAGAGGTTTTACTGTCAATCAAGGAACTGGAAGTTGATTTACAAGCCGATAAGGTGTCCGTTGAGGATTCTGATATTTTACGAGGAAAACTTGAAGGAGAAGCGATGGCTATCCTTGAGAAAATCGACAAATTGGAAAAAAATTAAAAAAATGATAAATCATCCTCGAAAAATTTTCTTCCAGCTTAGTGAAACTTCTTTTTAAAGCATGTAACCAATAAAAAAAACAGCACCTAAATAACCAGAAGTGACGTTTCTATTATCTTTTGATTAAAGGAATTAGCCTTCTATAGGGATCCCGTATGAGTAAACATATCTATTCAATCCCGTATGAGTAAACATATCTATTCAGATTCATCTAATCCTGTTATTCGAGTTCAAGATCTTCGCAAAGATTTTGGTTACCTACAAGTTTTGAGTGGAATCAGTTTCGACTTATACAAAGGAGAGTTCCTTACTGTTTTTGGTCCTAATGGGGCAGGAAAGACGACTCTGATCAAAATTCTTTCCGGACTTACACGCCCTACTTCTGGATCAGCAACTGTAACTGGGTTTGATGCTTTGGAAGGTAATGTGGAGCTAAGAAACAATATTGGTGTGATATCTCATGCGACCTGTTTGTATCCAGACCTTACCGCTTTAGAAAATCTTTTGTTTTACGCTAAACTTTATGGTCTAGACAACCCAGAAGAAAGAGCCAACCTATCCATTAAAGAGGTCGGGCTCGAATTGCGTAGGTATGACCCGATACGGACTTTTTCCAGAGGAATGCAGCAGAGAGTAGCTATAGCTAGAGCCACCTTGCATGATCCTTCAGTTTTATTTCTAGATGAACCTTTTACCGGNTTGGATTTACAAGCAACTAGCGAACTCAAGGATCGCTTGCGTGGTTTACACACGGAAAAACGAACCATTCTTATGACAACGCATGATATTTCCTGCGGCCTTGAAATGTGCGACCGGGTGGCAATACAAAACAGAGGAAAATTTTCTCTTTTCGAGTCGGTTAATTGTATAGAACAAAGNAACTTTAAAAACCTTTACACAAAATCCATACAGTAATGAGGTATANGTTGGGAGCTTTGCTATCTCTATGAAAAAGTACTTCAGTCAGGTGACAACAATTATCTGGAAGGACTTTATTACAGAAATAAAGACACGCGAATTATTTAGCTCAATGTTTATTTTCGCACTTCTTGTGGTCATTATTTTCATTTTTTCAATCAACCTTAGTCTCATCAAAGCAAGCGAAGTTGGACCTGGTGTGCTGTGGGTAGCATTTTTATTTGCAGGAACAATTGGGCTCAATCGATCATTCATGCTAGAGAAGGAAAATGGCTGCCTGCAGGGGTTGCTTCTAGCGCCCATGGACAGGACCGCACTTTATTTTGGAAAACTGGTTAGCAACTTCGTGTTTTTGTTAATTATGGAGATATTTACCCTACCACTTTTCATGGTTTTTTTTAATATTGACCTGCTTCCACACCTACTACCATTGTTATATGTGATTTTTGTGGGCACGCTAGGATTTTGCGCAGTTGGAACTCTTCTTTCTTCCTTATCNGCAAACCTTAAGGCGCGTGATATTATGCTACCAATACTATTGTANCCGCTGATAATTCCAATTATTATCGGGTCGGTGAGAATGACAGGTCAGGTGCTTGCAGGCGAACCATTATCGAGCATGATGAACTGGGTAAGTTTGACCTTGTGTTTTGATATCATATATATTGCTATTTCCATAATGGTGATAGATTTTGTTCTGGAGGAATAACTTGAATGGATAACCTGGAATATTTATTTGCGGCTAATATCTTTGTGTGGGGCGGAATTTTTTATTACTTGTTCCGAATCAAAAGATATCAACAGTCTCTACAAAACGACTTGGACCTTATAAAGGAAGCTGTTAAAAAAGGATCGCAGGATGAGTGACGAAAAACAAGAAAACAGCTCAATTCTANCCTGGCTTACAGTTATTGCTTTCCTATTAGCTATGGTAGCTATTTTTGTTTATGTGCCAACAGAACAAACGGAGGGGGCAGTACAACGCATAATGTATTTTCATATTCCTGCGGCATGGTTGGCCTTTTTTGCCTTTTTTGTTGTTTTTCTTTGCAGCATTCTTTTTCTGTGGAAAAAGGAAAGAGAGTGGGATATATATGCTCTGGCTTCCGCTGAAATCGGTGTTATTTTTTGTTCGCTAGTTTTGATTACGGGACCAATTTGGGCACGACCAATTTGGGGTGCGTGGTGGGTGTGGGACGCTCGATTGACATCCACTCTAATTTTGTGGCTTATTTACGTATCGTATTTAATGCTTCGCTATCAAACTGATATGGGATCTATGCGTGCTCGTTTCGCTGCAGTTCTAGGCATTGTTGGNTTTCTTGATATTCCATTCATTCACTTTTCTGTTTTATGGTGGCGCACGTTCCATCCCCCACCTAAAATGATATCATCAGAAGGTTTGGGTGCAGGAATGGATCCTTCTATGGTAAGCACGCTTTTGTTATCTCTCGGAGCTTTTACACTACTTTATTTTGTGTTGATGGGTCAGAGAGTAAAAGTTGAGATGATGAGAGATGAAGTTGAACGACTCAAAAAAGACCATTTATATTCCAACTAAGAGGCATGTCCTTCTTTTCATTATTGCTTTTATTGGAGCTATTCTTTTTTTCTTCGAGCACTTTGCAGAAACCCCTATTTCTATTTCCGATGTTCAAGTTAGTAAAAACTTCAGCCAGGAAAAANCGGAGGTAGGATACCTAGCNCCTANCTTTACCTTGCGAAACTTAAAGGGTAACTACGAAAGTCTTGAGAACTATCGCGGGCAAGTAGTCATTCTTAATTTTTGGGCGACATGGTGTGCCCCTTGTCGAGTAGAAATGCCTTCTTTTGAGAAGCTTTATCGTCGTTACCGCTCCGAAAGAGTGACGGTTCTAGCAGTGACACTCGATAAAAATGCGGGATCTGAAATTAAATCTTTTGTTGACGAGTATAGACTTACCTTTCCCGTTTTATTAGACAAAAAAGGGGAGGTCGAGAGGCTTTACCCATCAATGACGATCCCATTTACTTATGTGATAAATCATGAAGGTAGAGTTGTAGCGCGCGTAGATGGTGCAAAAAACTGGGAATCTAAGGACACCTTTGATGCAATTGAATACCTGTTGGAAGCATCCCAATAGAATTTTACTAGCTTTGAGGTAATTTTTCATGAGTGAAAAAGCAGTGCTGAAAACCAATCAAAGGTTTTATGATGCCTTTAATAAAAATGATATAGAGCTTATGGTCGGAGTTTGGTTGAACGATTCAATTTCGCAGTGTATTCACCCGGGGTGGGACGTCCTGACTGGATTTGACAGGATTATGGTCAGTTGGCAGAAAATTTTTTCATCAGGGCACGACCTAGAAATCAAAATTTCACATATTGAGGTTACTGCCTCAGAAAACCTTGCATGGGTAACCTGTCAGGAAAACCTATTTTCTATACTCTCTAGTGGCGTGCAATTATCAAAAGTCCACTCTACCAACCTATTTAAAAAGGTCAATGAAGAGTGGAAGATGATTCTTCATCACGCCTCCCCTGTGAGTGGACTTCCCGCTGTAGAAAAAATATCTGAGAATTGAAGGGTAGACAAAAAACCCTCACTTAACCTTTAATCCGTTGGACTTATAATGGCGGTGTTCGAGTACGCCTTAATTTCTAATCGGAAAGATGTATTAAACACACTCATGGCTAATACGGGCGACCCATCCCACAAAATCAACCTCACTCACGTAGAAAACAGGCAACTTGGTGAAAAGAATATTCCCCAGTAAGTTGTGGGGAAGATAGCTCGCACTTTTTCTCTCGAATGGGACATCGTGAATAAAAAACGCACCCTTTAGGCATATCAATAGTATTTGGTAGATCACCTTTAATTTTTAAATTTTGTTTTTTTGAATCTAGGTCAATCGAAGGGACTGCCGCTAACAACGCTTCAGTATATGGGTGAAGTGGATTACTAAAGAGTGCCACACTGTCGGCAATCTCAACTATTTTACCAAGGTACATAACCGCCACCCGGTCACAGAAGTGTCTGACGATGGTCATGTCATGGGAAATAAATAGATAGGATATCCTCATTGATTCTTTAAGATCAAGCAGCAGGTTTATTATCTGGGCACGAATCGAAACATCCAGAGCGGAGACCGGTTCATCAGCAATAATTAAACTCGGGTTTAGTGCTATGGCGCGTGCTATTCCTATTCGCTGCAATTGACCGCCGCTAAATTCGTGTGGATATTTTTCTGCCTGATCAGGTGTGAGGCCAACTCTTTTTAACAGTGATGAGACACGACTTTCTTTATCTTTTGATTCAGAAAAACCATGTATATCAAAAGGCTCTTCCAAAATTTTCCTAATTAATTTTCTTGGGTTTAGAGATGCAAGGGGATCCTGGAAGATGATTTGCATTTCTTTTCGGAGAGAACGCAGTTTATTTTGTTTCAGAGCAATCAGGTTATGATTTCGGTAAAAGACCTCTCCAGAGGTAGGTTCTACTAACCTCAGTATCGCACGCGCAGCTGTTGATTTCCCGCAACCAGATTCTCCGACCAAGCCTAATGATTCACCTTCCCGAAGCAAAAAGGAGATTCCATTCAAAGCGTGCACCGTTTGTCTTTCATGGTTAGGCATCTTGACCTGGAAGTGTTTTTTTAGATTTTTCACCTCAAGTAAAACAGGATGAGGTGATTCTATTTGTGTCTTCATTAGTGTAACCAGCAGCTCACTGAATGAGTCTGGGATATTTTCTTAAGTTTTGGTTTGTCTGTTTTACAACGTGTTTCTGCTGCGGAACAACGAGGATGAAATGGACACCCAGTAGGAACTTGCAACAAAGAAGGCATCATCCCTGATATTTCTTTTAGTTTTGGAAGCTTCTGTTGAGTAGTTTCCAATTTAGGGATGGACTCCATAAGACCTAACGTATAAGGATGTAGCGGAGAACGAAAAATATCATCAACTAAACCCGACTCGACTATTTCACCTGCATACATCACCATGACACGCTCTGCTACTTCAGCAACAACCCCCAAATCATGAGTAATGAGTAGAATAGACATCTGAGTATCATTTTTTATTCTTTTTAGAAGGCTAAGTATTTGTGCCTGTATTAAAACATCGAGTGCTGTTGTTGGTTCATCGGCTATAAGAATACGCGGAGAGCATGAAAGTGCCATAGCAATCATAGCCCTTTGCCTCATCCCACCGCTTAATTGATGTGGATATTGATCTAATTTTTGCTTCGGGGAAGGGATTTCCACCTGCTCTAAAAGCCTAAAAGATTTTTCCCTAGCTTTTTTTCGGGAGAGGGAAGTGTGGCGCAAGAGTGTTTCAATGATTTGTTCCCCTATAGTGAGAACAGGATTCAATGAGGTCATTGGATCCTGAAAGATCATCGCGATATCTTTTCCCCTCAGATTCTGTAATTCTTTTTTCTTGAGTTTTAAAAGGTCTTTACCAGCAAAAAGAATTTCTCCACTCATAATTTTCCCAGGCGGTTCTTGAATAAGCCTTAATATGGAAAGAGCGCTGACGGTTTTACCACAACCCGATTCTCCAACTAATGCTAGTATCTCGCCTTGGTTGAGTTGATAACTGATTCCACGAACAGCTATCAACTCTTTTTTTAAAACCGCAAAAGATACTTTTAAGTTTTTGACTAATAGTTCTGGAGTAGGCATGTTCACTCAGCTTCTATCCTGACTATAAGAATATTAATGTGTAGCTTTACCATTAGACAAACATTTTTATCATGAATTTTCTAAGACATCACTAAATTAAGATCTCCTGAAAACCCAATCCAAATGATTAGACTTTATCCATTGGTTCAACCAGATTTTTATGAGAGTATATCGGGTCGCAAACAGGTTTTATGGGGTTTTTTAATATAATTAAACAGCAGTTATGCTTTAAGTGCGAGGGTGGATATGAAAATTTTGAGTTGGAATGTAAATGGCATACGCGCTGCCGTTCGAAAGGGCTTTATGGACTGGTTTCATACCGAAGCCCCCGATGTAATGTGCCTACAAGAAATCAAGGCTACACCAAATGACCTGACGGAAGATGTTGCAAACCCCTCCGGCTATCATGCTGTTTGGAATCCAGCTCAACGTAAAGGGTATAGTGGCGTGGCTATTTTAACAAAAAAAAAGCCCCTAGGAGTTCACCTGGGGATGGGAATTGATAGGTTTGATGTGGAAGGAAGAATCATCCGACTTGAATACAAAGATTTTGACCTGTTAAATATTTACTTCCCAAATGGTACCAGTGGTCCGGAACGTCTAAAGTATAAAATGGATTTTTATGATGCCTTCCTCGACCATTGTGAAGCTTTGCGTAAAAAGGGTAAAAAACTGGTCATCACCGGAGATGTAAATACAGCTCATAAGGCTATTGACTTAAAAAACCCTAAGCCAAATGAAAAAAACTCAGGATTTCTTCCGGAAGAAAGGGCCTGGGTGGACAAATTTATCGGACATGGATACATTGATACTTTCCGTGAATTCTGCCAGGAACCAGATCATTACACTTGGTGGAGCTATAGAGCTGATGTCCGCAAGAAAAATATTGGATGGCGTATCGATTATTTTTTCGTTACCGAAGATTTAATGAAAAAGGTAAAAAATTCATGTATATATCCCAAGATAATGGGCTCAGACCACTGTCCAATAGGCTTAGATATAAAGGCTTTATAGATTATCAGGATTCCGTTTGATTAATTAGATTAGATGAACCTATCATACTTAAATTGACATCCAAACAAGTAGGTATTTTTTTAAAGTGATTAAGGATGTTTTCATTAGCAGAAAAACGAAAGGGAAATAATGGGTTTTGAATTAGGGAAAAATTATTCGGGATTCCGATTGAATCAGCAAGAATCGATTTCTGAATTAAATTCGTTAGCATTGCTGTTTACTCATTTAAAAACTGGTGCAGAAGTTCTTGTAATGGAGAATGATGACGATAATAAAGTTTTTAGCGCAACATTCAAGACGCCTCCATCTAACGATCGAGGAGTCGCCCATATTCTTGAACACAGTGTCTTATGTGGATCACGTAAGTATCCTGTTAAAGAACCGTTTCTGGAGTTATTGAAAGGTAGTTTGCAGACCTTTCTCAATGCGATGACTTTTCCTGATAAAACCATGTATCCAGTAGCAAGTCGTAATAAGAAAGATTTTTTCAATTTGATGGATGTTTACCTAGATGCTGTATTTTATCCAAACATCACAGAAGAAACATTTATGCAGGAGGGATGGCATCACGAGTTGGAACGTCCTGATAAGAATATCACTTATAAAGGTGTCGTCTTTAATGAAATGAAGGGTGTTTTCTCAAGCCCCGAAAGCATTTTAGATCGACACTTAGCTCATTCACTTTTTCCAAGCACGACTTATGGTTTTGAATCGGGCGGTGACCCTGAAGCTATTACGGATTTAACCTATGAAGAGTTTAAAAGTTTTCACAATAAACATTATCACCCATCGAACAGTCGTATTTTCTTTTATGGCGATGGAGACACACTGGAATATTTAAATTTTCTAGATAATGAATACCTCAAAGATTTTGAGTCCATTGAAATTGAATCTGCTGTTAACGCACAAAGGCGATTTAGCAAACCTAAGCGAAAAGAAATTTTCTATCCTGTATCAAAAGATGAATCTCTAGACAAGAAAACGTTTGTTATCGTGGGATTCAAACTAGATAAGTCAACCAACCATGAGCATTGCCTTGCTTTTAATATTTTAAGTTATTTATTGCTTGGAACTTCTGCATCTCCGCTACGTAAAGCATTGCTCGACTCTGAGTTTGGAAGCGAGGTGATTGGCGGTGGATTTGATGACAATCGTTTCGAAACAACCTTTGCCGTTGGACTTAAAGGCACAGAAACCGACAACGAAGACCAAATCATTGAACTTATTTTCTCAACCCTAAAAAACCTTGTTGATAATGGAATTGAGGAAAACATGGTCAAGTCGGCTGTAAATTCGATCGACTTCAAACTGCGCGAATCAAATTTTGGTGGTTTTCCAAAGGGTATTGTCTACAACATTCAGACCTTAGCTTCCTGGTTATATGATTCAGACCCTTTTATGCATTTAAAATATGACAAACTGATGGGAAAAATTAAACGTAAGTCAAAAGAAAGATATTTTGAAAATTTAATAGATAAGTACCTTTTAAATAATAATCATCAGAGTGTAATGCTTGCTAAACCTAAGCCAGACCTTGAGAAGAAAAAAGATGCCAAGGTTAGAAAAAATATGCGGGCTTTGAAAGGCTCCATGTCACAAAATGACATTAAAAACCTTGTCCAGAAAACTCAAGAGCTCCAGGCAATGCAGATCAAACCAGATTCTCCAGAAGCCTTAGAAAAACTACCAAGTTTAGATATCCATGATATTGAAGTTGAGAGTGAACGTTTCCCGATGGAATTAAGAAAAGAATCCGAACCTAAGATTTTATTTCATGATTTATTCACAAATAATATAGCTTATGTTCAAATTGGTTTCGATGCGCTCAGTATCCCTCTTGATAAAATCCCCTACCTTTCACTTGTTGGTAATTTGGTTTTAGGTATGGGGACACGCAAACATAGTTACATGGAAATATCGCAACTACTTGGTATCCATACGGGAGGGCTTCGTTCCTGGCATTTCACTTCAACTAGAATCAATGATCATAAAAGCTTATTATCACGTATTTTCTTTAGCGGAAAAGCTCTTATGGAAAACCTGGATCACCTTTTTGATATTTGGGATGAGGTGATTTTGGAATATGACTTTAATAACCCTAAACGCTTGGTTGAGATTATAAAGAGTTCTAAAGCCTCAATGGAGGATTCTATTTTATCTTCAGGAAACCATTATGTCCTCTCTCGACTTAATTCATACCAGTCTTCCTTAGGCCAATACAACGAACTTACCGACGGAATTTCTTATTATAGATTCCTAGAAACATTACTAGACCGCGCAGAAAAGAATCCTGACGAAGTGGCTGAAGAATTCAAGGGTGTTACACAAAGCTTATTTACTAAAGAAAATATTTTTGT
>JGI26248J51725_1000378_pt1 | contig 16754 bp, 17 predicted proteins | sample SaaInlV_120m_DNA_2_FD_51725 | JGI IMG/M metagenome (IMG submission 51725) | reverse complement strand
ACTAACGCTTCTGGCGCTGCTGACGGTTCTGCTTCTGGTACTGCTGACGCTAACGCTAAAGGTCAAGCTGACGCTTATGCAAAAGGTCAAGCTGATGCTTATGCAAAAGGTCAAGCTGATGCTTACGCTAAAGGTTATGCAGACGCTAAAGCTTCAGGTAGCGCAACTTCAACTGAAGTAGCTAAGTAATTTATATTCTAAATTACTGCCTAGCTTAGTCTAGCATTGCACTACTCAGTGATCTAAGCCTGGCTTAGCCCCTGAGTAGACAAGCTAAAACCACCCGAGAGGGTGGTTTTTTTAAATATAAAATAATGTATTCTTGGGAATATTGATTACACAAGGAAAATATCATGAAAACAATTATTACAATCGCTACTTTGGTAGCTTCAAGCTCAGTTTTAGCTGAGTACCATAATGACGCTTACGACTGGAACAACGATGCGGTTGAACCTGAACAGGCTGTTGTTTTAACTTCTAATGAGGTGATTGAATTACAAGAAAAAGTCTCTTATGCTTATTTACAACAAGATAACGGCGTTTTTGGCTATAACCCATATAATGTTATGGACCCAAGATGGATGATGGAAGAAATGGACAACTTTATGGACTAATTTGTAGAAAGTTAGTTGATTTAAAAGGCCACCCTTTCGGGTGGTTTTTTATTGTCTAAAATAAAGTTATTGATTTATTGACCTGCATCAAATCATGTTTATTTTAATATTATTAAAATAACACTTTCGGCACTTTAATGGACGTTGCTTGCTTTCAGATTATGTAAATACCTTAGGGCAGTTATTGCTTAGGACTTATGGTGAACGCGTACATAAGGTTGCAATCGATGCTGGGCTTAGTTGTCCTAATCGAGACGGCTCTAAAGGTATTGGTGGCTGTACGTTTTGTAATAATGTAACTTTTAGTCCGAATGGTAGAGCGCCAGATCCCATATTAGAGCAAATTCAAAATGGCCGTGAGGTGTTAATTAAACGAACGGGCGCTAAAAAATACATTGCCTATTTTCAAGCATATACAAACACGTATTCCGACATTGAAACATTGTCAAAAATGTACGAGACTGCACTTTCTGAAGATGATATTATTGGTTTGTCTATAGGNACCCGACCAGATTGCGTGCCAGATGAAGTCATTGATTTATTGGTAGATTATCAGAATAAGGGGTTTGATATATGGCTAGAACTGGGCTTGCAATCAGCTTTTGATAAAACCTTAAAGCGTATTAATAGAGGCCATGGATTTGAAGAATACAGACAAACCTTGCTCGCTGCTAGAGGCAAAGGACTGAGAGTTTGTACGCATTTGATCATTGGCTTACCAGGTGAAAACGAAACTCATTTTAAGGCCACGCTTCAGCGCGTTCTGAACTTAGGAGTGGATGGGTTGAAGTTTCATCCACTGCACGTGGTTAAGGGCACGCAATTGGCGAATGACTGGCGTCGGGGTGAGTACCGGCCAATGACAATGGAGTATTATGTTAAGGCGGTATCCGACCTGATTATGATGGCGCCAAAAGATATGATTTATCATCGCTTGACCGGTACGGCAAATAAAAAGCAACTGTTAGCACCTGAGTGGTGCAATAAAAAATGGAAGGTTCTAAATTCCATTGAGGCAGAGCTTAGAAGCAAAAATAAGGAAAAAGTGTTATGGAATTAGTTTGCCCAGCGGGTAATTTACCCTCGCTCAAAACTGCCATTGATAACGGTGCAGATACGGTTTATATCGGTTTTGCTGACGATACCAATGCTCGACATTTTGCTGGCCTTAATTTTAATGAACAGCGCTCAGTACAGGGCGTTGAGTATGCGCATTCAAGAGGCAAAAAAGTTTATGTGGCGATTAACACTTATCCACAGCCTTCGGGTTGGCAGCGTTGGATAGAGGCTATTGATCGTGCAAATCGACTTGGAGTGGACGCCGTTATTTTGGCGGACATTGGACTAATGGAATATGCAGCAAGCAAGTATCCAGATTTAAATTTGCATTTATCAGTACAGGGCTCTGCGACCAGCCATGAAGCTTTGGATTTTTATTACCAAAATTTTAATATTAAGCGTGCAGTGCTACCTAGAGTTTTGTCAGTTGCACAAGTTAAAAAAGCCATTGACAGCTCCCCGGTTGATATTGAAGTGTTTGGTTTTGGTTCTTTGTGTGTGATGGTTGAGGGTAGGTGTATTTTGTCCTCTTACGTTACTGGCCGCTCCCCAAACACATATGGTGCTTGCTCTCCAGCCTCACACGTTGAATATGTTGAAAACGACATAAAGTTAGAGACTAGACTGGGCGGTGTATTGATTGATGCTTATAAAAAAGAAGAGCCAGCCGGTTACCCAACCCTGTGTAAAGGCCGGTTTGAGTCAAGGGGAAATACTTATTATGCACTTGAAGAGCCGACCAGTCTTAATACTTTGGAAATATTGCCGCAGCTAAAAGACATTGGTGTGGCCGCTATTAAAATTGAGGGGCGTCAAAGGTCGCCTGCTTATATTGAAACCGTTGCCAAAACTTGGTCGGCAGCGTTAATACAATTAGAGCAAGGTAATTATCAAACCAAAAACGAGTGGAATCAGGCTCTATCACAAGTGTCGGAAGGCTTTCAAACCACGCTTGGTGCTTATCATCGGAGTTGGCAATGAAGATTTCACTTGGCCCTATTTATTTTTATTGGAGCAAGCAAGAGACGTTTGATTTTTATGACAAAATCGAAAAATCTGCAGTAGACATTGTTTATCTGGGCGAGGTGGTGTGCTCAAAGCGACACCAACTTAAGCTGGAAGACTGGCTGGTGATTGCTAAGCGACTAAGTGCTGCTGGTAAGGAGGTGGTTTTGTCAACATTGACACTGTTAGAAGCCGACTCTGAACTAAAACGTCTTGAGAGAATTTGCAAGCAAAATGATTATTTGGTAGAGGCGAATGATTTTGCGGCCATTAATTTATTATCAAAACAGAAAAGCCCTTTTGTAGTTGGGCCCAGTGTTAATATGTATAACTCGGCCAGCTTAAGTGTACTGACGGGCAAAGGTTTGGCGCGTTGGTGTTTGCCAGTTGAGCTGGCAAAAGACACACTGCAGGCGATTATGAATGAAAAGAAAATCGCTCTAGAAGCCGAAGTGTTTGTTTTTGGCAAGCTGCCTTTGTCGTTTTCTGCGCGTTGCTTTAGCGCTAGAGCGTACAATCTTGATAAAGACGATTGCCGATACAAGTGTATAGAGCACAAAGATGGCTTGCTACTTTCAACCCAAGAAGATGAATCTTTTTTGGTGATGAATGGCATTCAAACCATGTCTGCAGCGAGCTTTAACCTAATTAAAGAAATTGATGATATGCAAGCACTTGGGGTTGATGTTGTTAGAATCAGTCCGCAATATGAGCACACTGATCATATTATTCAAATTTTTAAAGACCGAATTAACAACAACATCACCACGGACCAAGCTGAACAACAACTGACACCATTAAGTAAACATGGGCAGTGTGATGGCTACTGGTTTGAAAAAGAGGGCATGGGAAAGATTAATCTTGAGCAACTAAGTGCGTTATAGATAACTATCGGTATTGGCCAAGCGATCAAAATAGCGCGCGCGATAATAGTGGCGCTTGTGCTCAATGCTGTCAGTAAAGGCAGACCTATCATGCAGTACATTGTTGCTTATTAGCCCCATGCCTGGCTCTAATAAGCCTTTAAATACATAGTCAGAGTTTTCATCGTTTAGGATTTGTTGTAGGTAATCAATGGCTTCAGTAACAAGCGGGTCTTGTGACCATACAATGTTTCTTTTTCTAGCAGTGTAGCGCATGTGCAGGTTTCCATCTGTGGAAATACTAAACACCGGCCCAGGACGATCAGGCCTAAAGCCGCCACTTGAGGTTGTGCCAGCAGGAATCATCATCACATTATTCTGCATCAATGCACGAACAAAATCAGGGTTTTTTTCACGCAATAGAATATAGGCAATTTCATGGTCCATCAGCTGATTCTCACCACCTTTTTCCGCTTTTTGTACGACGTGTAAGTTAAGCGCATGGATTTGTTTATCTGGATCATTGTAATAGCCATCCGTATGCCAGTGAATCAGTTTGTTGGTGTAGGGGATGTATTTTTTTCTAATACCGGCATTAACTACTGTTAATGAGGTTAGACCATTATCATCAGCTAACCAGTTTTTGTTGATTTGCCCTAGGCCAAATTTATTAGCAACAGCCATTGGGATTTCTGGCGATGGATCGGTGCCAGTAGTACCAACATAGATCGCCATATTGGCCCTTTGGGTTAAACCTAATAAGGCATTGTATTCATTGCTACTAAGGCTTCTTGGGTCTTTGACTTCCACTAATAAGTCAGCAATATTTTGTGGGTGTGATGCAAGTTTTTTGTCTCTCCAGCGCTTATATAGGTCCTCGCTACTCTTGTTATTTAATGAGAAAGGCGAGGTTGTTGTATTTAATTGTTCAGTATTCTGCATGGGCAAGTTTCAAATAAAAAAATATACAGTTTATATTGTGTTAGTTTGCCGGTCTTTGACCGATATCAAGTTTTTAGATTAGTTTGTTTTTTAGNAACACCGCGCGNATTTTTTTTGCAGTGTTGGCCAATTTGTTGATGTCTTTAAAATTCGGCACCTTTCCTTTGTTGAGCTTGTATTCCCAATTGTCAATTTCAATTTCAATAAAACTGATCAGCTTGACAGAGCACCCTGTGCAGACATCAGAACAAAAGTTGGAATCAATTTCGTTAAATGGCAAAGCGTCTTTTATTTGCACGATTAGTCTATGCATGGCTTTGGTGGTGTTGGGCTTCATGGTTGTAATTTTAATGATTATTGCAAAATAGATTTTTTAGTAACGGGTAGCTATTTTGTAGTGCTTGATCAGCCCTAAAGCTTGCCCAGTGAGATTCAACGTCAAAAGCATCAAGAAAGTTTTTAACGTACAAACCAAGCTCAGTGGACCCTTGCATCTTGATTTTTCTTTGGAAAAATAGAGTGTCTGGATCTTTTTTTCTACACACCATGTCCAGAAAATCACACGCTTTTGCACTGATGCGAAGGCTTGTTACCTGTCTATTCTGGTTATGTATTAATTGGCCAGACTTAAGTCCTAGAGAGAATGATAGGCTGATGTCAGTAACCTCAATCAACACCCAGTTGCCTTTCAAAAAGCCTAAGTCACCATCTTTAATGGACTGGGCAAATATTTGGTTAAAAACCATAACAATAATTTTATTGCTAATGTTTTTTGGTATTAGTGCAAAGGGTGATTGTAATAATAGCCCATTAAATGGTTTGCTGACAACGCTCATGTATTTTGATGGTTAGGTTTTAAAGGCTAATTGTATTGTAAATTGCTTGAAATTTGATTGACTAAAATCAAGTTATAAAAATAAATTAAATTTCTTGATCTGCGTCAATACATCACTATATGTAGTTGTTTTATAATTATCAAACACTATATGTAGTGCATATCCACGAAATGGGTAAATTTTTTAATATTATATAGGGGAGTAATATGGACATAAAACAAGCGAACAGCCCGTTGAGCGTTATTAAAAGAGACGGCACCACGGTCTTTTTTGATTCTGAGAAAATTCATTTGGCCATACTTAGGGCTGGACAAGTTAGTGAGGAATTTGATGACAATGAGGCTGGATTACTGACGGCACAGGTGTTGAAAGTCTTGGGTCATCGATCAGATCACGAGCCTAGTATTGAACGCATTCAAGACATTGTTGAGCAGGTTTTAATTTCGAGTAACTTTATAAAGACAGCGCGCAGTTACATCGCTTATCGTGAAAAACACAAGGTATTGCGAGAGGATAAAAAAACATTGATTGACGTTGCCTCTTCCATTAATGAATACGTTGATAGGGCAGATTGGCGGGTTAATGCTAATGCTAACCAGGGGTATTCTTTAGGCGGATTGATTTTAAACGTGTCGGGCAAAGTGATTGCTAATTATTGGCTTAGTCATGTGTACGCGCCAGAGATTGGTAATGCGCACAGACAAGGTGATTTGCACATTCACGACCTAGACATGCTTTCAGGTTATTGCGCCGGTTGGTCATTGCGAGTTTTGTTAAGAGAGGGGCTGAATGGCATTGATGGCCGTATTGAGGCGGGACCGCCGAAACACCTGTCAAGTGCTGTGGGCCAAATTGTTAATTTTTTGGGCACCTTGCAAAATGAGTGGGCCGGTGCACAGGCGTTTAGTTCGTTTGATACTTATTTAGCGCCTTATGTTCGTTTGGATAGCTTGAGTTATGACACGGTTAAGCAACAAATGCAGGAGTTGATTTATAATTTAAACGTGCCGTCACGCTGGGGCACACAAACACCTTTTACTAACTTAACCTTTGACTGGGTGTGTCCTGAAGATTTGCGTGATCAAGTGCCGATGATGGGCAATGAGGAAATGCCATTCACTTATGGTGAATTGCAAGTAGAAATGGACATGATTAACAAGGCCTACATTGAGGTAATGACAGAAGGAGATGCCAAGGGGCGCGTGTTTACTTTTCCAATCCCTACTTATAACATGACGCCTGATTTTCCATGGGAAAGCGAGAATGCTAAGCGCTTGTTTNATATGACGGCTAAATATGGCCTGCCTTATTTTCAGAATTTTTTAAATTCAGACCTCAAGCCAAACATGGTGCGCTCGATGTGTTGTCGTTTACAACTTGATTTAAACGAGCTTTTAAAGCGTGGTAATGGGCTGTTTGGTTCGGCCGAACAAACCGGCTCTTTGGGTGTAGTAACAATTAATTGTGCGAGATTGGGTCGCAAGTACAGAGACAACAAAAAAGGATTGTATGAGCAACTGGACGAGCTACTATTGATGGCTAAAGACTCATTAGAGGTAAAACGTAAAGTGGTGCAAAAACTGATGGACAACGGTTTGTTTCCCTACACTAAGCGCTATCTTGGCACGCTCAGGAATCATTTTTCTACGATTGGTGTGAACGGCATTAATGAAATGATTCGCAACTTTACAACCGATAAAGAAGACATAACTTCTAAGAAAGGCTACCCGATGGCGGTGGAATTTTTAGACCATATTCGTACGCGCATGATTGAATTTCAAGAACAAACGGGGCATATGTTTAACTTAGAGGCCACACCAGCAGAGGGAACCACTTACCGTTTTGCTAAAGAAGACCTGAAGCGTTTTCCTGATATTCTCCATGCTGGAACGAGTGAAAAGCCCTACTATACCAATTCATCACAATTGCCAGTTGGTTATACTGTGGATCCGTTTGAAGCCTTGGATCGTCAGGATGAATTGCAGACTAAATACACGGGCGGCACGGTATTGCACTTATACATGGGAGAGCGAATTAGCTCTGGCGAAGCCTGCATGAAAATGGTGAAACGTTCATTAGAGAACTTTCGACTGCCCTACATTACCATCACGCCAACTTTTTCGATTTGTCCGACGCATGGGTATATTGAGGGTGAGCATGAGTTTTGCCCTAAATGTGATGAGGTGTTATTAGCCAAAAAGAAATTAACAACAACCAAAGGAGAAGAAGATGAAAAATCAAAAAATATTGTTAACCAATGATGAGAGACAAGTGTGTGAAGTGTGGACTAGGGTGATGGGCTATCATCGCCCGATTAGTAGTTTTAACCCCGGTAAGCAATCAGAGCATGCAGAAAGAGTTTTTTTTAAAGAGCAGAAGTTGAATTGATCGATGCACTAAACGTTGGCGGCTTTGAGCCGCTAACTACCATTGATTATCCAGACAATCTATCTTGTGTGGTATTTACACAAGGGTGCCCTTGGCGGTGTCGATATTGTCATAATCATGATTTAATTCCCACAAGTAAACAAACTCAGTTTGACTGGGAACAGATTGTTGAATTTATAAAAACCAGAGTCGGCTTGCTAGATGCTGTTGTGTTTAGTGGTGGTGAGCCGTGTTTACAAAAAGGGTTGCTGGGCGCAATCAAACGGGTTAAAGCGCTGGGATTTAAGGTGGGACTGCACACCGGAGGTGCGTATCCAAACAGGCTTAAACAATGTTTAGATTATGTTGACTGGGTTGGCTTTGATGTTAAGCATTTGCCACTGAATTACGAGGAAGTTACACAAGTTCCAAAGTCAGCAGATAAGGCCTGGATGTCTTTGAATATTTTATTGGCCTCAAAGGTTGATTATCAGTTGCGAATTACCAAGCACCCTGAGTTGATTAGCGACGATCAATTAGACAGGTTGAAAAAACTCATGAAGAATAAATATGACAGTGATTTGATTGTGCAGATGTGCAATGCTGATAATTGTTTGGATGATAAATTGCGCATTGTTTAGGCAATAAAAAAGGCGCTAAAGCGCCTTTAATTATGAACGGTTAAACTCTAGTTTTTCATCTGTGCCGCTACTTCTTCTGCAAAGTTTTCTTCTTTTTTCTCAATGCCTTCACCAACTTCAAATCTGATGAAAGACTTGACTTCTGCATTGTTTGATTTAGCAAGTGCACCTACTGTTGTGTCAGGGTCTTTAACAAAAGCTTGGCCATATAGCGTTACTTCACCTACAAATTTCTTCATGCGCCCAACAATCATTTTTTCAATGATGTTGTCTGGCTTGCCAGACTCTCTAGCTTGCTCAACAAAAATTGCTTTTTCTCTTTCTAAAAGATCAGAGGGCAACTCTTCTTCAGTAATGCACTCTGGACGAGTTGCTGCAATGTGCATGGCAATGTCTTTTGCCAGCGTCTCATCTCCACCTTCTAATACGGTTAGTACTGCAATGCGCTCACCGTGCTTATAGGCACCAATAACACCGTTATCAACCGTTACTGTTTGTACGCGTCTGATTGCAACGTTCTCACCCACTTTTGCAACAATATCTTCCCTGGCTTTTTCTAAAGAATCGCCATTGTCCAGTGTTTGTGACAGGAATTCTTCAATGTTTGTTGGCGTTGTTTTAAGTGCTAATGCGCCTAGTGTATTAACAAAATCAATGAAAGCATCGCCTTTGGTTACAAAGTCTGTTTCGGAGTTTACCTCTAAAATAATGGCTGTTTTTCCATCATCAGCGATTGATACGTTGATTAGGCCTTCAGCTGCAACGCGACCTGCTTTTTTAGCTGCCTTAGCCGCACCTGATGTGCGCATAAGGTCAATTGCTGCCTCCATGTCACCATCGGTTTCGGTTAGGGCTTTTTTGCAGTCCATCATGCCTGCACCTGTTCTTTCTCTTAATTCTTTAACTAAAGAGGCTGTAATTGCCATCATTATCTCCCGTTGGTGTTTTATTTACAAATTATGCAAGTTTTGCAATAATATCGGCCTTGGTGTCCTTGCTAGCTATTTCGATGCCTTGCTTTTTAGCAAGCGCTACTAAATCAGCCTTTAATAGAGCATTAAGTTCAGTTTTAGAGGGTTTGCTTGCTGCTTTAGGTGTTTCTTTTTTAGCCTTAGCAGGCGCTTTCTTTTCTTCGGATTTTTTAACTTCTTTAACTTCTTTAACTTCTTTAGCTGGAGTATCAGCCTCTGCTTTTTTAGCAACAGGCTTTTTAGCCGTTACTTTTTTAGCGGCTGTACTGGTTTGTGTACCAGCTGCTGCTTTAGCCTCTAAAACAGCATTAGCCACTTCTCTTGCGTAATAGCTAATAGCCCTAATAGAGTCGTCGTTTCCAGGAACCACGTAGTCAATGCCTTCGGGGTTATGGTTAGTGTCTACAATGCCGATAATTGGAAGATGAAGTTTTTGAGCTTCTCTGATGGCATTTTTTTCATGGCCAATATCAATGATAAAAACCACGTCAGGAATACCACCTAAATCTTTAATACCACCTAAGCTACGTTCTAATTTTTCCATTTCACGGGTCATCATCAGCGCTTCTTTTTTACCAAATTGTGTAAAATTTTCTTCGGCTAAAAACTCAAGATCTTTAAGGCGTTTGATGGATGCTTTAATGGTTTTATAGTTGGTCATCATGCCACCTAGCCAGCGGTGGTTTACATACGGCATGCCACATCGGATAGCCTCTTCTTTCATGACATCACTTGCCGCTCTTTTTGTGCCAACAAAAAGAATTGACTTGCCTTGTGCGGCAGTTTTGCTCGCAAAGTTAAGCATATCGTTAAACATTGGTAGTGTTTTTTCTAGGTTAATAATGTGAACACCGTTGCGTGTTCCATAGATGTAGCGATCCATTTTTGGATGCCAGAATCGAGAACGGTGACCAAAGTGAACACCTGCCTCTAACATTTTTTTCATTGACGTTTTTGCCATTTTATTTCTCCGGGGGTTAATAAAGAGAATTATTTTCTCTTTCTTCCACGACTTCTACTAGCCAACCTTCGTTTAAAAAAAGGCACCCTGACTAATATGCCAAGCCGTGTGATACATTAAACAACTCGGGCGCCCATTGTCTTAACTGGACGCCCAACTAAATTTTGATTTTTAATAAAACCGTAAAACGCGATATTATACCCTAAAGGCTTGGCTCATTAAGCCTTTGCTAGCTCGGCGCGCATGGCGTCAATTGTTGCTTTGTAGTCTTCAGTGTTAAAGATGGCAGAACCTGCAACAAAGGTATCTGCACCAGCAGCAGCGATTTCTCGGATGTTGTCAATTTTTACGCCACCATCAATTTCCAGACGAATATCCAGACCCTTATCGTCAATCATTTTGCGCACCGTGCGTAATTTGTCTAGCGACGAAGGAATGAAAGACTGGCCTCCAAAACCAGGATTAACGGACATCAGTAGAATCATATCCAGTTTGTCTATTACGTGTTCAAGGTAGTTTAATGAGGTTGCTGGATTAAAGACCAGACCCGCTTTACACCCATTGTCTTTAATAAGGCCAATTGTGCCATCAATGTGTTCAGAAGCTTCAGGGTGAAAAGTGATGTAAGTAGCACCAGCTGAGGCAAAATCAGGAATGATTCTGTCAACCGGTTTGACCATTAAGTGCGCATCAATCGGCGCTGTTACGCCGTGGTTTCTGAGCGCTTCACATACCAGTGGGCCAATGGTTAAATTATTAACATAATGGTTGTCCATTACATCAAAATGTACAATATCTGCACCATCCCTAAGTACGTTGTCTACTTCTTCGCCGAGGCGCGCGAAGTCTGCTGATAAAATAGAGGGCGCGATAAAATTAGCTTGTTTCATTTTCTTCTCCTGTTTGAATTAATTATACAAGGGTATTTAATTAAAGGTTAATAAGCTTGTTCCTGTCATTTCTTCAGGCTGTTCAATGTCCATCATGGCCAATAAAGTGGGGGCAATGTCTGACAATGCACCTTCTTCTGGCTTGGCAATGGTTGCCTTTCGGTCGCTTATAAAGATTAGAGGGACCGGATTGTTTGTGTGTGCTGTGTGCACCTCTCCCGTTTCTGGATTAACCATTTGTTCTGCATTGCCATGGTCTGCGGTAATGAGAATTTCACCATTTATCTCGTGCATGGTTTGATAAACAATACCTAGGCAAGCATCAACTGCTTCAACCGATTTAATGGCAGCATCCAGATTTCCAGAATGCCCGACCATGTCAGTGTTGGCAAAGTTGCAGATAATCAAATCGTATTTTTGGCTTTCAATGTTCTCAACCAACTCATCAGTGAGTTCAAAAGCACTCATTTCTGGTTGTAAGTCATAAGTGGCAACATCAGGTGAAGGGATTAATACTCTGTCTTCGCCGTTAAATGGCCTTTCAACGCCACCATTGAGAAAAAAAGTAACGTGTGCGTATTTTTCGGTTTCGGCAATTCTAAGTTGGGTCAGGCCTAAGTTAGATAGGTATTTTCCTAAAACATTGTTGAGCTTAGAGGCAGGATAAGCCACCGGCAGGTTGAAGTCTTTTTTGTATTCGGTTAAACAAGTGAACTGTGTTGGTACGAATGTTCCACGTGAAAATCCTTGGAAATTTTCGTCCGTAAACGCTTGAGTGATTTGTCGCGCACGATCTGCTCTGTAATTCATAAATATCAACACATCGCCTTTTTTTATTTTTATTGGCGCCTTGATGGCGGTGGACTGGATGAATTCATCAGTTTCACCACGATCGTATGCTAAATCAACGGCTTCCATTGCAGTTTTGGCTAAAAATTTACTCTTGCCTTTAGAGATGAGTTCGTAGGCGCAACGAACACGAGACCAGCGATTGTCTCTGTCCATGGAAAAATATCGGCCAATAATACTGGCAATTTCTCCAGTACCAAGCTCAGCAATTTTATCTTCAACTTTCTGAATGTATTTTTTGGCACTTTTTTGTGCACAGTCTCTGCCATCGGTAAATAAATGTAGGTAGACTTTTTTGCACTCACGTTTATGGGCCATTTCCAGCATGCCGTGAATTTGCTCTTCGTGTGAATGCACGCCGCCATCAGAAAGCAGCCCCATAACATGAACTGCTTTGTTGTTGTCATTTGCATAATCCAATGCATTTTTTAGAATTGAATTTCTGAAAAAGTCACCGTCTTTAAGCTCATTGTGGATACGAGTAAAATCTTGTTTAACTACACGTCCAGCGCCCAAATTAAGGTGGCCTACTTCCGAGTTCCCCATTTGTTCACCAGGGAGGCCGACGTTTTTACCACTGGTGTGAATTAAAGAATGCGGAAAGGTTTCGTTAAATTTGTCCCAAACAGGGGTATCTGCCAAGGCAATGGCATTGTTTTCTTTTATTTCAGAGTGTCCCCAACCATCTAGAATGATTAATAATTTTGTTTGTTTGTTAGATTTCATTGACCCTAAGTTGTTATGAATTAAACGTTAAATAAGAAGTGTACCACATCACCATCTTGGACGATATAGTCCTTGCCTTCTGATCGTAGTTTTCCAGCCTCTTTAGCGCCTTTTTCACCGTTGTGNTTAATAAAGTCGTCAAAGGCAATGGTTTCAGCACGAATAAAACCTTTTTCAAAATCACCATGAATTTTGCCTGCGGCTTGAGGAGCGCTATCACCAACGTTGATGGTCCAGGCTCGAACCTCTTGAACGCCTGCAGTGAAGTAAGTTTGTAAGCCCAGTAATGAATAACCGGCTTTGATTAGGCGGTCTAGACCCGATTCGCTTTGNCCCATCTCATCAAGAAATTCTTGTTTTTCTTCCGCTTCTAGTTCGGATATTTCGGCCTCAATATCAGCGCAAATAGCAACCACTTGCGCATTTTCAGTTTGTGCAAATTGCTCCACCGTTTCTAAATGTGGGTTGTTATTAAACCCATCTTCACTAACGTTAGCAACGTAAAGAACGGGTTTGATGGTGAGCAGTTGAAAACCTTTTAACAGTTTGAATTCTTCATCGTCAAACGAGAGGGTGCGTGCACTTTCTCCGGCTTCGAGTGCGGGCAATATTTTTTCTAATAAATGCTTCAGTGGCAGGCCGTCTTTTTGACCTGACTTGGTGTTCTTAATGGCTTTTTGATAGAGCTTTTCAACCGCACTTAAGTCGGCTAAAATCAGCTCGGTGTTAATGATTTCTATGTCGTCTAATGGCGATACTTTGCCAGAAACATGAATAATGTCATCGTCCTCAAAACAGCGAACCACGTGCACAATGGCATCAGTTTCACGAATGTTAGTCAAAAACTGATTGCCCAGACCTTCTCCCTTTGAGGCGCCTTCAACCAGCCCTGCGATGTCTACAAACTCCATTGTGGTGGGTAGAATTTTTTTAGGATTAACAATATCAGCCAATTGCTCCAAGCGTTTATCGTTCATTGGAACGATGCCTACGTTTGGTTCAATGGTGCAAAAAGGGTAGTTAGCCGATTCAATACCAGCCTGAGTAAGTGCATTAAAAAGCGTTGATTTTCCTACGTTTGGTAGACCGACGATGCCACATTTAAAACCCATTTTTATCCTTGTGTGTGTAAGTTTTGCATGGCTTTTTCAAAATCACCTTTAATAACATCTTCGACGACTTGCAGTGCACCAACAGAGGCGTCTTGTATGTTTTCAAGTTCGGTTTTATTGGGCGCATGAAGCACAAAATTAGACACTTGTGATTTGTCTCCTGGATGGCCAATGCCGAGTCTTAGTCGATGAAATTTTTTGCTTCCAAGTGTATCAATAGTGTCCCTAAGGCCATTATGGCCACCGTGCCCACCATCAAATTTTATTTTAGCAACACCGGGGTTTAGGTCTAGCTCATCGTGCACAACTAAAATTTCATCCGTATTTATCTGGTAAAAATTGGCAATGCTCTGAATGGATTGACCTGAGCGATTCATGTAGGTATTTGGCTTTAACAAGCGAACCGTAGAGCCGGCTACATTGATTTGTGACACCTCACCAAAAAACTTGGTTTCTTTTTTAAAAACCCCTGTGTACAAACTTGCCAGCGCATCAACAAACCAAAAACCCACGTTATGACGATGCGACTGATAGTCTTTGCCGGGATTCCCCAAGCCAACAATCAGCTTAATCGTCATAATGACTTAACTGAATTAGCTCTTTTCAGAGTCTGAGTCACCACCTTGTTCTTTTTCATCGCCCTCAGCGCTGTCTTCACCTTCTTCACCTTCTTCACCTTCAGTTTCAACAATTTCTTCTTCAATCTCTTCAGCCATTAGTTTTGGTTCTTGAACAGCAACAACGCTTTGATCATGTGCTTCGATATCATCATGCGTTAGTGCCGTAAGAATTACGCCCTCAGGCAAGCTGAGGCCAGTTAAGCTGATATGGTCGCCAATTTCAAGACCACTAATATCAACATCGATTCCATTTGGCATGTCCGCTGGTAAGCAAGAAACCTCAACCGTATTAATAAACTGATTAAGAATGGCACCAAGGCGCATTGCTTCGTTGTCATCTTCGCCAATAAAGTTTAGTGGAATATTGGTAGTAATTGTTTGTTTCATGTTGATGCGTAATAGATCAACGTGAGTAATGCAGTTTTTGGCGGGATGACGCTGCAAGTCTTTAATAATGACGGGCTCAGTTTTTTTATCAATCGCCAAATCCAGAACCGAGGTAAAGGCCCCGTCTTTTTCTAGTAAGTGGGTTATTTCATGTATGTTTAGCGTGATTGCGCTAGGGTCTTTACCTGCACCGTAAACAATGGCAGGAACTTTTTCTTCACGACGCAGGCGGCGGCTCGCACCTTTGCCCTGGTCTTCTCGCATTAAAGCGTTAATTTTCATATTCATTTTGTACTTCTCCAAAAAATAAAAAACATCCACCAATTGGATGCCATGTAAATAATACGTTTTGCGACCAAACGTATCGAGGTGATGATTTTACCCGAAAATAGAACTAAAGAAAACCCTATCTAGACTTGATCCAAAACATCAGACCGACCACAGCACTAATGCTGCTAGCTAACCACAGGGCGTTGGTTGCTAAAACACCTGAGAGTATGATCAGAGCACCTGCAAAAATAGCCGACGTTTGTTTATTGGCGTTGTCTTTTAGCTGTTTAACGATCGACTCGGTTTGCTGAGAATACAGCTGAGAAACATCTTTCATTTTGTCGAGTTTTTTTAGGGCATTAATGACTAATGCTGGCAGCTCTGGAATGTCTTTTAATAACTGAGGCGCTTGTTCTTTAAGTTTTTCAAATGTATTTTTCATGCTGTATTTTTCTTTTACTAAGTCCTCTAAAAATGGTTTGGCCGTTGCCCACAAATCCAGTTGTGGATAAAGTTGCCTGCCCAGCCCCTCAATGTTTAACAGAGTTTTGTCTAATAATAACAGTTGTGGCTGAATGGTGATGTCAAAATTTTTGGCTTCTTGGATCAGTTCAAGCAGCACTTGACCAAAAGAGATCTCCCCCAATGGTTTTTCAAACATGGGTTCGCAAATTCTGCCAATGGCTCGTTCGAACGCCACGGCATCCGTGCTAGCGCTAGCCCATCCAGAATCGATGTATGCTCTTGCCACTGCGCGGTAGTCTTGGTTAAAAAAGGCAAGAAAAATATCGGCAATAAAGTCTTTATCGGCTTCTGTTAGGGTTCCCATAATGCCAAAATCAACACCAATGTAGTTGCCATCTGCACCAACAAAAATATTGCCAGGATGCATGTCTGCATGGAAAAAGTTGTGTTTGAAGACTTGAGTAAAGAAGATAATGACACCTTCTTCTGCCAATTTTTTCATGTTAACGTTATCGGCTTTTAGTTGCTCAATGTCACCAACCGGTGTGCCGTAGATACGCTCAGTAGTTAAAACAGTTTCACTGCATAGGCTCCAGTACACTTCGGGAACGTAGAGCAGGCTTGAGTCGCTAAAATTCTTACGTAATTTTGAGGCATTAGCCGCCTCGTTTAACATGTTGAGTTCGTTGAGAATGATGTTCTCAAATTCTGCCACCACTTCAATAGGACGCATTTTTTTACTGACAGGGTGTTTACTGATTAGCCTTGCCAAGGCGTACATGAGCGCAAGATCACGTTTAATGATTTCATCAATGTTAGGACGCACCACTTTAACCACAACTTCATCGCCATCATGAGTAATGGCCGTATGCACTTGGGCAATGGAAGCCGATGCTAAGGGGTCTTTATCAAAACTCATGAAAAGATTATCCGTGGTGTCGCCTAAAGAACCTTCAATGATTTGTTTGGCATCCGCTGAATCAAAGGCCGGACATTTGTCTTGCAATTTTGCTAATTCATCGCCAATATCATCTGGCAATAGGTCACGTCGTGTAGAAAGTGTTTGGCCAAATTTAATAAAAATTGGCCCAAGCTCTTCAAGCGCCAAGCGAATGCGTTCACCACGCGTGTATTGTTTGACTGGAAAATAGTGCCAAGGAATTAAATATAAAAGCG
>JGI26248J51725_1000375_pt1 | contig 16848 bp, 24 predicted proteins | sample SaaInlV_120m_DNA_2_FD_51725 | JGI IMG/M metagenome (IMG submission 51725) | reverse complement strand
TAATACAAATGGCTCATTGTCTAATTCCAAATTATTTTCATTTAATATTTGAATTTCATTTTTGATATTTTGAATTTCTGATTGTTGATCAGATAGATATTGTAAACGATGTTCTACCTCAAATATTCTTTCTTCTATAACAACTTCAAAATATGATTGAGGTCTTGACTCCATTGCACCTGCACATGTATATTCAATTATTTCGTTATATTGCAATTGTAATTCATCCATTCTCAGATTTGCATCAAATTTGACAACTTCATCTAAATCTATAATTTCTTCCTCATCTAGTATTGCTATTTCCTCATCTGTTGGATTTTCAGTTTCTTCTATTTTATCATCAAAAATTACTGCAAAAACAACTCCAATACAGCTAATTATCGTTAATCCTAGGAGGGTATTTTTCTTCATTAAATGTTTTAATCTATTTGCCAACTTAAGGCTTTTCTAAATTTCTGTAATGATATCATTTTTAATTTCAGTATTGATGTTTACTTTTTTAATTGTTCACTGGCATAATATTCTAGACAATTAGGAATCCATGCATGTATGAATAATGCAATACTCATTTTCATTGCTCTTTTCCAATGATGTGTATATGATACGTTATTATTCTCTAAGTGCTTCATGAATCAATTCTACTTTGCTCTTATTTAATACTTTAGTTATACTTAATTTTAGTATTGTTATATTAAGTAATACTAATAATTTAGTCATAAACATAATGCTAACATTTTGAAATTATTTTTAGTAGATATGCTAATTTTATATGGAATAATTTAATTTGATTATTTTTATGAATTAGCAGATGTAATTGCACCATGTGCAGCTGAACCTACAAGTGTTGCATATTTTGCAAGAGCACCTGTTTTATAATTTGGTTCGGGTTTACTCCATTGAGTTCTTCTATTTTCTAATTCTTCTTCAGATACATGAAGATCAATAATGTTAGTTTCAGTATCAATTGTAATTTTATCTCCATTTTTGACTAATCCAATTGGACCGCCAACATATGCTTCTGGTGCAACATGTCCTACCATGAATCCCCTTGTACCTCCAGAAAATCTACCATCTGTTACCATTGCCACTTTTTTTCCTAATCCTTGTCCTACTAATGCGGCAGTAGTTGCTAACATCTCCCTCATTCCAGGCCCCCCTTTTGGTCCTTCATATCTAATTACAACTACATCTCCCTCATCAATTTCACCTTTTGATACTGCATCAAATGCATATTCTTCTCTATCGTAAACTTTTGCACTTCCAGTAAANTTTGTCATATCTACACCAGCTGTTTTAATTACAGCTCCTTCTGGTGCTAGACTTCCTTTTAGAACAACTGCAGTGCCAACTTCATGTAGGGGATTTTCAATTGATCTAACAATATGCTGTTCTGTATCTGGTAATTTTATTGAGTTGAGATTTTCTTTTATTGTTTTTCCAGTAACTGTTATGCAATTTTCATTGAGTAATCCTTTTTCAAGTAATTTTTTTAATACAAATGGGATGCCTCCAATTTTATCTAATGAATTCATTACATAATTTCCACCTGGCTTCATATCTGCTAAATGAGGTGTTTTCTTCCTAATTCTTTCAAAATCATCATATGTTAAATCAATATTTACTTCATTTGCAAGTGCAAGTAAATGTAGTATGCCGTTAGTTGAACCCCCGACAGAGTTTAACATCATGATTGCATTTTCAAATGCTTCAAAAGTTAAGATTTCTTTAGGTCGGATATTCATTTCTAAAAGTTTAGCACATGCAATACCTGAATCATATACCATTTTATTTCGTCTCTCATCTTCTGCTGGTGGACTTGCACTTCCAGGTAATGCTAAGCCTATTGCTTCTGAAATTGAAGCCATTGTATTTGCAGTAAACATTCCTCCACATGATCCTGCATTTGGACATGCTACATTTTCAATATTTTTTAAATCCTCTAGTGATAATTTCCCTGCATCATAAGCGCCTACTGCTTCATAGACATCTACAACTGTGAGTTCTTTCCCATCTAACATTCCTGGCATAATTGTTCCGCCATAAACAAATACTGATGGAATGTTTAATCTTGCCATTGCCATCATTGTTCCAGGTAAGCTTTTATCACATCCTGCAATTCCCACCAATGCATCGTATTGATGTGCTCTAACCATTAATTCAATTGAATCTGCAATTACTTCTCTAGATATTAGAGATGATTTCATACCTTCATGCCCCATGGCGATTCCATCACTAACTGCAATCGTTGAAAATTCTCTAGGAGTTGCACCTCCATCTGTTACTCCTTTTTTAGCTTCTAAAGCTAATTGGGGCAGATGGATGTTACAAGGTGTTGCCTCATTACCTGTATGACACACCCCTATGAATTGTTTAGATAAATCATTATCATTTAATCCCATAGCCTTGTACATGGCTCTATGAGGTGATCTAGCAGTACCTTCTACAACATTTCTACTAGATATTTCCATAATAGATAATTTTCAAATTAGTATAATTTAGACTTTACAGATGAGTATGAGTGTTGATTGTTCAAAAAGAATTAGAAATGATTTAACAAATCCAAAAATAAAAAAACAAGCCTAAAATCAAAATACTATAAGTGCTCTATTTACTCACAGTATTTGTAATTTTTAGGAGTGTTTTGTATCCAATCAATTGTGATTGTATTGCAAAAAATTGAGGAAACATGACAATTTTTTGCATTTCTCTATTGATTCCAAGCATGAATTGTGTATCATAAACTACGATCTAATGTAGATCGTTAATTTTGTTTGATTCTTTACATATTTCATATCGATCTGAAATGGGTTAGAAATTATTCTAAATTTCATTATCTAATTGAAAAATATTCTTCTGTTGATCTTTTCTTTTGATTTTATCCATATTTTTTCTTATATCATAACCCTTAAGTTGAAATAAAATTTAGCTATTTTATGTTGTTCACAATTCATAAATTGAAATGTGATAATGGTCATGCTACAAATGCTGTTGTATTAGAGGGAGATACTCTTGAAGAAACATTGAAAAAATTTACGCTTAGAAGTAAGTGCAAGAGCTGCTGTTTACCTTTACACAAATCTTGATTTTTTTAAAATAACTCTTAATTAAAAATTCAGAACGTCAAAAGATAGATAATTTTTATTTGAAATTTCTGTGGTGTGCTAAAGTCCAACCAATTACCTATCTGAGGTTCTCATGACATAATATTTGATAAATAATAAAAATTGTTTGTACATTAAAATTAACATTTGTTTGTTTTTTTCTTATTATTCTAATGATAATTAAGAAACTAATTCATCATAGTTATTTTCAATAATTCATTCATGAAATGGGTGGATGATGATATAATTTACAATGATATTCTTAATTTAGAAAAGGATATTCTGCATATTGAAGAAAGATTAGTTGAATTTCTTAACTTAAAATATGAAGAAGGAATTAAAAAATCACTTCATCAATTAGAATCAAATTTAAGATATTTGAGTATCCTTGCTAATGGTGCCCCTATAAATAAAAATGAGGATAGAAAAATTATGGATTTTTTAAGAACACATTATGATTATTTACAAAAATTATCTGTACCTGCATGATTTAAGATACTAGTTTCAAATAATCCCCATTCAGTTTAAATTGAAAATATATCGTGAAAAACTATGGAAGAAAAATCCAAAATTGAACAAAAAGCTCTTGAATGCCCTGTTTGCAAAAGTAACAAAGCAATGATTGCAGGTGAGAATGTTAAACTAGGTGGAAAATTTGAAGATAAGGAATTTTTAACAACTGAATTAACTGTTTTAAAATGTACCAAATGTGGATATTACATGTTCTTTGATAAAATGGCTCAGTTTACTACAAAAGATAAATCTTAAGAATTTATTTTCTAATTTCTTGATTATCTAATTGGTTCAAATATTCTTGAATTTGTTCATTTGTTTCTCCACCAAATGTGATTAAGATTTTATCATCTTCAACAATTTCATATTCTCTGATGTCCGAGACTGATTCACCATTGATAAAATATTTTAAAGAATATTCGTCATTTGTACAGAATTGTTTTCCATCTGGGAATATGTAACATTGATCATCAAGTCCTATTGATAGTGAATTGAATAGGTATTCTAATTCAACACCTGTCGCATGTTTGTGAATTGTTGACCCATCTCGGGATTCAAAATGTATCCAAGGGGATTTTATCTGATAAGCTGGTGCTGAGAAATCAAATTCATCGCCAAATATTTTCACTAAAATCCCTGCATGTGAGTGTTCACTTCCCAATGCACCTGCATTTTCTGGTCCTCCTGGGGCTTCAACTGTCATTGTTAAAAACAAATATCCTGCATATCCTACAATTACTGCAATTACTGCTAGTACACCTACTGCAATTAGAGTTTGTTTTCTTTTCTCAGCTGAGTGTTTTGTGGCATAATTGTCACGTTTAATTTCACGCTCTTTTCTATCTTTTCTGCCCATGAACGTTCAAACTCTGAAATTACCCCTATTAAAAGACATAATAAAAACAATAAATAAAATTGAAAAATAGTCTTTGGCATGACCTGTATTTTTTGTGATATTTTGGATGGAAAACGNGATGGTCATCTTGTATATGAGGACGAAGATCATATTGCCTTTTTAGACAAGTACCCTATTGACGACGGACATACGCTAGTAATTCCAAAAAAACACCATGGGCGAATCACAGATATGGATTCAGATGATGTTGGAAGGATCTTTTCAATAGTCCCTAAAATTGCAAAAGCGGTGTTATTGGGATCCGGTGCGGATGCATTTAGTTTAGCTCAAAACAATGGCAAAGCTGCAAAACAAATCATTCCACACGTACACATCCACATCATTCCCAGATACAACAACAAGGGTACAGAATGGACAAAACGTCAAATTCCAACTGATGCCGTATTGTCTGAACTTGCAGTAAAAATTCGTGCGGCCCTTATTTAGAATGACCTGGATTGTATCTTAAAATCGCTCCAACCTTCCCGAGACTTGCAAGCATATTTCCATGCTCTGCACTTCCAGAAATAACTTCCAACTGTGATCCTGTTTTTGCTGCGATAATTTGCAAGTAGTCTACGATATCCTGCTCGTTAACTTCTTTGTCCATCGCATTGCATTCTGTGCAAGGTTTGTTTTTGTATTCTGTCTTTTTTGGAATTACAAGTTGCCTTTCTACGATGTCTTCTTCGATGTGCTTGCAGCGCTTACACTCCGCCTCAACTCTGTGTAGGTTGGTGTTATCTGTAATCATTAAAATTTTAACCACGTTATTTTTCAAATATCCTATAACTTCCTGTAACCCGTATGATCCTTTTCCTGTGTTGGTGTTTACCTCCCTGAATAAATCCTCTATCAATTTTTTCTCTTCGACCAATCTGAAATTTCCTAAGATGTCCCCTGATTTTGAAAACGCCTCCCTGATTCCTTCAGCACCTGCATAACCAGAATCAATTGTATTGATGATGTTATTTTGCAACCTGTATTCCAAGTAATTTCCATTTATGAAGTCCTCCTTTGTAGGCCCCGGACCTGAGATAATTAGTCCTTTAACCGGATAGATATCTATGAAATACTCCCTTGTGGTTTGTGCAACTCTGTTGTAAAAATAACTTAATTCCATCTCTCTTAATTTTTGAAATCTTTTTGCCGACTGGCCACCCTGTCTGTGTTTACCTGCTACTCCTGAACCTGTTTGGGACAAAACTTCAATCTTGTCACCATACAACAATCCCCAACCTGCATCCTTTGCATCAATTGCCAAAAATCCGATAAGGTTGTCATCCTTTAGCATGTCTTTTAAAATATCTACGTGGAAATGATCATCGCATCTGTAAAGGTATTGATTCAAATCTTTTGGCGGATCAATTTCCCATACAGTAACCACCTCACTTCCCAATGGCCCTCCTTCTTCTGAAGGCAGTGCACCACAAAACATCACCAATCCTCTTTGAGGCGTTTTTTTGTACAGCTTTAATCTTTGAACAACTTTGCCCAAGGAATCAACTACGTGGGATCTTGTAAGATCAGACTTTATGTTATCTGCAGTTCCCTGTTCTTGTTGAAGTGAACTGATAATTTCGTGAAGTTGTTTTCCTTTTGGAATGTACACCGTAATTAGCTCTGTACCTCTGCCTGATTTTTTAGATAATTCCTCTAGCGTTTTTCTAATTTTATAGAGTTTAACTGAATCCTGCTTTTCTATGTTGATCTTGCCCATTCACTGTTTATCCTTTTTATCGGATATTAATCCATATTGCTTTATTTTATTATCTGAAAATTTCAATTCGTCATAATATGACAAAATATCTCTATGATTTTATTTTGAGACAAATTGAATGATTTTAGGCACAAACAATGATGTAATTCTGGGTGATGAGTCTTTTAAATCCCCGATGTTCTAACTTGACTAATTTTGATAGCCTGAATATCCACAACTTGTACATCGATTAACTTTTTTATCAAATCTAAATTCCCCGCACTTGACACATTCACCAAAACCCATCTCCAAAAACTCTCTTTGCAAACTCTGCTCTTTGCTGTCTATCCTTTCTTTTCTTATTATCCAAACTGCTCCCACAAATGTAACTGAGCCAAAAATTAACCATGCACTTCCCAGGGTTTGGATGAACAGCATCATGAACATCATTCCAAGTGAAATCAGCCCATAACCGATTACGATTAAACTAAAATTGTGTACTTTCATAACTTACAAAGAAAATATCTACTGATAGTTGTTTCTCCGTACAATGTTGTTTACACATGCTACTCTAATTTGTCAAAAGTTTTTAAAAATACTTCCAGTGGCTGATTTCCACGAATTTTGATTATTTCTTGATCACTGAATACTAAGAATGAAGGCGTTGCATCAATTCCGATATCGTTTCCAAACTCATAAAGTGAGTTCACCTTACTTTCATGTTTGTTGTCATCCAAACATTCGTTAAATTTTTTCAGATCCAAATTCACTGTTTGTGCAAACCCTGCCAACGAATCTCTTGTAATCCATCCTGTTCTCTCCCCTCCCCAATTTCTGTAAATCTCGTCGTGATACTGCCAATATTTTTCTTGATCATGTGCACAGTAAGATGCCTCTGCAGCTAATTTTGAATCAGGACCGTTCAGTGGAAAATCCTTGAAAACCATTTTTACTTTTCCAGTTTTAATGAAATCCTCATCAATTANTTTCAATGTATTTTGATGAAATTTGTAGCAAAACGTGCACTGATAATCTCCCCACTCCAATANCGTGATCTGTGCATCTGGATTCCCTAAAAACGGTGATCCGTTTTCAATCAATTTTGAAGATGTGATTATTTCTGAATCGTTTGAATTAATTCCATATGTGCCAAGAAAACCTCCGACTATAATTCCAATTATAATCGGTATTGATAGATAGTATGATGCCATAAAATCTGTTTTATTTTTAAATTGTAAATATCTTCGTTAATTTTTAACACTATGACTTTGAGTTCTTGTATTCTGTTTATGCATCATTTGTCGATCAAAATTATGGCATTGCGATATTTTCTAAAACTGGACTCATATCAAAGAACATAAATACATTCAACCAAGTGTATTTTTGATGTCTAAAGTACAACAACTTAGTGTATCTAAAACAAGTGTATCTAAAGTCGCAATATTGGTATTNTCTATAGTATTTGCAGCCGGATTGTTTGTTGTAGGTTTTGATCAAGGTCATATCTTTAGCGTAGTTTACGGTGAACANGCATTTGTTGATCTAACTATCCATGAACTTACTCATGATATGAGACATGCAGCCGGATTTCCGTGCCATTAAGATTTAATTTTCTTTTTCTAATCCTATAATCTATTTTTAAAATCTGGGTATTCTATTAATTGGTCTAGTTTAGTGATATTTTTATGAAAAGTACCGCCTTTATTGCAATCGTTATAATTTCAGGCGCACTTGCAGGAGCAATTCATGGCACTGTAAATTTTGCAATAGTGGAGCCCTATCTTGATCAGGCAATTGGAATCGAAAACGAGAATCTTTTTGCTTCCGGTGAGGAGGATGACAATCCACAATTTTGGGCAGATTATGAGGAGTACCGGGTCTGGCAAAAAAGTGGACAAGTTTTAGCTGGAATAATTTTGGGGGTTGCCATGGGCTCGTTATTTGGAATCGTATATGCCTTGTCCCGAAATTCCTTACCTGGTAAAAATGATGTAACAAAGGCCGTAATTCTTGCAGGAATGATGTGGATTACCGTCTATTTGATTCCGTTTTTAAAATATCCTGCAAACCCTCCGACTGTCGGCGATTCTGAAACCGTGGTTCTAAGATCAATTTTGTACATTTTATTTATTGCAATATCTGGATTTGGAGCACTTGCATTTTACAAACTATCGCAGAAATTACAAAGCGACAAAAAATATCTGGGATTGGTCGGATACGCTGTTTTTATCACCACTGCATTCTTTGCAATGCCAGAAAATCCTGATGAGATTACAGCTCCGATGAATTTAGTTAATGAATTTAGACTCATGTCCGTTCTTGGGGTAACCTCTTTTTGGATATCCGTTGGATTTATTCTGGGATTGTTTTGGAATAGATTTGATAATTCAAACTTGTCACCTGATCACACTTAATTCTTATTCTATAGAATGAGAATATCTATAGGATGTTTAAATATGCGTATTATTCATTGATATCAAATGACAAAACGCATAACACTTCCACAATTAAAAAAATATGACATTACTCAAAAAGTAATGGAAGCACTGGCTGATTCAGAATCCCGAGCAATTTTATTTACAATTGTTAAAAAGGGACGCACTGCCGCTGAACTTTCAGACAAACTAAAGATACCGCTCAGTTCAGTTTACAAAAAATTGTCTGACCTTGAAGAGCTTACACTCATCAAGGTTGAACAATGGATGATATCTGATAAAGGGCGAAAATACAAAATATATCGAAGCAGGATCAAGCAGGCTGAAATATCGATAAAGAAGCCTGAGCCAGTTTTAATATTGGTGTCAAATTAGATATTTTGTGTCTAAACGGGGTATAATTCAGTTATCCGAATTTGATATTAATCAAAAAATCATTGAATCATTGAGCAATGTATGCACGCGTTCAGTCTTGTTTTCTGTCAAGGAGGAGTCGAAAGATGTCACTCAAATTGCAAACGAATTGAAAATATCCCTTTCAACTGTCTACAAGACACTGTCCACACTTGAGGATCTTGCACTGGCTGAAGTTGACAAATACGTGATTTCTCCAGAGGGTAAAAAAATCAAACTTTACCGCAGCAGGATTGGAAAGGTGGAGATAACATTGGAGAACATGGAGCCAACCCTGCTCTTGCATCCAAATGATTCCAATTCTAAAATATCCAATTAGCTAAAACATGTTCTTATTCTATAGATTTAGAATAACTCAATAAAATTATCAAGTTCTTTAAATAATCTTAGCTAAAACTAATTTTTGAATTAAATGAACCAAAACATAATTCTCGCATTAGTTGCTGTATTTGCAATTGTTGGTGTTTCCACACTAGCTGTTTCTTCTACAATGATTGGTGCTCCGACAACAAATGAGGTTGAATATGTTACCGTTGATGCAAACGCAATTGACGTTGATTCCTTAACTATTGGATTTATTCCAGTTGAAAAAGCTGATGAACTAACTCCAAAAGCAGAAGTTCTGGAAAAATTCTTAGAATCTGAACTTGGAATTGACGTTGAGATAGTTGTCCCAACAAACTATGAAACCATCATTGAAGGCATGAGATTTGGTCATATTGACGCTGCCTTTATGGATACTGGACCTGCATGGATTACCCATGAAAGAACAGGTGCAGAAGCTGTATTGGCAGAATTAGTCAAAGGTAAGGTAAACTATCAAGCAACGGTTTGGACGTTAGCAGAAAATGACTCAATTAACACATTGGAAGACACTGTTGGCAAACGCGTTGCATTTACTAGCATAACTGGTTCCTCTGGGTTTGTACGACCTATGGGAACTCTAGTAACTGACGGTCATATCAATATCGAAGGCAACGACATAGTTGCTTTAGAGCAAGCACTTGCAAATAACTTTGAAAGTTATACATTTGCAGGTGGCTACAAGGCAGCATTGAATTTACTGTTAAAGGGTGATGTCGATGTTGCATTTGGCTCAGATATTGCTCCAAAGAAATACCTGGATTTAGAGGATCAAGCAAAATTACGTCCAGTTACCACAATTGGACCTGTACCATCACATGTCTTTATGGTAAGTTCTAGCATGACCGAACCAACTAAGGACAATTTAGTTAGCGCATTGATTAAACTCAATTATGACGAGCACAACTCAATTCTAACTAATCTGTATGGTGCTGAGGCACTAGTTCCAACAACAACCACTATGCATATTGGTGAATTTGGAACCTTTATCGACTCATTGACTGGTCTTGATCAAAAAATCTTAGACAAATATGATAAGAGCAAATAAAACCCGGCTCATTTGAAACTATACAAATTCAAATGACCGAAACCCCTTCTTTTTCATTAATTTCTACAAATAAAATAATCCAAATGAACGACGTGTGGACATCATATGATTCCAAAAGTTTTGCCCTAAGCGGAGTTAACATGTCCATTGACAGGGGAACCAACTATGCAATTGTTGGCCAATCAGGTTCCGGAAAGTCAACACTGCTAAAACTGATGAACGGCATGATGACCCCCAGCAAGGGCACAATCAAAATGGACTATCAAACCCCAAACATGAATGACAAGACGTTTAAAAAAATGATGCACACAATAGGATACATTCCTCAAAGTCTGGGTCTTGTAAAAAACAGCAGCGTCCTTGATAACATTTTGATTGGTGCATTGCCAAGGCTTAGCAAAATACAATCCGTTCTAAAACAATTTCCCGAACATGAGATTCAAGAGGCTAAGAGAATTTTAAAATTAGTTGGTCTGTCCGGAAAGGAATCTCGTAAAGCATACATGATTAGTGGTGGGGAAAAAAGACGGGTTGCAATAGCTCGAGCACTAATGCAAAAACCTACTATCTTACTAGCTGACGAGATTGTTTCAGAGTTGGACCACGTAACGGCCCGAGAAATTATGGATTTAATTTTGGACGCACAAAAGAAAATGAACCTGACTGCAATCATGGTGCACCATGACATGAAACTTGCGCTGGAATATGCAAATCGGGTCGCAGTGATTAAGGAGGGTGAGAAGATTTTAGAAATCGGCGTTGAGGGTGATTCTATAGTTGACTTTCAAACAGGCAACCTGACTATCGAGGAAATAATGGAGATGAACAACACTGACCCCAAAGAATAACATCGTCATTGCAATAATTGTGGGTCTGGTCATCATTGCGTCATACAACGTTGATGCAAACCCCGTTGACTTTGCAGAGGGGATACCGAACCTTGGAGTCATCGTTGCCGAAATATTTGTTCTAGAGTCCCTGATTGACGATCTCAAATACATTCCAACCGCGTTATGGGCAATGCTTGAAACTCTTCAAATGGCGTTTATTGGAACCGTGATTGGCGTGGTGATTGGTCTGCCTCTGAGCATGCTTGCTGCCCGAAATCTAAACAGCAAATTTGTCTACGCCCCAACACGTGCACTGTTGGCTGTAATTCGTACATTTCCATCCATTTTGTGGGCGTTATTGTTTGTAATCATGGTCGGGTTGGGACCGTATGCTGGTGTTTTGGCAATTGTAATGTACACGATAGGCTTTGTTACAAAACTGCAATACGAGTCAATTGAAACCATTGATTCAGACCCTATGGATGCCGTAAGCTCTATCGGCGTCAGCAAGTTCCAGCTAATTCGTTACGTTGTACTTCCTGAATCTGCATCCCATTTGCTGGGCCAGATACTTTACATGTTTGATTACAATGTGCGTCAAACCAGCATTCTTGGAATTGTCGGTGCTGGCGGTATTGGATTTTTCATAATTAACTACATCAAGTTCTTTGAGTACGGAAAGGCTGCAATGTTCATGCTGGTTGTTTTGATTACCGTCTTGGTAATTGACTGGATTAGCGTAAAGGTTCGAGACAAGTACATCATTAAATCCCAACACGGCATGGATGTTAAATCAAAATAATTTATTTTTAGTTATCATGAATTATTAACTCATTCAAACCAAAAATCTGTTTCATCGTCAACATCATCTAGATCGTCGTCGTGAAATTCTTTTTTAGTTTCTGTTTCCATACATTGCATATTCCAAATTTTTACTTATGTTGATTCTGATTAGTTCATCTAGTGCATTGTATGCTATATAGAACTCAATAGAAATTTTCCAATCTGACTAGATGAGCAACGTGCCAAACACAAGACCTGTGATAACCATGTTGGTTTCTAACCCTTCTTTCATCGAACGGCATTATCTTCTTGCACAAAGTGAATGGAACAAACACGAGACTACTGTTCTGATTTCGTTTAAGACAGACAGGTCATTCCCACAAATTTTTACGCCTAGAAACAGTGTAAAATATCATTATCTTTTAAAACTTCAATTCCCGACCATTCCACATGGTCAAACCCTTGTTTACACCTACAAGGTATTCCAAAGAACCATTTCTCATCAATGGCAATGGCAGGTGCGGGGATTGCGAAAAGGAGAATGCGGATTATTTTTTTAACATTGATGATGATTGGAAAGTAGAGTATTGCCAAAGTTGTCTAATTGGCAACAAGGGCATCTATCCACAACCAATTTACCATGACCGGATAAAATGCGGTCACTGCAATTCCAATACGGACTCAAGTCTGTTCATCACGGTGGTTCGATATACTGGGGGCGGTGGCGCGTCGTTTTGTAAAAAATGTTCAAAAGAATTAGTGGATTTTATTGAAAATCTTGGCGGTACGTTGGAATCTACCGATGGCTGTATTGATGAATCTGCATACATCTCAAAAGAACAAATTAAAAATTGGATTGAAGATGACATGAAGTTTTCAGACGATGTTTTACAGAAAGGCAGATAGATGTTTCATGAATAGCATTGTGTCATAACTGACCCATCTTTAATTTAAAATAATTTAATTTTTCTTTTCAGAATCCAGCGGAATTTGATTGCAGCTGCCGCAGCCGTTCTTTCTTGTGCCAAACCAAATCAGTGCGGATGGCAGCAATACGTAAAGCAGCATTGCGTTCTCAAATCCAAACAGTTCCTTGTTTTCCANACCAATTCCTGCAGCTATTACCGCAGCAGATGAAATCAATCCAACTGCTGAAACTTTGTTAATTTTGTCCTTTAGTCCCATGTTACATCAAATCCTATGTGGTAATCTTGTCCAGTTGGTTTTTCTCTGTTGCAATCTTTACCTCCCTTGCGATTCTCTTGCCCATGCTCATGTTCTCGTTGAACAGTAGCGAATAGTAAGGGGAGCCATCCATGTAGATGTTGCTTCCTGCAACGATTCTTGCTGAGAACTCAAATGATGTGAATTTTGCATTCTCGTCGTAAACTCCCTCGATACAAAACGGTCCGTTCATTCCTGGAGCGACAACTCTCTTTGCCGCCTCTACAAAATTCTCGCCCATTGTGTACACCTCGTCCAACAGTGACTCTCTTAGAACTAGCGGACTGTTTCCAATCACGTTAAAGGACGGAACCTTTGTTGATTTTAATTGCTGCTCTGCTGGAATTCTTCCAAGGCCCTCGATGTCTGACTCGTGTCTTTGATCAGCNCCAAAGAATTCCAATTCACCCGTTAGCGGTGAGTAGAAGAACTGCAAGTATGCCAAAACACCTGCGGCATATTCCTGAATGTATAGAGTCTCATCATCTGAAAGCACCCCTTCTGATATCAGCTGATTTCTTTTTGAATTGTAGTCTTCCTCGTTTGCTGCCATAAAGTATCCCTTGCCTCCTGCTGCTCCCTGTCGTTTTACGATCACCAATTTTTCAATGTCCTTTGGTGTTGCTATTGGTTTTGGCATCGGAAGTGTGGCCTCTCTCATGAGCTGCTCCTTCATGTTTCTGTCTGACTCCCATCTGAGAATCCATTTGTTTCCGAATACCGGGGTCTTGATTGATTCGATTTCCTCGGAATTCATTTGTGCAATCAGTGTCCCGTGTGGGATTAGAACCGCATTGCTTTCCTCAAGAGTTTTTTGAGTTTTTGCATCAAGAACTTCCTTGAAGGAATCTACGATAATTAATTCATCAATAAATGGAAATCTGCGGTACAGTTTTTCGCGCTTTTTTTCACAAACTAGCATTGTTTTGAGGCCTTCGTCCTTTGCACCCTTTAGAACCTGCAAGGAGCAGTGAGAACCCAGAGTTGCGATGGCCGTCATTTTCTTACTCTGGGTATGATTTTGTACTTTATGAACCATGCCCGTTCAAATAATTGAAATAATCAGGCACAAAACCTCCAGATCAATCCGGATTTTATATTATAATTTGATGTTGTATCACCTTGAATGAAACTTTGCAAGTATCTTTCTCATGCACTTCTCNGGNTTNNTCTCAATGTCATGCTCCCACAGCCTNAGGACCGACCACCCGTCCCGTCTGAGCTTCCGGCCGTACCTCCTGTCGCGCCTCATGTTGTTCTCAATCTTGTCGCGCCAGAACTTTTTTGTAAGCCTTTTCTTTTGGCCATACCTGTACCCGTGCCAAAAGTCGCCGTCACAGAATATTGCAATCCTCTTTCCCCTGTGTGCAAAGTCGGGATTGCCGTACATCTCCGGATGCATTTCAAACTTGTAACCACTGTCTGCAAGCATCTTCTTCATCCTCAGTTCGATCTTTGTGTTTTTGCCCTTGATTCTGGACATGACCCATGATCTTTTTTCTGGAGTGAATATGTCTGTCATGGATAATGCCTATGGATACGTTTCAACAATTAGCTTGTCAAATGTTTTTATTTTACTTTTTCAATTATACCGCGTGCAAATTTTATTCCTAATCGAAGAAAATTATCATCAATACCGTACTTCTCGAACATTCTTCTCAAAAAATATGACCTGACAAAAGACACCGTGGCATACACCCCTGTAATTGCGATGTTTGCCATGTATGGATCCTCCTGAATCCAACCCATTGAGAGCGGCAAAACAACAATGCCGACACCATACCCTATAGGATATCCTCCAAAGGAGTTGACAAATGCCTCAGACGCACTTTTCTTTTTGGAATCCACTGTCTCGTTTGACATTATTTTAAATTCCTTGNAATGNNTTTGGNAANCTGNGTCATCTGTCCTCGTCCTCATCNCTTATCCCCCATCTGTAGTGGCAATCAGTACACTCCCATTTTGGATCATTGTTTGAAACTATGCAACCTCCTGCAACAATTTCCTTGTCATCTATTGCTTTGAGATACCCATCCCCATCTGCAGGGTATCCCCAAAAAATTACTGCAACGTTATTTTTATTGCATTGAGTGCATACAGGATGTTTTTCAGTCATTTCCTGTGAACCTATCATGCATCTTAAAGCATAATGCTGGAAATGTTTCTATTTTATTTCATCTACCTTTTGATTTTCATGTTCTTCTAACTTTTCTTTGAGGTTTGCAAATGAAGATAGGACACTATCGTGATGTGATTGATTTTTCATTCGAAATAGTACCGTCATGCTTTTCCTCCATAATACATTGGTTCGTCATCATCTTCAAACTCTCGGATTATTGTTGGAAAAAATGTGATCTCTGAGTTTGTTTTCTTTTGAATTAATTGTTGTTTCATGCATTGTATGTAAAATTAGTATTATTATGCAACATGTAAATAGTATCCATACTTTGCATACCTTTATGACCAATCTAGCCACGTTTCGAGTGCATATTGCCCCTTTGGGCTTTGAAATTGACAGAATCATTCTACCTCTAAAGCAGACAAAGGCAGACAAACTGTGTTTGATAATTCATGAGAAGACTGCCGAAGACAAAGCCAGATCATATCTTGAGAAAATTAAAAAAGAATGCAAAAAACTTGACGTCGAACTGGAATTGTCATATGCAAACAGGCTGGGAATTTTTAACATGATAAAACTAGTCAAGGAGATGATCGTTGCTGAAGAAAACAACTACATCTACGTCAATGTCGCATCTGGGAGCAAGATCCAGGCAATTGCATGTATGATGGCATGCATGATTTTAAAAGAGTGTAAAAATATTCAGCCATTTTATGCAGAACCTGAAACGTATGCTGCATTTGAGGGAAAGCAGCAGTCCTTTGGACTCAAGGATACCATTCCTCTACCGATATATGAAATCCAAACTCCAAAACAAAAATTGTTAGATGCGTTAAGAATTGTATACACACATGACAAACAAAAACTGACAAAAAAAGAGATGGCGGTACTTGCTGAAGAAAAAGATATCATTACAATTAATGCAGAAAATGAAAATCATTCTCAAGCAAGATTTGCAAGTTTAGATAAAAATATTATCGAGCCGCTGGAAAAACAGTGGGGATTCATTCAGGTGGAAAAGATTGGAAGAAATCGTTGGATTAGCATTACTGAAGAAGGTAAAAATGCCGCAGAGTTTTTAATCTAATTGCTGTATATTGCAAAAGATAGAATGATCGAGACAGGTTTAAAAAAAATTAAAGAACTTGAATATTTTTTTAGTTCTAGTTGAAGTTGACTTTTTTTATTGAGCGAATAATCTGCTTGCTTATCTTGTCCATGAGATACGTGTCCACGTACTCAAAGTTCTCGCAAATTACAAAGTTGTCAAGGAAAATCTCCTTCATCTGCGCCGTATTCTCTGCGGTGTTGTCCCCGACATATATTCCGTTGCAGCTAATTCCCTTGTGATGCATCTGCTTTATCCCCTTTCTTGCGATTGCGATATCGGCATGCTCGTTTGGATGCCCGTCCGTAATTAGGAA
>JGI26248J51725_1000373_pt1 | contig 16869 bp, 17 predicted proteins | sample SaaInlV_120m_DNA_2_FD_51725 | JGI IMG/M metagenome (IMG submission 51725) | reverse complement strand
CAAATCGATATGATTGCACGTACTGCAAGGATGGCCGGAAAAAATGTCTATTTCCCTATTGGAATTGATAGAAATGGGCTTCCAGTAGAACTGTACACTGAGAAAAAACACAAAATTAGAATGAGGGAAACTGATAGGAATGAATTTTTGAATCTATGTAGAAATGCACTAGATGATTTAGAGGCTGAAATGCTTCTCATAATGAAAAGTCTTGGAATAAGTGGAGATTTTGCAAATTATTACAGAACAGATTCAGAAGAATACAGGACACTTACACAATCAACGTTTATTGATTTATGGAATAAAGGTCAAGTCTATCTTGCAAACAGACCAAACAACTATGATTGGATTTCTGGAACAACAATTGCTGATGCAGAAATCATTTACCAAGATTTACAAACTAAACTAGTTTACATGAAATTCAAAATTAAAGATACAGATAAAGAAATAATCATTGCAAGTACAAGACCAGAATTACTTTGTGCATGTAGAACAATAATTGTAAATCCTGAAGATGAAAGATATGCACAATATATCGGAAAGAAAATAATTGTTCCAATGACAAATGAAGAAGTTGAGTTGAGAACACATCATTCTGCTCAACAAGAATTTGGTTCAGGGGCCGTAATGGTTTGTAGTTATGGTGATCAAAATGATGTAGCATTATTTAGAGAATTAGAGTTAGAGGAAATTGTTGCAATCGGATTAGATGGAAGGATGACTGAAGTTGCAGGAGATTATACAGGACTAAAACCAAAACAAGCAAGAGCAAAAATTATTGAAGACTTGGAAGCTAAAGGACTATTAGATAAAGTTGAGGACATTAATCATAGAACTCCGGTATCAGAGAGAAGTAAAGCTCCAATTGAAATAATTCCAATGGAGGAATATTATCTTAAACAAAAAGAATCAATTGATAAAATGAAAAAAATAGGAGAAGAAGTAACATTCCATCCTAATATGCACAAGCAAATTTTGATGAATTGGTTGGATTCAATCAATATTGATTGGCCAATTTCAAGAAGAAGATATTATGGAACAGAAATTCCCATTTGGTATTGTAAAAAGTGTTCAGAACCTCATGTTCCTGAGCCTGGAAAGTACTACAAACCATGGAATGAGAAATGCCCAATTAGTAATTGTGTGAAATGTGATTCTACAGAATTTGTTGGTGAAGAACGAACTTTTGATACATGGATGGATTCTAGTGTTTCACCATTGTTTATTTCTAAATTTAACAAAGATGATGAATTCTTTAACAAAGTATATCCTGCTACAATTAGACCTCAAGCAAAAGATATTGTAAGAACATGGCTATACTATACACTTCTAAGATGTGAGCAACTCACAGGTGAAAAACCATGGTCTGAGGCTTGGATAATGGGGTATGGTCTTGATGAAAAAGGAATGAAGATGAGTAAAAGTAAAGGAAACGCCATAGATCCTTTACCAGTTATTGAAAAATCAGGTGCAGATACTTTTCGATTTTGGAGTGCAAGTGAGATTAATCATGGATATGACTTTAGATGTAATGAACAAAAAATTGAGTCAACTAGGAAATTCCTTAGTAAATTATGGAATGTGTCAAGATTTTTGTCTAGTTTTCCAGTAATTGAATCAGGAACTCCTAACGCATCAGACAAATGGATTTTATCAGAATTAGATAACTTGGTAAAAGAATGTAAGAAAGGATACGATGATTACAACTTTTTCATCCCAGCAATTGCAATTAGAGAATTCACATGGAATGTATTTGCAGCACACTATATTGAAATGGTCAAAGCACGAGCTTATGGAATTGATTTTTCAGATGAAGAAAGAGATGGTGCAATTTTTACATTACATAAAACATTATCAACAATTTTAAAATTATTAGCGCCAATTACTCCATTTATCACAGAACATCTATGGAAGATTTTGTATTCAAAAGAAAGTATTCACAAACAAAAACAAGTAGATATAGAAAATATTGAAGAACAAAGTGACATCACCAAAGAAATAGTTGAATTTAATTCTAAAACATGGAATGAGAAAAAATCTCAAAATCTATCATTAAAAGATTCAATTAAAATAGAAATTCCAGAAAAACTAAAACCATTTGCAAAAGATTTGAAATCTATGCATAATTTAGTAGACTGAAATTAATTTTTTGTAGTAATGAGATTTACAAAGTATTTGTGTAGTGATGTNTCAGTAGTTAATTCAGGATGAAATGCAGTACCAATTACATTACCTTTTTTGATTGCAACAATTTTTTCATTATGTTTTGCTAAAATTTCTATATCAGATCCAACATCTGAAACAGATGGTGCTCGAATAAAGACTCCATTNAATTTCTGAGATNTTTATAGAATCCATAGATACNTCTGTTTCAAAAGATTCTCTTTGTCGTCCAAAGGAATTTCGTTCTAATTTAATATCAAGGATATTCAATAGAGGTTGATCAATTTTTCCAACTACTTTATCATTTGCTGTTTTAGATAACATAATCATGCCTGCACAAATACCTAAAACAGGCATTCCACCATCAATTTTTTCTTTTAAAACCTTCAAAGAGTCATTTGCCAATGAAAGATGTCCAATTGTAGTACTTTCTCCACCAGGAATGATTAATCCATCCAATTGAGAAATTTCATCAGGAGTTTTCACACTAACTACTTTTCCATCAATATCCAATTCATCAAGGGCTGTTTTTGTAGATAAAAGATTTTCTTGAACATCCCCTTGAATAGATAAGACACCAACGGTAATACTCATGCTGAGCCACCACGATCTTGCATACGTAATTCTAAAGTCTTAACATCCAATCCCAACATAGATTGTCTTTCATCAATCATTTTTTGGGCTTCTTTTACTTTATCATCTTCATTCCAAAAAGTAGTAGCTAAAACAATTGCTCTTGCTCTTTCTTTTGCATCATCTGCATTAAAAATTCCAGAACCAACAAAAACTCCATCACAACCAAGAGACATCAGATATGCAGCATCAGCAGGTGTTGCAATGCCACCAGCAGCAAAATTCACAACTGGTAATCTTCCAAGTTTTGCAGTTTGTTCAACAATATCATAAGATACTTTGAATTCTCTTGCCATTCTAACTAAATCTTGATTATCTCCAGAATCATAAATTGATTTTATTGTTCTTAATTCATCATTTACTTTTTTAATATGAGTAATAGCTTCTGCAACATTTCCCGTTCCAGGTTCTCCCTTTGTTCTAATCATAGCAGCACCTTCTTCGATTCGTCTTAGAGCTTCTGCTAATGATCTTGCTCCATTTACAAATGGTGTTGTAAAATCCCATTTCCAAATATGACGTAGTTCATCAGCAGGAGTTAATACTTCAGATTCATCAATCATATCCACATCAGTTTCTTTTAGAACCAATGCTTCGTTGACATGACCAATTCTACATTTAGCCATTACAGGAATTGTTACTGAATCCATTATCTCTTCAATAATTCTAATACTTGCAGTTCTTGCAACTCCTCCAGCTTTTCTTACTTCAGATGGAAGTTTATCTAAAACCATAACAGAAACTGCGCCAGCTTCTTCTGCAATTTGTGCCTGTTCTACATTTGTGACATCCATTACAACTCCATTTTTGAGCATATGTGCAAAACCTCGTTTAAGAGTAGATGAACCACGCAAAACATCAGAAGAATTAATTTTTTCAGAAATTATTCCTTTTGCATCAAGTCGTTCACCAGATAATGGAAGCATGAAGGGATTTTTAGCAAAAGACTATTTGTACCTATTCACTAATTTTAGAGATAATTTGATCTAGTTCTGATTCCACCATAGTAATTATTGGTGGGATAAAATCAGTAGTAGCACTTTGTTCAGGCCAATGAACTTGATTTGTTCTGCCATTAAGTGTAATTTTGACATTTGATTTTTGATAATCAGTTACGTTTTCTAAAATTAAAAATGATTCAGAAGGAATTGAAATAAAACCAGTTTCTTTGATTAATGCTTTAATTTTGTTTAATTGTTTTTCATCTAATTTTGAACGAATATCAGGTTGAAGGTACCCATTATCAGTTACAGAGTATTTTGTATCACCATCATTTTTTATCAACAAAATTTCAGTTTTTTGTGCTCCAGTTCGTTCTGTCACACCAAAAGAAATTTTCTTTAATTGATGTTTTGTATATTCAATTTCAATTTTATCAAATGAATTTGCAGCAGAGATTGGAATTTCATTTTTTGTAAGTAATGGTACAGAGATTAATAAAGCCATAATCACAGGAATCGCTCCTAATGCCAGATGAAATGATTTTACCATAATACTAGTCAATTAAAAATTGAGTCATATCGCAAATAAATCTTGATTAAAAGTAACTTAAAATTCAAGAACAATATTTTGATTCATGTGGGTCTGTAGTCTAGCCTGGTAGGACGATGGTCTCCAAAACCATCGGTCGTCGGTTCAAATCCGTCTGGGCCCACCATTTTTATTATTTATTTCTCAGTACATTAAGAGCAGAACCAGCTTTGAACCATTCAATTTGAGATTTGTTGTAAGAATGATTTAACGAAATTTCTTCCTTAGTTCCATCATTATGTGAAATTATACATTTAACTTGTTTTTGAGGCTCTAGTTCATCAAGATTTGTTAAACTGATTTTATCATCCTCAAGAATTTTATCATAATCATCTGGATTACTAAATGTCAATGCCAAAACTCCTTGTTTTTTCAGATTTGTTTCATGTATTCTTGCTAAACTTTTGGTAATTACTGCAGCACATCCTAAATATCTAGGAGTCATTGCAGCATGTTCTCTACTACTACCTTCACCATAATTATTATCACCAATTATCACCCATCTCATTTGATTTTCTTTATACTGTCTTGCAATTTTTGAAAAGGATTCAAGTTGATTATTCAAGAAATTCTTACCGTGGCCTACTTCGTCATTAAATGAATTAACTGCACCCAAAAGCATGTTGTCACTAAGATTATCCAAATGACCACGAAGAGACAACCATGCACCAGCAGGAGAAATATGATCAGTAGTACATTTACCCTTAGCCTTTACCATAATTGGAAGTTTTTCAAAATCATTTCCATTCCATTTTGAAAAAGGTTCTAAACGCTGTAATCTTTTACTATCAGAATCAATTTTTACCTCAACAGAATCAGAATTATCAGGAGGTGCGATAAAAATTCCTTCAGGTCTCATAAAACCTTCTTGTGGAACTTCTGGAGCAGGTTTAGGTGGTTCAAGTTTGAATTTTGTTCCATCAGATGCAGTTAGCTCATCTATTAATGGATTAAAAGAAAGTCGACCACCTAAGGACAATGCAATAATCATTTCAGGACTACCAATGAAGTTCAAAGTAGAACGTTGACCATCATTTCGCCCAGGGAAATTTCTGTTAAAGGTAGTAATAATAGAATTTTTTTCTTCTTTTTCTAATTCAGGTCTATTCCATTGTCCAATACAAGGACCACAAGCATTTGCCAAAACAGTTGCACCGATATCTTTTAGAGAATCCATTTGTCCATCTCGTTCAATAGTTCCTCTAATTTGCTCAGAACCAGGAGTCACTAACAGAGGTATTTTTGCTTTGATTCCTTTTGCTTTGGCTTGCTCAGCTATACTTGCAGCTCTAGACATATCTTCATAAGATGAATTTGTACAACTTCCAATTAGTGCAACAGAAATTGGATCAATGTAATCTTTAGATTTAACATCGTCATTTAATTGAGAAATACTTCTTACTAAGTCAGGAGTATGCGGTCCAGCAATATGTGGCTCTAATGTTGAAAGATTAATTTCAATTACCTTGTCAAAGAATTTTTCAGGATTTGTTTCAACTTCAGGATCTGCAACAAGTGATTCTTTATTTTGATTTGCTAATTCGGCGATATTACTTCTGTTTGTATATTTTAGATATGTCTCCATTCTTTCATCATATGGAAAAATAGAACATGTTGCACCAATTTCAGCACCCATGTTTGCTATAGTGGCCTTTCCAGTACAGCTAATAGATTTTGTTCCAGGACCAAAGTATTCAACGATTGAATTAGTACCGCCAGAAACAGTTAGTGTGTCAGCAACTTTTAAAATAATATCTTTAGGTGCCGTCCATCCATTAAGTTCCCCAGTTAGTTTAATTCCTATTTTTTTAGGATAAAGTAATTCCCAAGGTAAACCAGCCATGGTTTCAGCTGCATCTAAACCACCAACTCCTATGGCAATCATTCCAAGACCACCAGCATTAGGAGTATGAGAGTCAGTACCAATCATTAATCCACCAGGAAATGCATAATTTTCAAGAACTACTTGATGAATAATTCCAGCTCCGGGTTTCCAAAAACCACATCCGTATTTTGCAGCAGCAGATTGTAAAAATTTGAAAACTTCACTATTTTCATCTAATGAAACTTTCATGTCAAGATCACCTTGAACTTCAGCTCGTATGAGATGATCACAATGTACAGTTGTAGGTAAAGATGCTTGTTTCAATTCTGCTTGCATAAATTGAAGCATTACCATTTGCCCCGTAACATCTTGTAATGCTACTCTATCAGGTTTAAGAAAGACGTAATCTTTTCCACCAACAAAATTACTTTCATCAATTTTGTTTAAATGACCAGATAGAATTTTCTCAGTAAGTGTTAATGGCCTACCAGTAACATCTCTAAATTTTACAATATTTTCTTTTAATTTTAGATAAACGTTTGAGACTAGTTCTGTAGTCGTTTCAGTGTTCATAAAGTCTAGTAAATACATCCCGAATTTAATATTTACAATAAAAAAATTTGAAAAATAATCATAACAGGCATAAAAATTCTCAACAATTATAAGCTAAAAGCAGCTTTCTAATACAATGTCGGGAAACAGTAGATTTGGTCAATAAAGGTTTTCCAAAATTTGGGATGTCACAAGCAGGTGCATTTGTTGCAGCATTAAAAAATTATAATTTACCAGATTTTATTCTAGTATTAATCGCTAAAGAGTGTAAATCTGAACTTCTAGAAAGAGGTAGAATAGATGACAGATTACAAAGTATGAATGATAGTGCTTTAGAATTACTACACAGAGTTTTCGTAGGTTGTGAAGAAGATGTTGCAGGAAAATATGCACAATACAGATTCTTTGCATATGTTTCAAGTATGTATCATAAATGTGAAGTAATAGTTAACGATACAATTCCTGGAGTATCAGGTAAAAATCACAAAGTCCTAGTAGCAGTAAAAAATAATGGAATGTACATCGCAGTAGCACATAACAAAGCAACAGGTAATCCTGTAAATAAAAAAGAAACTACTAGATTTTATGAAATGGTTGATGATATCAAAAAAGGTGATCACGGTACAATGCTATTAGATGGAATTTATGGTTCATCAGTAGGATTTAGAGGAGATGGATTAGTAGAATTAGAAAACTTGAGTAAATCAAGAAGCGATGATCCTGAAAATATGTTAAATTTCAAAACAGCAAACTTTGAAAATAATATTTATTCTGTTACAAAGTGCTGATTTTAAAAATTAATTTATAAATTCAATTGTGAAGTATTCATTGTTAAAAATACAGGTTTGTCATTAGTTTTTTGAAAATCTTCACCGTATTGTTCAAATTCTAATTGTTCAAAAAGATGTTTTGTCCAAACATCGTGAACATCTTGAAGGAATTTTTTATGTCCAGTTATTCGTAATAATTCATGAAGTAATTCATGGGATACAGTGGTACAATTTTTCTCAGCTAGGAATAATGTATTATTTGATTCTTTGAGAGGTTGCCAGAAAACCATTCCAAAATTTTCAGCATGATATCCTTCACAAGTACAATCAGTCCAAAATGGTCTAAAATGTGTCAGATAGAAATGATAAGTATCTTTTCCTCGTTGTTCATGATCACGTAAGAGTGTAGGAGTGTCCAGTTTTTGAAGAATACTTCTAGGTTTTGTTATCAACTCATCACATTGAATTTCATAATCTTTTCCAAATTTTTCTTTAATCCAAATTTTGTAAAACTGGCCCATTTTTTTAATATATTCAAATTCAAATTGTCGTTTTTCACGATCTTCTTCCTTTACTACAAAAATAAAATGTAGAAGCATAATAAGAAAAAAGGGTGTTTATGTTTGACCTTCAATACCCATTAGGGTAAGAGTTGAACGAATCTTTTCAATTTTTCTGATCTTCCAAGTAATTGTTTCTCTTAGTTTTTCAACAGTATCAGATTCGATTTTGGCCAAAATATCGTATGCGCCAAAAGTTCCATGAACTTCCTTAACACCTTCTAAGCCCTTTAGTTGCTGAATAATAGCTTCTTCAGAACCTAGTTCACAGTTTATTAAAACATAAGCTGTTGCCATAAAATTATTTGTACAAATCGACTATATCAATAAACCGATTAGAATCAATCTTGAGAAATTTCTAAGATCGTNTCCCANATAGATTTGGGCACAGGCATAACAGATAATCGTGAAATTCTAACTAATTCCCAATCTTTGAATTTTTTCTCTTTTTTCATTTCATCAAGAGTCACAGGACGTTTCAATGTTTTTTTATATTTTACATCTACTACNATGAAACGTTCTACATCTTCTTTTGGATTTGAGTATGGTTTTGAAGTAACTTGCATAATTCCTACAGCTTGTCTTTCATCACCCGTATGATAAAATAAAACTAAATCTCCAGGTTTCATTTCTCTCATATGCTTTAATGCTAAATTATTATGAACACCGTCCCAAACAGTAGTTTTTTCTTTTTTTAATTTTTCAAAATTATATCCTCTAGGACCACTAGGTTCTTGTTTTGCTAACCAATAGTTTACCATTTCATTTTCTGTCAGAGATAATGGATGTTTAATCGTTTTTACAATAATTGATGTTCCCCGGTTCTGACTCGCACATAATCATAGGAACATAGCCATATGCCTCCTTGCGTTCTGAAACCGGGGTTGCCCACAATGTAGCACACCTGGGTGAATTAGAAATCATTGGTATCATCACGATCGCATCATCCCAATCCGTCTGTGTGCCTGCTCTTGGGCGATTAATGATGGGAACATCCTACTAAAAACCATTAAGGGAATTTCCATTAATAAAATTGGTTTTTAAAACTAGGATTAAATTTCAGTTTAAAATCAAGCTATTATGGAAATTAAGAATGTGACATTATTTTTTATCGGAATAATCATTTTAATTTTAGGGGCATTAATCATAATTTTTGATTTTCCACAGATTCAATATTTTGATAAAATGGGATTAAAATCATATCAGTTACTTCATGAAGAACAAAGAGAAATTCACCAAAGATTAGTTTGGGAATTTTTTGTTGGTGTTATAGTTTCAGGATTGGGGATTTTGGTACTAATGACTTCATTTCTAAACAGATTTGAGAATGGAATCAGACAAAGATAATTCAAAACCAATTACAGGAACACGGATCTTATAGTTTTCAATAATCTTTGAATTTATTTCACCAACAATTCCCACAGATTTTTTATCTATTACAATAGATGCACATCGTCCATCTTCAAAAGCTGGATGGGTTGCAGTTTTTGTATCAATTTTTACATCAAAACCAGTTTTTAATGCAGATTGAATTATGGATTTGATTTCTGTAAAATTAGCATCTTGATGAGCACTTATGCCAGAAAAATTGATTTTTTCAGATATAGGATTTTCAAGTGTAAAAACGGTACCAATTTCAAAAAGTCTTTGAGGATATGATTCATGAATGTTTTTTGACAGATTTTCTAGTAATCCTGGCAATATCAAATCACGTAAAATTGTATGCTCTTGACTTTTAGAATCAAGTACAGAAATAATTTTTGTAGAGTCCCTATTAGTTAGATCATAAAGAACACGTTTGCTAGTTAAACTAGAATTTAGTGCTTCTAGATATCCGAGTCCAACCATTATCTTACTCAAAGATTTTAGTTGAGAAGAGACAGGGTTTGTTTGACCAATAGTTTGGGAAGGAGATAATGTAGGTTCAAGATTTTGTATACCATAACCTAAAGCGGTTTCTTCTACCAAATCCATTGGACCAAAGATATCAAATCTATATGCAGGAATTGTACAAATAATTTTCTTACCCTTAATTGAAGCATCTAATCTAGATTTTTTTAATGATGAAACTATTTTTGATGTATTTAGATTCAATCCAAGAATTTGATTTATCAATAGAGAATCAACTGAAATTTTCTTTTCACCGAGTTTTGGTGTAGAATTTTTAGCACCAGATATTTGAACGGTTTCTAAACTAAACCCTGCTTTTTGTAGTATAGTTGCAACAACTGAAAGCATATCTTCTGCATCTTCTTTGTTTATTCCAGTTACTTCAACAAAGAGATTTTTTGTTTTGGTAGTAACCGTGGTTATGGCAGCATTGATGATTGGAGGAAATGATACGGTTTGTTTGTTTACATCCAAAATTACAGGCATATTGGAAGAGTTACCTAGTAGATGTCCATAATCCTTACCAACATCAGTATTTTGCAATATTTCAGAAATAGAAAGTTCCTTTTGAGAAGTTAGAGGAATAAATTTATGGTTTCTATTAGCAATGGTGTAAGATAGAGGAAAAGAAATTTTATCTAGATCATGAATTCCAATAGAAGATTTTTTTCTTTTCCTTCCAATTCCAAAATGAAGGTCTTCCTGCATCGTCATAAATTGCTTGATTGTTTTATCATCAATTTTTCCATTTTTTGCAATAATTCCAGTAACAAAAGGGCGAATTTTAGAAACTTTGGAATCCACTGAAATTTTGTATTGTGTAGATTTTTTGATATTTAGTTTGATTGCNCCAGTTTTAATTCCAAGTAATCCTTGCAAACCAAGTGCAATTCCAAAATCAGTNGAATAATCTGGCCTATTAGGACTGTATTCAACACGAACTAGATCTTTATCTTCAGATTCAATATCTAATCCAAGAAAAGGTAGAGAGTCAGAAATTTGTTTTTTTGATACTTTCCCTACCAATTTTTGAAGACGAATGTAAGATAATTCAACTACTGGCATTTTGTAGCACTCCTCAACCAATTCAAATTATTATTGTAAAATTCTCTAACATCGTCTAAACCATACTTTAGCATAGCAATTCTTTCGATTCCTCCACCCCATGCTAAAACAGGTTTTGTAATTCCAAGGGGTTTTGTTACTTCAGGTCTGAATATACCCATACCAAATAATTCAATCCATTTTCCTAATCTTTCATTATACACCATTGTTTGAAGTGATGGTTCAGTATATGGAAAAAATGTTGGCCAAAATTTTATTTTTGTAATTCCAATTCTCTTATAGAATTCTCTTTGTATTCCCATTAGATTTCTAAGATTAGCATCTTTACCAACAACAACACCTTCAATTTGATTAAATTCTACAAGATGTTTGTAACTGACTTTTTCATTTCTAAATACACGACCTAATGAAAAAACTCTTGCCTCATCAGGTTTATTTTCAGCTAGATGTTTTATTGTTACACAAGTAGTATGTGTTCGTAATGCCATTTTTCGTGCTTCATTAATATCCCAATTATATCTCCAATTCTTTTTGTGAGAGTCAGAAACTTTTCTGATTTGTTCAGGAGTTGCAATTTTTTTTGCAGATATGCCATCAAGATAAAATGTATCTTGTAATTCTCGTGCTGGGTGATCCTGAGGCGTAAACAATGCATCAAAATTCCAAAAGCTTGATTGAGTCATATTTCCAATTATTTCTGAAAATCCCAAGGTCACAAATATTTCGCTAATTTCATCAAGTGTATCTTTTAGTGGATGTGTTCTTGCAACAAAAACTTCTGGCACTTTTGCCTCAACATCAATTGCACCAGATGAATCAGAGAGTACTAGAGATTTTGCTGAATCAGTTAAAGTAATTTCTTTTGTTTTAATAATATCTTCAACAATAAAATCAGGTCTTTTCAAAAGTATCAACAAATCATTTTTGTCAATTTCATTTTGAGATAATGCATTGTTTCCAATTTGTTTGAGAGTCTTCTCACCTGGTAAATCAGAAGGTAAATCTTTTAGAGATATTTGATCAGCAGAAGTGTCAACCCAATTATTTTTCCTAGCTAATCCCATCGCAGGTCCAAAAACAGGTCCAAGTTCTTTTTGTAAATCAGATAATTTTCGAGGACCATCATTTAGTAAATCTAGCAATCGACGCTCAGGCAGTCCTTTTTGAAAAGATTCTAATCCATTTTTACCTAAACTAATAGTACTAGTTTTTGATTCAGTAACAATTGCCAAATCTTTTAGTTTAAGCCATTCAATTCCTCGCCTAATTTGATCTGGAGAAAGATTAGTAGAGGATTCAAGCGAATCAGGAGTTTGAGTAGCATTGTCTTTTAGAGAAGTGATAATTTTTTTTTCAATATCATGAAAAACTTGTGACAACAGTAAAAGTTCGAAAAAGACTTTTTAAACCTTAACCTAAGTCAATTTGAATGTCAGCTGACGACTTTGTTGTAACTCCTTGGCATGTTGAAGGTGATATTGACTATGATAGGTTAATTAAAAAATTTGGTACTGAAAAAATTTCTTTAGAATTACAAGAAAGAATCAAAAAAATAACAAATGAAGAACATTTTATGCTAAAAAGAGGTATTTTCTTTTCACACAGAGAAATGAATAGAATTTTAGATGATTATGAAAAAGGTAACAAATTTTTTCTGTATACTGGAAGGGGGCCATCAGGTCATACCCACATTGGCCATTTAGTACCATGGGTTTTTGCAAAATGGTTACAAGAAAAATTTGATGTCAATATGTATTTTCAATTAACTGATGATGAAAAATTTTATTCGAAACCTGATCTAACTTTAGAAGAAACAGGTAATTTTGCTTATGAGAACGCATTAGATTTTATTGCATTAGGTTTCAAACCAGAAAAAACAAAAATAATTATTAATACAAAAAATATTCAGACTCTTTATCCAATTGCAGCAAAAGTTGCAAAAAAAATTAATTTTTCAAATACAAAAGCAACATTTGGTTTTACTAATGAAACAAATATCGGGATGATTTTTTATACATCACTGCAATCAGCGCCATGTTTTATTGAAGACAAACCAGTTTTAATTCCATTAGGAGTAGATCAAGATCCACATTTTAGATTGACACGAGATATTGCACCAAAAATTGGAAAACCAAAACCAGCATTAATTCACAACATAATGATTCCAGGATTAAAAGGACCCGGAGGAAAAATGTCAGCATCAGATGAAAGTGGAACAATTTACACAACTGATACACCTAATGTAGTAAAGAAAAAAATTAACAAGTATGCATTTTCAGGAGGACAAACAAGTGTTGAAGAGCATAGGAGAATTGGAGGAAATCCAGATATCGATGTATCATATCAATATCTAAGAATATTTTTTGAACAAGATGATAACAAGTTAAAAACAATTTATGATGATTACAAATCTGGAAAATTACTTTCAGGAGAATTAAAAGCGATTTTAATTGAAAAAATTAATAAGTTTTTATCAATACATCAAGAAAAAAGAGAAAAAGCAAAAGACCAGATAGACAAATTTCTTTTTGAAAATAAATGAAAGTAATTATAAATTGTGATGATAAGTATGAGGCTCAAAAATTAGCTAGTCTAATTTTCATAAAAGAAGGAAAAGAGACATACATCACATCGATTTTAAACATCATAAAAAATGAATTAGTAATATCATTAAAAGATAAATCAGCNCANAGTGTTTTACTCAAANATGAGAAAGATGTNGANAGATTTGCAGATTTTATCCAATCAGTATTTGAAAAAGAACATTCACTAACATCAACTACGATAACTGAAGATAGNTTAGAAATTACAAAAGAGTGAATCTATGGAGCAAATGCAGTCCATAGTGCCATAATTCCTACCATAGCAATAAGCGAAAGTCCTAATGCCTTAAAGTCACCATTCATACATAAATTTTAAAATTATTATAATTAAAGTGTTAATAAATTCTCAAAGTTGATTCTGTTAATCATCTAGGAAAATATTTACTCTTTTTTGGTTTTGAGTCATTTTCTTTAGGTTTTGATACTGGTTCTCTTATTTGATTACAGTTTAAGCATAAGACCTTTAATTCTTCTTTAGCGAGATCAGGGGCCGAGATATATTTTCCCCATGATGAGGCATCACCACCACGACCATTATTATTAGAAGTATTACCAGATACAGGAGTAATTCCCAAGGCACGTTCATCTTTAAATCCACAATTTGAACAAGTTTTTCCACCCAAAATTTCAAATAATTTTTCTTTTATTGTTTCATAAAATTTGTCTGAACCATTAGAGAAGAAACTCTCTTGTTTTTTTGTAAATTTTTCATTTCTTGGATTTCTGGATCTAGAATTATCTCTTGATCTATTATCTCTTGAACCTCTATCATCTCTTGAATATCGTGAACCTCTATCATCTCTTGATCTATCACTTCCTGAATCGTCTGGTTTGTGTTGTCTAAAACAATCACTACAGTAAACAGGTTTGTTACTTCTTGGAACAAATGGAACTGTACATTGATTTCCACAATCAGCACAAGTTACCTCAGTATCTTCTCTATCATTATCTCTTGATCTATCATCGCCAGAATTTCTAAAAGAACGATACGACTTATTTTCTCGTCTTGCGTCCCTGCCATCTGTTTTTCCATCAGAATACTTTGATTTGTAAAATTCCATTGATAGTGAATTTCAGTTTAATTGGTTATAGATACTTAGAGCTTTAATTTGTGCCTAGAATAAAAAATACATCAAACTAGAGGTTTATCCATTTCGGTGGATAATATTTCTTGAACTTTGAGAAAATAGAGTTTTGTAGAATATGGCATGTCATCTAAATTATTATCTACTACAATCATAAAATATCTAACAGCACGTTTTGAAATATCTAAATTAAATTTCATTAAAAGAATGGGATCCTGATTAACCTTAATTTTATCTTGAAGCCAAGGAGGAGACATTTCAATTGTTTCTTTAATGATTTTATCATACCAAAATGAAAGATTTTGAGGATGCAATCCTTGCTTAAGATTAGATACATCAGTATCTATTTTTTTCATCATATGATTAATAATCGTCATGAGCCTAAATCCACGAATTGTGTTTTATTTGAATTACTCAAAAATCTGCAAGCTACTAGTCAATTGATGACAAGTTTCCCTCAGAATCAATTTCAGAATTTTTGATTCTAGTAGTAGATACACGTGTTCCATCTTTTGCTAAAAACATAGGAACTGTAATAATTTGTGCGGGTGGAAGATTTTTTTCGGATCTTAATTTATTCAAAACATTTCCCTGATTACTTGTTTCATCACTAACAACTAATGCCTCAACTTCTTTTTCTAAAACAGCAGGTCCAAAATCATCATCCAATTTGCTAATTTGTAAAGAGGCGTTTGGGAATTCTTTAGAAATGGAAGTAGTTAGATTTTCTAATCGTTTTTCATATTTGTTATTTGGAATTTTTCCTTTTTTTGCAGCAAATTCATCACTAGTTAATCCAATAATGACTTTATCTGAAATTGTAAAAGCATTTGAAAGTAAAGTAAGATGCCCCCTATGGACAATATCAAAAGTACCGCCCATGGCAACCAGAGAGAATTTAGACATATTGAGAGATAGGAGTGTTTGAAAATAAATCTACTACTTTACGTTAATTAGAACAAAAGGACCTTGTTCTGATAATGGAACGTTACTTCTATCCCATACAAAGGTCTCAATAAAAAATAAACCACTTTTTTCTGGATCCAGTCAATAGTTTGAGATTGCAATCCATCTCCAATGAATCGTCCATCATATTTTCCAATATATTCAACATAAGGGGATTTTCCAGATTCTTTGATTTGTATATAATATGTGTACGGAGTTTCATCAGAATTTTGGTCTGTAGTAAACTGAACCAAAGTTTTACTTTCAATATTTACTGTAGAACCAAGTTTTATTTCAGAAAGAGGCATTCCCAAAGTATCTTTCACAACAACACTGGATATGGAAGCTAATTTTGTCAAAGATTGAGGTGTAGGAATTTTTACATCTACAAAATCAGAATAAAAAACATTAGATTCTGCAAAGAGGAAAAATCCCACAGATCTTGAATCAATTTTTACATCTAAATTGAGAGGAATAGTTGCATCAGATTCTACATCTCCAAGTTCAATTGTAGAGACTGAAAGTATTCGTGGGGGTTCAAAACTATCATAGAATGCAAGGTAAACATTAGTATCAGAATTTGGAGCACCTCCGTTTTGTAAAACTCCTGAAAATTTGAATGAAGAATCAAATAAAACATCACTAGAATATACGACAAGACCCTTTTGTTTTTCAACTGAAGAATCAAATCCCAAAAGAGATACAGATGCTTGAGTTATCTCAGGATTTGGAGACATGGAACGAATTGCAAATGGTGATTGTCCGTTTGGAGGAATTACCTCAAGAGTGGTATTTCCTTGAACTACCTCTATAGGACTCGGATTAGAATCATCAAAGAAGTTAACTCGAATTTCAACATTCGTTACAGGAGTTAATGAATTATGATTCTCAACTGCACCTACCACTACAGTGTATCCTTCAGAATCCTGATAAACAAAAGGAGTTTCATTTTTCAAAGATACAGATAGTGTTGGAGGATTATCAGTCAATTGAGAGAAAGATTGTGAAAACGGAATTAAGAGTAAAGCTAAAAATACCTAGAATAAACTTCTGCATTGAATTTCTTTAAGATTAAAGATTAATTTCATGTAACATATGATATAGTGAACAAAACAGGTAACAACCTTTAACCTAGTTTACACTAGATTAGAAAAAATAATAAAAAGAGAAACAAATCTAGTTTTTCTTTGCGGTAATTGCTAACCAGTAAATTAATCCTGGAACCAATCCGACAATAAGTGGAATGAA
>JGI26248J51725_1000370_pt1 | contig 16917 bp, 15 predicted proteins | sample SaaInlV_120m_DNA_2_FD_51725 | JGI IMG/M metagenome (IMG submission 51725) | reverse complement strand
CTATTTGTTCGGCGATATCTGGTCGCGAGTTAATGAAGAGCCGAGTTCCATAATTTGATGTGAGGAAACGTAGTTTTTTTCCTAGTTCGACAAGTTGGTAGTCCGATAGGTCTTTTTCTCTTAACTGAATCGTTTTGACTCCTCCTATTAAGGCGGCTTCCACGGCGTCTAAGAATTTTTTTTCTCCATCGAATAAAGACCTATCAGTGATCAGATATAAACGAAGCCCGTTGAGATCCTGAGTTGTCATTTTATGAGTATAGTTTGCTTCAGAAATTTGCACGATTTGTTTCGTCCATTAAATATCTATCAAGCCATCGAGTGGACTGCTAGCGGATGCATAGAGTTTCTTTGGTATGCGCCCTGCTTCAAAGGCCTGGCGTCCACATTCTACAGCAGCTTTCATAGCGCAGGCCATTTTAATAGGGTCTTGCGCCCCTGCAATTGCGGTGTTCATAAGAAGTCCGTCTATTCCAAGTTCCATCGCCTTGCATGCATCAGAAGCAGTTCCAACACCTGCGTCGACAATTACTGGTACTTGCACAGCCTCAAGGATTAGTTTTATCGTAAATGGGTTACATACCCCGAGCCCTGATCCAATGGGCGCAGCTAGAGGCATAACGGCAGAGCAACCCGCTTCCTCTAGTTTTTTACAAAGAACTACATCATCAGTGCAGTAAGGGAGTACCTGAAACCCATCTTTTACCAGGATTTTTGAGGCTTCCAGAGTGGCTTCATTATCGGGGAATAACGTTTTTTCATCACCAATAACTTCAACTTTAACCATATTTCCCAGTCCCGCTTCACGTGCAAGTTGACATGTCATGACTGCCTCCTTGACCGTATAGCAACCAGCAGTGTTAGGTAGAAAACAGTATGTTTTTGGATCGAGAAAATTAAGAATAGAGTCCTTTGCCTTATCTAGTTCGATACGGCGTACCGCTAAGGTGATCATTTCTGCCCCTGAGGCAGATATGGCATCACGGGTTTCCTCAAAAGACGCATATTTCCCTGTTCCAACAATCAAGCGAGAAGTGAATGTTCTATCGCCTATCTTCAACTGTGATGAGTTCATTTTAAAATCTTCAAAAAATTTAGAAAGAATTTTACAAAAAAATTATAAAATCAGAGTCCACCACCTACGGCATGAACGATTTCGACATTATCTCCATCATGAATTTTGGTTTGCTTGAGCTTTGAACTGGGAACAACTTCCTGATTAAGTGCTACGGCACAATGGGGTGAAACTATTTCCAGCTCAAGCAACAATTCTGCTAAGTTAATACTGGAATAGATTTCTCTTTCTTCACCATTTATTTTAAGTACCATAGTAGGAAGCTCCCGCTCAATCAAACTAAAATAAAGTTCAATCGAAATTTAAAAGCAGAATTAAGTGGGGGTGAGTAAAGAAAGAGAGCGCAAAAAAAAACTACAACCAAGTAAGGGATCGTAGCTATGCTAAAAGCTCTATCCACTTCCCTTCGCTGGTACTAGCCAGATCAGGTTCAAAGGGTTGCCCTTTAAAGACTCTCAGAAAATCACCCCTAGCGAACTACTTTTGACTTTGTACAGCAGATTAACGTAAAAAAAAAACATGTCAAGAAATATTGATCTTAAAAAAATATTTGCTATAGTTCGGTCATGAAATTTTTCAAGTTTGGTGTTATTGGTTTTATCATATTGAATTTTATTGCTTTGGGTTGTGCGAAAGCTCCTGGTCAGTTCTCCGATACTCCTTCTTGGTCCCTGTCAAAATTTGATCAGGAATTATTCGCAAGAGCCACATTGCACCAGCAGAAGGGACAAATCGACTCTGCCATTGTGCTTTGGAATAAATTTTTACAAAGAAACCCAAATTCTTTCGAAGCAAGAAATAATTTAGGTTTGCTTTATTATGCCAATGACGAGATCGTACAGGCCATCGACCACTTCAATCAGGGGCTCAAGCTGAGACCGAGAGAAAATCANCTTAAAATGAACTTGGTGCGCGCACTAAAAGTTCAGTCCGCTATCCTTGAAGAAAATAGGGAATATGATGAGGCAATAGCGGGTCTTAGTAGAATAGTTGAATTGTCTCCAGCTAAAGNACAGGAAGCTATTGAGAGGCAGATAGAAGCTTTAGAGGATCAAATTTTTAAACAAGTCAAAAAATCTGACTCGATGGGAGAATATCAGAAATTCCTAAAGAAATATCCACGCAGCCCTGGAAACTCGGATGAGGCTAGGCTATGGATTGAAAATAAATTGAAAGCTAAGAAAATGGGTAACCAAGAGTCATTGTCTTCTGACTTTCAACCCAGCCTAGCAACTGAATCGAGATAGATTGTAAAATTTTTTAATAATTTGTTGTTTTTTCAATGTGGTACGGATAAAACGGGAGATTGAAGGTGAGTTTAACTACTCTAATTGATCAACGTGAACTAGATCAAGTTATTGAACGTGAGTGGGCTTATTTACTGTCTGAGGCTGACCAGTGGAGCCTTCTTCGCGGTGAACAGGATATGGAAATTTTAGAGCATGTCCTGCGATGTATTTTACATGTTGGCAATACAAAAGAATACGCTGAAGACTTTGCCGAGTGCACAAATGTACAAAATTCTGATGGTGGATGGTCTAAGATGTCGCATGCAGACAAAACGTCCATATGGATAACAACCTTTGTTGGCTTGAAGCTCTGCCGCGGGAACTTTGTTCTAAACAACCCAAAAATTGAAGAGTCAATTCAACGTGCCTTGGAGTATATCTTGTCTAGCCAGGAAGATGACGGACATTGGTCGGACGTCGAATGGTCGCACTTGGATACTACTTGTTCGGTGACAGTATTTCTTACGGTGTATCAGGTTACACACGATAAAAAAGATGATGATCGGATCAACAAAGCCCGTAAACGGGGATACGATTTTATTATGAATTGGCAGCGTGACACCGGTTTATGGAAAGATGATACATTTCATCCCGCAGGGATCGAAACAACCGCACACCTCATGCAATATACCTTGATACCAGCATATTTTATGGATGGAATAGAAGAGGCCGAAAAAGTATGTCTTGAGGCAGCTGATAGTATGGTTGACGAGCAAGCAGAGAACGGATCGTGGGATGGTGAGAATATGGATCACACAATGGATGCCTGCCGCAATCTGATCTTGGTGGCAGATACGTTTAACCAAAAAGAAAAATTTTCTTCTGCCATCGCAAATGGAGTTCGTTGGCTTATGGATGAAAAAAATGAACTGGGCTGGGGTGACTTTAAGGAAGAGCCTAGTAATGTCGAAAGGACAGCGGACGGCTTGGATACACTGCTCAAATACCGAAGGTTTTGTTCTAACGAACCGATGTCACATTTTTGGGCTTATAGCAAGTAGCAAAAGTTTCTATCATTACCTTTCTTGAATTAATTATAATTGCCTAATGCAAGCAGTTATCCTTCTCGCTGGATATGGGTCCCGCCTCGGCCGTGACGATATTCCCCACAAAAGTCTTTTGCCTTTTGATGACGAGACTTTGCTTTCAAGGCATCTTGCCTGTCTGGATTCTTTAGGCGTAAGCTGTGTTTTTCTGGTGGTAGGTCATAACAAAGAGCATGTAAAGCGATATGTTGAAGATCTTGATCTAGGGCTTGAATGCAAGTTTATTGACAATGATTTGTATCGTACTACTGGAAACACCTTGTCCATGGTCATGGGTTTACGCTATTGCAGCGAGGATGTCGTTATTCTTGACGGAGATGTGCTTTATCCTAAATCCGAGTTTTGCAAGTATGTGAAAAATTCAGAACCAACATCCTTCGCATCAATCCCTTCAGATATAAACGATACAGAATCAAGCAAGGTGTTGATTCGATCAGATGGTAAAGTAGGAGTGTTTGTTACTAAAAGGGACCCGACGCTCGAAGAGAAAGCTGATTTCGACTTTAGAGGAGAGGCCATTGGTTTTTTTAAACTCTCCGCCGAAAATTGTAAAAAATTTATTGCGCACTATGAAAAATTTGAGTCTGAATATGTTGAGCTTTTATGGGAAATTCCTTTCAGTGATTTCGCTAAGTCTGTAGATCTTAATGTCTGGTTGATTACTCAAGGCCCAGATTGCTTTGAAATAGATACTCAGGTTGACTACGAACTAGCATTATCGTCCTTCCAAAAATACAAAAATAGTTATTGAACGACTTCCAACTTCATTTTTTCTGCTTTCCTCACTTAAAATCCAATAAACGTGGTTTAATGAAAAAGATTCAACTGTAGCCATTGAAGTTTTTAGGTGGAGATAGGGGTGCTGTCTAAGTATAAAGCAGTTCTTTTTGATGTTAGTGGGACACTTCTTCGGGTTGAACCTTCTGTGGGTGAGGTTTACGCAACCTATGCCAGACCCTTTGGGTTTAAGGGATCAGGAAAAGAGCTGAATCGACTTTTCCATAAAGAGTGGATTAATTCNGGAGGAATTGAATCTTTAGGTAAAAAGAGTGGTGAACAAGCGGAAAGAGATTTTTGGAAGAGTCTTGTTTTTCAAGTTTTTGANCACTCTGGNGGTCTTGAAAATTTCGAACATTATTTCGAGATCATTTATGAGGCGTTTGCACGAAAAGACCACTGGCATGTTTTTGATGATGTTATTGATTCAGGTATTTTAGAAAAATTAAAAAATTCAAGTATCACATTAGGAGTTGTTTCTAACTGGGATTCCCGTCTTCATACAATTTTAAAAGGAACCGGTCTTGCGGAGTATTTTGATTTTATTTTAGCTTCTGCGGAGGTGGGATCGGCCAAACCAGATAAAAAAATTTTTATTGAAGCCATTAGAAGAAGCGGGGTTAAGCCGGCCGAAGTTTGTCATATTGGGGACGACCTTCNCGCAGATATTCGAGGTGCCAACAGCGTAGGAATAGAAGCAATACTCATAGACCGTAACAGTAAGCATNAAAAAAANAGTCTTGCTACCATTAGTTCTTTTCAAGAGTTGCTATGAAAAATAATTTAGAATTTATTTAAACAAGTTTTTCTTGAGTAAGCGTTTATATATGCTCAGGACTCACAAATTAACCGATTCGATCGGCGCAATCTTTGCGTTGATCTTCTCTTGCCTAATTGTGAATATGAAAAACAACAAAAATTAGGAAGGNATCTTTAAAAGGAAGTAAGCAGCTTACTCTATGCTCTTCAAAATATTTTTTGATCTAAAAAGCTCCCAAAGCAAATAGACATAAAATGGGGTGTATTCTAGCCAGGCAACCCAAACTGAGTATTGGGTGATGTCCTGATAGTCGAGATAAAAGTCGAGGTAGTATAATCCGATTAGCCCGGTTAGAAAGATTAACGATCTCGAATGGAAAATACATAGAAAGGGGACAGTCCAACATAGATACCAGGGGTTTTGAACCGGGCTCAGAAGGAATACCAGAACCATGATCAGAAAAAGATTTCGTACCCATATCTCTGGAGAGTTTATTTTAGGGGCCTGTTTAAGAATTAGATAGGCGACCGCTGCTAAAATGACTAAGGTCACGATGCTTTTGGCAAATATCATGCTATTGCCAAAAATCGGAATTTCTGTAGCCACTCCTGAATTTAAAATATTTTTAAGAACATATAGCAAGATTGCAAATAAACTGTCGTTACTTTGCCAATAAACGCTNTACGTTTTTAACCCAGCAAAAACGCTCCCACCTATATCAATAAAAGGTAGGTAGAAAACTGCAATTACAGTGCAAAATAAAATTAGATGAATGGTTACAGTTATCGTGCCTGACCGCCTATTTTTTTGCGCAAGAAACCAGACCCTTTGAAGGTAAAAAGGGAGAAGGACGGCGGAATAAAATTTTCCAAGAACACTCAAGGCTAGAAAAAAAATGGATCCCACCATACGTTTTCGTATAAGAAAATATATGGATACACAAAGACAGGATATTCCGATTATATCCAAATGAGTTGAATTATAAGTTTCCTTGATCATTAGGGGCGACCAAAAATAAACTAGACTAAAATTTTGGTTCAGGTTTAAGGCTCTTAACGCAAGTATGATGAAAACCGTACCCATTAGATCAAATGCTAAAAATATTATCCGTAGAGTGAGTAAACTATCTACATTTATTTGCTGCGAGAAGCGAAACACATATTGGGCCAAAGGTGGATAGATGGTGGAAACATCTGGGTGATTAATTCGCTCCATATATCGAAGGGCGATGTCATTTTCCCATTTTAAATCATTTAGAATAGCTAGCTCATTTTGGTCGTTTTTCCCATAATGTGAGTAAAAATATACCGGGTCTTGTATTTTTAAGGATTTATATTGGTTAATTTCTTCCGGAGCGAATTTGAAGGGATTAATTTCATGAGCAAACACCTTGCCATCCCAAAGATAACGGTATACGTCATCTTCTTGAATCTGTTGGGAAGGGAGCATTGCAAAACGAAATAATAATCCGAAGGCGATCAGGGTCCAAAATGTTTTTTTAGACCGGTTGGATTTAAAAACAGAAAGACAAGCCAGTGTATAAAGAAAAAATAAAGAAAAATAGATGGCAAGATATTCAAGAATAGGACGTTTGGAGTAACCTTCACCCCAGTTGAAATCTTTAGATAGGCCTGTTAACCCTAGGTAGAGGATCAAGCTCAATAGACCAAGAACTGCCAGATAAATATGTGATCGCATGATCTATAAAAACATGGAAGGATGTGGGGTCGTTTTAGTTAGGTGATCCCCCCAAGTCCTTTCGCTTTATAAGGTAATTTCTATAATGTGGCCTCAATTAACCGGTACCAGGCTAGAGACGTGATACATCTCAAAAATATCTTTATATTGCCGGACAACATAGCTAAAATAAATCCAATATTTAAAGAATGCGAGCCTGAGTCTAAATGAGTAAACAAATGTACACAAGTTGGGAAACTATACGCTCTGTGCTTGGGAAATCAATACTTAGGGTCGATTCTAACGACTCCCAATCCTTCGCTTGGTTCGATTTTCAGTGGAAGCTTATAGTCGGTAAAGACTTGGCACTTGTCACACGGGTCAACAAATTTTCGAGTAAAAGCTTGTTTATAACGGTGTCAGACAGAGTATGGTTCCCCGCTTTGGAACCCTTACGTAAAAAAATTATCAAAACGATTAATGAGCGCGCAGGATCGGCCTTAGTGAACAGAATTGTTTTCCAAGAAGGCCTTATCGTAGAATCTACAAAAAACAATCCTTTCGAAGAGGAAAGGCAGTATTCGTTGAAGCAAAATAAAATGCAAGCACCAGAAATAGAAATGAAGGGTGAAAGTGTGAAGAATATACTTGATCGTATCAACAGTAAGCTAAAAGTAATTTTACCAGTTGCAATACTAGTGTTCACCTCCAATTGTACCACCCTTCCAATAAACCAAGTTTCCCGGGACATTGATTTGTCTAATTCATATGCAGTTAAGGTTGTTGAGAAGCTATCCGCAAAAAAAAGCAACGAGAATATTAGGGATCCACGAGCGTACTACTATTATCTAATGGCTTTGCAGGCGGTTCGAGAACATCAGTTTGAGAAAGCTTCAGAGAATTATCGCCTGGTGGTTCAATTTGCTCCAGATGATTATGAATTTTATAGTCAATTGGCGATTAACCTCATCCGTGCGGGGAAAATAGAAGATGCCTATAAGACACTGCAGGAGTCTTTGAGTCATTTTCCTGATAATCCCGAATTGAATATGATAACTGGAGATATTCTCGCCGGGCGGCTCGAATATGAGCGAGCTCTAAGTCATTATCAACGCGTAATTCAGGCTAAATCGGGGTTAGCAAGAGCCTACCTTCTTAGCGGTGCAATTTACGAAATTCGTCAGCAATATGATCTTGCAGAGGATATGTACAAGAAGGTACTCCAGGTAGAACCAACGAATCCTTTGGGATACCACTACCTTGCAAGAGTTAATATTGTTGCAGGAAAATTAGAAGATGCCAAAAAATCCTTAAATCAAGCTTTGGAGTTACGTCCTAATCTTTTGAAGGCTCGAGAATTTCTGGCTTGGACCTTAGCAGCGCAGGGGAAGCCCGATGAGGCTAAAAAACAATACAAGATTCTTTTGAAGTTAGATCCTTTGAATGAAAGCCTTCATAAACGTATGACCGCTATGAAAGGTTTAACCTTACCAATGGATGTAGACTCGAGCAAATACCGAACAGATGCCAAGGAAGTTTTGGGCGCTCCAGATGTGCATATAAAAATTGGAGCCGTTTATTATGAACAGGGAATTTACTTGAAAGCGCTTGATGAGTTTCAGTTACTTCGGGGGAAAAAACACAAAAAAGAAATTTCAATGGTGCTTGGGCGTGTTTATGAAATTCTTGGGCGTGTAGACAGAGCAATTCAAAAAATAAATAGTTTGCTAAAAATAGAGCCTAGGTCTGTGCATTTAATGGTTTACTTGGCTCGGTTACATAGTATGAATAAGCACCCTGAAAAAACAGTTCAATTGATTGAGGAAGCTATTAAAGTAGATCAGAATAATGATACCCTTTATAACTCCCTAGCTATTGCTTATACCGCGGTTAATCGATTAGATAAAGCCATTGACGCAATGCAAAAAGCAATTGCCATAGACAAAGATAAAGATTCTTATTATTTTGAACTGGGAGCTCTCCAAGAGCGGAAAGGTGAATTTGGGCTAGCTATAAAAAATATAAAGCACTCGATTGATCTTAATCCCATGCATTCCAATGCGCATAATTTTTTAGGGTATATTTATGCTAGGGAAGGGAAGTTACTAGATAAAGCCTTAGGACATTTGGATAAGGCACTTTCTATTCAGCCCAAAAATGGTTACTTNCTTGATAGTCTGAGCTGGATTTATTTTAAGAAAGGCGAATCAGAAAAAGCCCTTAAAGAACTTAAAAAGGCTATGGTTTATACTTTCCCTGATCCAGTTTTATACAGCCACTTGGGAGATATCCACTTTTCATTGATGAACTATATAAAAGCTGGCAAGGCATGGGAAACAAGTCTTTTCCTCACTTTAGAAAAAAAAGATAATATTGATAGCGAGTTACCTAACCCTAAGGAACTGGAAAATAAGATTCAAAAGGTGCAGAAACTTCTGAGTAATAATTAACTATCAATTACCCAATTCTATGCAAATTTCCCTGCACCGGTATGTAGTAGGGTGCCTGCTTTTCATTATTTCCTGCCAACCCAAGATTTTGCCTGTACCCACAGAAGCGAAGCCAGAAATTAAATCCCTGTCCTCTTTATTTTCCGAACTCGAAGCTCGTAAATCTGCTATTCGAGATGTAAAAGCATTTGTACGTACAAAAATTTCTGGGGAAAACTTAAATCAATCGTTTCGTCAGACATTGCTTGTCAAGGGGGATGAAGCAATGCGAGTGGATACTTACAGCTTATTTCGCCAGGTATTAGGTGTACTGATTTATAAGGGTGAAAAAACTTTAATGTATGATCCGCGTGAAAATCGAGTCATTTCTGGAGAAGCAGTTTGGGAAAGTATGCACCGGGTTTTGGGGACTTATATAGACTTCGGAGATTACATCAGCGTATTTTCAGGAGGGATCCCGCACCTTTCTCATTTACAGACGAAAATCGCAAAATGGAATAGCGACCAAACTGTTTTACAAATTGAAACGATCAACCAAAAAACAGGAGAACGGGTAGATATTGGAATCGATGCTTATACGTTGTTGCCAAAATCATTATTCTTGACTCGAGGTACCCGGGAAATTTACAGAGTATACTGGGACGATTACAAGAAGGTTGATGAGTTGGACTTCCCTCACAAGGTTGTAATCGAAATTAAGTCAAAAAAACAATCTATTGTAGTAAGTTACTCAGACGTTATGATCAATCAAGGTATTTCTCTCGATGCATTTGAGTTAGCATTGGGATTGAGGCATTGAAGAGTAATTGGTGACGTGGCAAAAAGTATGAAAATAAAATTTAAAACCCCAGCCAAAATTAACTTAGGTCTCCATATTCACGGTAAAAGAGAAGATGGGTTTCATGAATTGGAAACAATTTTTCAAATGGTATCTTTATATGACGACGTGGAGTTAGAACTTTTGTCCTCGGGGATTAAACTGGAGTGTGATAGTCCAGGAGTACCCACGGATGATACTAACCTTGCTTATAAAGCAGCAAATCTATTACGACAATCTTATCAGGTTGAAGATAAAGGAGTCAGCATTCGGTTGAAAAAAAATATTCCTTTTGGTGCTGGGCTTGGGGGTGGTAGTGGTAATGCTGCTGGCGTACTTATGGGTCTGAATCATTTGTGGAATTTGAAGATTGAGCGAGAGAAGTTATCTGAATTGGCTGCAGAATTGGGTTCCGACGTCCCATTTTTTCTTACTTCGCCTTGCGCGCTTGGAATGGGGCGTGGAGAGAAGTTAAAAGCCCTGAAACCTTGTGCTAAGTTTCAGGTTTTGTTGGTGTTTCCTGGGTTTCCTGTTGCGACTTCTTGGGTGTATCAAAACCTGAAATTGAAGTTGACAAAACGGGAAAATAATATTAGCATTCTGCGGAAAAACCTATCCTTATCAGACATCACAAGCTTAGGGTCCCAGTTGTACAATGATTTAGAACCTCTTGTTATTCAAAGGTTTCCAGAAGTCCAAGTCGTTAAAGACGAATTAGGGGCTTGGGGTGCTTTGGGTGTTCTTTTGTCTGGCAGTGGGTCCACTGTGTTTGGAATTTTTGATGATCCGGATAAGGCTCGGGTTGCATGCGCAGGTTTGAATGGAACGTGGGAAAGAGTTCTTGTAGAAACGATTGAAAGTTTGACTGAATTTTGGCCGGAGGATATTCTGAGTTACCCCTAATTAATGAAGTCTTGGAATGGGTGGTTCTTGAAATTTTTAACTACTAACGACAATTTAAGTCGCGTAACCCTAGCTTACCTTCTACTTTTTGTTGCTCAAAGCCTGATAACTAGATTAAAGAGAACCTGATTTTTAAATTTTAGGTCGATTCAAAAGTATATATTACCCATATTTTTAAGAGTTTTGCATAGCGTTTGTGTTGGTTGTTGGTTACGAGATTAAGTTAAATCAGATAGGGAATACAGATTGGGGCGTCGTCAAGCGGTTAAGACACAGGTTTTTGATGCCTGCATACGGAGGTTCGAATCCTCCCGCCCCAGCTTTTATCAAATGAGAGAAATTTCTTAGTTTATTAGTCCGGAGATACTATGGAGCAGAATTTAAATGGCAGAGTCCTTGTTTTTTCCGGAAGGGCCAATGTTGAACTTGCAGAGGATATTTGTAAGTACATGAAGATTGAGTTGGGCCGTACGGTGATCAAAGATTTTTCTGATGAAGAAATTTATGTGCGTATTGAGGAAAATGTTCGAGGTGGGGATGTTTTTGTAATTCAGCCAACTTGTTATCCGGGAAATACAAACCTGATGGAACTATTAATCATGATCGATGCGCTCAGGCGTTCCTCCGCCAGGCGTATAACAGCCGTGATACCTTACTACGGTTACGCTCGCCAGGATCGTAAGAGTGAACCACGGGTTCCAATTACTTCCAAGCTAGTGGCAGACTTAATAGTGACTGCGGGAACAGACCGTGTATTGACAGTAGATCTTCATGCGGGGCAGATACAAGGTTTCTTTAATATCCCCGTGGACCACCTTTTTTCAATGAAGGTATTGATTCCTTATCTGCAAAGTTTAGATTTAAAGGATATGGTAGTTATTTCTCCAGATGCAGGTGGAGTGGAACGTGCTAGGGCTTTTGCGAAGCGTCTGGGAGTCAACCTTGCCATCATTGATAAACGTAGAGAGGCAGCAAATGAGGCCAAGGCTATGAACATCATTGGAGACGTTGTTGACAAGGTGTGCTTTGTCGTTGATGATATGATAGATACCGCTGGAACTCTTGTGGAAGGCACAGCCGCTTTGTTGGAAGCGGGTGCCCGAGAAGTACATGCTTGTTGCACACATGCTGTCTTGTCTGGGCCAGCGCTGGAACGTATTTCTAAATCAGGAATTAAGTCTATCGTGGCAACCAACACGATTCCGGTTCGTGATACCATGAAAAACCATCCAAAAATTAAAATTTTATCCGTGGCGCCTTTATTGGGCGAGGCTATTTTACGGATCAATCAGGAAACCTCGGTAAGTTCATTATTTGATTTATAAGGAGTAGATAAAAATGTCTGAAGTGTTGAGCGGTAAAATAAGAGAAAAAACGGGTAAGGTAGCCACTAAAGAGGTGCGAAGAAACGGAGAGATACCGGCTGTTTTATATGGGTTGAAAGACAATCTTTCCTTTTCTGTTTGCGCTGACAATCTTAAAGATATTTTAACAGCTAAGGGACAGAACGCTTTGATTGACCTTAACTTGGAAGGAAATAAGAAGCGTAAAGTCATTTTAAAAGAATTTCAAAGCCACCCACTGAAAGAACGTTGGGTTCATGTGGACTTTTTAGAAGTTGATGTTGCCAAGCCAGTTAAAGTTAACGTCGATGTACATTTGATTGGTAAATCTGCTGGAGAAAAAATGGGTGGTCTGGTTAATCAAGTGCTCAAATCCATTCATGTAGAATGTTTGCCCGCTGATATTCCGCAGTCAGTTGACTTGGATGTGACGGCTGTTGAACTTGGGCAGGTGTTACATGTGTCGGACCTTAGTATTCCGGACAAGGTGAAAATTTTACATGAACCTAATGAAGCCATTGTCAGCGTACATCTTGAGAAAGTTAAAGAAGAAAAAACTGAGGAAGAAGAACTTGCAGAGGGTGAAACAGAAGCCACTGCTGACGCTGCTACCACGGAAGACTCGGATAAGAAGGACGATTCTACTAAGAAAGAGGGCTAGCCATATCCAAGGCATATTTAATCATTGGACTAGGCAATCCTGGTCCGCGTTATGAGCTAACGCGCCATAATATTGGTTTTCTTGTAGCCGATAGCCTNGCTGATAAACAACGGATCGCGCTTTCCAAAAGCAAACACAAGGCTCTCTATGGTGAAGGGGAAATAGGAGGTTGTCAGGTCATGATCGCCAAACCCATGACCTATATGAATAATAGTGGTCAAGCGGCAAANTTAATTCTTTCTGCTTCAGGGATTTCTCCCAATCAGGTCCTNATTATTCATGATGACATTGATTTACCGCTTGGNAAAATCAAAGTAAAAACTAAGGGCGGTGATGCTGGTCAGTTGGGGGTGCGGTCGATTACCGAGAAAATGGGTACAGACCAGTATTGTCGTATTCGGATAGGNGTGGGTCGGCCCGATGATCCAGGGGATATTGTCGACTACGTATTGACCTCGTTCACCGAGTCGGAAACNCAGTTACTAAACGAGGTTATTGAAGAGGCGATAATTAAAGTTGAAGAAACGTTGGTGGAAATGAATAAACGTAATAATAAAACGGAGGAGAACGGAGAATGTTAAAGGAGTATAAAGGAGAATTGTTGTTTCTTGCTATTGCTATGGGAGCTTATGTTTTTATGGCTACCTTAAACATATCGCAGAATTATTCATATTTTGCGGTGGTGTTCGGTATTTTCGGCTTGATTGTGGCTTGGAAGATTTATGAAAAAGTTGATGAGCAATCAGATGGTAATGAGAAAATGAGAGAAATTGCAGAATCCATCCATGAAGGCGCGATGGTTTTTCTGTCACGAGAATATAAAATTCTTGGTTATTTTGTTGCAGGAGTTTTTNTTCTTCTTATGATCGTTATTTCATCTCAAAAAGGAATTTGGATAGGTTTGTGGACATCAGTGTCTTATGNCATAGGTGCTGGTTGTTCCATGCTTGCAGGCTTTTTTGGAATGAANGCAGCGACCANCGCAAATGTACGCACCGCTCAAGCAGCTTCCGATGGAGGAAAGGCTAAGGCGCTTAACATCGCGTTTAATGGTGGGGCAGTTATGGGTTTGAGCGTCGCTAGTTTAGGTTTGATTGGAGTTGGTGGTCTTTTTCTTTTATTTGGCAAGGGTGAATCGGTAAGTGTTATTAGCGGATTTGCCATGGGAGCAAGCTCGATTGCTCTTTTTGCTCGTGTAGGGGGTGGAATNTATACAAAGATAGCAGATGTTGGTTCGGACCTTGTGGGTAAAGTTGAAGCCGGAATTCCTGAGGATGACCCTAGAAACCCCGGAGTTATTGCTGATAATGTAGGAGATTGTGTTGGCGATACGGCTGGCCTTGGAGCAGATATTTTTGAGTCTTATTGTGGTTCGATGATNGCTGCTATTGCCATAGGTGCCAGTATGTCCGCTATGAAATTTGAGTANATGGCTCTTCCGCTCATTGTTGCCATGGTGGGTCTTCTTGCATCGATTATAGGTATTCGGGCAATGGATGCNCTGGAGGATCAGGATCCATCGGCAGCATTACGTAATTGCACGTTTGTCAGTGCAGGAGCAATGCTATTTGTGGCATTTTTTGTGATCAAGATTATGGGTTTATCGTCTGGTGTTTTTATCGCTCTAGCAGTTGGTTGTTTTGCTGGTATCGCGATCGGGCTGGTTACCGAATATTATACGGCAGGTTCTCCTGTTGTGAAAATTGCTGAATCGAGCAGCACTGGCGTTGCTACAGTAATGATTACAGGGCTTGCTGTTGCGATGGAAAGCTGCGCCATACCGGTAGTAATAATAACGATTGCGATATATTTTGGGACAGTTTTTGCTGGTCTTTATGGTGTTGCCTTGGCAGCGGTCGGAATGTTGGCTACTGTTGGCATTACCATGTCGGTCGATGCATACGGACCAATCGCTGATAACGCGGGCGGTATCTCTGAAATGGCCGGTCTAGGTGAAGAGACGAGAAAAATTACCGACGGATTAGATGCAGTTGGAAATACCACTGCAGCTATTGGTAAGGGGTTTGCTATCGGTTCTGCTGCCCTAACCGCATTGGCACTATTCTCAGCATTTACTCAGGCAGCTAACATTGAGTCCATTGATATTACTCAGCATAAGGTCGTTATCGGAGTATTCATAGGAGGTGTTATTCCTTTTTTTGTTGCGTCGCTTACTATGACGTCAGTAGGTAAGGGTGCGATGGATATGGTGAATGAAATTCGACGGCAGTTCAAAGAGATCCCCGGCCTTATGGAGGGTACTGGAAAACCCGATAGCGCTAAGTGTATTGACATCAGCACTCAGTCAGCCTTAAGGGAAATGATCCTTCCTGGTGTTATAGCTATTGTTATGCCCATATTGATAGGGCTTGTGCTGGGAGCTGAGGCTTTAGGTGGCATGCTTATGGGTGCTACTCTAGTAGGGGTGTTACTGGCATTGTTTATGTCCAACGGGGGTGGCGCTTGGGACAATGCCAAAAAACATGTCGAAGCCGGGAATTTAGGTGGTAAAGGATCTGATGCTTATCATGCAACGGTTGTTGGTGATACAGTGGGTGACCCGCTCAAGGATACTTCCGGACCAGCGATGAATATTCTGATTAAGCTGATGTCTATTGTAGCTTTGGTGCTCGCACCGATGTTTATCTGACTGTTTTAAATTTTAACAGGGGTGAGGGGCCTTAGTGTCCCTCACCCTTTTTTTTTGCTATGACCAAACCATTGCTTAGATTTGGAATCCATAATTTCTTGAATGCAAGCNCTCTTCTTTTACCTTTAAAGGAACAGGGTGAGAGTAANGGGTTTCAAGTAATAACAGATACACCTGCTGCTCTCGCAGACCGGTTGAAGTCGAGTGACTTGGATTTAGCTATGATTCCTTCAGTTGAGTATTTCAAGTCGGCCGATAGTTACCGACTAGTTCCAGGTGTGTGTATCGCTTCTCGAGGTGAAGTGGGAACAGTATTATTTTTAACAAAAAAACCTGTTAACGAAATTCGTTCAATTGCTACAGATAATCGTTCTCGAACCTCGGTGGCTCTTCTTAAAATATTATTTTCATTTAGATCGGATCTTTCNATTCGTCCTTTTCCTCCAGACCTGGAGTNAATGTTGGTTGATCACTCAGCTGCACTGATAATAGGAGACTCAGCTTTTAAGTTGAGCAACCTAGACTCAAGCATAACGGTTTATGACCTTAGTGAGGAATGGTTTCGGCAGACAGGTAAAACTTTTGTTCATGCGGTGGTAGCAGCAAGAAAAAACATTTGCTTGAGTCAATCACAAAAAGATTTCATCCAGCAGGTCAAGGCAGAAGGGTGTGGGAGAGTTAAGGAAGTTGTGCAAGGTTACAAAGGGTTGTCNAGTGTTGATAGCGAAGTGCTAGAAGANTATTTAGAAANAAAAATTAGATATGACTTAGATGAAGCAGCAAAAGATGGCCTNNATCATTTCAGCAGTCTATGTTATCAGTACGGGATTATTTTAAAAAAGCATTCTATTGAATTTCTTTAAGTATGAATTAAAGAAAGTCATTGAGATTATTTCCCTGCGATCNAACTTTTTTNAGTTAGGCGGGGGAGAGTATTTGTGGAATTATTNAAAAGGCACTAAAAAATATTTTCTGTATTCTTTTAGTTATTTTTTCTATATTTCATGACTAATATTTGCAAGCGCGTCCACCCCTTTTCAATCAGCTCAATAAGTTTTTCCCCGGTGTTTTCAACAAAATCAAGATAGGCTTGCACTTCTTCACTTCTTTTTTCCTGAGATTTTTTTTGCAGATGACTCTGTTGGTTCATTGGTTCATCCTTGGCGGGCGAAAAGTTTGCTGGTAAAGTTATTATTTTAGGTATAGGTTTTTTATTCTTTTGTTGAGTTGCTTCTTTAGGTTTTTTTTCTAGAAAACCACCACTAATATGTGGTTTTTTGATTCGAAAGCTCTGAGAAGGGGAGGGTTTTTGTTTAAGCTCTGCCTTGAGAGATTGTATCTCATTGCGTAGAAGTTCAATGGTTTTTGCATTTTCGTTGGTTGTTTTGTCAAAAAGGTTTGTTCTTTTGGCTTGCTCAACGATTTCTCCGGAAAATTTAGCAAGTATTTCTTTAGACTGCGTATCAGGA
>JGI26248J51725_1000368_pt1 | contig 16967 bp, 14 predicted proteins | sample SaaInlV_120m_DNA_2_FD_51725 | JGI IMG/M metagenome (IMG submission 51725) | reverse complement strand
TTTTCAAGCTCTTCAGATAAGGTTTTACTCAAGCCTTCAATGGCAAATTTGCTCACTCCATAAGCGCCCCAATAAGCTCTGGCACTACGCCCTACTGAAGANGATAAGAATAAAATACGAGCATCGTCTGACTTNTTCAGAACAGGGATTAAGAATTGTGTAAGCATAAACACTGCGTTGACATTAATNTGCATNGTGGAATACCAAAGTTTAATGTCGTATTGCTCAATCGGCATCATCGTGCCGATAATACTGGCATTATGAATAAGNCCGTCCAATTGGTCAAAATTCTCTANTAAATTTGCTTGTAATTGCTCATAATGCTCAGGCGTTGCTCCTTCTAAATCGAGTGGATAAAGTACTGGTTCTTGATAGCCAAGGTCAACCACTTCATCGTATACACTTTCTAACGAGCCCAGATCGCGCCCAAGCATAATTACAGTTGCGCCTGCTTTGGCTAAATCAAGTGTCATCGCCCTTCCAAAGCCACGATTAGCACCGGTTACTAAAATCACTTTGTCCGTTAGTTCGCCTTTAGTAACTTGGTAATCAATTGAAATGTTCATCTAACTTAACTCCTTTTTACTTTGCACACCGAGTTCTTTTAGTTTTTCAGCACGACCAATGAGATTGCCTTTCCGTCCGAGAGCTTGCCACGTGCATCTTTGTAGCTGCTCTGCGCTTTATCAAGGTGTTTTTCAATGTCGTCCATGGATTTAATAAAGCCAAATAATTTATCGTACATTGCACCTGCCTGTCGGGCAATTTCTTCAGAGTTTTGATTTTGGCGCTCAGTTTGCCAAATATGGTGCACGGTTTTAAGACTCATCATTAATGTTGATGGCGATACTAGGACGATATTTTTCTTCAGTGCAAGCGTGAATAAATCTGGCTTTTGATCAAGCGCTACTAATAAGGCTGATTCGATAGGAATGAATACAAAAATAAAATCCAACGTCAGTACGCCTTCGAGGTTTTCATACTCTTTAATGCTGATGCCGTTAATGTGCGCCTCAACAGATGCTACGTGAGCCTTAAGCAGCGACTTGTCCGACTGGTTAGTAATGTAATCTTTATAAGACTTAAGAGAGACTTTTGAATCAATAATAATGTCTTTATCTTCAGGCAAGTGCAGTATGACATCGGGTTTAAAGGCTTCACCTGCTTCATTTTTAAGTTGTTTTTGTGTATCAAACTCATGCCCTTCTCTAAGACCAGAACTGGATAAAATAGAGCTTAGAATCATCTCGCCCCAATCGCCCTGTTGTTTGTTGTCGTAAGTTAATGCATTGGTTAAATTTTGAGTGGTTTCTTGCGCCTCAAAACTGACTTTTTTTAAATTTTCAATTTGTGCCGACAAGGTGGCACGCTCCTTAACTTGATCGGTGGTGATGGATTCAATTTTGTCTTTAAATTCTTTTAGCTGAGTTTGTAGCGGTGTGAGCAATTCAGTGTTTCTGCTTTGCAACTCAGCGCGGTCATTTTTAAGAATATCCGTTGCCACGGCCTTAAAGTCTTTACTCATTTGATCCTTGCCAATACCAATCAGATCAACTTGATGCTGGTAGGTTTTCTCTTGCTCCTGAAGAGAGACCTCCAAATGAATAACGTCACTTTTAAAACGCTGTATTTTTGAATTTAGCCAAAAATACACGCCAATTGCGCCAATCAGTAAACCCAATAATAAACTCAATACATCCATCAATATTCCTCTAAATAATCTTTAACAAATCGCTAGGCTTGTCAATCAAATAATCATAATTCCAATCCGGCTCAATTTTCCCATAACCATAGCTTACTGCAACGGTTTTAATGTTTGCACTTTGTCCTGCTAAGATGTCATTTTTATCATCGCCAACAAACAAACATTGCTGTGGGGTAGTTGCTAATTGTGAACANGCNTACAAAAGCGGTGCNGGGTGCGGTTTNTTGTGCTCTAAGGTATCTCCACACACTACCACGTCTGGCTTTAATCTTAACNTTTCTAACAACAAATGCGTCAAATTTTCAGGCTTGTTGGTAACAATGCCCCAAAACATTTTTTGGTCTTTAACAAAGGNAATTAGCTCGTCAATGCCTGTAAAGGTTTTTGAATTTCTAGCAATGTTATCCGTGTAGATACTTAAAATTCTTTGGTGCCTATCAATAAAATCAGGGTGGGACTCGTCACAATCAAAACCAAACTTGATAAGCGCCTTACCGCCTAATGAAACCAATGGTTTAATTTGATCGTAAGGTTTTTCACTCATGCCATTTTCTAATAACAAAGCATTGAGCGCATAAGCCAAATCAGGTGCGGTATCAACGAGTGTGCCGTCTAAATCAAAAAGAATGGTGCTAATGTTCATATAAAACCGTTAAAATTTAACGTTACAGATTATAACGTTACTAAGAATTTTCCATGCTGTTTTTGAGATCATTATTGTATTTTTTAGGTTCAACCATTGTTTTGATAATTTTGGTTGGTAGCGCATTGATTTTATTTTTTTTACCGCTTAAATTTCGTTACGCTATTTTATCCAAATGGTCGATGTTTTGCCTATGGTGGCTGCGCATCACCCTTAACATCCAACTTAAAGTGATTGGCAAGCAAAACATTCCCAAGCAAGCTTGCGTGATTGTTTCTAATCACCAATCAACCTGGGAAACCCTTGCATTGCAAACTATTTTTCCACAACAAACTTGGGTACTCAAGCAAGAGTTACAATGGATTCCGGTTTTTGGTTGGGGTTTATCTCTTTTAAAACCCATTATTATTGACCGTGGTGAAAAACTAAAAGCACTTAAAAAAGTCATTAAACAAGGTGCTGAGAGAATTGCTAAAGGTGTTTTTGTAGTGGTGTTTCCCGAAGGAACGCGCCAACCTTATGGGCAACTGGGAGAGTACCAAAAAGGTGGAGTTGCTATTGCCAAAAAAACAGACTGTGATGTGATTCCCATTTATCATAATGCGGGTAAACTTTGGCCAAAGGGTAGCTTTATTAAAAGCCCTGGAACNATTACGTTAACGATTGGNAAGCCGATTAGCGTGGCGGGAAAATCAGCCTCAGTACTCACTAAAGAGATTAGAGATTGGACGNAAAATCAGTCNTTAGTTATTAACAAGTAAGCGATCCAACAAGCTNTCGTATTTAATACGATTTTTNTGATAATCGATTGATGCCTGAGTGTAATCAATCAGCAGTTCTTGATGNTCATCTTGCTCGTTAATCACAAAACGTATGTTTCCACTGCCTTCAAGAAAATCCTGAAACTCGCTTTGAGAATCCATTGTTTCGCGTTCGTTCATTTGCACTTTGTACAAATTCAGCCGTTTAATGCCTTGTTTTAATTCGGTAGTGAGTTTTTGTGCATCGGACAAAATATCGTCAAATTTATCTTTGTACTTGAGTTCTAATTGACGACGCTTAAGTCTGTATTTGTTAAGATAGACTTGATTACTCACATTGCCCGTCAAAGGGTAGGAAAATTCTAATTTTGCCTCATATTCAGTTTCACTGGAATCTGAGTAGGTTGAATAGTTGCCTTTATTGTCGTCTCTTAATGCGCTGATTGTAAAGTCAAACTCGGCCAGTTCTGAATTTTGATAAGATTCGATGTAGCGTTTATTTTTCAATTGCTCAATTTCAATGCGTTGAATATCACGAATGGATCTTTCACAATAACCGTATAAATCGCTAACCAGTCTAGGTTGAATATCCCAATCAATTTTTAGTGGGTTTTTATCAAGATTAACACGGCTCAATAAGACTGACAATGTTTTTTGTTCAGCTTGTAGTTTTGATTCTACCTCCAANAATAAACGCTGTGTTTTGTTAATAGAGCGCTGCAAAGTTAGAATGCTACTTTTGCTCCCNNCTTTAATTTTAAGTGTTTCTAATGTTTNCTGAGACAGNGCTAAGCGGTTTTTAACAATTTCAACTTGAGCGTCAAAATTAACCCAATCTAAAAATATCATTAATTTTGCTTCAATAAAATCTTCTTTGACCTCGGCTAANACCAGCTTTTCATCTTCAAAATCCATAACCGAAAGGTCGTAAGTTTTTTGATCGATGATGCCGCTTTTGTTTTTAAGCAGTGGCAGTGTCCAGCTTATTTTTAAATCATCCAAATACTCAGTAGTATTTTTATCAGTTTGATAGCCGTTTTTATCGTGCATTGACTCGTCTTTAACGGTAAAGATTTATCGTAAGATATGTTTAGTTCCGAGCCATTATCAAAAAACTTCTTGGTTAAATCGGTGGATATTTTCTGAACGTCTTGACTGGTTTCGCGTGCATAATCTACGCCAGAAGTGTAATTTCTTTTTATCTTATCTTTTTCGATACGGCCAATTTCGCCCGAGATGTCCCATGTCCAATCACCGTAATTAGCCCTGTCACCGTCCATCTCTATTTTTTTAATGGTGAGGTTGATTTGCTCTTTTTCAAAAAAAGCGTGGTTGTCTAATAGTGATTGAACAAATTCAGATTCGGTTAAGGCATTAACCGAATGACTGAATAGAAATAAAATTAGAAACTTAGGTGTAATCTTGTGCATTAAAGATTTTACAAAAAAGCTCGGCGGTTTTTTTAGTGTCGTATAGTGCGGAATGCGCTTTGGCATCATCCCATTCAATGTTAGCAACACGCATGGCTTTAGCTAGTACGGTTTCGCCGTAATAAAGTGCCGATAGACTTACTGTATCGATGGTTGAAAATTGATGAAAAGGGTTTTTGAGTTTAGATCGGCTGCTCGCTGCGTACAAAAAACCCAAATCAAAAAAAGCATTGTGCCCTACCAATATTGCGCGGGTACATTCTTCTTCTTTCATTTCAGTTCGTACTGTTTTAAAAATATCTCCCAAGGCTTGCTTTTCGCTTACTGCCATACGAAAAGGATTGTTAACATCAATGCCGTTAAACTTCAAGGCACTTGGGTCTAGATTAGCCCCTTTAAAAGGCTCTACATGAAAATGCTGAGGTTCTTTGGTGTAGAACACTCCTTTGTCGTCAATGCCAATTACAATGGCACAAACCTCAAGCATGGCATCGGTTTTATCATTAAAACCACCGGTTTCAATGTCAATTACTACTGGAAGATAACCTCTGATTCGGTCTTTGATTTTCATTATTTAACGTCTTTAAAAAGGATTGAAGAATTGCGCTGATGGTCAAATAATGCTTGGCGCCTCTTGGGAATCTTATCAATGCTCGTTTGCACAAAACCATTATTAACAAACCACTGTTGGTTGTATTTGGTTAATGCAAAAATTTTGGAAAAATTGGAAATGCGCGCTTTTTGCATGATCTTATCGAGTAACTTAGTTGAAAAACCTTGGTTTTGAGCGTCTTTTGACACCGCTAAGGCATAAATTTCACCCATTTCACCCTCTTTACAGTCTTTTAAGCCTACACATGCAACAAGCTTATCAAAATTTCGTAAAAAAACGAAATCATCAATATTTTCAGCTATTTGATCATAAGTTCTGGGCAAAATTTTACCTTCCTCTACAAAAGGCTTGATTAAGCTCAAGATTTGCTCTACCTTATCCAATTTGAAGTTTAAAAGTTAATCGAAACGCACTATTTTAGTCTAAAATTTAATGTTTTTTAGCAAACGAATACATTATGTGCAATACAAGAAAATATTCTTCACAAGTTGTTGATGGTTATGAACGTGCACCCTCTCGTGCTATGCTTTACCCAGTAGGATTTAAAAAAGAAGATTTTAACAAGCCACAAGTTGGTATAGCAAGCACTTGGTCGATGGTTACGCCTTGTAATATGCACATTGACAAACTCGCTGATGAAGCCTCAAGGGGTGTTAATTCCGCAGGTGGTAAAGGAGTTATATTTAATACGATTACTGTTTCAGATGGTATCTCCATGGGCTCTGAAGGTATGAAGTACTCTTTAGTCTCTCGTGAGGTGATTGCCGATTCAATTGAAACCGTGGTGGGTTGTCAGGGTTTTGATGGCGTGGTGGCGATTGGCGGTTGTGATAAAAACATGCCAGGTTGTATTATTGGCCTTGCGCGTTTAAATCGTCCTGGTATTTTTGTGTACGGTGGCACCATCCAACCGGGAAAAAATCATACCGATATCGTCAGTGTGTTTGAAGCCGTGGGCAAATATGCAAACGATACCATTGATGCAATCGAGCTAGAGAATATTGAAAAAACGGCCATTCCTGGCCCTGGTTCTTGCGGTGGCATGTACACGGCTAATACCATGGCTTCAGCCATTGAGGCACTGGGCATGAGCTTGCCAAACTCTTCGGCGCAAGATGCCATTTCAGCGGATAAAAACAGTGACTGCGTTCGTGCTGGTGAAGCTGTGCTTAACTTACTAGAAAAAGATATTAAACCAAATGACATCATGACCCTTAAAGCGTTCGAGAATGCGATTACGGTGATCATTACTTTGGGCGGTTCTACCAACGCTGTGTTGCACTTAATTGCCATGGCAAATGCAGCTGGCGTTGATTTAAACATTAATGACTTCACCCGTATTGGTGCTAACGTTCCTGTTATTGCCGATCTTAAACCGTCGGGTAAATACCTGATGAGTGAGTTAATTGAAATTGGCGGTACATTACCACTGATGAAAATACTGCTCGATGCCGGCATGTTGCACGGCGATTGCATGACCGTAACAGGCAAAACCATGGCTGAAAATCTGGCCGATGTTAAGCCGTATGATGACTCTCAAGACATTATCAGACCACTCAATGATCCCATTAAAAAAGATTCTCACCTTAGGATCTTACGAGGCAACCTAGCTGTTGATGGTGCAGTGGCTAAAATTACCGGTAAAGAAGGTTTGAGCTTTAAAGGCGTAGCTAAATGTTACGGTCGCGAAGAAGATGCACTTGCCGCTGTACTGAACGATGAAATTAAAGCCGGTAATGTGATTGTGATTCGCTATGAAGGCCCTGCGGGTGGCCCTGGCATGCGTGAAATGCTTGCACCTACTTCAGCCGTTATGGGTAAAGGTCTTGGTGGTGAAGTAGCACTGATTACCGATGGTCGTTTCTCTGGCGGTACGCACGGCTTTGTGGTCGGCCACATTACCCCTGAAGCCTTTAAAGGTGGCGTGTTAGCAGTAGTTGAAGATGGTGATGAAATTCTAATTGATGCTGAAAATAACGTATTAGAATTAATGGTTAGTCAATCAATTATTGACGAGAGGTTGTCTAACTGGACACAGCCTAAGCCAAACTATACCAAGGGCGTATTAGCTAAGTTTGCAAAACTTGCTAAGTCAGCTTCAGAAGGTGCTGTGACTGATTAACTTTGATTATTCATCGATTGCCGTGTCGCCTCTATTTGCAACAAATCTAAGCCAGCAATAGCCAAATATACCTGCAAATAATGAGGCAGATAAAATACCAATTTTCGCTTGAAAAATAAGATTTGGTGTGTCTAAAAATGCCAAATCAGCAACGAATATCGACATAGTAAATCCAATACCGCCTAGAAATGAAACACCAAAGATTTGGCTCATATTGCTTTGATGTGGAAGTTGTGCAATTTTTAATTTAACAGCCAACCAAGCAACGCCAAAAATTCCCAGCACCTTACCAAGAACAAGACCCAAAATAATACCCAATGAAATGGGTTGAGTAATAACACTGCCAATGACATTAAAGTCTATGGCTATACCTGCATTGGCAAGTGCAAACAGAGGGATGATAATTAAAGCAACTGGAAGGTGTAGACCTTGCTCTAATCTGGCAGAGGGGGATCTTACCGCATCAATCCTATCTTGTATGTTGAGTAAAATAGCTTTTTGATTCTCGTGCATTAGATGATTATCACACACAGGATAATTATTATATTTGTCTAACAGCTCCTTTGTATCTTCGGCAAAATTTACAGGTGTCCTTTTAGGCTTTGAAGGAATAGCCATAGCGGCAATAACACCAGCAATAGTAGCATGAACACCCGATTCAAACATATAGAACCACATAAACAAACCGACAATAAAATAAGGCAGTATCATGTGAATGCCAAAACGATTAAAGACAACCATTAGTAAAAATGCGCCACCCGATAAAGCTAGTGGTAATAAATGAATTTGATCGGTGTAAAAAATAGCAATGACCAATACTGCGCCAAGATCATCAACAATGGCAAGAGCCACTAAAAAAGTAATTAGCGCGGTTGGTATTCTTTTGCCTAAAAGCACCAAAGCACTAATTGCAAATGCAATGTCAGTCGCCATAGGAATGCCCCATCCGTTCGCACCTATGCCATCAGAATTTATACTGAAATAAATCAAAGCAGGGATAATCATACCGCCAATAGCGGCCAAAATAGGCAATATAGCGACTTTTATATTTGAAAGCTCTCCAACCAAAACTTCTCTTTTTATTTCCAATCCGATCAAAAAGAAGAATATCGTCATCAAACCATCATTAACCCAATGATGGATAGTGTTTGACAGTTGCCACGAGCCGACGGTTAAATTTACCCTTGTGTGAAAGAAGTCCATGTAGCCCTCTACCAATGTCGTATTGGCAAGTAACAACGCAACCACTGTCATTAACATTAGAATCATGCCAGTGGTGGTTTGCGCATGAATAAAATGCTCAAACGGTGTTGCGATTCTATTAAAAGCCTTTTCCCACGGGGCACACAACTTCATAAACTATTCCTTGTCTTAAATTGTTAATTTAAGAGTAAGTATAGCGAATATTAAATCGGTGTAAAGACCATTTGCCGGTCATCAAGACTGACTGAGGCAACCTGAATTTTAATCGTATCACCCAACTGGTAAACTTTTCCTGTCCGTTCGCCTTTCAACTGATGATGAATATCATCAAAAATATAGTAATCGTCTTTCATGTCACGCATAGCGATCATGCCTTCAACAAACACATCGGTCAATTCGATAAAAATACCAAAGCCAGCAACACCTGAAATAATGCCGTTAAAAGTGTCACCTACTTTATCACGCATGTACTCACACTTAAGCCACTGCTCAACATCACGCGAGGCATCATCTGCTCTGCGCTCTGTTACTGATAAATGCACACCGGTTTCAATCATCTTTTTAGAAGGTTTTCTTTTATTTTTATTAAGTACACGCTTAATTGCTCGATGCACTAATAGGTCAGGGTACCTTCTGATTGGCGAGGTAAAATGCGTGTAATCTTCAAACGCTAAACCAAAATGTCCTTCGTTTGCAGGTGTGTACACGGCTTGTTTCATGGTGCGTAACACTACGGTTTTAATAATATTTTCATCATCACGACCTTTAGCGTCTTCCAGCACTTTGGCAAAGTGTTTCGATTCTGGCTGCACACCGCCTTCAAGTGTTAAACCCACTGCGGTTAAAAACTGGCGTGTTACTTCAACTTTTTCTGCTGTGGGCTTAGGGTGGATTCGGTAAAGGAAGTCTTCATCATTGTGCGCCAAGAACTTTGCTGTGGCTTGATTAGCCATAAGCATGCATTCTTCAATTAATTTGTGAGCATCATTACGAGAACGAGCAACGATGTTGTCAATCTTGCCGTTATCATTAAACAATATTTGTGATTCAATGCGATCAAAATCCATCACCCCGCGTTTCGTGCGTGCAGCTTTCAGGGCTTTGTATAAATCGTACAAGGTGTTTAGGTTGTCTAACACCGATGCGTATTCGCTGGTTAATGCTTGATCATGATGCTCTAAGATTTGACTAACCTTGGTGTAAGTTAGGCGCGCATGTGAAAACATTGTGGCTGGATAAAACTTATAATTAAGCAAATTACCTTCTGAATCGATGTTCATTTCACAGGTCACACACAAACGCTCAACATCAGGATTAATTGAGCATAAGCCATTTGACAAGGCTTCAGGCAACATAGGCACTACACGACGTGGAAAATACACTGAATTACCACGATCAATGGCGTCGTTGTCTAAATCCGAGCCTTCTTTTACATAATGCGACACATCAGCAATGGCAACCACTAATTTCCAACCATTCTTGGTTGGCTCAGCGTACACAGCGTCATCAAAATCACGTGAATCTTCGCCATCAATGGTAACGAGCTTCATATCAGTAATATCAACACGGCCTTTTTTATCAGCCTTAGTCACGGTTGTTGGTAACTTATTAGTTTGCACTAACGCCTCTTTTGAAAAATCAACCGGGATGTTGTTGCGATAAAGCGCAGAATCGGTTTCTACACCTTCGTCCATGTAGCTGCCTAAAATTTGGATAATATTACCCACTGCTAAGCTTTCTAGAGTTGGAGATTTTGTAATCTCAACAATGACGATTTGTTCATCGGTATTGTCTTTGGTTGTTTTAGGAATACTGATGTTATGACGAATGCGCTTGTCATCTACTACGACATAAGCACCATCTTGATCGAGATGCAAACGACCAACCACGGTTTTAATGCTTTCAATAACCTTGACAATTTCAGCATCGCCTCGCTGATTTAATAATCGAGCCTTAACCTTGTCGCCATGAAAAACCAGTTGCATTTGTTTAGCGGAAAGACGTAAATCTTTACCGCCTTTGTCTAACGCAATAAAGCCAAAACCTTTAGGATTGGCAATAATAGTGCCTGTCATTGTACCGCCTTTACCACTGTATAGGCGGTACACGCCATCGCGATTACAGCTTAGCTGTTGATCACGAACCATGGCTCTTAGTCGATGGGTTAAGGGCTTTTTTTGATAGTTGTCGACTTTAAGTAAATCATACAACTCGTGTTTGGTTACGGGTTTTTTCTTAACAAAGCTAAGAATATACTCTCTCGATGGAATTGGATTATCGTATTTTTCCGACTCTCTTTTATGGTGGGGATCAGACATTAATTACTCGTCAAATGGATGTTTAAGGATTAAGGTTTCGTCACGATCTGGGCCAGTAGATAAGATATCAACTGGTAAGCTAGAAAGCTCTTCAATCTTGCGAATGTAGTTTTGCGCTTCAATTGGCAACGAATCGAATGAAGAAGTACCAATGGTTGAAGTCTTCCAACCCGGCATTTCAATATAAACCGGTTGAGCGTCGGCATAGCCTTGTGCATCATACGGTGGTGTTGTAATTTGCGTGCCATTTAAATCATAAGCGATGCAAATTTTGATACTGTCTAAGCTGTCCAATACATCAAGTTTAGTTAGGCAAATACCTGTAACCGCATTAAGTTTGAATGAACGATTAAGCGTAACCATATCTAACCAGCCACAACGGCGCTGACGACCTGTTGTTGCGCCAAACTCATGACCAATGGTACCTAATAATTTACCAATCTCATCGCCTTCATCAGTCGATACATCGTAAATTAGTTCTGTTGGGAATGGGCCACCACCAACACGCGTGGTATAGGCTTTTACAATACCAACCACGTAGTCAATATCGGTTACACCTACGCCTGAGCCTGTTACTGCACCGCCTGAAGTAGTGTTAGACGATGTAACAAATGGATAAGTGCCTTGATCAATGTCCAATAATGCACCTTGTGCGCCTTCAAATAAAATACTTTCGTTGTTGGCAATGTGCTGATGAATTTTTTCAGTCACATCGGTAATCATTGGCACAACCGTTTTAGCTTGTTCCAGCACTTCGGCCAAAGTTGCATCAAAATCCACCGCATCAACGCCGTAATAATTGGTGAGTGCAAAGTTGTGATACTCCATCACGTCTTTTAATTTAACTGCAAAAGATTTTTCATCAAGTAAATCACCCGCACGTAATCCGCGACGCGCCACCTTGTCTTCATAAGCTGGGCCAATACCGTTGCCAGTTGTACCAATCGCAGCCTTGCCGCGTTTGACTTCACGTGCACCATCAAGGGCAATGTGGTAAGGCAAAATTAGTGGGCATCCGGGGGATATTTTCAAACGCGACTCGGCATCAACACCAGATTCCTTAAGTTCGCCCAATTCCTTAATAAGTGCCGACATAGACAACACCACACCATGACCAATTAAACATTCAACGCTCTCACGCAAAATTCCCGATGGAATAAGGTGTAGCACTGTTTTTTTGCCGTCGATTACCAAAGTGTGTCCAGCATTATGTCCGCCTTGAAAACGAACCACGCTTGATACTTTGTCCGTGATTAAATCTACTACTTTGCCTTTTCCTTCATCGCCCCACTGGGTGCCAATGATTACTACATTTTTTGACATACTTATTCCTAAGAAAAAATTATTATTATTTAGTTTGAGATAAAAATTTCAAATCAAACGAAAAGCCAGTTGCTGCTCTGGTTTTTGATTCACCAAAAGATGCGCCTAAACCATTGTAACGTCCGCCTTGTGCGAGTGCTTTTGAGTATTTTTCGCTATAAGCAGAAAACACGACACCTGTGTGATATTCGTAAGCTTTAATTTCTGCAAGATCAACAATCACACTAACACCACTTGTGTTTAATTGCTCATTAATTCTAATCAAATCTTCAATGGCTGTTTTTGCCTCAGGCAAATCATTAAAAACAGTTAATGCCTCACCTAAAATGCTCGTATTACCCTCTAGTTTCATTAATTGAGAAAATTTATCAGCATTAGCCAGTGTATTGTTGTTTAAAAATACATTTAAATCTGGTGCAGAACGCCTGACAAAAATCTGTCTTAACTGTAACACCTGCTCAACTGATAATGACTCCAATGCAATCATTGCATTAAAAATAGCCACATTACCTAAACTAAGTACAACTGAATCAATTGATAGTAATTTTAAACTCTCGAGCATTAATTCAATAACTTCAACATCTGCAGAAACATCATCAGAACCATAAAGCTCAGCGCCAGCTTGAATCGGTGAACGAGAAGCGTAAAAATCATCTGCTTTGGTTTGTAAAATAGCATTAATGTAGCAATATTTTGCAATGTTTTCACTGCCACTTTTTGCATCAATACGAGCAATTTGCGGGGTAATATCGGCGTGTACCCCTAGCATTTTTCCACTGGCAGAATCTAAAAATTTAAAGGTTTTTTCATCAACCGAATCAGACGTTAATAGTAAAGACTTTACGTACTCAACCATCGGTGGAATCACTAAGCCGAAACCTTTATCAGCATACAGATCCAGAAGTTGACGACGAACGAATTCGAACGCTAATGCCTCAGCGCCAGTGAGCTCGTCAATGCCTTCAGGCAATTGCCAGGCGCTCATTGATACTACTCAACTTCTGGATTAAAGTGGCGGAAGAACTCAGTATTAGGGTTTAACACTAAAATATCACTTTGACTAGAAAAAGACTTTTTGTAAGATTCTAGCGAACGATAAAAAGAATAGAAATCTACGTTTTGATTATAGGCTTCTGCATAGTTACTTGCTGATATTGCATCGCCCTCACCTCGAATCTTTTCTGAATCACGATAAGCGTTGGCCAAGATGATGGTACGCTCTTTATCCGCTGCTGCTCGAATGATTTCAGCTTCTTCAGCACCTTTCGATCTAAACTCTTTAGCAACACGCTGACGCTCTGCCTGCATACGACGGTACACCGAGTTAGACACTTCTTGAGAAAGGTCAATACGCTTAATACGCACATCAATAATCTCGATACCAAATTCAGCAATGTCTTTCTTTGCCAACTTGACAATGTTAGCCATGATTTGACTACGCTCACCAGACACTACATCGGCAATGGTACGTTTTGAAAACTCACTCTTAAGGCCAGTTTTAATAATCTGAGTTAGACGATTATTGGTTCTGGCTATGTTGCCACCCGTTGATTTGTAAAACTGCTCAGCATCGACAATACGCCATTTAACGTATGAATCCACAATTACATTTTTCTTCTCACCCGTCAAGAAACGTTCGGCTGGTGCATCAAGAGTTTGAATACGATTGTCAAATTTTACGACATTATTAACAAATGGCATTTTAAATTTAAGACCGGCTACAGTTTCAACGGAAACAATTTCACCTAAACGTAATTTAATGGCTGTTTGAGTTTCTTTAACCGTATACAGTGCTGAGCTTACAAGCAAGAACAAAGCTGCACCTATTATTAAAAGTATTTTTTGCATTATCTAACCTCCCTACTACGAAAAACCTTTCTAACGTCACCCTTTTGACCGGATTGCCCTTGCGCTTCTTGGATGATTACCTCGGTACGAGATGGCTGAGCACTAATGAGTTTATCAATTGGTAAATACATCATACTGTTGGCTTTTGAATCTACCACAACCTTGCTAGTATTGGCCAATACAACTTCCATGGTTTCACGATATAAGCGCTCCCTAGTTACTTCTGGGGCTTTTTCATACTCCGTTAAAATCTGTTTAAAACGTGATGACTCACCTTCTGACTTAGAAACAACTTCAGACTTATAAGCTTTTGATTCTTCCAACATACGGGCAGCTTTACCACGAGATTTTGGCAAAATATCGTTAGCGTAAGTTTGCGCTTCGTTGATTAAACGCTGCTTATCCTCACGTGCCTTAACCGCATCAGAAAATGATGCTTGAACTTGCTCTGGTGGCTGTGCATCTTGCATATTAACCGTGGTAATTTGTAAACCAATTTCGTACATGTCTAACAACTCCTGAGACCTTTGTCTAATGCTATCAGCAATATCCATACGACCTTCGGTTAAGATATAGTCCATGGTATTTTTACCCACCACTTGGCGAATTGCACTTTCGGCCACGTGACGAAGCGTTGCGTCAGGATTAGCCACGTTAAATAAGTAAGCTTGTACGTCGTTAATTTTATATTGAACGGCAAACTTAGCATCAATCATGTTCTCATCTTTGGTCAACATTAACGACTCCGATGAAACGTTACCGCCAAAACGCCTAGATCCACTAACCACATTACGATAGCCAATTTCAGCGGTTCTAATTTGCTCAACGTTGATTCTATTTAGTGTTTCAATCGGAAAAGGTAGGTGCCAATGAGGGCCTTGTGAAGTCTCTTCCTGGAATGCGCCAAAACGCAGTACTACACCCTTTTCAGCCGGATCAATGATATAAATACCGGATAAACCCCATACCAACAAAGCCAATATGAAAATATATTTAAAACCACCTGCTGAAGGAATATTGCCTCCCTCTTTAGAGCCTGAGGCTTTCTTGCCTCCAAAAAAATTATCAAATTTATTTTTAAAATCCTTAATAACAGCATCTAACTCTGGTGGTGTTTGACCATTGCCGCCCCAAGGGTTTTGTTTATCGTTGTCGTTCCAAGCCATTGACTTAATCCATGTAGTAAAAACCTGAATCATTTTACCCAAAATACAATCGGCATGGACTTGATTTAAACGCTTAGTCCATAATGTTCTTCCAGTCTACTCACCTACTCAGCATAAGCCGTAATCATGGGTAGAATATGATGTTAAAATAATTTGAATTTAAAAGTGGGAAACTGCTATGAAAAAGCAACTGGTTCTTTCTATCCTTGCCTTATTATCCAGTGCAACGAGCGCTGAAGGCGTAATTCTTAATTGCGATCAGAGCGATCTACTTTTCCCAAAACAAACCCTTTCTGATAATACTGAAAGCCTCGATGTAACTGCCGATCGAAGTGAAGTTACCAAAAAAGATTTGTACGAATTAAGCGGAAATGTATCAATTTCCTCTTCTGAATACTACCTTGCTGCCGATGAAATAAACATTAAAAGATCCAGTAAAACCTCCACTGCAATAGGCAATGTTAAATTCCAAGACGATGAATTAATGCTTGTGGGTAATAAAGCTATTTTAAAGAAGCAAGATGGAGCAACTCATACTACATTAGAGCAAGTTAAATTTCATTATCCAGAATCAAAAATCAATGGTCAAGCTCAAAAGATCACTAACAATGGCACTAAACAGGTGTTTGATTCAGTAAGCCTTACCTTATGTCCAGTAGGAAATACTGATTGGAGCATGAAAGCTGATCAAATCATGATCAACACAGCAGCCAATATAGGTACAGCCGAAGATGTAACTGTAGAATTTTTAGGTGTGCCAATTTTCTACTTACCGTACTATCAATGGGTGCCAAAAGGCAGAAGCTCTGGATTTTTAACGCCAAGTTTTGGTGTTTATGATGAATCCTCTGCCAACGAAGGTACTAGTTATCAAGTTAAAATCCCTTATTATTTTAACATTGCACCAAATCGTGATTTTTTACTAACGCTCAACCAATTATCGAGTCGTGGCAATGTTATAGAAGGTAAATATCGACAGCTTATAGCTGAAACAAATTATTGGAAAGATGGTCGACTTGAAGTCGAAGGCCATTACCTCAATGAAGATGATATAACCAGTGATAAACGTTGGTTTATAGATTCAAAGATCAATCTACTGGTTAATGAAAAAACCAATGTGAATATAAAAACAAACAGAGTGTCGGACTCTAATTACTTTAAGGACATTGCTCATGACAATACCTCTGCGTCATCCCTACTCTCTGAAATCGATGTCTCTTATAATGATGATGATCGTAATTTAACAGTGTCTGGATTTGCTGAAACTGAACAACTTATTAATAGTGGTAGCGCCTCTTATACTCGAGCACCTGAACTGTCTATCTCTAAAAACTTTAAAGGAATGAATAATAGAAATATTGATTTATCATTAGTGAGTACTAAATTCGAACATAAGAGTTCTGACAATAATACAACTGGGTTGCGTACACACGCGCAGATCAAGCTTGAGCGATTAATATCGACAAATGCTTATTCATTAACCCCTAGTCTAAATTTATCTACTACAGATTATTCCTTGGATAACTCAGCTGATCAAAATCGCTCTATTTATAGTTTTGAAGTGGATTCAAAACTATTACTAGAAAGAGAGGTTAGTATTTTTAGTACTGATTTGGTTCAAACTCTAACACCAAGGCTGTTCTACAGTTATGCGCCTAAAAAAAATCAAAGTGCCTTACCAAGTTTTGACTCCGCTGATAAAGATGACTCGTATGAATCTCTTTTTTCAGGACAAAAATTTACCGGTATCGATAGAATCAGTAACGCCAATAATTTCACTTTTGGTCTTGAATCAGATTTTATTAATGAAGAGACAAGTGACACTTATTTAAGCC